>Ga0126384_10000565_pt1 | contig 20588 bp, 19 predicted proteins | sample PanSoiMetPlot_36_FD_92543 | JGI IMG/M metagenome (GOLD analysis project Ga0126384, IMG submission 92543) | Tropical forest soil microbial communities from Panama - MetaG Plot_36 | ecosystem: Environmental > Terrestrial > Soil > Tropical forest > Bulk soil | place: Panama | collected 2016-02-17 | reverse complement strand
ACGCGCCACTGCGCAACACGGGCCAGCAGCCCGCGCACGCCGGCTTCTCCTTCAGTTCGCGCCGTGAGCCACAAAGCAGCCAGCGACGGAGCAAAGGTCCCAAGATATAGCAGGAGGGCTCCGAGCAGGGTGTTCGCGGGAATTCGCGCCCCGGCGACAGTAAAAAAACAGGCCCACATCAGCGCGTAGGCGGCTAGGAAAAAGACGAGGAGAGAGCCCGGCCTTCTTGCCGTCAAGACGGGCTGCGAGCTATCAGGAATCGAACCTGGCATAGGAGTAGAGAAAGGCCACAAGAAACAGAACTGGATGAACCTGGAAAACCGCTACACCGCAATTACTTGTGAAATCAATTGGTCTTGCACCAGCTCGTCCTTCTTGCCATCCGGTTGGAGCAGGTGCACGTGGCTGCCATCAGTGAACACGATTGATCCATCTTCGCAGAGATCAAAAGAAAGGACGCCCCTGGCAATTAACTGAAGGTCTCCGCTCACCGGCTTTTTCACCAGTTCCCAGGACCGGGCAACCAGTCCTTCGCGGTCGCGTTGGGCGCTGTGTTCGGCGTCACGCTGCGCCTGCATCAGATTGCCGAGCATCATCAGCTGCCGCAGGTCCGCCTGCCTTTGCCGGGCATCGCCGGTCGTCACCAGGGTCTTTCCCGTATAGCGAACGCTGAAAAAGTTCATGTACTGAAACAGCGCAAACAGCATCCGGAAAGGAAACAAGACCAGGTCCAGCAGGGCGCGAAATGGGTTGAACCTGGCTTTGAAGCTATATGGTTTGCGGATGCAATACAGACTTCCGGCTCCATCCATGTGCGGATCCAGAAAATCGTGCGACTTGTCTTCCAGCAGAGTGACTATCTCACCGGTCGTTGTGTTTAGTTTCTCTATGCGCGCGGCTGAAGCGCCGGCATTCACTCCCTGCTCGTTCCGCCCAATCCCTGAGGATTGATAGATCAGCTCATCAGCAGAGCCGGGTACCCAACTGGGCGCCCGATCAATGGAGTCGCCCTGGGTCACATCAGTAAGTTCGGAACCATCGCCGCGCATCACGGCAATATTGGAAACCCCCTCGTGTTGCACTACACAGGCCACACGGTCTTTGCTACGGTTGGCACTCAACTGGCTGACGCGAAAATCAGCCGTATGAAAAAGGCGCTGCTCATCTGTTGCCTCATTGCGAAGTGCAAAGACACCGGTCACTTCGTCGCTGGCCAGCGAATATAACAACTCGCCATTACGGATACTGCGTGAAATGCCAGTAACCGCCACTGGAACTATGGGAGCGGATGGATCTTGTTCTGCCCAGAGCATGCGCCCGGACATGAATTTGGCCCCCGTGCCTTGCGTTTTCCACGCGTTCCGGTTGTGGATCCGCGTGGCACGATCAATCAACGATTGCCCAAACTTGCTCTCGATCGGGCGCGCAGGCTTCCCCGGTTCCTTCAGATGGATCTTGCCCTGGGCTATATATAGAACTGTCCGGCTCATCGCTGCCGGAAATTCTATCGCAAGGCCCGGGTCGGCTCGCCAGTTACGAAAGAAACGGCTTTTTGCGGACTCGGAGGTCAAACCGGCAGGCGATGGAGTCGTTGCCATGGCGAGCCTTCTATTTCCCGGATCGCCTCACCACCTTCCAGCCCCAGTCCGGGCTAACCCGCCGTCGCCATTCATAAGCGCATGAAGGGCCGCCGTCTTTATCCGTGCCGGGAATCTCTGCTTCGAGTGCCTGCCCGGCTTTGATCATCTTCCATGAGATTCCACTCAACGGAATTTTCAAGCGACGGCTCCACGGCGTGTTGCTTTGGCCGGCATAGGTGCCGATATCAAGATAAAAAAATTTATCGCCGGTTGGGCCTTGAACAAATGGGCCCGCAAATCCGGGAGTCTCTGCGTCTCGCCCAGGCTTTGCGCCAACCGAAAATTCGAATGTGAGATCTTTACCGCTCGACCGTTGTTTCTGCACTAACTCGTAATCGCCGCCGTGACCTTTCTGTAGTGCAAAATCCACTCCCGCAGTCGGCTGTCGCAAAATGACGCGAAGTGTCACCTCGTTTTCCGTTTTCATTCTGGTCCCGCCGTGCGATTCATTCTTCTTCAAAACCCTTGCCCACGCGAAACACGTGGCCGTCCGGGTGCCGCAGGTGCATTTCCCGCACATTCCAGGGCATGTTCGTAGGCGGAAAAGTTATATCCAGCCCGGCGGTGACGCACTGCCGGTGTACCGCGTCAACATCGTCCACCCATACTGACATCCATGCGCCCTTGTCCGCGACCTGATCGCCACCTTCGCCAAAGGTCGCAGTATTGGCGCCCCGGCCGCGGCCACCTTGGCCTCCCTCACACAGAAAGATGTCGCACTCACCCGACCTTACTGCTCCGAATCCGGGCGGCGATCCCCATTCCCAATCTTTTTTCCAGCCCCATTTTTCAAACCATGCAACGCTTGCGGCGAAATCACTTACATTCAGAATTGGTGTAATGTGCGTTACTTTCATAGCGATCAGCTCCGACCTTTCCCTTAAACCATCTCCAGTGTTAGTGGTTGTGGCTGCGTGCCGTCAATGTCCCTTACTCCCAGTTCGGCGGCGACCGTGGCCGCGACCAGGACCTGACCGCTGCGCTCGATCAAATCAGGGGTGCGACTCAGCGCGGCAATAACGTGGCCGATGAACTCCGGACTCTCGCTATTCGCAAGGTTCAGCCATCCGCCTTCCGCGGCTGCCAGCACAGCTTGAGTCCGAACCATCCCCGGATAAAGGGAAACTGCCGTTACATTGTAGGATCGTAGCTCGTGGGCCATGTCCGCTGTCATCTTATCTGTGGCAGCTTTGGACACACCATAGATTACGTTTGCGATATGCTTTTTTGCCGGCCAGGAGCTGATATTCACGATCAAGCCACGACGCCTGGGTGCCATCATTCGAGCCGCGTGTGCGGCACAAACATAGGCTGCGCGAACGCCGGCATCCATCATGCTTGACCACCGGTGGCTGGGCTGCTCCCAGAACGGGAGCCCCCAGGTAAATTTGCCGTCTTCCACCATTCGTTCATATCCGCCCCAGGCAGAGTTCACCAGCAGGTCGAGTGGCCCGGCTTCGACCGCAATGCGCTTGAAGACGCTTTCCGTCTGCTCGTCCTTAAGATGGTCACACTGAATTCGAGTGACTGACTCCGGCAAATCAGATTTCTCTATTTGCCGTCCGGTGGCAAACACTTTGAATCCTGACTCCGCCATGCTCTTGGCCACTCCTCGGCCAACCCCGCGACTGGCGCCCGTGACCAGAGCGATCTCCATGTCAGTTCTCCAATACTTGAGGATGCGAACGTCTGTTCCTCGCGGTGCAATAACCCGATTTTGAACCAGGCCTTGTTCGCTGCGGCCCGAGAAAAATCTCAACGTGGAGACGTTGCATTGCAACGTCTCAAAAGCACGAACGACAAAGGACACGATGCGAACATCGCTTCATCAAATAAAATTTCGTGTGATCGCGAATGTCAGGTTTGGGCTCGCTTGGCGCCCCATTGTTCCGGAGCGACATCCGCTATCGATTGCGAAAATGTCCAGCGGTGTCCAGCAAGATCTTCGACGGTGTACGTTCTTTCCCCAAAAGGCATATCGGTCGGCGGACGCACTACCCGGGCCCCAAATCGCTTCGCATGATCGAAGTGTTCGTCGACGTCGTCAACTCGCACCAGGACATATTGGTTGACCTCACCCGTGCGCGGCGGACGAAACTCCGCGCCAGAAGCTCCTATCATCACATCGCCATCACCAATAGAGAGCTGAGCGTGCATGATTCTGCCACCAGGTCCGGGCGCGCGGAAGCGTTCGGCAAAACCAAAAGCGCCGCAAAGCCACGCAATCGCCTCAGCTACATCTTCATAAACCAGGACAGGCACCACCGCTGACGCAGGTGCAGACCGGTTCACAACTCCTGCATTTCTCATTTTCGGTTACTCATGCTGGCCGCATCCGATTTAGCTACTCGGCCTGCAAACTCAGCGATCGCTTGGTCCGCCACTTTGGGCTGGTCATCCAAAATCAGCGCACGCGCGTCCGGAATGGCCATTCGCTGTATCTGAGGGTTTTTGGCAAGCGGCTCCCATGCACCCTGGAACGAGATTTTATAAAAGCCGTTTGTAGGATCGGCAAAAAACTTCTCATTGAAGCCGGGCATCAGCGCGAGCAGAGGAACATTGAGCTTTGCGAAGTCACTGGTCTGATCCGCCGCCATGAACTCCGTAAGATACCGGATCTTCACCTGCAGCGGCGCTGATTCCACCTGCTGCCGCACCTGCTCTCCGCGTACAAGGTCACTCGTGAACATCTCTGCCCGGTAGTTGTTGCTTTCCCAGGTCTCAGGCGTGACATATTTGAACCACTTCTGCGCCCATGATTCATTCACATAAGCAACGCGCTCGTCCGGGGCTGCCGGCGTTTTGAAACTTGGATCTTTCGGTGATGGGAAAAACTGTACCGGCATGACCGCGACATCTATTACTCCACCCACTGCGTCCGGATGCTGGACAGCGATTTCGAGAGCAGCCAGCGAACCAGGAAATCCGTGCGTCACGATCACAGGCTTCCGCAGTTTTTCCTTCTTGATGAGCTCCAGAACATCGCGCTCCAATCGCCGAGTCCATGTAAGTTCGCCATAGCTGACTGTTTCCGCTGGTAACGGACGCGCCGGCGTTCCGTTCAGGCCCGGTGGGGTCACCAGATAGAACTTGTATCGCGCCTGATTGCGCGCGATGAATCCATCAAAAACTTCCTTGCCGGAATACACGCCGGGAATCAGAATCAGCGCTTCATTTCCTTGTCCCTTTTTGATGATCGTCGGCGGCTGATTGTCCGCCAGGGCCTTGTAGTCTGAGGGCAACTGGAAATTGTTGCGGCCCAGGTCCAGTTCGCGCAGTCCGCGCGCCGGGCGGGGCGCAGTGAGATCAACAGTCACAGGGCGCGTGTTGGGGATATCGTCGTTCCACTGCTCGTTCGAGCCCACGGCTGCGATCAAATTCATCTTCATCTTGTCGGTGATATCTGTGCGTTTAACTCCAATGACGATTGCATCGCCTTCAACCCTGATCTGCAGATTATTCTGCAGCAGATTGTTAAAGTTCTTCGCCTTGACTCCGGCCACATCGCCCACGCCGATCGTGCCCTCGTAGCCGCTGGCGCCGCGTTTCACCCACGCTGTCACCAGCTTGTCGAATTTGAAGTCCTTGTTCGCTCCCCACCAGTTCATCTTGGACGCATCATCGCCGCCGGTATCGACCACAATGTTTACGCCAAAGGTGTCCGGGTTGGGCTTGCCGTAAAGACTCACGCGGAACCACAGCATGTCCTGCTGTTTGTCGTAGCGGCAGGAGAGTAGCGCGGCGTCCGCCAGCGATGGATCGCGACCATCGCCCTTCGCGTCAAACGCCAGAACGTTCCAGATCGGGCCTGACGGAGTAGACTGTCCGGGACATCCCAGCGATACCGCAATCAGCAGCGTAAACGTCTTTAGCGCCATTTTTGCCCACATATCCAGGTCTCCTCATCAATCTGAAAATAGGACCGGGGGCAGTCATCGAACCAGCAGCTTTCGGCGAACCGGCAGATTCTCTCGGTCAAATGACGCGCTGAAATCCATGGAAGCTGAGATAATCTGGGCGAAATGTTCTCCACAATACTCAGGCGCTGCGCCATCGCTCTAGCCGTGTGGCTGCCGTTCTTCATTCTCTGGGTATTGTTTGCCCTGTCATTAACGCGCGAACGGTCTTCTGTGGTCTTTATCGCCAGCCTGATCATCATGGGCAGCGCGGGCCTGCTGGGAATTCCTGTCTGGTACCTTTGCCGGCGCCTGCCCTGGCCTCTTGGTTTCAACGCGCGCTTCTATTTGCTTCACGTCCTTTTTGCGTTGATGTACTCAGGCGCGTGGAGCGTGGCCATCTATTGCATTGAGTCCCTGCGTCGCGGCAATCATGTGCCGGGCTTCTGGACCTGGCCTGTAATGACCCGGCAGCTCCTGACAGGACTCTGGTGTTACACCATATTCGCGGGGGTCTCCTACGCCATTCAGACGCGCAACCGCCTGCACGAAAAGGAAACGTTTGCTGCCAGAGCCGAGGCGCTGGCGGTGGCGGCCCGCCTGGACGCAATTCGCGCTCGCCTGAATCCGCATTTCCTCTTTAACGCCCTGCACACTCTCGCCGCGCTGGTAAAGTTCCGTCCTAATCTTGCGGAGGGAGCGATCGAGCGGCTGGGAGACATGCTCCGCTACACCCTGAAAGAAGATGGCCGCGAGATGGTGGAGTTTTCTGAGGAGTTCGATTTCACCCGCGAATATCTTGCCTTCGAGCAGCTTCGCTATGAAGACCGCCTGAAGGTGGACATGCAGATTGACCCTGAAGCTTACAACTTCGAGATTCCGCCATTCTCCATGCAAACTCTGGCGGAGAACGCCGTGCGCCACGCCATCTCTGTCCGCCCGGAAGGCGGCTCAATCATCATCGCGTGCTCCTGCGCCAACGACCATCTCACCGTGAGCGTTCGCGACGATGGCCCCGGAGGCAGCCTGGATGACGGCGACGGCCAGTCGCACCAGTTCGGCCTGCGTTCCCTGCGCGAGCGGCTGCGCTCCGCCTATGGGCCTTCGGCTGACCTGAGCATCCGCAGCGGCCCCGAAGGTTTTGAGGCCAGCTTTGTAGTTCCCATCGTGGAATCGTCGGTCACTGAGCCACAGCAAGCAGGTAAACACGTATGAAAGGCTCCGTGCTGATTGCCGATGATGAGCCGCTGGCGCGGCGCACGCTGCGGGAACATCTCCGCGGCCTGGGCTGGGTCGGGCCCATTCATGAAGCCCGCGACGGCAAGACCGCCATCATGCTGGCCAACAATCACCGTCCTGATCTTCTCTTTCTTGACGTTGTCATGCCCGGCGCTACCGGCCTTGAGGTGCTGGAACAGCTTGCCTATGAGCCGAAAGTGATCTTCACCACCGCCTACGATCAATACGCTGTGACTGCATTTGAGCTGGGCGCGCTCGATTATGTGCTCAAGCCGTTTGGGCGTGACCGCCTGGAACGCGTGTTGCGGCGGGCACAGGCCGCGCTGAACGGGTCCGCGTCTCCCCTTCTTTCCCGCGCCCGGGAATCGCTGGAACAGCGCGCGCTCTCCCGGATTTTTGTGCGCGATGCCAACCGCATCGTGCCCATTGAGTTGACTGCCATCGAACGCGTGCAGGGTGCTGATGACTACGTGACCATCTGCACGGCGAGCAAGGAATATCTGGTCAGCATCCGCTTGTCAGACCTGGAAGCCCATCTGGCCAAGGCAAACTTTCTCAGGATTCACCGCTCCCACCTGATCAATCTTGAATATGTGAAATCGATTGAGCCTTATGATGCTGCGCGTGTGGAGGTGGTGATGCAGAACGGCGTGCGCATCGTCGCCAGCCGCACCGGCTCAAAACGCCTCCGCGACCTTGCGCTGTGAAGCCAACCGGAAACTCTCGCTGACTAAAAACTTAACTACACTGTCGAAATCGAAGGCTGCTGCGACAGGCCACGACCTTGCGTGTAGATCGGCCAATTTGAACCCATGCTATAACTAGGCAGAGTTACCCAATTTATTGCTATGCGCCAGCCTCCCAAGTGGACGGAATTCTTTCGCTATCCCGTAGTGTCGGGTACCGCGTTGTTGGCGGTAGGAGTGACTGCCGCCTGGTCTGCGGGCGTCGATGTCTCGCGCCTCTTTGAAAGTGCCATGATCCGGCACGGCGAGCTTTGGCGATTGATAACCAGCATGTTTCCTCACCTTGGCGTGCTGCACCTGATCTTTAACATCTACTGGCTTTGGGTCTTCGGAACTCTGGTGGAACAGGTTTACGGGCCAGTAAAGACCGCTGGATTCATTCTGCTGTTCGCGATCGGGCCGAATGCATTGGAGTATGCATTTTCCACCGGAGGCGTCGGGCTTTCCGGAGTGGGCTACGGTCTGTTCGGTTTGCTCTGGATGCTCTCGAAAAAGGATGAACGTTTTCGTGACGCCATTGATACCAGGACCATCCAGCTCTTTGTAATATGGTTCTTCTTCTGCATCCTGATGACCTACACCGGCTATATGAACGTGGGAAATATAGCGCACGGCGCCGGAGCCATCTTCGGCATCCTGGCGGGCTGGGCCATAATTTTGCGAGAACAGCGGCCGGTCATGATCGCTTCGATTGCAGTCGTGTTCGTTTTCGGGCTGTGGGCCGCCACCCTGGGAAGGCCCAGAATGAATCCGGCGAAAGAAGCTGGATACGAAGAATGCAATTTGGGTTATAAGGCTGTCACCGCCAAGCACAATGCGGAAGCAGTCCGATGGCTGCGCGAGGCCGTAAGCTACCAGCATATCCCGTCAGGATGCTGGACAACCCTTGGCGTGGCCTACCAGGGGCTCAAACAAAACTCGGATGCCCTCGCGGCGTATCGCAAGGCAGCGGAGGCGGGAGACGATAATGCTGAGTACAATATCGGCCTGATGTACGAACAGGGAGAAGGAGTCCCGAAGGACGCGCGGCAGGCGCTCGAATGGTACCGCAAGGCTGTCGCGCATGGTTCAGCCCAGGCAATGAATAATGTTGCCTGGCAGTACGCTACGAGCTCTGATCCGGCGGTCCGCAATCCGGCTGAGGCGCTTAAGTATGCGATGCAGGCAGTAGCAGCGGACAAGGATCATCCCAACCCAAATTTCTTGGATACCCTGGCTGAAGCTCAATACGTTAACGGCTTGTATCAGGATGCCGTCAAGACAGAACAGCAAGCGATTGCTTTGGTTTCGCAGCCTGAGAGAGATCAGTTCCAGAAGAGCCTGACAAAGTACCAGCTTGCCGCCACAGGAAAGCCCACAAACTCACGGCAGATGGTGACGTACTCAAAACTCTAACCGCAGCGGACGGTGATTCCGCTCAGCTACTGAACTTGCTGCTTACAGAAAATTCTCCGGCCTGCTGTTTTTCCCGAATCCTCTCAAACACTGCCTATTGATCAGAGCCTTGACCTGACGATTGCTCAGATAAATCCAGCTCCGTTGCGCGGCCGGTTTTAACGTACTGAATCTCCATGACGACCTTTACGAGAGCGAGGGCGAACAGAGCAAGTACGCAAGCAGTAATCCCAAGCCTGGCGATGGGCTCTGTAACTGGGGCCACACCGAATACCAGCATGATCGCGACAATGACAAAGAATGCAACATTCACTGCGAGCATCGGACCTGGAAGACCGTTGCGGAACCTGATTACCACATTGCGTCGCGGGATTCGCACTGCCTGACTAGTCCGCTCGTAGCGAAGGTGTAGTTGTGTGTTGATATACAGAATTATCAAAAAAATTGGTATTTGGTATGACGATGGCTGCACCAAGCCAGTGTCCGGGTGCGAGGTAAACCCATGTCAACCCGAGAATGACTAGTGCAACATATACCAGAACAAGGAGGCCCGGCATTCCGTGAGGATATTTATGAGTTGGCCTGGGCACGCTGGAAAGTTTACTGCAAGAAACCACATAAATTTTAGAAGTTTGCTCAAGCCAACAGACGGTCACCAAGCCTAAAGCTGGTGTCCACTCAGCTAATGAACTTGCTGCTTACAGAAAATTCTCCGGCCTGCTGTTTTTCCCGAATCCTCTCAAACACTGCCTTTACCACGCGGTCACAGCGCGGGGCATGGAACGCGTAAAGATCAGTAACGCGCCCGCGAGCGCGCGAATGAAGTTCGCGGCGCAGCATGGCATGGGCGCGGTGCAGCCGCGTCTTTACCACGCTCTCGCTAACTCCCAGGGTTTCTGCGGTTTCGGCCACGTCCATTTCTTCCACTTCCCGCAGCACAACAATCACGCGATAGGGTTCGGGCAACGACTGAATGGCGCCCTCCAAGAGCTGGCGCACCTGCGCCTGGGCGGTTTCGGCTTCGGGATCCGGTTTTGAGGATTTCAAAATCGGCATGGAATCCCCTTTCATCTCCTGCATGGCATCAAGTTCCTGTATCGGCTTGCGCCGGCGTTTTCTCGCCAGGGCCTCGTGGAGGGCTATGCGCGTGAGCCAGGTGGAAAAAGCTGCTCGTCCCTCAAACTGGTCGAGATGTTGGTAAGCTCGAACATAGGCATCCTGCATCACGTCTTCCGCTTCGGAATCGTCCCGCAATACGACGCGTGACACGCGATACAGCCGCTGGTTGTAGCGGCGCATGATGACCTCAAACAACGCCGTCTCACCCTCCAGGACGCGCCGGACGACCTCGTCATCGCTCAACTGTTGCAAGTTGGTTTGAATCGTGGGGACGGAACTCACGACTTTCTCCTCCACATTTAAATAGAGTCTTCTCTGGCCTTGCAGGTTACAGGCGGGGACCCGGAAATAACACTAAGCCCCAACGGTCTGCCTCTTCTTATAATAGGCTGCCACGGCATTCTTTGCTCGTTTTAGCGCTTTGCTTCGCGGCGGCTGCGGGCGGTTAACACAAGCTCGGGATCGTGGACGGTCATGACCATACCGCCGGCGTCCTCGGAAAACGGATGGGGACAAGCAGGCGCCCCCGCCGTCTGAAGGGCTAAGGAGATTGCCTGACGATCCTGGGCATAGCGACCTCTTTATTTTTTGCGGATATAAGTAAAGTCGTACTCTGTGGTCCACGTTTTGCCGCCGTCTGTTGACTGCTGGCTGAACTGGCGCACGTGATCAGCATCAAGGTTGAAAAACTGAAGATGACGTTTGCGATGTGTGCCCTTGGGGTCAACGGCGTCAGCAAAGTAACTCATTACGCCATTTTTCAGACCGCCCTCAAAGTGGATGCTGTTGGACTGGCTATCGACCCAGTCCTGGATCCATTTCTTTGTGGTCGTATCGTAATGGTTGAAGCTCTTACCAGCGCCGCCTCCACCGCCGGTCCAGTTTTCCAGCAGCACGCACTGGTCGATGATGAGTTGAATGCTGCTCGTTCCCGCGGGATTGTGGCCTTGTGTGGTTACCACGTCCCACTCACCCAGCCAGAAGTCAAATTGTCTGTACTCCGGCTGGTGGGCGCAAGGATGCGCGGCAGTATCGGCCTTGTCGACGACTTTCTTGAACTCTGCGTCGTCGCGCAGCGAAGCCAAGTCAGCATCCTGCTGGAACAACGCCGGTTGCGCCCAGCCCGCGTCTACTGCTCGGTTGAGCAATCCAATCGCATCGTCTTTTTTGTTCAATCTGGCCAATGAAGCTGCTTCACGATACAGAGCAGAGGGCCCAAGTTGCGGATCGTCCTCAATATGTTTATATGCTTCAACAGCTTTGGCATATTGCTCGAGCTTGTGACGGGAAATACCCAACCTTAGCCATGCCAGCGCGTTTGCCGGTTGCGTCTGTGTGATGGCCGCAAACCCCTCTGCTGCGGTATTCCAGTCTTTGGCCGAATACGCCTGGTTGGCCTGTTCCATGGTTGGCGTAGCGGCAGAAGTCCCTTGTGCCTGTACAGCCACAGCCAGAGTTATGACGGATATGAATCGAAGCACAACACTGCGCATTCTGCTCCTCCTTAATGTGGCCCTATCGAACGCCTATTTCTGTCTGTGATCACGAATTCCCTCCGGCGATCGCTCGTTGTCCATCTGGTGGACTCGCACCATCCACTCCAGCGCCAGGGTTGCCGGCGGATAGCACACCTTGTCCGTGCAAGCCTGGTAGCTCAACAGTCCGTGAATGGGAACGAACGTTCCGGAATCTCTTCCACCTTCAAACCTCATGTATTCCTCACGTAGGTTTTTATCTAACACAACCAGCACGTCCTGCCGGATCTCAAATGCACCGGTGTAAACGGGGACCGTCTCATCAAGCTCACCAAAGGTAAGCGGATGTGAAGGTGGATAGAACGAATCTTTCAGCGGCAGGCCTTCTGTCTGCAACGTGAGCTGGACCGGTTTATACCCCTTCACGCCCGGAGCATAGACGTGCACTCCCTCAGGCAAATGGACGGTCGCTGCAAGAGTTACGCGGCTGCCGATCACAGCATTGCGGTCAGACTGTTTCAGGTCCACCCGGATATGAGCGTCTGCGGCGTGGGTGGCAGAAACTTCCAGCAACTCAGGAAACAATTTGACCAGCACATTGTTCGCAGTAAAACGGTCGTAATACTTCTCACCAAAATATTTTTCTTTGATTGTTCCATCAGGGGCCACGAAAAAGAAGCCCGGGTAGGCCAGGCCGGTCTTGCTGTCCTCAAGAAGGTTTGCTGGGCTGTTGTCAGGATCGATGAGGCCAAACCTGCCAATCACCTCCGACTGCGGGTCGGCCAGCAACGGATACGTAATATGAAAACGCTGAGCGAATTCCTTAAGGATCTCCGGGTTGTCGTAAGTCATTGCTGCCAGTCCTATTTTGTGTTGCTGAAATCTTGCCTGGGCCTCCTGCAGTTGGACCAACTGCTCTTTGCAGAACGGTCACCAATCTGCCGAACGGACGAACAGAAGCACCAGGCCATCAGCGCCTGTCAGGGAAGCCAGCGTCTGCTCTTTGCCGAACTGGTCACGTGCCGCGAAAACGGGAATCTTCTGCCCTACAGCCGGTCCTCTTTCCGCTACGGGAACGGCGCCAGTCTGACCTGCCGGCGCCGCCGTTATCGCCAGCCCACCCTCCACCAGGAACATCAGACACAACGTTATGTTTCTCAAGGACTTATTAAGAAGATGAAGATCGGGCATTGCCGTCCCCTTGTGCTCACCAAATGCCGTGGCTGAGGTCAAAACTACGTGATGAGCAGCGTATGAAGAAATGTCCGCAAAGTGATTTAGTTGTGATTTTTGAAGTTTGTGCCTGAAAAATGCAGAATTCAGCCGACAATCCGGTGCGCCTGGGTGAGTTCCAAATCGATTTCGCTTCCGGAGAGCTGCGTCGGAGTGGCTATGTTGTCCGGCTGAAGCCACAGCCCTGCAGGGTCCTGGCGTTATTAGTAGCGCGCCCGGGCCAGACCGTCTCGCGGGAAGAGATTCAGAAGGAGGTTTGGGGCGGCGACACCTTTGTGGATTTCGAACGCGGTTTGAACTCCTGCATCAAGCAGATACGCGCCGCCCTGAACGACGATCCTGATGCGCCCCGTTATATTGAGACCATTCCACGCCGCGGTTATAGGTTGATTGCCCCGGTTGAAACAGCCACGCCAGTTTCTGCTGTCTTGCAGGATCATGCACCATCAATATCTTCAGCTTCTTCCACTGCTGCCCCAGGTTCATCACCGTTCCTGCGGCGCTCGGCGGTCATCGTTGCTCTCATCGTGGTGACCATTGCTGCTGTCACTCTAGGAGTACGCCATAGCCGTCCTGAGCCGGAAAAAATTAGGCTGATTGTGCTGCCATTCACAAATTTGAGTGGTGATGCAGGCGAAGATTTCCTGGGCGACGGCCTTTCTGAAGAGATGATCACGCAACTGGGCGAACTGGCGCCGCAAAAGCTGGGCGTGATCGCACGAACATCTGCAGCGCAATACCGGCAGACAAAGAAGAGCGCCGCAGAGATTGGAAAAGAGCTGAAAGTCAATTACGTGCTGGAAGGCAGCGTGCGCCGCGATGGCAATCGCGTGCATGTAACCGCGCAACTCATACAGACCAGTGACCAGACGCAGCTTTGGGCTGCCACTTATGATCGTGAATCTGAAGACACGCTCGCCATTGAGAATGATTTGGCGCATCGCGTGGCGCGTTCGCTTGCGCTGCAGTTGTTGCCCGCGCGGGAGTCGGCTGCGCTTGCCCCTTCCACGCGCAACTCTGCCGCGCATGAAGCCTACCTGAGAGGGCGCTACGCGCTGAACCGTATGACTGTCGAGGGCTTTCGCCAGGCCCGCGTCGAATTGGAGAAAGCCGTCCAGAACGATCAGAATTTCGCCTTGGCCTACTCCGCTCTGGCTGACACTTACAGCCTGGAGCCCTGGTGGGGCGGCTCATCGCCGCAAGAGGCGTTTCCCAGGGCAAAGCAGTATGCCAGCAAAGCGCTTCAGTTGGATGACAGCCTTGCAGAAGCGCATACATCGCTGGGATTCATCCGGCTTTACTACGATTGGGATTTTGCTGCCGCAGAAAGTGAATTTGAGCGTGCCATCCAGCTTCAGCCCGGTATTGCGCTGGCGCATTATTGGTACGCGGGGGTGCTCTCTGCCGCGGGACGCCATGAACAGGCAATCGCTTCCATTCAGCGCGCACAAGAGATCGACCCACTCTCGCCGCTCATCAACGCTGACGCCGGATGGTATTACTTTTATGCCCGGCGCTACGACGAGGCGGTCCGGGAGTGCCGCCGTGCGCTGGAAGTTGATCCGAATTTCGGCTTCGCGCTGAATTGCATCATGGCGGCCCATCGCGAACAGGGCAAATACGATGCCGCTCTGGCCGATGCCCGTGAGTTGTTCAAGCTACGGGCTGTACAGACCAACCAGAAACCGGAAGAGATCGTTGCAGCCAACGCGCAGAATGGTCTCCGCAGTGCCGCCGAATTATGGCTGGTAAGACTGGACCGCCTCTCCCGCCAGGCCTACATCTCGCCTTATCAATCTGCGGTGCTCCATCTATGGCTCGACCAGAGAGACCAGGCCCTGGCCGACCTGAAGCGCGCCCGCGATCAGCGCGACACTTTGATGGTCCTGCTGGATGTTGATCCGCGCCTTGATTCCCTGCGGGCCGATCCGCGCTTTGCCGCTCTGCGGAACGATATCCATCCAAGCCAGCCCTCCAGCTTTTAAAGTTGGAAGATCTCGCCGAAGGAAAATGATCCTGCGTTGTCGCTCAGCTGCTCAACGCTTCGCTTCGCGGCGGCCACGGGCCGTCAATACAAGCTCGGGGTCGTGGACGGTCATGACCATACCACCGGCATCCTCGACAAACCGGATGCGCACAGCAGGCGCGCCCGCGGGGTAGAAAGCGCGTTCGCCTGTGTGATGGATCGGGCGGCCCATGCTTCCCTTGCGGGTCCAGGTGAGCTGATCAGAATTCAGCATGCGGTTGTGTTCCAGCGTTACATCAATTTGCTGGTTGGGTGCGGGACCAAAGACATAATTTCCAAGAATGCGTGCAAGGTCATCGTTAGCCAGCGGGACTTCTTGATCCGGACCGGCGTCGCCCAGCGACTGCAGGTAATCCAGAACATTTCGCGCGGGAGCGCCACCCCATTTGGCGTGTTCCAGCAGGCTGAAGCCGTGCGGTCCGCGATTCCGCTGTGCACCGGGTTGCGCCGCGATGAAGGCCTTCACTACCTCGAGCTGGCCGAGCATGGTCGCGGAAAACAGCGACGGCCGCGCTCCTTTGGCGATGAGATACTCAGCGATGGGCCGGTTTCCCATATGGGAGGCAGCGCCCAGCGCATCTTCCCAATCGCCAAAGCCCCAATCCCAGGCCGCACGCGCAAGGGATGGCCGAGCTTCCACAATCTCTTTCACCCGCTTCAAGTCGAAATGCGAAACGAGCACCATCTCGCGCACCAGCTCCGGCGGATGCGCCGGAAACGTGTCGTTCGGGCTGGTGGCGACGTCGAATGTAGCCCAATTCCTCAACGAAATCAGGGCGTGTAAAGGAAGGATGCTGGGAGCGTATTTCAATAATGACCGACGAGAGATGATGCCAAACATAACATTCCTCGTCGGCGATTAGACCTCGACGTCCATTCAACTCACAAGTGAAATTTACTTTTGCGGGTCTTAGAAAAATCTGAGGAGCTATCTGCCGCAGAATCAGCGGCCCAGGCCGGGGGATGAGTAGCCGCTGCGAATGTCCGCAGCTACACGGGGAGAGAAATCGGCGGCAATCTTTTCCGCAATTTCCGCCTCCACGGACCCCGTTGCTGCCGTAGCTCTATTCATTCGCGCTACCCAGATGTGCGTCTGCTCCGGCAGGCGAATCAGATGAGCCAGAATGCGCGTCTGGTCACCGGCAGGCTGTACCTGACCCACCACAACGTATTTCGCATTCAGTGTGGTGGCGACGGCACTCAGGTCCCACTGTTCGCGCGGGACGCGCAGGATCCGGGCATTGCCGATCACGGCGTAGCGGCCGTTGCTGGTAGTGGTGAGCCGCTCAACCACGTTATCGGTCAAAGCATCGGAGAAGCGAGTCACATCCGGATTGCCGGTTTCGTTGTCGAAACGAAGAACCGCAATGATTGGGAGTGGTGTGGGCTTCTGATGGTATCGCCATTCGTAGCCAGTTATGAAGGTCAGCAAGGAGCAAGCTGTCACAGCCAGGCTGCCAAACAGTAACTGATGACGTCGCCAGAATTTTTGCTTTATGCCGTCAGTTCCCGCGAGCGCTTCGACGCCAGAAACTTCCACCGGTGCGATGAACTGATAACCCAGTTTAGGAATGGTTCGAATGTAAATGGGCGAGGATGAATCATCGCCCAGAGCGGACCGAATCTGCGTGATACAGAAGTTCAGGCTGCCTTCAAACTCGACATGGGTTGTATCTCCCCAGACGGCCTGGCGCAGCTCATCGCGCGAGACAATACGATCGCGATGTTCCAGCAGGCACGCGAGCACCCGCGCCGGTTGCGCCTGCAGGCGCAGGAGCGTGCCTTCCCGGAACAACGCCTGCTGAGCGGCATCGAACTCAAACAGGCCAAAGCGATAGTGAGGCGCCGCCATCACAGGGATATCGTCTCACTCAGCGTCGCGCTCAACGCTTCTATTGCGGCGTCAATTTCCTGCTCACCCATGGGCGTTGAAACTGCCCATTCGCATCGCGGCGCAACGAAGACTCCACGGTTCAGAAGCTCCAGGTGAACCGGAGGCAGCATCTCCTTCGCCGCCCGCCACGCGGCTCGATAATCAACTACCTTTTCTTTGGTGAAATGGATTCGTGCTATTGATCCGATTCCTGTCACCTGTCCGTCAATGCCGGCCGCAAAAGCCCGACGTAAGCCGTTGCGCAAGCGCTCGCCCAATTGGTTGATTCGCGCAATTTCTTCGCGTGTGAGCATCTCAAGCGCTGCCAGCCCCGCCACCATGGTGATGGCATTTCCGTTGAAAGTGCCTGAGTGAGAAAGCTTTTTATTTTGTGGATTGAATTGCGCCATAACGTCCTTGCGGCCACCGAATGCGCCAACCGGAAAACCTCCACCAATGATCTTGCCCAGCGCCGTCAGGTCCGGCTTCACTTGATAGACTTCCTGCGCTCCGCCATAGGCCATACGAAACGTGATGACTTCATCGAAAATAAGAAGCGCGCCGCAAGACTCCGTTTCCTCACGTATTGTTCGCAGGTATTCCGGCGAGGCGGCAATCATGCCCCCGGATCCCATCATTGGCTCAACGATGACTGCGGCTAGATCATCTTTGTGGCGCCGGATAAGAGCGGAGGTGGCTTCGATATTGTTAAAGGGAGCAACCACCACATCCTGCAACACGCCCCGAAAGATTCCGCGGCTGCTGGCAACTGAATAAGGAGCGTCGTCCGGACCGGCCAGCGCGACATCTGGAGCAAGGCTTACCTCCGCGGCATCATGGCTTCCGTGGTAGCCGCCTTCCATTTTGATAATTTTGTTGCGGCCGGTGAAAGCTTTGGCTGCGCGGATCGCGCCCATGGTGGCTTCTGTCCCGGAGTTACAGAACCTTACCTGCTCCAGGCTGGGAATCCTTCCGCATAAAACCTCCGCCAGCCTGGTCTGAACTTCCAGCGGAGCGGCATACGCGGTTCCCTTCGCGAGCTGGCGGGAGACTTCCTGAGTGATCCGGGGATGAGCGTGTCCATGAATCAGCGATTTGTAGTTATTGAAAAAATCGATGTAATGATTGCCGTCAACATCAGTGATGCGGCAACCTGAGCCTTGCTGGATATATAAAGGATAAGGATCAAAGTAAGTCGCGCTGCGCGTGTCGCCGCCCGGCAGGAATTTTTTCGCCTCCTCGTGCAACGCGGCAGATCGGCGCGTACGCCGCCGATAGCGCTGCTCGATCTCCACGATTGCGTCCTGCAAACTGTATTGGCGTACGGTCATTGGAGCGACCATGGCAGTTTACACCGCGCTTTCGACGTTTCAGGTAAGCAAATGAGTAAACCGGGATCTCACCGCAGAGATCGCAGAGGGCGCAGAGGTGGGCTGTAACCAAAATCGCCACAGATCCACACCAGATACTCGCGGGACTTATTGGCCATTTATCCGCTCAAAATGCCTCACCTTTCACGCTGCAGATGATGCAGAATGTCTCGAGAATGCAGGTTCGCGGTGAACGCGCTTGTGATGTAGGGAACAATCCACTCCTGGGCGGATCCGGCGGGGGAGTTCGCAAACGCTACCAGTTCCATATCCTGCGGCATAAAACAGAGGGCACTCTGTTCGACTTTCTTTGTCAATACCATTGGGCGCAGCAGGTCGTAAATCTCCGAAATCTCCCACCAGCCATTCTTAACATATATAAATCCCATGGGAGTTGATGTCGAAGCCCATGCGTCAGTCCCATAAGCGAGGTCCAGCATGCTCTGGGCGCGCGCAGGCGAGACGATGGAGTTGCCGCGCCGGAAGGCGCCCATAATCGCCAAAAGATCCTCGACGGTCATGTGCCAACCTGCTGCACCCAATGCTGCTGTCAGGTCAGCAGAGTTCCAACCGGGTTTAGCATCAGGCGGGAAGGGATATGCCAGCGCACATGTGTCAGGATGGTCAAGGGTGGCGTCCGAGACACGCGAGGGGCCAAAAACGTGCTCCTGGACATATCTCACAAACGATTGGATCGTGATGTAGTCCCATAGCAGATTATTGGAATCCTTGATGAAAGGGATGTGGAATGTTGTGGGAGGTGCGATATCACCAATGATTGTGGCCAGCAGGATACGGCATAGTCCATAATTCATGTTTTGATACTTGTATTTCCCGATCCGCTTCACGCCCACGCCTGCGCTGACTGCGTCTTGCATGAATAGAAAATCACATTTAGATTCGTCAGTATTAAACCCCGAAGTATGAGTGAGCAATTGATGAAAGGTGATCTGGTCAATATTCGGCCCTTTGACCCAGTAGCTTGGTAGAAAGCCAATGATCGGTGTTACGTCCTTGATTTGGCGCTCGTCGATCACCTTAATCAAGGCCATGGCAGTGATCAACTTACTGCAACTCGCGATATGCATCCTGATAGAAGGCGTCCACGATTCAGACCCGTCAATTGCCGTCTTTGCCCAATTCCACTGGCGGGTGCAGATCGTTCGGCCGTGCTGTCGCAGACACATGACATAGCCCGAGACATTCTTTTGTAGCGCTGCATGTAGAGTATCCCCGAAACCGTTTACGTCCAGGTGATAGTACGAGCCGAACTGGAATGAAAAGTCGAATGCGGGTCGGTACGTAACACCTGCAAGTCCCGGGTGCGAGACGATATTCATAACGTTCTCGGGGCGCATGATGTGCGCTCGCACTCTGGTTTCATCAAGGACAAAGTTCCGAATCTCAGACAGCGAGCGGATGGTGTGTCGCAAACGCATGACTGCCCTCCGTTATCAACCAACAATCTCGTTGAACGGCGTCGTTGAAAAGAGTGCCAGGATTTTAGCAGATCGAAAGGTAGCTTGTGCGACCGGTGCGCCACAGCCAGGCATCATGCAGACGGGCGTCGGAAACAGTCTGGGGAGAATTCTCGGCTGCAGTGGCTTGCGTCCAAGCCTTTTTTGTAAGCTCGTCTCAATTCGTTGCCGATCTTCTGGCGGGACGGGCACTTGTCGCGGAGATTTAACCGCTGTCCGGCGTTCAGTGGCAGTCCTCTCTCCATAAGAGCGGCACGAGCAAAGCGAATACGGGGTAGTGGAATCCTAGGCGCGAACACCGATTTGTCAAACGCCGAGTTGCGCCGTTATTTAGAGAGAGGATCTTTTGAATTCCTGGAAAGATGTTGCTTCCATACGTAAGTCGCAGCTTCTAGATACTGGCTGCTTAAGCAGACGCAACGCAAATACACCGCTAAAGTGCATCTCCGCGGCGTTTCCCGTGCCGAATCTTGTGCCCAATTGGGCACCGTGCCAAAGAGTTGGGCACGAGAAATTTGGCACCGCTGGCATCGCAAGTCGTATGCGATTCTCAAATCCCCGAAAAATCAGTGACTTCCCCAATTCTGCGTGGGTCGTGCCAGTTTGGCAGGGCAGGTGCATTATGCCAGGACATGAATGCCGCAAATGATTGACAGCGGAGATTCAGAAGGAGATTTGAGAATGTTATCGCGAAACGCAGGGCTGCTACTCATCGCCGCGGCCGCGCTCTTTTGGTTGTCATGGTTTTTAATGCCCGGAGTTGGCGTCACAGACGCAGCCCAGATTTTCGAACTCGTCGCAAGCAAGAGATCGTCAGTGATGCTCTCTATAATCACACAGCTCCTCTCGTCCGCTCTCTACGTTCCGGCTTTGCTTGGGATCGTCTGTGCAAGGAGCCAGACCTCTGATACCGCAGTTCGCTGCGGGGCCGGCCTTCTCCTCCTTGGGGCAATGGGATCCGCCATGGATGCCGTGTTTCATCTGGTGGCTTATGCAATGACGATGCCGGGCCTCGAACTCAGCTCGTTGCTGAAAGTGATGGCATTTATGCAGGGGCCTGGATTGCGCCTCGTGGCGCCGTTCATCGTCAGCTTCTTT
>Ga0126384_10000564_pt1 | contig 20636 bp, 19 predicted proteins | sample PanSoiMetPlot_36_FD_92543 | JGI IMG/M metagenome (GOLD analysis project Ga0126384, IMG submission 92543) | Tropical forest soil microbial communities from Panama - MetaG Plot_36 | ecosystem: Environmental > Terrestrial > Soil > Tropical forest > Bulk soil | place: Panama | collected 2016-02-17 | reverse complement strand
CGCTTCCCCCGTTTCGGAGTCGACCTTGAGAGATCCGACCTCTATCATTGGCGTGCGCAGCGACTGAGGCCGGCGCAACAGCGCGCGAATGCGCGCCAGCAATTCGGCCTGATGGAATGGTTTGACCAGATAGTCGTCGGCGCCGCCCTCCAGTCCACTCACCCGGGCATCAATCGCGGCTTGCGCGGTGATAACCAGGATCGGTGCCTCGCAGCCACCGGCGCGCAGCTCGCGAATGAGCGCAAGACCGTCGCCATCAGGAAGGCCAAGGTCGATGATAAACAGGTCATAGCGGACCAAGGCAATCGCGCTTCGGAAAGACGCTATGGTACCTACCGCATCGACAAGATATTCATTTGTACGCAGACTATCGCTGACAACAGCCTGTAGACGTGCATTGTCCTCGAGAAGGAGCAGGCGCATGAGTAAAACCTATGTTTGTCAAGTGCGGCAACTTAGACAGCCGCGCTCGCTCGGGCGCAGACAATGCCAGAGCGAAGACAGCTTCCTGTAAGCAACTGCTGCCATGGCTAGCAAGGGCGAAGTGCGGTCCGCGGACGCTCGCCTTGCAGCGAAGCGTCAATGGTAGCGAGTAAACAGGCAGTGACATGGGGAATGAGCGCCAAACGCGGCGCTCTCGACCTATTGCCGTGGCAGACGGTCGCTGCCGTTGCATTCCTGGTTTATGCCTGGCTGGCAGCGACCGCCTGGATGCGTCCCCTGACCCTGCCAGACGAAGGCCGCTACGTCGGCGTGGCCTGGGAAATGGTGCGCTCCGGCAACTGGCTTATTCCAACGCTCGATACGCTGCCCTTCTTTCACAAGCCGCCGCTGTTCTATTGGCTTGCGGCCGGTGCCATCTCGACGTTGGGTCACAACGAATGGTCGGCCCGCTTGCCAAGCCTGCTGGCGGCCACCGGTGCGGCGGTTGGGCTGTTCGTGTTCCTTGAGCGATGGGCCGACCGGACCACGGCGCGGACAGCCTTGCTGGTCCTCGCCACCACGCCGTTTTTCTTTGCCGGGGCACAATTCGCCAATCTCGATATGCTGGTGGCGGCCTCCATAACGGGCACCCTGCTTTGCTGTGCTCACGTGGTACTCGCGTTCAGACATCAGCAAAGCTTGCGGCGGCCGCCGCTTGCTGCGGCCTACGCCTTGGCGGCGCTGGGCGTGCTCGCCAAAGGGCTGATCGCCATCGCCATCCCGGTGCTGGTGATCGGCGTCTGGTTGGCAGCGGTGGGAGAGCTGCGCCTCATCTTGCGCCTTGTTTGGTGGCCTGGGGTGGTGCTGTTCGCATTGATTGCCGTGCCGTGGTTCCTATTGACCGAGCTCAGATACCCAGGCTTTCTGCACTATTTCTTTATCCATCATCATTTCGAGCGCTATCTGACCGCGAAATTCAACGGCAAGCAGCCGTTCTGGTTTTATGTGCCTTTGTTCATCGTCATCACGCTGCCATGGTGCCTGTTTCTGCCATGGACGTTTCGCCGCAAGCACGAAAACAAGGTGACCTCGGATATACGGCTGTTGTTTTGGATCTGGCTCGCAACGACGCTGATCTTTTTTTCGATTCCGAGATCCAAACTCGCGGGCTATGTGCTACCGGCAACCCCAGCGCTTGCCGCCCTGGTTGCGCTAGGGATGGCGAGCCATGCGGGCACCTGGATTGGAAGCCGCATTAACGCCATGGCAAATGCAAGCCTTGCCGCCGTTGTTTGCTTGCTTGGCATGGTGGGTTATGCCCTGTTTCAGCACAAAAGCATCGAACGGCTGCCGCCTGAGGTTCGGTCGCAGGTTCGCGCCGACGACCAACTGCTAGCAATTTCGCGCTACCCGTTCAGCTTGGGGTTCTATTTGCGCTCCGATCAACCAATCCTGGTGGTCGATGGCTGGGATGCCGCATCCATCGAGCGCCAGGACAACTGGCGCAAGGAACTCTACGAAGCTGCCAAATTCGACCTTGACCGTGGGCGCCGGCTGTTGCTGCGCCCATCGCAGCTCGAAGCGGCTCTGTGCGCGGGGAGGACGTGGGTGTTTGGCAACGCCAAGGAGTCCGATCGCCTTGCGGGTTTGCAGCTGATGACCCGCAGCGGCAACGACGCCGTCTGGTTCGCGGATCCGGCTGCGCTGGGGTGTCGACGCCCGCATGAAGCGGGTCCGGTGACGCCGCCACCCGCAAGCGTGGAGTGAGTGGCACCGGGGTGGCGGCGCAACCGGTCCGGTCGTAAGGGCCGGCTCAGCCTCGCTGCCACGTGAGCACGGAGCTCGCCGCATAATTAAAGACGAGGCCCATTACCGCTCCGGCCGTGCCGGCGAGCCACCAACTCGGGCGGCTGCCATAGATCCAGTTGGCAACCCCGACGTTGGCCACGGTACCGACACTGCACACCAGGTAGAACGTCAACAGCCCTCCGACTGCTGCCCAGCCCTTCAGCCTTCGGTCGCGGTAGGTTAGTTGGTTGTTCAGCACAAAATTGGAGGTCATCGCAAGGTAGGCGGCGGTGGTTTGCGCCCAATCGAAGGCCAGGCCGAAATAGAGTGCCTGCCGCAATGCCCACAGGTGGACAACGAGGCCGGTGGCACCGACCAAGGCAAAGCCAACAAACCGGATCGAGAGCCAATCGCCCGACAGCTTGGCCACCAGCAACCCCAGGAACTCGAACACCACCAGCGTGTCGAGCTTTGAGTGGCCATGGCGGCGGGCCCGGAACTCGCACGGCAGTTCCACGATCTCGAGCGGCTCGCGGCAAGAGACGACAATATCGAGCAGCAGCTTGAAGCCCTGCGTTGACAGGCGGGGTGCGACCGCCTCAAACACGTCGCGTCGGATCATGAAAAATCCGCTCAGGGGATCACTCAGTTGCACGCCAAGCAGGCGCCTGGCGGTCATGGTGGCAAGCCGAGTGCCCAACTGCCGCACGCGCGACAAGCCTCCCACCGCATCACTGCCACACGCAAAGCGCGTGCCGACCACCAAATCCGCGCCCCGTTCGATGGCCGTCAGCATGGTTGGGAGCTGCGTCTCGTCATGCTGCAAGTCGCCGTCCATGATGGCCACGGCGAGCGCCGATGATGCCAGTAACCCCTCGATGCAGGCGCCGGCGAGACCGCGCCGTCCGATGCGTCGCAAGCAGCGCACGCGCGGATCCGTCTGCGCAAGTCGGCGGGCCGCCGCCGCCGTGCCGTCCGGGCTGTTGTCATCGACGAAGATCACCTCCCACGCGGCGTGCGGCAAGGCCGCGGCCAGGCGGGCCACCAACAGCGCAACGTTGTCGCGCTCGTTAAAGGTCGGCACGATTACGGACAGCTGCGGTACGCACGTGTCTGCGGCTTGCCGTCCCCACGGGTGTGCCCAACCGTTGGACGCTTTTGGGTCATCCTGCGCCATCGACGCCTGTCAGCTCCTCTCCCCGAGCCGGGCGCGACGCAGGTACCGCGCGGCAGCCAGGCGCCGCGACGGGCGCGATTGCTTTGCTCGGGCCACGCGTTCGCTCAACGGTTCCGGAGCGCCATCAGGAACACATCTCGGCTGGGCGCCTGCGCGCTCGCTGGCCGGCCGCGGTCGAAAACCTGCCAGGTGAATGACAAACACGGTCAGAAGCATGAACAGGCCGGCAAAGACGACATCGCTCAAAAAGTGCCCGCCCTGCGATACGCGGACCAGGCCCGCCGTCAGCCCCGACACCGTTCCGGCGGCGAACAACAGGCCAGCCCATTGCGGACATACAACCCCCAGGGCGTAAAAAGGCACGAACGCGGCAGCTGCTTCGCCGCTGATAAACGAGCAGTTGCTGTCGCACTGGTCGGTCGGCAGCAACGCCGGTGTAAACGCCTTTTTGCCGCCAAACTCGACGATGTCGTTCGGTCGTGCCCGCCCCCAGTGGTTCTTGAAGCCGACATTGGCAACAAGGCCGGGGCCAACGGCCAAGCACACCGCCAAATACCACCATTGAAGAGAGCGCAGGCGCAACCACCGACGCGTCCCTCCCCGCGTCAGTACCAACCCTGCCAAGGTGGCGGCAACCGATGCAAAGAAGATGGCGGCAAAGACGCCGCGCACGACTTTCACCCAGCCCACGGCTTGGCCGGAGAAAAGGCGCTTGCCAGAACAAAACAGGCGACTGACCTCGATGTCGATCCCGGGAAAGGCCACCAACAGCATGCTGATCGCGAGCCAAACGGCCAGTGCGATCAGGCCAACACCGACCGGCAAACTGCCGGCGCGGCGCAGGTCTTGAACCGACCCTGGCTCACTACGCATCCGCTTCCTCCCCGAAGGCCATCAACGCACGCCCGCTACTGCGGGCGAACGCCGTCTCCTTCGTCCCCCAAGGCATGGCACGGCACGCTGTCAGGAAGCTTTCGCGCATGGCAGTTGACGATGGCGGGTGGCAGGGTGTCACGGCTCCCCTGCGCCGGCGTGCTTCACGCGCTCGACGACGCGCAGCGGCGGCGGGTCGCGCCCGCAAGGGTGTGGATCGATGCCGGTGCGGGTTGTCGCCGAGGCTGCGCAGCTCACTTGGTTTTTGCTGACACGCGGCTCGATCACAGCTTGACCCACGCTCATGGCTGCGGTCACGGTCTGAGGCAGAAAGTCGTGATTTGGTATGCGATGCGATTGGGAATAAGCTTTCGATTGCAGCATGGGGGCCACCTCGCGATCTGATGGCGGGGTCCGCCTGTCGAGTGGCGGCGGCTGGCGCGCAACGCACATGAGTGATATCCGCAAGATCGAGCCGGCGGGCAGAAGGGATCCGCTGTTGGCGCTCACGCAAGACATCCGCGAGCTGCGACGCGAGCAGCAGCTCGAGCGCGATGCGACCGAAAAAGCGCTTGATCGCCTCGACATGATCATGCGAGTCGCCCTGGCCGGCTGTATCCTTTTGTCTCTGGAACTGATCGTCGACATCGTCACGAGTTTGCTTCAACCCATGCCTTAGGCGCGGTGTGGGCTGCGCCGCCGCGACTCCAGAGCAGGGCATGGCTGACCGGATCCGGGCAGGCGCGGCTGTCAAGCGATTTGCCATAGCGTTGCCTTGCGCCGCCTCAACTCGCCTGGCCCGTGCCGCCTGCGCGGCAGCTGCGCACGATCGCGTAGAGGCCTCCAGCTCCAACAACAATAATGGGAATTCCCAAAGCAAAGCGCTGACGCTCACGCGCCTTGCGGCGAAGGTGATTGAGCACCAGTTGATCACCGGCGCTAATCTCGCTCTTGCCCATCAGGTATTGCCGCAGCCGCTCAGCCTTCTCCGGCTCCATCTCGACCTTGCCCCAGTGCACGTCCTGCTCGAGCGCCCTGAGCCGCGCCAGCTCTGCCCGGCCGCGTGCAATGGCCTCGATCGCCTCAGCTCGTGTGGAGCGCTCGCTGGAGGTGAGGAACCGCGTCTGGAGAACCGGCACCAGGTCCTCCAGCGCATCGAGCCATGGCTGATCGAGTTGCGGGAAGGCAACCAGCGGAATACCGATCACTATGGCGATGCCGCAGCCAGCGATGCCGGCTTTCCTCCGTGTCAGGTGCCGGGCCGCGGCACCGACGGCGACCAGCGCCGTGGCGGCGCCGCAGGCGGTGACGATTGCCGGCCCGGTTGGCAGGTCCCAACTCCACGACGCGTAGAGACCGAGCGCGGTGAGAAATGCGCCAAGCGCCCAGGCCAGTAGCAATCGCTGGCGCAGATCCGACAGCAGCACGCCGGCAAGCGCGGCGGGAACTATGAGATAGCTGAACACCAAGAGCACGCCGGCAATGCGCACCGATGAAGTGACCACAATCGCAAATGACACGTAGAAGACCACGTCCCAAATGAAGGCCCCACTGGGCAGCGCAGTGGCGTGCTGCCGATGGAATGAAACAGCGGTCAGCGGTCGCCGGCAGAGGTAGTGAAGGGCGCCAATCGCGCCATAGAGCAGCACGAGCAATGCCACGTCGTGCGGCGTCACGGTGAGGATCGACCCGATCAGAATTTGCTTGATATGCTCAGCACCCTGCGGCGCGCGATCGAGCACGATCACGGCGAGCGCCGCTGATACGGCGTAGACAATGCCGATGACGGCTTCCTGCGGCAGCGAGGACTCGTACGGGCGGGCTGCGGCAAATAGCACGGCTCCCGCGATGGCAAACACCAGTGCGTACCAATACGCGGTCTCGCTGTGCACGGGATGCCCGGCGAGGATAGCGATGGTAAGGCCGAGTGCGGCGACCTGGGCCAGCGACAGATCGACGAAGATCACGCCTCGGGCCAGCACGTGCAGTCCGAAATAGGCATGAATGCTCGTCAGCACGAGACCGGCGACGAGGGGCCACAGCAAAAGCTCGGTCATCGCCGCCTAGTCCGGATTGAGGGCTGCCGAAAGCCGCTTCACGTTCTCCTCAAACAGGGCGATGTAGTCAGAGCCTGAAGGCAGCAGCGTCACCGACCTGGCGCCGCCTTTCTCCTTGATCTGCTCCACCAGCGCCGGGTTGCTGTAGGGGTCGGCGAGCAGGAGGCGGACATTCGATTCGTGCATGCGCTTAAACAGCATCGCCAGCTCGGCCGGCGAGGGCGGGATGCCAGGATGGGGCTCAGCCGCAGCCACGATTTGCAACCCGAAGTGGTCGGCGAAATAGGCCCAGCTGTCATGCACCACGACGACTTTCGTACCGTGGAAGCGCTCGAGGCTCTTGTCCCAGACCGCGATTCGGTCGTTGAGATGCGCCAAAAATAGATCGCGATTGGTCTCGAAAGTAGCCTTGTCCGCCGGGCGGAGTGCAACGAGGCCCGCCAGGATCGATGCCGTGATCGGCTGGGCATTGCGCGGATCGAGCCAATAGTGGGTGTTGCCGAAGGCGTGAATGTGCGCCTGCCGCTCGACGCGCAAGCGTGGGATTTCGGTCTGCAGCAGCCGTACCGATGTGGAGGCCTCGACGATCGGCACTTGGGGCAATGGCAGGCGGGAAAACCACGGTTCATGATCGAGGCCGATCCGCACCACCAGCGCGGCATTGCGCAACCGTGCAAGCTGTGCCGGCTTGACCTCGAACGTATGCGGATCCTGATCCGGAGCCGTCAAACTCTCCACCTCGAGCCGGTCACCGCCGACTGCTTCCGCCAGCGATTTGAGGTCGGTGGAAGTCGCTACGACCCGAATCTTTTCCTGCGCCAAGCCGCTTTGCGGCGTCGCCGACAACAACACCGCCAGCGCCAGCATCCACGCATAAAAAACGCGACTCACGACTTGTTGTTAAAGATCGACTTCGGAATCATGCAATGGACGCCCTTGCGCACGTCCACTACCTGGGACACGCGGCAGTCGCCCACCATCGACACCAGGCCATAGGCTTCATAGCGGGTCATGGGCACCATCTTCTGGCTGGCAAGCCAGTTGACCGCTTCGCGCACCGCATTGACCATCGCTACGTTGAGGTCCTCGTTGAAACCGGTGGTGATCCAGTGCGTGCGCGTCTCAATGAACGGCCAGTCCAGTTTCATGTCCTTGCGCACGATCGGCTGCAGGCGGATCTCCTTATAGGAGCACTCGAGCGCGGTGAGGTTCACCTCGCCGTTGCCCTGACGGCAATGTGAGTCTCCCGTCCACAGCAGCGCGCCCTTGATGAATACCGGGATGAACAGCGTCGAGCCCTCCTGCAGCTCATTGATGTCCATATTCGACCCGTTCTTCCATGGACGCAGGGTCGACACCGGTGCCATCGGGTCGTCCTTGACGCCGCCCTTGCGCGGAGAGGGATCGTTCGGGTCGATGCCGACCGCAAGGGTGCCGGGAAATGGCTGCAGGTCGATGCTTACGCCCGGCTTGAACTCCACTGCACGTTTTTGCAGGTCGATCGGGAAGAACTTGATGTGGCCGTCCGGCATCTCGGGCGCGAGTGCGCCGATGGTCGGGAAGTCCTTGCCGGGCAGGTTGAAGTTGGTGGCCCACGCTTTCGGCTCGATCCGCAGAATGCGGATTTCGAGTACGTCGCCGGGCTCCGCGCCGTTGATGTAGACCGGCCCGGTCAGCGAGTGCGGGCCACCACCGGGATTGGCTTTGCGCAGCTCAACGACCTGCTCCATCGTCGTGCCCGGCTGGATCTTGTCGTGGGAATGCATCATGGTCTCGATCGAGACCGTATCGCCGGACTCGATGGTGAGCTTGGGCGTCTCGCGTGGATCGAGCCAACCCCATTGCACCGTTTCGAGCGTCGCAGACAGCGTATGATACTTGCCGGCCGGCACCTTTGGCGCCCAATCATGGTTGCCGCGGGCCTCTTGCTGCGCAGCACTCGGACCTGCCGCTGCCGCGATCATAGCAACGGCGAATAGGGCCCCGGCGGCGGATTTGGCCGAGATGCGATTGCTCATGGATGCCTCCTCCCAATTGGCGCGAGCGATGGTGAACTTCCGCCGACCCCGCCGTCAAGTCCACAAAAGTCGTCGATCAGCGGCGCGTGCCGCGCTTGTGCCGGTGGATCAAAGGCAGCGCCACCCGATGAGCAGCTGCCGGGTGCAGGCCATTCTATCGCATTGCGCCCCCGGCGGGGCGCCGGCCCATACGAGCTACCTCGGCGCCGGCGACCGCGGCAGCGGTCACGGCCACGCCGAGCCACAACGTCGTGCGGCTCGGCCGCACCTATCCGCGGCGGCCGATGCGTCGGTCATCTCAAAATATGTTCAGTTCCGTTCAAGTGAGGGTCGTTGCACTCTGCGCCGTCAACCAGGGAGACCGACATCGTGCACGGGCCAACGCAACTGAAGGTTGACGATGCGGTGCTCATTTTCGGGGGGCCCTACAGCAATCTAAACGCGACGGAGGCTGTGCTGGCTGAGGCTGCGCGGCTCCAAGTGCCTCACGACCACATCATTTGTACGGGCGACATGGCCGCCTACTGCGCAGAACCGGTCGCCACCATCGACCTGGTTCGGAAAAGTGCAATCCACGTCGTCATGGGCAACTGCGACGAGCAGCTTGGCTTGGCGGCCGACGACTGTGGCTGCGGATTTCCCGCCGACAGCCTATGCGAGCGGCTGTCGGCGGCATGGTTCCAATACGCGAACCGGGTTGTGCGCACCGACCAGCGGCAGTGGCTGGCGCAGTTGCCGCGCCGCCTCGATGTGGAGCTCGGCGGCTGCCGGTTGGCGGTGATCCACGGCAGCGTCAGCGTCATTAACCAGTTCATCTTCGCAACAACCCCTGCTGCCATCAAGCACCAGGAGATCGAACGCGCGGCTTGCGAGGGTGTGATTGCAGGTCACTGCGGCCTGCCCTTCACTCAGATCGTCAATGGCAAGCTTTGGCACAACGCCGGTGTCATTGGCATGCCGGCGAACGATGGCACGCCGCGCGTCTGGTTCAGTATTTTGCGACCCGAAAAATCAGGTCTGAGCATCGAGCACCGGGCGATTACCTACGATCATACCGCCGCTGCCGACGCAATGCGTAACGCCGGCCTCCCGCCCGAGTATCGGGTGGCACTGGCCTCTGGCATTTGGCCGAGCTCAACTGTGCTCCCGGTGCGAGAGACGCAAGAGCAGGGGGTGCCACTCGAGCCTTGCGGCGTGGTGTGGTCGTCCGCGACGGCAACGCGCGCGGCGACGAGGTTGCTGTGGCCGGGCTGGCAGCAAGCAAGGCAATCCCCACCGACCGAGCCCGTTACTGCGGCAGTGCGGGGGGCTATGGAGAGTTAGCTTCCGGGGGCAGGGTTGCGATGATCGAAGCTGACGGCGATCCGCCTCTCGGCCTAGAGGATCAGGCCGCGCCGCGATCTCCCTGACAGCGGTCGGATGAAGAAGCGCCTGATCTAGGCGACGATCCCGAACACAACGTCGACCTTGGTCCCGCCGTCGGAAACTTGCCGGACCTCGGCATTGAGCCGGGCGGCCAGCGTCTCGATCAACTGCCGGCCAAATGCCGGTGCGGCAGCGGACGGGGCGGGGGCGAGGCCGCTGCCATTGTCGTGTACGCAAAGCCGCCAACCAGCGCCTTCCTCACGGTAGCCCAGTGTGATCTCGCCACTCGGCCGGCCCTTGAAGGCATGCTTGGCGGCATTGGTAATGAGCTCGTTCGCGATCAGGGTCAAAGATTCCACGCTGTCGCCAGGGATCGAGCCGCTACACCTCGAGACCAGCGTCACGCCTGGCGGCAGCAAGGTGCGGAGCATGTCGCATAGCTCCTGAAAAAGCGAGGCAGCGCTGACTGACGATATCGACGAGGAGAAGAGCTGCAGCCGATCATGCACCAGCGCCATGTTGTTAATGCGGGTGACGGCACTGACCAATCCCTCGCGCACCGCCGGTTCAGCCGATCGCCGCGCTTGCAGTTGCAGCATCGCGGCGACCAGGCTCAGATTGTTCTTGATGCGATGGTTCATCTCTCGAATCAGCAACTGCTTCTGCTCGACCGCTGCCTCCATGGCCTGTAGCGCGCGTTGCAACTCGAGGGCCCGGGCGATGGTATTGCCAAGACCGGTCAGGAAATAAATGTCGTCCGAGGAAAAGCCGCGCGGCGTCGTTTGGTCGACCTCCAGCACGCCGAAGTTGCCGGTGTCAGTCGGCAGCGGCACGTTGAGGCTGGCGATGCAACCATGCTCTTCGAGAATAGCCGGGTAGCGGTAGCCGCTCCCCGCGCGGTAATCGGAGACCGCCACCGGCTCGGACAGTGCAAAGGCGTGACCGATCGGCGTATCGATGTCGGGGGCGACCTCGTATCGGCCAACGTAGCCTTCCTTCCAGCCTACACCCGAGCGCATCAGCAGCCGATCGCGATCGGGCATGTACTCGAGCAGCTTGGCATGCGTCATGCCGAGACCGGCGCGCGCGCGAAGGCAGGCATCAAGCATGAGGGCATCGATGTCGCTTTCGGCCAACGAGCGCGTCGTGAATTGGGCAAAAGCGGTAAGCTGCCGCCGCAGGCTGTCCTCGATGGCATCGGCCCGTTCCATGCTGCGTGAACCGGCAAGGACCTGGCCGGTTCCCAAGCGCTGGGCGCCACGCCAATTGGTGCGGCACCGCGGCGGCTTCGATTTTGTGCTCAGGCGGGAGTTCCCGCGGCAGCGTGCCGCAAAGAAACTCCGTGAGTATAAGCGTGACCCTGAACAGCGCCTGACGCTGCCGCGAGGCGTGATGGCCGACCGCCGCGCCGGTGCATGGCAGATCGGGGGCGGCGGCCATCGAGACCCGGTCCGCCTTTGGCTCAGCCCCGGGACCGATCCTCGCGCGCCGCTTCACTGCCGAATGCGCGAGGCCGCCAGGCGAGCTTAGTCCAGCCAATGCGCAGGTATGGTGTCGAGCACACAGAAGCCGTGCTCGGCGCTCGCATCGATGGCCGCGGCATAGTCATGCTCGATGAGATCGCCAGTTTTGAGGTGCGCGCGCAGACGCCAGCCGCTGCGGCACAGGCTGCGTGGCAGATTGGAGCCGGTGTCGTCGACCGAGAACGCAAAGCGGCCGCCATCGCGGCACTCAAACAAATAAAGGTTGATAAGGCGCATGGTGCTCGCCTCAGGACGTCAGCGGCGGGCACACCGCCCTCAGGTTGGGGGATAGGACCAAGGCCGCAGGGCCACTGGGTTGCATCGGCCGGTGTTTTGCGGCGGGTGCAGGCGGCAACGTCAGGTCCTGCGAACAAGGTTGACGAGGAAGAGCAAGACGAGGGCGCCAACGGTTGCGGCGACGATGTTACCACCCGTCGAAGTGGTATAAAGACCGAGCGCTGGGGCGAGGATGCCCGCAATTCCGGCACCGAGAATGCCAATAACGATATTGCCGATGAGGCCAAAACCTTGGCCTTTGACCAGCCGGCCTGCGAGCCATCCGGCGATCGCACCTATAATAATCCAGGCCAGAACCGATTGCGGCGCGAGCATCTGCGGACCTCCTTGCGCAACGCTGTCCACCAACCCTCAAGCTGCTTTTTGGTTCCGCTCGCGACCGGCAAGCGCGGGGCCGATCGACTGTCCAAAAGAGCTTGCCGCCGCCAGAGCCTGCAGCGGTCGACGATCTGCAGCCCGCAGGCCGCGGCAAAGGGGGATTTAAGTTCTTCTCCGCCAATGGCAATTCGAGGGCCCTGCGCCAGTCACCGCCGCAGGGCCGTGGGCGCCAGGCGACCTGGCAGCCTCCCGCGCCGGCCCCCGGGCTGCGCGCCACGCGACCCCACGAAAGGCCTTGATCCAATAGGCTTGGCCGTGGCCGTTAAGCGGATGGCCCGCAGGCGCGACCCCGGTTGCCTAGCCGCGGATCGGGCGTGGTGGCCTGCTTTGGTAGGGATCGCCTTAATCGAGCGTATTGCTTAGGATCAAAGTCGATCTTGTTCGGTTTCCCTAGATGCACCGTCCTCGCATAGTTCTAAGCCAAGCTAGAAGCCATCCGTTCGTCGTACGGCTCGATCGCTATTTTGCCTTGGCAGACGATGATTTGGTGAGCTTGTGGCGCCTGCTCGAAGCCGAGCTCGTGGTCAATAAACGTCGGGACCTGGTTGTTGACGGCTATGAATATCGTAAGCTGTGCTTTGTCGAGAGCGGCTTTGCGGCTCGTTATAAGCTGTTGCGCAACGGCAAGCGGCAGATCGTCAATCTCGTACTCCCCGGCGATGTTGTCGGCCTGCCGGGCAGTTTTCTCACAAAGGCGCACTATTCCGTCCTCGCCTTGACCGATCTGAAGCTGCAGGTCTGTTCGGTCAACGATTATGTCCTCCTCTGTTACCAGCGTCCGCAATTCGGGTTGATGTTGAGCTGGCTCGCCATCCAGGAAGCTGTCACCTGCGCCGAACACGCCATCAATACCGGGCGCCGAACGCCGCTGGAGCGGCTCGCCCATTTTCTATTGGAGATGTACTCGCGGCTGCAGATGGTTGGGCTTGCCGGCAATTGCTCTTTCGACCTGCCGCTCTCGCAGGAGGTCATGAGCGACGCACTCGGCCTCAGCGTGCCCCACCTCAATCGCACCTTGGCCAGGTTGCGCGCCGACGGCACCATTGCGCTTAGCAATCATAAGGTGTCGCTAACCGATCTCACGGCCCTTGAAATGCTGGGTCACTTCCAGCCCCTGGACCTGATGTCCGCGCCGTCGGCACCGCTGCCGGCCGCACTGGTCGGCGCTGCCAGCAATGGCTGCGACGCCCGGCGCTAGACCGGGGCTTTCCGCATCAGACCCCAAGATGGCTTTGCAGCAGTTCCGGCTGATGGCGCAAGGCGTCGGTGGCGATCGCTTCCATGATGTGACCATTGTTGATGAAATAAACGCGGTCCGCGAGGCTGATCGCCGCCGTCACGTTCTGCTCCACCACCACGATGGTTTGTCCCGCCTGCGCCAGCGCTCGACAGGTGCCGAGCAGATCACGCACGATGGTCGGCGCTAGCCCTTCAAACGGTTCGTCGAGCAGCAGCACCTTGGGCTCACGCACCAGCGCGCGTGCAATCGCCAGCATTTGCTGCTCGCCACCCGACAGGTCGGTGCCACGGCTGCGTCGCCGCTCGCGCAGGCGTGGGAAGATTTCCCACACGCGCTCGAGTGGCCAGCGCGACTTGGCAGTGAGACCCGCCAGCACCAGGTTCTCCTCGACGTTGAGGCTGCCGAAGATGCGGCGCTCCTCGGGCACCAGCTGCAGGCCGAGGTTGGCGATGGCGTGCGGCCGCAGCCCCTGGATCATGCTGCCATCAAGCACGATGCGCCCGGAGCTGGCACGAACGATGCCCATCAGTGTCTTGAGGGTAGTGCTTTTGCCGGCCCCGTTGCGGCCGAGCAGCGCCACAACCTCGTTGCGTGCGACCGAGAGCGAGACATCGAACAGGATGTGGCTGTCGCCGTAGTAGCTGTTCACGCGGTCGGCCTCGAGCAACACACTCATGCGGCGGCGAGGCCCCCGAGGTAAGCTTCTTGCACCTGGCGATTGCGCTGGATCTCGGCCGGCGTGCCCTCGGCGAGCAGTGCGCCCTCGTGCAGGACGGTGATGCGTTCGGCCAGTTCGAACACGGCGTCCATATCGTGCTCGACGATGATCAAGGTGCGGCCGCGGCGGATGCTCTTCAAGAGCTGAACCGTGTCCTTGCGTTCGCGCGGGCTCATTCCCGCCAGCGGTTCGTCCAACAACAGCACTGCGGGCTCGGTTGCAAGCGCCAGCCCGATCTCCAGCCGGCGCTTGTTGCCATAGGCAAGTTCCGAAGCGGGGACATCACCATGCTCGGTCAGACCAACGATTGCCAAGGTCGTCTCCACCTGGGCCTCCAACCCGGACACCCGATGCCACCGCCGCAATAGGTCAAGAGACAGCTTGCCGCGGCGCTCGGCCAAGGCAGCGATGGCGATGTTCTCGCGCGTCGTCAAACCGTTGAACAGCTGATTGACCTGGTAAGTCTTGGTCAATCCGAGCTGGCACACCGATGCCACGCTCAATGCCGTGATATCGCGACCCTGAAAGATGATGCGTCCCGAGGTCGGCCGCATCTCGCAGGTCAGCATTTTGAAGAATGTGCTTTTGCCGGCGCCGTTGGGACCGATGATGCCACGCAGCTCGCCTCGCGGCACAGAAAAGTTGAGGTTTTTGTTGGCGGTCAGCCCGCCGAATACCTTGGTCAGTCCGCGGGTCGCAAGTGCCGGTCCGGCGAATGCGGTCGCCTCGCGTCGCCGCGACGAGCCGATGCTGGTGAGCGAATGCGCCTCCGCCGGCGCCAATCCTCGGCGCGGCTGACCAATGCCGGCGCGTCGCATCAACCAGGCAGTGGCGCGCTTGAGGCCGCCGAGCAGCCCGCCTCGCAAGAACGTGACCAGCAGCACAAACACCACCCCCAACACCAATTTCCAGGCGCTTCCGAGGTCAAACGCGCTTTGCAGGAAGTCGCGCAGAAACAGCCACACGGTGGCGCCCAGCAACGGGCCAAACAGCATGCCAACGCCGCCGATCACGGTCTGCATTACCAGCTGGCCGGAGGTATCGAAGGTAAAGGCGTCGGGTGGCATGAAGCCCTGCACCACGCCGAGCAGACCGCCGGCAAAGCCGGCGTACGCCGCGGCGATCACAAAGGCGACCAGCTTATAGCCATGCACGTCGTGGCCGACGGCGGCCGCGCGCAAAGGATTTTCGCGGATGGCAACGAAGATGGCGCCGACCGGTGACCGCACGATACGCAAGGCGATGACGATGCCGATGAAGTAGCAAACTGCAATGAACGCATACATCGACCAGCCACTGCCAATGTCATAGACCAGGCTGCCAAATTCGAAGCGCGGCGTCGGCACCCCCGGTAGGCCGTTCTCGCCGCCGGTGTAGCTCGATAACGGCGAGAACTCGACGAAATAGAACACCTCGGCGATCGCTACCGTGATCATCGCGAAATAAATGCCGGTGCGACGCAGGGCCACCAATCCGACGACAAAGCTGGCCGCGGCTGCCGCCAGGGTTCCGAGGCAGAGGCTCAAGAGCACGCTGGTGGAGCCGGCACGGGTCAAGAGGTAGGCAGCGACGAAGCCACCGGTGCCATAGAAGGCGGACTGCCCGAACGATAACAGCCCGGCAAAACCGAACAGGATGTCGAAACCGATGCCGAACAAACCCCAAACCAGGATCTGATTGACGGTATTCGGTGCGAACCCGAGCGGCGGTAATGCGAACGGTACCGCCAGCAAGCCAACCGCTGCTAGCGCGAGGATCGGCAGATCGGCGTTAGGATGGGTGGCTTGCTTCATTCGCGCCCTTGTATGCCGAGCAGGCCTTGCGGTCGCACAACCAGCACCAGCGTCATCACGGCAAACAGCATGACATAGGCATAGGCGGGATTGAGCATGGACGTAATGCTGATGATTTCGCCGGCGATGAGGCCGCCGAGTACGGCACCGGGAAACGATCCGACCCCGCCGATCACCACTACCACAAAGCTCTGCACCAGGATCGACTCACCGACGTCAGGCGTCAGCGACACCACCGGCGCATTGACGATGCCGGCGAAGCCGGCGGCCATCGCACCGATCCCGAACACCAGCATGAACACCCGATAAACGTTGATCCCCAGCGCATCCACCATGCCGGAATCCTCGATACCGGCGCGTACGATCATGCCAATGCGCGTGCGATAGAGCAGCAGGTAGAGCGCCAGCAGCGCGGCGATGACGATGCCGACCACCAGCAGCCGGTAGGTGGGATAGAACAGAAAGCCGAGTGAGGTGATGCCCATTGCCCATGGCGGCGGCGGCACCGTCTTCGACAAACTGCCAAAAGCGTAGCGCACGATCTCGACAAAACAGATGGCGAGCCCAAAGGTGACCAGGATTTGGTCTTCCGCCGGTCGTTGATAGAAGAAGCGTATGATCGACCGCTCCATTGCCAGACCGACCAGCAGCACGAACACGGCGCCGGCGATCAAGGCGACCAGGAAAGATTGCGTGTAGGCATAGGCGACGTAACCGGCGTAACCACCGAGCATGAACATGGCGCCATGCGCCAGATTGAGCACGCCGAGCGTGCCATAGATGATCGTCAACCCGGCGCTGATCAATGCGAGCAGCGCGCCGAGGACCAGGCCATTGAACATTTGCGCTAGAAGGTTGGCCCAGTTCACCGCCGCGACCCACAATAGAATTTGACCCGGTGCAAGCTAGGTGTAGGAGCCCAGACTGCAGCCGAAGGCGTCCGGCTTTTGCATCAAGCCTTCGCCGGGAATGATTTCAACAACGTCGTAGAAGTCCTCCTTGTTCTTCATGTCGCCCGGTTTTTTGCCGCGCACGATGATCACCGGCCGCACCAGCTGATGATCTTCCGGACGGAAATAGACCTCCCCCACCGTGGATTGCAGCTTTCTGCCGGCCTCGTAGGATTTGATGACATCGGGCGGGTAGAAGCTGCCGGCATTTTCCACCGCATCGGCCCACAGCGCGAATTCCATGTAGGCGTTGTTGGCGCCCCATTCCGGCTTGTAGCCATATTTCTTGTCGAACGCCTCGACGAACGTCTTGGCCAGCGGGTACTTGTCCTCCAACGTCCACCAGAAGTCGGTGGCGGCATAAACGCCGGCGAGCAGACCGCTGCCCACTTCGCGTGCCAGAAACGGAGTTTGATAGGGAACGACCAGCTGCATCTTGTCGAGAATGCCGAATTGCTTGGCCTGTTGGATCGATAGGACGGCGTCGTGGCCCCAATTGACGTTCAGCAATACTTCGGCACCCGAATTGGCGACGTTGAGAAGATAGGAGCTGTAGTCGGGAGCACCGAGCGGGGCGACCTGGTTGGTGACGGTGGTCCAACCGGCATTCTTGTTGAGGTAGTCTTCCATCGAGTGCTGCACGGTATGGCCGTAGGTGTAGTCGGGCGTGAGGTAAGCGGCCTTCTTGTTCTTGCCCAGGCTCTTGACGATGACCGGCCCGATGGCGGCAGCCGCGGTCTGGCCATAAAAACACTGGCGGAACCCGTAGCGCACGCAGTCCTTGCCGGTCGTGTCGTTGGAGCCGGAGATGCCCGCCACATAGAGGACCTTCTCGCGCTGTGCCAGCTTGTTGAGGGCGACGGCCACGGCACTCGAGGTAGAGCCGGTGATCAATACCGCCTTGTTCTCGGAAATGAAGCGTGATTGTTCCTGCACCGCAGTATTGGGTTTTGCCTCCGAGTCGGCCACGCCAAATTTGAGCTCTTTGCCCAGAATTCCCTTGCTGGTCTTTGGCGAGATCTTCTTGATCAGATCGTGGCCAGTGTTGATGTGTTCGACGGCGAGTTGGTAGCCCTTGAGTTCATCCTCTCCTTGAACGGCGTAAGTGCCGGTGCGCGGCACGGTGATGCCAATAAAAACCGAGGACCCGGTGGATCCGGCCGGATAAGTCCCGAGCGCGGGATGGTCGGCGGCCCGGGCAATCGATGTCAGCGGATGTGCGCCCTCGCACAACCAGCCGCCCGCCGCCGTCAGTGTCGCTGCCCCTAGCAGTTGGCGTCGCGATAGCCGTTGGCGAAATGGGTGATGGACCACGTTGGCCTCCTGCAGTAGCTCAATTGTTGTGAAGCCAGCATGCCCCAGTGCGCCCACGCCGCGCCTTGCTCACAATTATTGATCTCGATCAATCGTGCCTGCCGGCGCGGGCGATCGAGACCGAGGTGGGCATGCCGTGGCGCGACGATCAGCGCCGCGACGATCTAGTGGGACGAGGCATCGTAGTGAATGAGCCACAGCTCGAGGGCGGCGAGATAGGTGACGAGAAGACCGACGGCGACGTGGATCTTGGTTGCCGCCGGCGGAAACTGCAGCAGCCATGGGGCGGCGATCATCCACAATCCGAGCACCAGGGCCAACCATTCCTCCCAAACGACAAAGGCGATGAGCGCGCCGATCGAGACCACGAGCAGGGCCAAGCCCGCGGTCCATGCTTCGATGCGCGCCGTCGGGTAGGCGAATGCGAACCACCATGGCGATGCAAATAGGACCAGCGCCAAGGCCAGTTTGTAAAGATCGAGCGGCCACTCCCTGCGCCCGAGCCAGTCCTTGCGCCTGTGCACGAGCTTACCGATCATGGAGCCTCCTTGCCAAAGAAGCCAATGTCTGCCGCAACCAACGGCAACGGGTCCGGTCCATGCCTGAGCCCAGCGGCACCGCGCGGGGTTGGGGGCCGCACCCCCCTCTTCAGGCGAGCCTCGGCACCGTCTCAAAGGTGTGGAACGGCGGTGGCGAAGGCAGCATCCATTCCAGCGTGGTTGCCTGCGGTCCCCAGGGATTGCTGCGGGCAGGCCGATGCGCGAAGAAGTAGGCCTCGACCGCCCCTACAAGAAACACCAGGGTGCCGACGGCGGTGATGTAAGAGCCAACCGATGACCACCAGTTCCAGTAGGCGAAAGCGTCGGGATAGTCCACATAGCGGCGCGGCATGCCGGACAGCCCGAGAAAATGCTGCGGGAAGAACAGCACGTTGGTACCGATGAAGGTCAGCCAAAAGTGCAGTTTGCCGAGAGCCTCATTATACATGTAGCCGGTCATTTTCGGGAACCAATAGTACCAGCCCGCGAAGATCGCGAAGATGGCGCCGAGCGACATGACGTAATGAAAATGCGCGACGATGTAATAGGTGTCGGTCAGTAGGCGGTCGACCCCCGGATTGGCGATCATGACGCCGGTCACGCCGCCGACGGTGAAGGTGAAGATAAAGCCCAGCGCCCATAGCATGGGCACCCGAAATTGCACGGAGCCACCCCACATGGTGGCAATCCAGGAGAACACCTTGATGCCGGTGGGCACGGCGATCACCATGGTGGCAAAGGAAAAATACGCCTGTGCCTCGACCCCTATGCCGGCGACGAACATGTGGTGTGCCCAGACGATGAAGCCAATGAAGCCGATCGCCACCATGGCGTACACCATGCCGAGATAGCCGAAGATCGGTCGCTTCGAAAAGGTCGATACCACCTGGCTGACGATGCCGAAGCCGGGCAGGATGAGGATGTAGACCTCCGGATGGCCAAAGAACCAGAACAGGTGCTGGTAGAGCAGGGGATCGCCGCCGCCGGTGGCGTTGAAGAAGGTGGTGCCGAAGTTGCGGTCGGTGATGAGCATGGTGAGGGCACCCGCCAGCACCGGCAACGCCAGCAGCAGCAGAAATGCGGTGACCAGAATGCTCCAGACGAACAGCGGCATCTTGTGCAAGGTCATGCCTGGCGCGCGCATGTTGAAGATGGTGGTGATGAAGTTGATCGCCCCCAGAATCGAGGAGGCGCCGGCGATGTGCAGCGCCAGAATGGCAAAGTCCGGCGCCGGGCCGGGATGACCGCTGGTGGAAAGCGGGGCATAGAACGTCCAACCGGCGCCGGCACCGTTCATGCCGGGTGGACCTTCGACGAACATCGAGGTCATGAACAGCGTGAATGAGGCGGGGAGCAGCCAGAACGAAATGTTGTTCATGCGCGGGAATGCCATATCCGGCGCCCCGATCATCAGCGGCACGAACCAGTTGCCGTAACCGCTAATCAGGGCGGGCATGATGGTAAAGAAGATCATGATAAGGCCATGGCCTGCGACAAAGACGTTGTAAGCGTGGCCGTTGGCAAAAAATTGCAGGCCGGGTTCCTGCAGCTCAAGCCGGATGGCGATCGACAGCGCCGCGCCGAGCAGGCCGGCGAAGATCGCAAACACCAGATACATCGTACCGATGTCTTTGTGGTTGGTGGAATTGAGCCACCGCGTCAGACCCGTAGGTCGATCGGACAGGGCTTCCGCCGGCATGGTCATGACCGCACCCCATTGCGCGCAAGCAAAGCTCCCCAACAGCGGCAACCGAGCGGGTTTGTTTGGGTTCCGCGTGCCGACCCCTCGCCGATTGTCGCATCCAGGGAGCTGGGCCGGATGGCCCTCGGCCGCTTTGAGCGCGCCCGCTATCGCGCGTGCGGATGCAATCGGAGCCTCCGCCCCGGAGCGACACCCCTGAGCGGCTGATTGGCAGCGCGGGGCCTTGTCCGCAGCTGGGTTCCGAGTGCGCAGCATGGGGGCCTTGCGCAGCACGAGGGGCGCTTTCTGCGAGGCAACGGCTGCCTGCGAGCCAACGCTGCGCACCTTTGATGCCGTGCGGGGGCGCCGGCGTGGCGGTGGCGCGCGCCGGCCCAGCTTGATCCTGAGCAATAACCAGGATTAAGGCGCCGCCGCTACCGGAGCGCGATGCTCATTGCCAAGCAAGCCTGGCAGTTCCGTCTAGATCCCCGGTGATGCGGGG
>Ga0126384_10000563_pt1 | contig 20638 bp, 17 predicted proteins | sample PanSoiMetPlot_36_FD_92543 | JGI IMG/M metagenome (GOLD analysis project Ga0126384, IMG submission 92543) | Tropical forest soil microbial communities from Panama - MetaG Plot_36 | ecosystem: Environmental > Terrestrial > Soil > Tropical forest > Bulk soil | place: Panama | collected 2016-02-17 | reverse complement strand
TTCGATGATGGCGTCGCGCAAGTCGCGTTCCGCGACATGCGCGATCGCGACCGGGCCAGGGCAGCAGAAACCCTTGAGCCGCACCACCTCGAAGCCGCAATCGGTGAGGAAGCGCCGCACCTGCGCGTCGCCGACCGGCATGTAGGGCGTGATCACGCCGAGCCGGCGCGCGCCGTAGCACCTCAGCGCCGCCTGGCACGAGTCGGAGCCCATCGCGACCTTGACGCCGGCGCGCGCCTCGACCCGCTCGCGCAGCCGGATGCTGCCGTCGAGGCCGTCCCAGAAGGTCTCCGACGACATGCCCAGGACCAGGTAGTCGGGCTCGCAGGTCATCACCCGGTCGATCGCCTCCATCATGGCGCCGCGGATGTTGTCCATCATCCGGTTGAACTCCTCGTCGTTGCGCACCGGATCATTGGGGATGTGGATGCGGCCGAAATGGTTGGTGACGCCGCGCGGCCGCATGGCGTCGAATTCGGGCTGCACCGACGTGTTGGTCGAGGGCGCGACCACGCCGAATTTCTTGCGGAAGCCCAGGGCGTCGGTCATGGGGGTGCTTCGGTTGCTGTGGGGGCCCCCAGGCTAACGGACCGGCCCGCTGCGCGCCACGGCCAACCGGTCTATGATCGACCCGCAGGGGTCACGACGGTCCGAGGACCGGTCGGCCTCGACGGGAGGATGTCAGCATGCTGCGAACCGGACGGGAGCATCTCGAGTCGCTGCGCGACGGCCGCGTGGTCTATGTCGGCGGCGAGCGCATCGACGACGTGACCCGTCATCCGGCGTTCCGGACCGCGGCCGAAACCGTCGCGGCGATCTACGACATGAAGGCCGACCCGGCGAACCGCGACGTCATGAGTTACGAGGAGGACGGCGGGCGCCATTCGATCTACTTCCTGTTGGCGAGGACGCGCGACGACCTGCAGCGGCGCATGGAGGGTCACCGCCGCATCGCCGACCTGACCTGTGGGATGTTTGGCCGCTCGCCCGACCACGTCGCCTCGTTCGTCACCGGCATGGCGATGAAGCCCGATGCGCTGGTCGAGCCCTGCGGCCACCCCGAGAACCTGCTCGGCTATTACAAATACGCCCGCGACAACGACGTCTACACGGTCTACGCCGTGGTGCCGCCGCAGGCGGCGCGCAATCCGGAGTTCTATCATCGCCAGAACATCCCGGTGCCGACCCTGCGGGTCGTCGCCGAGGACGATCGCGGCGTCACCATCTCGGGCATGAAGATGCTGGCGACCGGAGCCGTCTATGCCAATGACATCTGGATCGGCAACGTCATTCCGCTCGCGCCCGACCAGAAGAAGGAGGCGATCACCTGCGTGATCCCGTGCAACGCGCCGGGGCTCGCGCTGTGGTCGCGCAAGCCGATGGCGGCGGACGCCAAGTCCGAGTTCGATTCGCCGCTCGCGTTTCGCTACGACGAGAGCGACAGCATGCTGCTGTGCGAGAACGTGCACGTGCCGTGGGAGAAGGTGTTCGTGCACGATGATGCGCTGCTGTCGCGCGACATCTACGTCAAGAGCGCGAGCCACTGCTTCGGCAATCACCAGTCCAACGTGCGCTACTGGTCGAAGATGCGGCTGCTGCTCGGCCTATGCAGCAGGGTCGCCAACGCCACCGGCGCCGACCAGGTGCCGGCGGTGCGCGAGACGCTCGGCAAGATGGCGGCGATCGAGGCGACCATCGGCGGGCTGGTGCACGGGCAGATCAACGCCTTCGAGCCATGGCCCGATGGCTACGCCTGCTTCAACCGCCGCATCATGTATGCGGGCCTCGAATGGTGCACGCAGAACTACTCGATGTTCATCGACGAGCTGCGCACGCTGTGCGGCGGCGGCGTCTTCCAGATGCCGGCCGACATCTCGGTGGTGGAGGACGACAAGCTCGCCGCGCAGTTCGCGACCTACTGGCAGACCCCGCAGGGCGACGCGGTCACTCGCATGAAGCTCTTTCGCCTCGCCTGGGACATGGTCGGCTCGGAATTCGCCGGCCGCCACCTGCAATACGAGAAGTTCTACGCCGGCGCGTCCGTCATCATCCGCAACCACTCGTTCCGCGAGACCGACTGGGTCGCGTTCAACAAGCTCGTGGACGATCTGATGGCGGGCTACGACGTGCCGACGAAGGTGACGGGGAAGGCGGCGGCGGAGTGAAGTTTCCCGTCATTGCGAGCCCTTCGTCACCGTGGAGAGCGACATGGTCACGAGGATGCCAACCATCCACACGTTCATGACCAAGGAGGATGAACGATCGTTCTCACAATTGATTGCAGAACGGTTTCCTGACGTGACAATCATAGATCACTTCATTTGGCCAACCCCTGTGCCTGTGGTCCGTGGTTCAATTGCGGATTGCTCATCATCCAGCGTCGCCATATTGAAAACTGGCATTACTTCGCTTGATTTCTACTCCAAATGGACAAGAAGAAGAGAGGAATCAAATGGATACGAGGGTGCATGCATAGGGCCTGGTATTGTCCAGTATCTGCGATCAAAAGACGCCGATTATGATCCAGCGTCATTGCGTAGTGGCCGTTTGTCTGCGACGTACGACCCAAAAAGAGAGCAGGAGATGGATGCCTTTGTAAAAGAGCTTTACAGGATATTCAAAGAACACGCGATTGAACTGTATTGGACTGATATAAAGACAGGAAAAACGAACGATAAGATCCAGCGCGGGTTTTTAGCCTGGCCGGATGCGGCGAAGAATTATGATGGGAAAAATGGCCACTATCTGACGGACCATGCATTTGCATATTTTATTGCGAAAACATCGACTGATTCGAGCAAAGAACAGCAGGCTGAGACACCGGGGAGTACCGAGAGTCGCGTGATGTCCGCACGACTGAGTTATGAAGAGTCATGGCGCCGCCTCGAAGGTATAGCCGATGAAAGTGTTCCTCCTCCCTTGCCAGGTCATATTCCGCGGCCGGACGACGATGCTCGAGGCGTAAGTTTCTTCAAAACATGCACCGAGGGCGAAGACCTCGGGAATCTTACATTGCCGCGCACGTTTTTTGGCCGCAGCGAATTCAATGACACCAGCTTTTGTAATACGAATCTGACCGAGTCGAATATGTGCTGGAACGATTTTATAGATGTCGACTTCTCGAAAGCTGTCCTTGTGGGGTGTGATGCAAGAAGCTCGATTTTTTCCAATGTGACATTTGCGTCGGCAAACCTGTCGCGGGCGGATCTGCGCCACTCGACGTTGGAGGATTGTGATTTCACCGGCGCTCAAATGAGCGGCACGATCCTGACCCACAAGCAGGGGACGGGCTTGGTCTTATCGAGTCAGCAAAAGGCTGAGATCGCTTGGACGGATGATGAAGGCGACGAGCCGGATGGCGGCTGACTCGCGGATTGTGATTCAGTGGTTGCGCCTTTAGCCAGTCGTCCGAGTCGATCCACACGCGTTTGGCCGCCGGCACCTCATTCATCATCCGCGTCATTCCTATCGCGAGACGTATTGCGCGGCGTTCAGCAAGCTCCTGGATGATGCGGCGACGGACTGCGACGTTCCGGCGAACAACGCCAGCAAGGCGGCCGTTGAGTGAAGCGCCGGGTCGCGAAGCGGTCGCACCGACCCCTCAAACCTTCTCCAGCTCGCTTTCCTTGACGACACGCTCGTGCGGCTCGCGCGTGCTCTTGATGCGGTACTGGTTCTCGCCGGTGCCGCCATCGGGCAACTGGCGAACGATCTTGTATTCGCCGTCGGCGGCCAGCCGGTTGAAGGGTGTGCGGCTGAGGCGAACGGTCTGTCCGGATCGAAATTTCCAGGTCATGTGCGCTCCGATGGTTGGCGCCGCACGCGGCGCATGTGCGGTCCTGCTCCAGGGCCGCCGGGCCGGCAACGCAATGTTAAGCGCCCTTCGGGACAGTGAGCCCAGACGCGGCAGAAAGCCAGACCCTTCCGCACCCCGGACGGCCGCCGTCACAGATGGAGCCGGCGTCGGGCGGTCAGGCAGGCATGGTCGCCGGGCTGGCATGCCCGGCAGACGTCGGGCCGCACGGCATACACGGCGCACGACGTCGACACGCCGACCTCCCCGATCAGGGCCGCACAGCGATCGCCGTGACACCGCATCCGCCCGCGCGCATCGTCCACGAACGCGGGCGGAATGCGATCGAGATCGACGTCGTCCTCCAACCCGAACCGGGGCCATTCCCGCGAGTACGAGCAGCACGCGCCGCAGGCCCGGCACATGGCGCTCTCGTCGCCCTGTGTGTCTTGACGCGCGGTGTTCATCGCGTTTCGTCTCCGGCGCGGCGCCGCCGAGCAGGGCAGCAAGAAGCCGCCCTTGTCGGGGCGGCTTCCATGGTTGCTTGACGCCGCCGTGACGCTGGCATCCCGCCGGCCTAGACGGCCTTGATGGTGCCGACCGCGATCTTGCCGGTCCGTCGGTCTTCCGCCGTGTCGAAGGAGACCTTCTGACCCTCGCTGAGACCCGTCATGCCGGCGCGCTCGAGAGCGGTGGCGTGGACGAACACGTCCTTGCCGCCGCCTTCCGGTTGGATGAATCCAAAGCCCTTCTGGCTGTTGTAGAACTTCACGGTGCCGATGATCATGGCCATTCCTTTTTCACGGATGCAGGTGCGCGTGAGCCGATGCCGTGCGATCGCGCGACAGCGAGCCCGCTTCGTCGATGTTTGGAAGGGTCTGAACGCGCGCCCTGCAAATCGCAAAGGCGAAACGGCCCGATGGTCCGGCCAAATCTCGATGAGCGTAGGTAAAGCACGGGGGTCATTTTTGCAAGGAGGAAAGCGTAACGGCAAGATCAGGCCTCAAGGGTGGCTTTTCTGCATTTTAAGCATATATGACGCTCATGATCCTGATGAAATTCACGCGATAACTATTCCAATTGTTTCGAGCTGTTCGAATGACAATTTCGCCGTCAATGTGAGCGACGGTGAACGGGATGATCGCGTGGCAAAGGGCCAAACCATGACCGCACAGTCCACGACCGCATTTGACTACGCCGCCGAGGCGGAGTTGTTTCCCGCCCGGAACAAGAGATCCAAACGTCAGTCGATCGGATACCGGCGATTTGAGCGTGCCGCCGACGCGATCCGCTTCGCGATCGAGGAGCTTCCGCCCGAACTGCTTCTCGGCGCATGGCTCGAGGTTGATGAACAGCGCTATGACGGCAGAGGAATCCGCCACTTGTACGAAAGCGCCGACTATCCGCTGCCGCGTCGTGCCGCGGCGTAGCTCGATCGCGTGACGGGGTTGCCATCGACTCCGCCGGGAGGCCCGACGTTTTCACCCCCTTCGCCGGAAGACTGCGGATCTCCAAGGGCGGCATGCTGGAGCAGGTTCCTGTGGAATCGGAACGTGCTCTAGATTCGTTGTTTGGCGCATAATCCTATCGGCGAACCGGTGCCACCCGGGATCGGTCCGGGGCAAGGCTTTCGCCGGAATATGCACAGCTAGCCCGCCGGCCTCATCCCGAACGTCTTCTCGAACCGCTGGGCATAGACCGGCCACACCTCCGGATTGACGATGCGGGGCGGCCGCTTGCCGTCGAGCGCGTCGAGCATCTGCGCCGCCGCGATCTTTGCCATGTTGGAGCGGGTCTCCACCGTGACGCCGGCGGTGTGCGGGCTCACCAGCACGTTGTCGAAGGCGAGCAGCGGGTGGTCGGGCGGCGGCGGCTCCTTCGCCCACACGTCGAGCCCGGCGCCGGCGATCTGCTTGGCGGCGAGTGCGGCCGCGAGCGCCGCCTCGTCGTGGATGAAGCCACGCGCCGCGGTCAGGAAAATGGCGTGCGGCTGCATCAGGGCAAACTGCGCGGCGCCGACCATGCCGCGGGTCTCGTCGTTGAGCGGGCAGTTGACCGAGACGAAATCGGCGCGGCGCAGCAGATCGGCAAGCTCCACCTTCTCTGCGCCACGCGCCGTGACCTGCTCCCTGGTCAGATAGGGATCGCAGGCGATCACCTTCATCTTGAAGAGCCCGCCGCACAGCTCCGAGATGCGGCTGCCCACGTGGCCGATGCCGATGATGCCGATGGTCTTTCCGAATACGTCATTGCCGATGAACAGGTTGCGGTCGAGCTTCTTCTCCCGCCGCATCGCGCGGTCGACCTGGGGGATACGCTTCGCCAGCGCGAGCATCATCCCGAGCACGTGCTCGGCCACCGCCTCGCGATTGCCGCCGGCCTGGTTGACGACGAGCACGCCCGCAGCGGTGCAGTCCTTGACGTTGACGGTGTCGTAGCCGACCCCGTTGGTCGACACGATCAGAAGTGCGGGCGTGCGCGCGAGCAGCGCTGCGGTCGCATGATACTTGGTCGCGATCTCGTCGCGCGCCGAACCGATCTGGTAGGCATGCGCGGCCGCCATGATCGGCGCCGCCACCTCGTCGGGGCTGTCGTTCTCGAGCTTGTCGAGCCGCACGTCCGGCCGCCGCGCCAGCGCCGCCTCGTAGTCGGGCGCGGCCAGGTACTTTACATAGAACACGCGCTTGGTGTTGACGGCCATCTCGGGTCCTTCGTCCTTGGGGCGCTGGGGCAGCGGGCGGGCCCGGAGCTATTATCGTGTCGGCGCGCCGCGCACAATCGCGGCGCCATGCCGATTGCGAAGGAAAGGACCACGGCGTGGCCGGACTTCTCGCGGGTTTCCGCATCCTCGACATGACCAATGTGCTGGCTGGCCCGTTCGCGTGCTATCAGCTCGCCCAGCTCGGCGCCGACGTCATCAAGGTCGAGGTGCCGGACACGGGCGACCTGGCGCGACGGCTCGGCGCCGACGCGGAGCTCAACCGGCGCCAGATGGGCGCCTCGTTCCTGGCGCAGAACGCGGGCAAGCGCTCGCTCACCCTCAATCTCAAGCACCCCAAGGGCCACGAGGCGTTCCTGCGCCTGGTCGCCGGCGCCGACGCGCTGGTGGAGAATTTCCGCCCCGGCGTGATGGCGCGGCTCGGGCTCGGCTACGCGACGCTCAAGGCGACGAAGCCCGACCTCGTCTATTGCGCGATCTCGGGCTTCGGCCAGGACGGGCCGCTCAAGGACAATCCGGCCTACGATCAGATCATCCAGGGCCTGTCGGGCGCGATGAGCGTCACCGGCGACGACAAAAGCGCGCCGCTGCGGGTCGGCTATCCGGTCGCCGACACGACCGGCGGCATCACGGCGGCTTTCGCGGTGGTGGCGGCGTTGCTCAAGCGCGAGCGCACCGGGGAGGGCGAGTTCATCGACGTGTCGATGCTGGAGTCGACCGTCGCCGCCATGGGCTGGGCGGTGTCGAACTGGCTCCTCGCCGGCGTGCGCGCGCTGCCGATGGGCAATGAGAACATGACCGCGAGCCCGTCCGGCGCGTTCGCGACCGCCGACGGGCTGCTCAACATCGCGGCCAACGAGCAGGGCCAGTTCGAGACCCTGTGCGATCTCGTCGAGCGGCCAGCGCTCAAGCGCGATCCGCGGTTCGCCGAGCGCGAGGCGCGCAAGAAGCGCCGCTTCGAGCTCAAGGCCGAATTGGAAGGTGCGCTTGCGACGCGCTCCGCCAGGGCGTGGGCCGAGCTGCTCAACCGCCACGGCGTGCCAGCCGGCGAGGTGCTCGACGTCCCCGCGATGCTGGAGCACCCTCAGGTCAAGGACCGCCGTCTCGTGCGCAGCTTCGCGGAGGTGGACGGCGTCGACCGTCCCGTCAGCGTGCTGCGGTCGGGTTTCCGGCTCGCGAGCGGCGATCCGCAGGCGGCCTTCGCGCCGCGCGCCCTCGGCGCCGACACGGACGATATCCTGGCCGAACTCGGCTATGACGCGGCCGACATTGCCGCCTTGCGGCGGGAGGGCGCGGCGTAGGCCGCGCTGGGATCGATCAGGGCTTGGCGTCGATCAGCACGAAGGCCAGATAGGCCGGCTCGTCGGTCCGGTTGCTCCAGGCATGATTGGTGCCCCGCTGAATCAGCACGTCACCGGCCTTGAGGAGGACTTCGCCCTCGTCCATCAGCGCATAGATCTCGCCCGACAGCACGATCGCGTAGTCGACGCTGCTGGTCTTGTGGAAGCCCGGATGGCGCGGGTTGCCGCGATCCAGCGCCTCGTGTCGTCCCGAGCCGTCGGGAGGCGCGTCGCGTTCATGCGCGAGCGCGGGGACGCGCTCCTTGTCGGGCGGATATTCGATGATCCGCAGCACGCTGCCGTTCTTCGGCGGCGGCAGGCGAAACGGGCGGTCGATGGAATCGGCGTTGCCGCGATTGTCGGCCGGCGTCGCGTGCGTCTCCCACAGGTCGGTCACCACCACGCTTCCGGTCCCGCGGCGAAAGACATGCGGACACGGCCCGTCGATGATGAAGGCCGACTTGCCCTCGGCATTGTGCCCGGTGACCACGCGGCGGATTTCCCTCGGCATCGGCCCTCACGAAGCTGTCGCTGTTCGAGTCTACTCGACCGGCTTGATCCCGGCCGCCGCGATCACCCGGCCCCATTGCTCGGTTTCCTTGCGCAGGAATGCGGCGGTCTCGGCCGGGCTTGTCGCCACCACGGCAGCCGACATCTCGCGCACCCGCTCCGTCACGTCGGGCGTGCGCAGCGCCTCGACGACGGCGTTCGACAGGCGGTTGGCGATCTCAGCGGGCGTCTTCGGCGGCGCCACCATGGCGAACCAGCTGGTGGCGACGAACTGCGGAAAGCGTTCGGCGATCGCCGGCGCGTCGGGCAGTTCCGCCATGCGGGTCCGGGCGCTGACCGCGAGCGCCTTCAGCCGGCCGTCCTTGATCAGCGACATCACGTTGCCCGCATTGTCGAACATGACGTCGACATTGCCGGCCAGCAGATCGGTCAGGGCGGGCGCTGCCCCGCGATAGGGCACATGCGTCAGGCGGATGTCGGCCAGTCCCTTGAACCACTCCATCGCGATCTGGTTGGAGCTGCCCACTCCCGGCGAGGCATAGTTCAGCTTGTCCGGATGCGCCTTGGCGAAGGCGATCAGCGCATCGAGGGTCGCGATCGGCGCGGCCGGATGGGTGACGAGCACATATGAAAGCGCCGCCATGATGGTGATCGGCACGAACGCATCCGCATCGAAGCCGAGCCTGGGATAGAGATAGCGGCTGATCGTGAGGGGCCCCTGCGGCGTTGCCAGCAGCGTGTACCCGTCGGGCTCCGCTCGGGCGACCATTTCGGCGCCGAGGTTCTGCGCCGCGCCCGGGCGGTTCTCGATCAGGACCGGCTGTCCCCATTTGGCAGTGAGCTTGGCGCCGATGATGCGCGGCAGCGTGTCGGCGGTCGCGCCGGGTGGCAGCGGCACCACGATCTTGATCGGCCGGTCCGGATAGGCTTGCGCCCGCGCGAGGCGCGCGAGCGCCGGCACCGCGGCGGCCCCTGCAGTCAGACGCAGAAATTGTCGGCGTGGAATCCTCATGTCGCCCCGCAAATGACGGCGGCCGCCGTCGCTGTCAGCCTATATCAGCTGCGCAAACGCAGGGAAGGGCTGCTCGCGACCGGCGTCACAACCTATATTGCGCAGCTGTTCCCGCTGGCCCACAATTTGCGCGTCCGTCATCGATCCAAGGAAGGTCATCGTCGTCATGTCCGAGCCGATCTGGAATCAGTTCCTCACCGAGCGCGACAAGGCGGTTTTCGCCACGTCCGGCTATGGCGCCCGTCAGGGGTTCGGCAAGCGGCCGGCGCTCCTCATCGTCGACGTCAACTGGGCGTTCTGCGGCGACAGGCCGGAGCCGATTCTCGAATCGATCAAGAAATGGCGCAACTCGTGCGGCGAGGACGCGTGGACGGCGCTGCCCTATATCCGCGCGCTGATCGACAAGTGCCGCGCCAAAGGCGTACCGGTGATCTATACGACCGGCGTGCGCCGCGACGACAACTGGGACGCGGGCAGCTGGAGCTGGAAGAACGACCGCTCCGACGAGGACAAGGCGACCAAGACGGCGCTCGCAAATCTCGACGGCAACGAGATCGTCGCACCGATCGCGCCGGGCCCGCAGGACGTCGTGATCTACAAGCAGAAGCCCTCAGGCTTCTTCGGCACCAACCTGGCGAGCTATCTCGTGCTGCTCGGCTGCGACAGCCTGATCGTGACCGGCACCACCACATCGGGCTGCGTGCGCGCGAGCGTGCTCGACGCCTTCAGCCTCAACTACCGGATCACGCTTGCCGAGGAAGGCTGCTTCGACCGCTCGCAGGCAAGCCACGCGATCAATCTGTGCGACATGAACGCCAAATATGCCGACGTGGTGAAGACCTCGGAGGTGCTCGCGTTCCTGGAGACGCTGCCGAGCGGCATGTTCGACCTGCCGAAAGGCTCGGACGTGCGGGCGCCCGACGTCATGCCGGGGCGGACCGCGCGCGCCTGAGCACGCTGCGCCGGCCGGTCGCGGTCGCGACATCGCAGAGGCCGGCTCCCCATACCGGCGGTTGCCGCGCGACCGTCGGCGTGCCCGATTTGAATCCACGCGGCTGATCACGAATTCATCGCCGCCAATCGACCGCAGGCCGAATGCGGCGCGGGCGTGGCGCATGCGGCGTCCCGCGCGACCGGCATGCTGCTCCGCCAACCTCCGATTTCATGAATTTCTTCAATCGTTTCGATTTTGCCGGACGCCGGCCGGCGGGCGGCATCGTGGTCTTGGTCGTGGTCTTGGCACGCCGTTTGCGAAGACTGACAGCGGGGCGCCGGACTCGCGTCCAGCGCCCCTCCCTGTTGGATACGCGGGGGGCTCGGATTCCTCCGTCGACCCCCCTCGTGTGAAGGGCGGACGTCTCGTTTGCGGCTCGACGTACCCGGCATCGGGATCGTGAACGGGGCGTCCGCTTCCTCTCTGGTGAAGGGAGGTGATCCCAGCCGCCGCGCGGTTTGGGCGGAAGGTTCGCTTGGAGCACGGTGCGATTAGGCAAAGTCGCATCGTGCTCTCATCTCAGTGATTCTGGAGCATGATCTGGTCCGAAAAGTCTGCAACCCCGGATCAAGTCCGGGGCGGGCACTTTCGGGATCATGCTTTAGATTAGCGCTTTGCGGCCTGTGTGCTCAGCCCGACAGTGCGGTCCGGAAAGCCGGCGGCGTCGAAGTAGCGCGTGGCGCCGACCAGCTGATAGTTGAGCACCGTGCGCAATCCGTTCGCCGCCGGCTGCGACTGCTCGATCCGCTGCTCGACCGACGGCGTCTGACCGCCCGGCATGGCCTCGTCCATCACGCGGCCGATCAGTTTCCCTTTGTCCGGCAGGCTGAGCTTCAGGATATGGGCGATCGTCCGGCTGACATCGGCGTTGCTGACCGGCGCCTCGTCGGCGAAGCCCGGCCGGAAATCCGGCCCGGTCGCCGCCATGAAGTTCATGGTGTCGGCGCGGCTGAAGCTGCCGTGCATGCCCTGGCCCTGCTGCAGGCCGGTGTCTGCCACCTCGGCAGCGCACAGGACCGGCGTATCACAGCCCGTCGCGAACGAGCGGAAGTTGACGACGATGGCCGGATGCGGCGTGACGGCGCTGCCCGCGAGATTGATCGCACTCAGCGGCAGCGTCCCGGCGATCGATCCGAGTCGCTCGTCGACGAACACGCCGCTCACGTAATCCTGCTCCAACAGCGCAGCGACGACGCGCGCGGCGAGCTCTTTGTCGTCGTTCGGCAGATAGACGAGATCGGAGCCGCCGTTCGCCGCCACCACGACGTCGGGCTTGGCCGGATCGTCGCCGATCAGGCCGTTGCCGGATTTCGGATAGCCGTCGTCAGGGACGCGCGAACTGTTGGTGTTGGGATGGAAGAGCGGCAGGTGCAGCGCCTTCGCGAGGTCGACCGCCAGGAAGCCGGGCGGCAGGAAGCCCGGTGGCACGTCCGGATAGTTGGTCTTGGCCGCCGAACTGGTCTTGCTCTCCTTCGAGATGGTCGAGAAGCCATGGTCGGCCGCGACGATGACGTTGGTGGTAGCCGCCAGGCCGAGCTCGTCGAGGGTCCGCCTGACCTGGCCCAGATTGTCGTCGGCGTTCTTGATGGCGGCCAGCGACGTCGGCCCATTGATGCCGGGCGTGAGCGAGTTGAGGCTGTCGCCCTGGTTATGCTGCGAGCCATCCGGGTCGCGTGACCACAGGACGATGAGGAACGGCGTGTTGCGCGCCTTGAACAGCGGCAGCACCACCTTGCTGACCACGTCGGTGAAGTAGGCCTGCTGGGCAATGTTGGCGGTCGTGGTGCCCGGCTTGTCGAAGCTGCCGGAGCTTGCGTTCGGTCCGCGCGACGGCGCTGCCAGGGGAAGGCCCGCCGCCTCCATTGCGGCCTTGACCTCGTCCGACAGCGGAATGCCGACCGGCTGCCCGCTCTTGTCCTTGGCGCCGGTCTGGTCGTCGACGATGATGGTCTGCGTGCCGGTGCGCGCTGTGTGGTCGAAGATCAGGACCGGGCCGACCTTGCCGACCGCGGCGGTGCTGAAGCCCTGCGCGCGCGCGAGCTTGAGGATGGTTTCCTCGTTGAGATAGTTGCCGCCGAAATGCTCGTCGACGTCGCCGAGCACCGCGTCGTTTTCCAGGAACGGCGTGACGGTCGGCGGCGCGTCGGGGACGCGCGTCGGGTAGCCGGTGTAGATCGTGTTGCTGAAGTCGCCGTTGTCGCCGCCATAGTGGCTGGTGGCGAAGCCGGCCGCATTGGCGGTCGTGAAGGTCGGAAACAGCGAATGCGGATTCTTGAAATTGACGCCCTGGTCGCGCAGCGCCGCCATCGCGGGTGCCGTCTCGGCCGTCACCTTGAGGGCGCGCAGGCCGTCCGGGACGAACAGGATGACGTTGTGCGGGCGAGTCTCCTGAGCAAGCGCGGGCCCGGCGAGAAGGGCGCAGGAGAGTGTGCAAGACACGGCAAGCACGAAACGGCTGGTGCGCGGCATGGAGCCCCCTGAATGTCGCCGGATACGAGTTCTGGCATCAGTTTCGGTGAGCCTTAGGCCGAGCTTATGACAGAAATATTTAGACCGGTCACCGCGGGCTTGGCGCTTGAAAGCATTGGAATTTCGCGCCCGCCCGCGACTCCGTCTCGGGTCGCAAAAGGCCGCGTGTCGGCGTGCGTGCGCTCCTCTATAAGGACGGCATGAGACACCGCCTGCCAGGGAGCCCGCGATGACGACCACATGGCTCGACGGCAAGACCGGCCGCGCCAGCCACGCTGCCGAGCTGCGGCGCCTGGTCGCGGCGCGGACGACGGTCGCGGCGCCCGGCGCTCATGACGGCATGTCGGCGTTGCTCGCGCGCCGCGCCGGCTTCGCGGCGCTCTATCTGTCGGGCGCCGCGCTCTCCGCTTCCATGGCGCTGCCCGATCTCGGCCTGCTCACCCTCGAGGACGTGACCCGGCGTGCCCGCGAGGTCGTGCGCGCGGGCGGTCTGCCGCTGATCGTCGATTGCGACACCGGCTTCGGCGAGGCGCTCAACGTCATGCACGCGGTGCGCTGCCTCGAGGAGGCGGGCGCCGCGTGCATCCAGATCGAGGACCAGCAGTTTCCCAAGAAATGCGGCCACCTCAACGACAAGCGGCTGATCCCGGCCGAGGACATGTGCCGCAAGGTCGCGGCCGCGCGCTCGGCCGCGCGCGACCTCGTGATCTGCGCGCGCACCGATGCGGCGGCCTCCTCGCTCGACGAAGCCATCCTGCGCGCCAACCGCTACGCCGAGGCGGGGGCCGAGCTGGTCTTCGTCGAGGCGCTCACCTCGCCTGCCGACATCCGCCGCGTGCGCGCCGAGGTCAGGGCGCCGCTGCTCGCCAACATGACGGAGTTCGGCCGCACGCCGCAGCTCTCGCTCGCCGAATGGAAGGATTTCGGCTACGAGGTCGTGATCTTCCCGGTTTCCGAATTCCGCATCGCGGCGCGTGCAATCGAGCGGTTCTACGCCGACCTGCGCCAGAACGGGCACGTCAAGCACACGCTGCCCGACATGATGACGCGCGCGGAGCTCTACGACGTCATCGGCTACTACGACTACGAGGCGCTCGACGCGTCGATCGCGCGCACGGTGCTGGAAAAAGGCTGACTCAAGGAACCGACTCGCGGGAGGGTGCAGGCGAATGGGAGAGCATGCCGGTGTGGACAATGTCCACACGCGCCGGATCGCGGAGTACGTCTCCGCACTGAGCTACGAGCGGATTCCGGCCGACATCCGCGAGCGCATCAAGCTGCTGATCCTCGATTCGCTGGGCTGCGCGATCTACGGCGCCGATCTCGAATGGTGCCGCATTCTGCGCGAGAGCTGCGCGGCGCTCGACGCGACTCGTACAACCTCGGTGTGGGGCACCGGCCAGCGCCTGTCGTCGCCGCATGCGGCGCTCGTCAACGGCACGCAGGTGCAGGGTTTCGAGCTCGACGACGTCCACCGGCAGGGAGTGCTGCATGTCGGCGCCGTCACGCTGCCGGCACTGGTCGCGGTGGCGGAGAGCCATGCCGAACTGAGCGGCCGCGACTTCCTCGCCGCCGCGGTCGCGGGCTACGAGATCGGGCCGCGCGTCGGCAAGTGCATGGGGCAGGAGCATATCGGCCAGGGTTGGCATTCGGGTGCGACCGTCGGGGTCTTCTCGGCGGCGGCTGGCGCGGCGCGCGGCCTGCGACTTTCGCCGGAGCAGGCCGTGCACGCGCTCGGGATCGCCGGCACCCAGTCGGCCGGCCTGATGGCGGCGCAGTACGGCGCCATGGTCAAGCGCATGCATGCGGGGCGCGCGGCGCAGAGCGGGCTCTACGGCGCGCTGCTCGCGCAGCAGGGCTTCACCGGCATCGTCGACGTGTTCGAGGCGCCCTATGGCGGCTTCTGCACGACCTTTTCGCGCTCGACCGACCGGTTCGATCTTGCCGAGCTCAGCGCCGGCCTCGGCGAGCGGTACGAGACCATGCGCATCTCGCTCAAGTTCTATTCCTGCGTCGGCAGCAACCACACCACGCTCGACGCCATCCGCGACATCCGGGCGCGGCGGCCGTTCGGGCTCGAGGAGCTGGAGAAGATCGTTGTGCACGGGTCGCAGGTCACGGTTGATCACGTGGGCTGGCCCTACCGGCCCGACAGCATGACCACCGCACAGCTCAACCTGCCGTTCTGCGTGGCGACGTTGTTGATCGAGGGCGACGTCTCGGTCGACCAGTTCAAGCCCGAGGCCATACACGATGCGGCGCGCATCGCGCTGTCGCGCAAGGTCGAGGTGGTGCACGATCCGGCAATCACGGCGCTCGGCTCGGCCTACCGGCACAAGGCGCGCGTCGATGTGCACCTGCGCGACGGCTCGACGCACACGGAGACGCGCGAGGCGCCGCGCGGCTCGGAGCAGTCGTTCGCGAGCGAAGGCGACATCGTCGCCAAGTTCCGCAGTCTCACGCGCGGGGTGCTGCCGGCCGCCCGGCAGCAGGCGCTGATCGATGCGGTGCTGGGGTTGGAGAAGCTGGCGGATGCGCGCAAGCTGACGGAGCTGCTGCGGGTGCAATGACGAGGGGATCTACGCCTGCAGCAGCGACCGCAGCTCAATCACATTGCCCAACCTCTCCAGCCCCGCCACCGCTGCGATCAGCTGCTCGGCTCGCTCGGCGCCGATGATCGGCGCGATCAGGTCGCGCGCCTTGGCCTCGACCTCGGCGGTCGTCATCGGATTGTCGGGCGTGCCGCGCACCGCGACGGTGCGGTGACGCAGCATGCGGCCGTCGTCGGTCTCGATCGCGACGACCGCCTGGCGCGCCGGCACGGCGGCGGTGAGCTCCGCGCTCGGCACCACCTCGATCAGCTGGCGGACCGCGAGCACCGCCGGATCGTCCATGCGCGCATAGTCGTGGGCGCTCGCGAACGTGAGCGTGCCGTCGGCGAGCGTGAGCGCCAGCAGGTGCTGCAGGCAGATGTCCGGGATGGTGCGGTTGTCGACGATGTGGAGACGGTCGTCCGGCATGTTGACGACGATGCGCCGCACATTGTCGGCGCGCAGGCGATGCTCGTCCATCAGCAGCGTGAGCGCGTCGAGCGCGGCCTGGATCGGCGAGCCGACGCACCATTTCTTGATCGAGGCGCGCATGACCTCGAAGCGGGTGCCGAGCTGCTTGATCAAATCGTCGGGCGCCGGCGTCGCGGCAAGCGCCGTGAACAGATTGTGCGTGCCGCTGAGCGGATCGTCGACCGCCGTGAAGCCCGCCGCCACCATGGTGGCCGCTGCGACCCCGTTGCGGGCGCCCATGCCGCCGAAGTCGAACGCCTTCTCGACATGCTCGTGGTCGCGCGACCAATAGGCGACACCGGACGCCTGCTGGACCGTGTAGGAGAGCGCATGGCGCACCTGCGTGGCGTCGAGGCGCAGCAGCGCCGCGGCCGTGGCGGCGGCGCCGAACAGGGTCGCGAGGCTGTGCGTGCTGCGGCTCGCGGTGTCGGAGCGGCGTGATCCGAGCGCCGGCGCGATGCGCGCGCCGACGTCGTAGCCGAGCGCGACGGCGCGGATCAGATCCCGTCCGCCCAGACCCGCCTGCTCGGCCGCCGCGAGCGCCGCCGGAACAATTCCGCAGCCTGGATGGAACAGGCCGGCGAGGTGCGAATCATCGGTCTCGTCCGCGTGCCCCATCATGCCGTTGGCGAGCGCGGCGTTGACCGCCGAGGTGACGATGCGCGTGCCGATCACGGTCGCCTCGGGCCGGCCGCCCAGCCGCTCGACATAGGCGGCGGCGAGCTCGCCCGGCTTGAGGCGCGAGCCCGACAGCATGGCGGCGAGCGTGTCGAGCACATGCAGCTTGGTCTTGGCGACCACGTCGGCGGGGAGCTCGCGCCGCATCGCGCCGGCGATGTAGTCCGCGAGGGCCCGGGTGACAGTCGAAATCTCGGGATGTGTCGTCATGCCGTGTTCGCCCGCCTGCGGCGGCCTTTCCGGCTCTCGGCAGCCGTTTCCTTGTGCATCGGCCCAAATTGTAGGCGCGTGCCCGATTTTTGATCAAACCGCTGCGGTGGCATCCCGAATGGAGGCGCGTGGATGGCGGTCCGGTCGCCGAATCCACGCGATGTCAAGCGTGTGAGCCGTGCGCAGGGCTTGGCACGCTCCTTGCGGTACCTGCGGCAGCGAACGGGTGCCGGGCCCTGGCGCGCAGACGGAGCAGACAGAGAAGGAACATCCCCAATGTTGCATCCCAATTCGACGGTCGGCCGGCGGCCGTTCCTGCGCCATGCGCTGGCCGCGACCGCCGGCCTGGCGCTTGGTCTCGCAGCGACGCTGCCGGCACGCGCCCAGGACACCATCAAGATCGGCATTCTCCATTCGCTGTCCGGCACCATGGCGATCAGCGAGACGACGCTGAAGGACGTGATGCTGATGCTGATCGACGAGCAGAACAAGAAGGGCGGTCTGCTCGGCAAGAAGCTCGAGGCGGTCGTGGTCGATCCCGCCTCGAACTGGCCGTTGTTCGCCGAGAAGGCGCGCGAGCTCATCAGCAAGGACAAGGTCGCGGTCGTGTTCGGCTGCTGGACCTCGGTGTCGCGCAAATCCGTGCTGCCGGTGTTCAAGGAGCTCAACAGCATCCTGTTCTACCCGGTCCAGTATGAAGGCGAGGAGAGCGAGCGCAACGTGTTCTACACCGGCGCCGCGCCGAACCAGCAGGCGATCCCGGCGGTCGACTACCTGATGAAGGACGAGAAGGTGAAGCGCTGGGTGCTGGCCGGCACCGACTACGTCTATCCGCGCACCACCAACAAGATCCTCGAGGCGTACCTCAAGTCGAAGGGCGTCGCGCAGGACGACATCATGATCAACTACACGCCGTTCGGCCACTCCGACTGGCAGACCATCGTGGCGGACATCAAGAAGTTCGGCTCGGCGGGCAAGAAGACCGCCGTCGTGTCGACCATCAACGGCGACGCCAACGTGCCGTTCTACAAGGAGCTCGGCAACCAGGGCATCAAGGCGAAGGACATACCGGTCGTCGCATTCTCGGTCGGCGAGGAGGAGCTCGCGGGTCTCGACACCAAGCCGTTGCTCGGCCACCTCGCGGCCTGGAACTACTTCGAGTCGATCAAGTCGCCGCTGAATGCGCAGTTCATCAAGGACTGGCACGCCTTCATCAAGAACGACAAGCGCACCACCAACGACCCGATGGAAGCGCATTTCATCGGCTTCAACATGTGGGTCAAGGCGGTCGAGAAGGCGAATTCGACCGATGCCGACAAGGTGATCGAGGCGCTGCCGGGCATCAAGGTGCCGAACCTGACCGGCGGCACGTCCGAGATGCTTGCGAATCACCACATCACCAAGCCGGTGTTCATCGGCGAGGTGCGGGCCGACGGCCAGTTCGACGTGGTGTCGAAGACGCCAGGGCTGGTTCCGGGCGCCGCGTGGTCGCCGTACCTCGAGGGCTCCAAGGACCTGATCGCCGACTGGGTCAAGCTCAAGTGCGGCAACTACAACAAGGTGACCAACAAGTGCGGCGGCGCGTGACGCCGCCAGCCTGAACGACCACGCGATCGGAGGCGGCGCCGGTTACGCCGCCTCCCACCACCAGGAATGCCGGGATCTGGACTGCGATGCGTCTCCTGCAAGATCGCATTTTTGCGCTCATGATCGCGCTTGCGCTGCTGCTCGCCGGTCCGGTGTGCCGCGCCGCGACGCTCGAAGAGGCGCTGCAGCATTTCACTGCCGACGATTTCGATGAGACCGAAGCCGGCATTTCCGACGTCGCGGTCAGCGGCAGCCCGCTGGCGCAGGCGATCATCGAGGCACTGCAGGACGGCCGCCTGCTCTACAGCGCCGAAAAGAAGCAGGTCTTCGTCAAGGACAAGTCGGATCGCCTGCTCGATGCCGCGACCGGCAATCCGGCGGCCGAGCCGACGCCGGCCGATGTCGACACCGTGCGCATCAATAATCGTCTACGGCGTGCGATCGACGCCGCGCTCGGCGCCCTGACGTTGCGCGATCCCGACGCGGGCAAGCGCCTCGACGCCGCACAGGCGGTGTTCAAGTCGCAGGACGAGAACGCGCTGCCGTCGTTGCAGAAGGCGATCGAGCGGGAGACGAATTCCAGGGTCAAGGCCGCCATGCTGGCGGCGCGCGCCGCCATCACGCTCGCCTCCAGCGATGCCTCCGAGGCCGACAAGGTCGCCGCCGTCGCGCTGGTCCGCGCGCGCGGCGACCAGGACGCGCTCAATCTGCTCGCCGGCCTGCCGACCGATTCGCCGCCCGCCGTGCTGCGCGCCGCCCGCGACGCCGTCGCGTCGATCCAGCGCGGGCTTGCGCTGTGGAGCGGGGTGCAGAACGCGTGGTACGGGCTTTCCCTCGGCTCGGTGCTGCTGCTCGCCGCCATCGGCCTCGCCATCACGTTCGGCGTGATGGGCGTCATCAACATGGCGCATGGCGAAATGGTGATGATCGGCGCCTATGTGACGTTCGTGGTGCAGGAGATCATCAGGGCACGCAACCCGGCGCTGTTCGACTATTCGCTGCTGATCGCGGTGCCGCTCGCCTTTCTGGTCGCGGGCGGGGTCGGCGTGCTGATCGAACGCAGCATCATCCGCTTCCTCTACGGCCGCCCGCTGGAGACGCTGCTCGCGACCTGGGGCCTGTCGCTGATCCTGCAGCAGGCGGTACGCACGGCGTTCGGCCCGAACAATCGCGAAGTCGGCGCGCCGTCCTGGATGAGCGGGGCCTTCGAGGTCGGGCACATCACCATTACGTACAACCGGCTGTGGATCATCTGCTTCGCGCTCGCGATCTTCGGCGCGCTCATCGGGCTGCTGCGGCTGACGCGGCTCGGCCTCGAGATGCGGGCGGTGACGCAGAACCGCGCGATGGCAGCCGCCATGGGGATCGCGACCTCGCGCATAGATGCGCTCACTTTCGGGCTCGGCTCGGGAATTGCGGGCCTCGCCGGCGTCGCGCTGTCGCAGATCGACAATGTCAGCCCCAATCTCGGCCAGGGCTACATCATCGACAGCTTCATGGTGGTGGTGTTCGGCGGCGTCGGCAATCTGTGGGGAACGCTGGTCGGCGCGCTCTCGCTCGGCATCGCCAACAAGTTCCTCGAGCCGTTCGCCGGTGCGGTGCTCGGCAAGATCGCGATCCTGGTGCTGATCATCCTGTTCATCCAGAAGCGTCCGCGCGGCCTGTTCGCGCTCAAGGGCAGGGCGGTCGAGGCATGATGACATCCTTCATCGCGCGCTCGCTCGATCGCGGCGGGATCCTCTTCCTCGCCGTGCTGGCAGCGCTCGCCGTCCTGGTGCCGGCGCTCAATCTGCTCACGCCGGACTCGTCACCGCTGCACGTCCCGACCTACCTGGTGTCGCTGTTCGGCAAGTACACCTGCTATGCGCTGCTCGCGCTCGCGATCGATCTGATCTGGGGCTACTGCGGCATTCTCTCGCTCGGCCACGGCGCCTTCTTCGCCCTCGGCGGCTACGCCATGGGCATGTACCTGATGCGCCAGATCGGCACGCGCGGCGTCTATGCCAACCCGATCCTGCCCGACTTCATGGTGTTCCTGAACTGGCCCGAGCTACCGGTCTACTGGTACGGCTTCCAGCATTTCGCCTATGCGGCGCTGATGGTCCTGCTGGTGCCCGGGCTCCTCGCCTTCGTGTTCGGCTGGTTCGCGTTCCGCAGTCGCGTCACCGGCGTCTATCTCTCGATCATCACCCAGGCGCTCACCTATGCGCTGATGCTCGGCTTCTTCCGCAACAATTTCGGCTTCGGCGGCAACAACGGGTTGA
>Ga0126384_10000562_pt1 | contig 20644 bp, 14 predicted proteins | sample PanSoiMetPlot_36_FD_92543 | JGI IMG/M metagenome (GOLD analysis project Ga0126384, IMG submission 92543) | Tropical forest soil microbial communities from Panama - MetaG Plot_36 | ecosystem: Environmental > Terrestrial > Soil > Tropical forest > Bulk soil | place: Panama | collected 2016-02-17 | reverse complement strand
TGACTCCAGGTGTAAGCGGCCTGGAAGGCCAGGCGATCAGAGAAGCGCCGGTTGGCCCAAATCTGTAACGCATGGTAGCTGGAGTCGCCCGTCGCCTCCGTCATGAAGATGGACGCGATACCTGGCAGTCTACGATTAGAATTGATCAGATCGTTCGCAATCGGATCGTTGGCTCGAACCGCTTGAGCGACTTGAGGGCGAGCGCTCGGAACCACATCATTCCAATCCAATAATCGTTCGATGTGTAGCGCATGGTTGCCGATGTAAGAGGCTTCGACCACAGTATTCTTCATGACTTCCCGAGAAATGGTCAGATTCCACTGCCAGCTCTCCGGGGGAGGGAAATGCTCATTAACGTTGAAGGAGGTCGAGATAGCAAGCGCACTCTTTAGCCCTGGATTAATAGTATCGAGGCTGCGAAAGTTAGGACTATCGTTGAGAGAAGTACTGCCTGCTCCAAAACCTTCATCGACAGTTCGAGTCCAGGGAGGGTTGCCGCCTAAACCTAGAGTGGCTCCAATTCTCGGTCGTCCCACGTAGCGTCCGGCACCGAGGCGAAGCGCGGTCTTGCCATGGCCAGAAATATCCCAGGCGAATCCCACGCGTGGCTGGAACTCCTTGTTAGAGTTCTCCACCAGGGAGCGGCCGAACCCCCGGGTATCAGCCTGAACCAGAGCGCTATAGGGATCTGCGCCATCGTACAGTCTCGTGACAAAGTTGGTGATGTGATTATTGACCGAATAGGGCTGGCCGTATCTGGACCATCGCAGCCCAAGAGTGAGCGTGATTGTCGGAACTACCTTCCACGTATCATTCCCATAAACCTCCAGGTCATGCCAGCGGCCCAAGACTCTTTCCTGATGATCGGACTCAAAGTAGCAACCAAGCGGCAAGTCTTTCACGAGTAGGTCGGCAATAGCATTACCAGTTCGCATATTAGTTCCACAAAAGATGATTACTTGATTATTGCCTGTGGTCGGCTCATTTTTGATATTGTGGCTGAAGAGTGCGCCGACTTTTAGATCGTGGGCACCCAGCACTTCAGAGAAGTCATCCTTCCATATGTAAAGGTCTTCTTGATTGTCCCACGGCGCCTGGTGCCAGAGACCTTCATAACCATCCGCCGCCAACAGAGACGGATAGCCTGAGCGAATCGGATGTGGGAAAACCGTCGGGAACTGAGAGACAATCTCATTGTTAAGTGCCACTCCTGATGGATTAGTCGTTGCAAAGATGTCATTACCAGCGCGTGAGAATTGAAAGTCGTTTACATACGATGTGCCGAGAGTGTTCGTCAGCTTGATGACGAAGTTCTTGCTGTCTTGAGACCAATCTGAACTCACTGTCGGAAAGGGCGTGTCCCCCCAGAAGTTGCCTGAGCCAGCTTCATGACTCCAACGCTCATTGATCCACCGCACCATCAGGTTCATTTTGCTGGTTATAGTCACATCGCCGCGGATCAGATCCTGCCCAGTGCCAACCGGTTCGACTGGCGCTGAGATCCAGTTTTAGCCCCCGTTGGATCTGTCGGGTTGTTGGGATCAGGATAGACTCTTAACAATGCAAGCCCTACAGGGCTGAGACGATTTGCGGGAATCCGGTTTCCTGGAAACGGATCACAATTGATAAGAGTTGGATCGTTAGGATCCGGCCTACAAGTGTTTGGATCGTCAGGCAATGGATCCGTGAGGAGACCACTGAAATCTCCAAGCTTTTCCGCCGCGGTCGGGACTCTGGCGCTCAGCGCGTAGGCACGCCGTTCGCGCCGCCACTCCTCGGACCAGAAGAAGAACGCCTTGTTCTTCTTAATCGGTCCATTGAAGTTGAAACCGTAGTTGTTATAGTTCAGCTCGCCTTTAGGTTGACCTCCCTTATTGAGAAGGAAATCCGTGGCATTGAGCGCATCGTTGCGGAAAAATTCAAAGAGAGTGCCGTGAAACTGATTGCTGCCACCTTTGGTGATGAGATTGATGACCGCTCCCTGGGCCTGGCCAAACTCGGCGCTGAAGCTGTTGCGTTCGACACGAAACTCCTGGATCGAATCGATTGATGGATATACCAACAGAGTTCGGTTTGAGCCGACGTCAACATTGTTGACGCCGTCGATGGTCCAAAGATTCTGGTTCGAAGCATTGCCGTTCACCGACATATCTACCAGGGTGTCGATTCCAGTTCCTCGAGCGTTAAAACCTTCGCCAGGCGAAACACCGGGCACCATCAAGGCGAACTGCGAATAATTGCGTGCAATGAGCGGCAGCTCCGCCACTTGCTTCTCTGAATAAGACTGCTGACGCTCGAGTTGCGCGTTACTACTAGTGTCTCGTTGTTCACATTGACGGTTTCACTAACTAATCCGATCTCAAGAGTCAGGTTCACAACAATATTTTCGCTGACGTGAAGCTCAACTGCGCTAATGATCAGCCTCTTGAATCCTGACGGTGCGGTGCTGACAGAGTAGTGCCCAAAAGGCAGACTCGGAGCCGAGTAAAACCCGTCATCGTTGGTCAGGACCGTGCGTGATAGCCCCGTCCTCTCTTCCTGGATCAATACCTGGGCTTTAGGGATGACGGCGCCCTGTAAATCTCGCACAGTGCCGCTGATGCTACCGACAGTGCTCGTTTGAGCTTTCGCTACAACGATCGAACAAACAGCCATCAAGGAAAACATCACCGAGAAGAAGGCTCTCATCAAAGCGAGCCAGCTGCGCTATCTTGTCATGATTGCTCTCCTTTCGAACTCCTCCTTCCTCGGTGGCCACAAGCCTCCACCACAGCATCGAAGATCAAACCTCTTCTGAGTCAGATGTATGATCCCAAGAATCGCCTGTGGTCGTTTGGAGAAGCTATTTACGATCGTTCAGCGGAAGTTCTCAACGAGCTTGATATCGCTGCTCGAAAAATCAATTTGCGAATAGAGCAACCAACGACCATCGGGTGAGACGTCAAAACCCCAGCTCGGTGGTTTCTCCATCCCCGCGACACGCGCTAACCGCCGCGTTCTTAAGTCGTAAAACTCAATCACACCCGATTTCCCTTCGGGCTCGGCAAAATAGATCCCCCTGTCGGTCACTGCAAACAACCCCGACCCTATATCTCGGTCGAGTACTAACTCGTCTTCGCCGCCGGCAACCGGCACCCTCCACACGAGGCCTGGACCGTCTTTTTGGTAGTAGAGGTAGCCACTGTGAGTGGATTCGAAGACTACAGGTCCGCCGTGGCGCGTCACTTGAATCGCATCACCACCATCCGAGGACATCTTCCAGAGCTGTGAATCTCCGCTCCGGTTCGAAATGAAGTAGATCCAATGACCGTCCACCGACCAGCTCGGAATTGAATCATCCTCAAGCCCCTCGGTCAGCCGCCGTGGCTGTCCGCCGTTCGCGCCGATCACGAAAATCGCACTCTGTTGGCCCTTCCGTGCGTCGAAAGCGATCCAGCGTCCGTCGGGAGACCATCGCGGGGCCCCGGCCGCCACGCTGCCAAGGTTTGTCAACTTGACCAGGTTCGAACCGTCGCTGTCGCATAACCAGACTTCGCGCGGCCCAGAGCGCAATGATCCGAAAACGACCTGCATTCCGTTGGGAGAGATTTGCGGGAATTCGTCTCGGGTTGTGGTAGCTAACACTTTAATTTTCGAGATCGCCTTAGGGGGCGAGTCACTCAGGTTGACGCGCCACGTGCTCATCGATTCGAAGCCCCTTGAATACGCCAGGCGGTTTCCCTGGCGTGAGAGTGCTGGAGTTACCGCGCCTTCACTGCCAACTCCGACTGGTTGAGGCTCAGCGCCGGTGGCTAGGATGCGCCAGAGCTTGCTAGTGTCTCCGCGGTTGGACGCGAACACGATCTCACGGCCTTCCGGCGTCCATGACATGCCCGAAATGGTCTGGTTGTCTGTGGTAAGTCGCACCGGCTCACCGCCGGTGGTTGTTACCACGTAGATATCGCCGACATCAGCAGAGGACATTCGGGCAAAGGCTACTCTCTGGCTGTCCGGCGAAAAGACCGGCTGTGTATCGCCACCCCAATGTTCGGGCGCAACGGTGAGTCGCCTCGATTCCTGCGTTTCAACCGTGCACAGAAAGATGCCCATCGGTTCCCCGGGCGCGTCTCTGTCCGAGTATGCAATGTACTTTCCGTCCGCAGACCAATCTATGCGACCTCCCCAGCCAAACCATTGCGCCGAATTAGTTGAGAAGAGCCTGCGTTCAGAGCCACCGATAGACGGAATCACAAGGATCGTTCGTTCGGTTCCTGAGAACCGCGCAAAAGCAATATAACGTCCGTCCGGTGACCAAACTGGAGAGATGTCCAGAGCCGGATTTCTGGTGAGCCGCACTGGCGTTCCGCCGTCAACGAGCTTGACGTAGATGTCTGGGTTGTCCTCTTCACCGCTCGATACGAAGGCCAGGTAGCTGCCGTCGGGCGAGAAAGAAGGATCCCACGCCTGGCCCGGTAGATTCGTGAATGGAAGTGTGCTCATCGGCGGCACCGGTCCTCCCGAGGGTGGCAGGGAGGTGGCCTCGCCAGCCCGCTTCAATCGACTCACCGCCAGTGTTCCTACCACGACCAGCGCAACAACTATGAGCGCGATCCACCATCGCTCGCGCCATCGTTGCCAGACGGCCGACGTCGACCCGGAGTCTGCGGTACTCGAAGCCTGCTTGAGCGCCGCTAGCAACTCCGTTCCATTGGCATAGCGCCGCTCGGGCTCCTTCTCCAAACACCGTCGCAGCACCCGCTCCACCGCCAACGGTACCTTCGTTCTCAAGCTGGACAGCCCGGGCGGTTCGTCGTGAATGATTGCGTGCATTGTGTCGACATCCGAGTCGTACCGAAACGCCTGCTCTCCGCTGACCATTTCGTAGAAGACTGTCCCGAAACTGAAGACATCGGACCGCTGATCGACATTCTGTCCCTTGGCCTGTTCCGGTGACATATAATTCGTTGTCCCAATCACTACTCCTGTATCTGTCTTCAATGCCGTGACGACGTGCGATCCTGTATCGCCAGCCACGCTTCTCTCGGCTAGTTTTGCCAATCCAAAATCGAGGACCTTTGCATATCCATCGGGGCGCAGCATGATGTTCTCTGGCTTTATGTCGCGGTGCGCGATTCCTGCCTGGTGCGCTGCTGATAATGCGCTCGCTACCTGTGTGGCTACATCGAGAGCCTCTCTGAGTTCCATCCTTCCGTCTGCCATTCGCTGTCGCAGTGTCCGGCCTTCGATGTACTCAGTCGCGATGAAGTGCGTGCCTTCTATCTCCTCAATATCGAAAATAGTCAGGATGTTCGGATGGTTGAGCGCCGACGCAGCTCTCGCTTCCTGCTCGAAGCGCCGTACTCTGTCCTGATCTTGGGTGAAACGGGAGGGAAGAAGCTTGAGCGCAACCCTACGCCCAAGCTTGCTATCGTTGGCCAGATAAACCTCTCCCATCCCGCCTCTGCCAAGCAGCGAGAGAATCTTGTACTGGCCGATGCGTTGACCAGCACTCAAATCGGCTTTATCTTCTGCGAGTAAATGTACGGCGGCTTCAAAGGGATACGGTTCAATAAGGCCATCGCTGTCGCTTTGATGCGACGCAATCAGTGACTCAACCTCTTTTCGCAATTCCTGGTCGCCGCCACACACTTGATCGAGGAAGGCTCCTCGCTGAGCAGAGTTATGCTTGAGCGCCGAATGAAACACCTCATTTACTTGTTGCCAGCGTTCCGGCGTCATAACTAACGGAAGTCCTCAACAATCATTATGTTCGAGAACTCTCCCTCCAGGTTCGCATAGACTAGCCACCGTCCATCCGGTGAGATCGCCAGTCCGTTAAGCGATCTAAGCTTTGTAATCGGCGTAACTCGCCGCGTCGCGAAACTGTAAAACTCAATCATCTCAACACCTTTGACGATTTCGTCGAAGTAGATCCCGTCATCCGCCAGGGCCCACACACCGGCAGCGTCTCTTCGGAGCCTATCGAACACCAATTCTTCTATCCCACCTTCGACCGGCATGCGCCATAATCCGGGAGTAGCAATGCCTTTCTGATAGTAAACGTACCTGCCGTCGCGGGATTCAAGGGCAGGCGAACCGCCATTCGTAGTCACTCTAACCGCTTCGCCGCCTTCGGGGTGCATCTTCCATAGCTCCAAGTCACCACTGCGATCCGATGCGAAGTAGACCCAGCGCCCATCGTGTGACCAGTTTGGCATTTCATCGACGCCGGGATCATTGGTTAGGCGACGAGGCTGCCCGCCGTCGGCGCCGATTACATAGATGTCGGCTTTTGCTTCGACACGAGCGTCAAAGGCGATGAATCGACCGTCAGGAGACCAGGCCGGCGAGCCCATCTTCCGATGGCCGAATGCAGTTAAGGCCAGTGGATTCGAGCCGTCGCTGTCGCAGACCCAGACTTCCTGCGCTCCCGAGCGGTCGGAACTAAACGCAATTCGCTTTCCGTCGGGGGAGATTTGCATCACGCCTTCCCAGGCCGTCGAGGTTAACAGCGGGGAGGATCGAGAGGACTTTCCGAGCGAGACCGGCAGGTCGACGCGCCACATAGTTGTGGCTACCGAAGCCGCTACATACGCCAGGCGCTGCCCCTGACGGGAAAATGCTGGATACGATGCGCTTTGAGTGCCTCCGAGCAGGAGTTCAGGTTCGCCGCCCCCGGGCGCGATCCGCCATAGGTTCATAATGCCTGCACGGGTCGAGCCGAACACAATGCTTTGGCCGTCGGGCGACCAGGTCACGCCCCAGATGTCTTGATTGTCGAAAGTCAGACGGTGCGGTTCGCCGCCATCCGTTGGCATCACGTACAGATCGCTGACGCCGTCGAAGAGCGAACGGACGAACGCGAGCTTCTGACCATCAGGAGAGAAAGCCGGTTGCCAGTCATTCGCCCCTTTCTCGGGCGTGGATGTCAGTGGTTGCCTTTCGCGCGTTGCGACCGTCAACAGATAGATGCGAAACGGACCGTCGTTCACGTCTGTATCCGAAAACGCGATGAAGTCGCCTTTTGGAGACCAGTCTATGACCCCGGCCCATCCGCTCCAAGCGCTGCGGGCAGTGTAAAGCTTGCGCTCGGGGCTGCCCAATACCGGTACAGAGTAGATGGCCCGCTCGCCCGGTGGTGATCCTGACATTCGCGAAAAAGCAATGTACTGACCGTCTGAGGACCAAACGGGACTCCCATCTACTCCTGGGTCCGTAGTGAGTCGTTTTTCGGCCCCGCCGTCGAGGAGTTTGACGTAGACATCCCAATTGTCACCCCCATCACCAGTAGACGAAAAAGTCACCTGTTTGCCATCGGGCGAGAATCTTGGAACCGACGCCTGACCGCGTGCCGCAGTTAGCCGAACAGTTCTCATCGGGACCAACGGTCCTTTAGCTACTGGCAAGGAGGTGCGTTCGCTCGACCGCTTCAACCAACTAATCGCTAGTATCCCTAGCGCGATCAGCACAACACCTATGAGCGCGAACCGCCACCGCTCGCGCCATCGTGGCCAGGTGGACCATTTAGGTCCGGAGAGTGCGGTGTGGGCCCGTTTGAGAGAGGTGACCAACTCCGCACCATTCTCATAACGATGTTCGGCTTCCTTCTCCAAACATCGCCGGACCACCAGCTGCACGGCCGACGGCAGCTTCGCGCTGAAGCCCGACAGACCCGCAGGCTGGTCGTGAATAACTGCGTGCAGCGTGTCGATATCAGAGTCGCGCCGAAACGCCTGCTCTCCGGTGAGCATCTCGTAGAAGACAGTCCCGAAACTAAAGATATCCGAGCGTTGGTCGACGGGCATTCCCCTAGCTTGCTCGGGAGACATGTAGCTAGAAGTGCCCATCACCGTTCCGGTGTCGGTCCTTAAGGCGGTGACATTTCGCGATTCGGTTTCACTGTTCACCGCCCTCTGCTCAGTGAGTTTGGCCAGCCCGAAGTCCAACACTTTTACATAACCGTCGGGGCGCACCATGATGTTTTCCGGCTTGATGTCACGATGAACTATTCCAGCCTGATGCGCCGCTGATAGAGCGCTCGCTACCTGGATCGCCAAATCAAGAGCTTTTCCGAGCTGCAACTTTCCACCTGCAAGACGCTGTCGGAGTGTAGTTCCTTCGATGTACTCGGTCGCGATGATTGAGACACCATTCATTTCTTCGATGTTGTGAATCGTGAGGATGTTTGGATGATTCAGCGCAGAGGCAGCGCGAGCCTCCAGTTTGAAACGCCGTACTCTGTCCTCATCCTGGGTGAGACTGGGCGGTAGAAGCTTGAGAGCTACGTTGCGACCTAACCTGCTGTCACGAGCAAGATAGACTTCTCCCATTCCGCCCCTGCCAAGCAGAGAAGCAATCTTGTAGTGACCTATAGTTGTGCCTGCGATTAAATGGGGCTGATCCTCTTTCGCCGGATCCCGGGCAACTTCAAAGGCTGGAGAATCGATGAACGTTTCAGATTGCTGGTGTGAACGAATGAGCGATTCTACTTCTTTTAGCAGTTGTACATCGTTCCCACACGCTTGAGTGAGGAAGGCAGCGCGCAAATTTGGCGCGCGGGCAAGCGCGGAGTGAAATAGCTCGTTGACTTTTTCCCAGCGGTCGGGAGTCATAATCTTCCGTCACCGGGTATCTCATCGTTGTTTTCGAACTTCTCGTCGCAACCAGGCTCTGGCCACAGCCCAATCGCGCTCTACTGTCGCGTGTGATATTCCCATCACTTCCGACGTTTCTTCTATCGTCAGACCGCCAAAAAAGCGCAACTCCACGATTCGGCTTTGCTGTACATTCATTCCTTCGAGAGTCATCAATGCATCATCCAGCGCGACCAGGTCTACGTCTGGCTTTCTGGTGAATTGGTCAGCCTTACTGAGTGAAAGTCGTTGTCGCGAGCCGCCGCGCTTCGCGTAATTACGACTACGCGCGTGATCCACGAGTATGCGGCGCATCAGAGTTGCGGCCACCGCGAAAAAGTGTGCCTTGTTCTGCCACTCCATTTCGCTGAGGTCAACCAGACGAATATACGCCTCGTTTACTAAACCTGTCGTTTGAAGCGTATGGCCCGGGCGCTCGCCGCGCATGTAATGCCTGGCAAGCCGTCGAAGTTCTTCGTATACAAGGGGCGTCAGCTTATCCAGAGCTGCTTTATCCCCATTCCTCCAGCGCATGAGCAGTTTGCTCACTTCGTTGGGCGGCGATCCGTTCATATCAACCTAACCGGCCGGTGTCATTGATAAGCTGGGCGCATTATAACACCTTTACAGTCCCCTGGAGACCAATAAGAAAGTTTAACCGGTGAGGGAATCTCTGGACAGTTCCCGCCTATTGAATTGAGAGAAAGAACACGGCCCTTCTCTCAAACCCGAAAACCAGGTTGCGACGACCAAGTGACGAAAGTCGCCCAGGGGAGGACTGTCTATGAACACCGGAAGTGTGTCTTTAATCATTCCTGTCTTCAATTTGTTGGCGTTTGTAGCTGTCGGAGCCTGTCAAACACCACACGCAAACGCAATTAATGAGCCTGTCAGGCCTCACTCCAGCATTGATCTTTCGAAGATAAACGAACACGTGACCAGTGAATTTCTAAAAGCATGGAATTCCTCTCACAACGGCGTCGATAAGGTTGAAGCCGTTGTATTGATCTTTTGCAAGGTCGACGGCTCCTACTTTGCTACTGCTTTGGGGCAGACGAATGAACCAAACAAGTTCAGATTTAAATGGGATCCTGCTGCAATAGCGATAGCTCATACACACCCAACCAGCATAGATCCGAAACCATCAAAGGAAGATATGCGCGTCGCTGATAGATTGGGCGTGCCGATCCTCACAATGTCTCGATGGGGGATGTATATGTACGATCCGGGCACTCAACGGACTACTAAAGTTCAAAACAGCCTTGATTGGTTGGAACCTTCAAGTTGGGTTCAAATCTCAGACCGCAGGCAAGATAAGTAGCTGCTTCATGGCGATTCTCCTAGATTCGCCAGACAAACCTGGAAGTTAAATGCAGCGGACTGAAAGCCGCCGGAAAACGCAGTACTCGTAGAAGGAGCGTACAAGTCTTAGGATTTGGATGTAAGCTGATCGCGTTACATTACCGTGAACGCCAAGCCCCCAGTGTGACGTTCGTTGCTGGTTTCGTGTACCACTTCGGTAGAAGTGCCTTGACCCTCGCTTGCTGTTGTGGCCGAATGGAGCCCCTCAATTGCCGGACTGAAGAGCCGTGCCCTGGCGATATAGTCCGCTGCGCGAGCGTGGTCACCGCGCGCAATGTAAACGGCCGCTATGTTCACGCACTCGTCGCTGGCACGATCCGTCATTTCAGATCTCAGGTAAATATCTTTTAGCTTCTCGCGTATCTGAATGTGGTCCGGTTTCTCGAGCAGCACCTCCCGGAGGCTTCTTATAGCTTGATCAAGGTGTCCGCAACCGACTAAATACTCAGCCATCGCGATTTGTTGGATGATGTTGTCTTCTCCCTTTCTCGATGCGTCACCTGTAGCAATCGGATTGAGAGGACCAGACGTGGGAGCAGCTTGCGGCTGATTCTCAAAGTAAGTTAATGGCGCGCAGACTTCGTCGGAGCCATCGGCTATCGATATGATGATCTCTGGAAGGTCGTTTGCAATTTCTATTTTCTTTGGCTCGGGCGCGGGCGGGGGCTCCATCTCGCGCTGTATGAGTGACAATGCCGCTTTTGCCTGACGGCTATTGGGCATAACCTCCAACGCCCGTTTGTTCATCTTGACCGCGGCCGGAATGTTGCCTTTGTGCCAGAAAGCCGCAGCCGCTTCGATGAAATGGTCGTGCGCCGCTTCGATAGCCTTTTCCTGAAGTTGAAGCTCACCCAGGTTCATGTTGGCTATCGCATTCGTTGGATCAATTCTGATTACTTTCTTGAGGATGTAGGCGCCACTGACTGCGGACCCGGCCTTCAAGAACTTCTCGGCGATTCGCAAGAAGTGCTCGACCGCTTCGTTAGACCTGCCCGCCTTCTCATAAAGTGCACCGAGCATGCTGATAGCGTTGAGGTCGGAGGGATCTTCGTCGACGATCCTTCGATAAATCGCGATCGCGGAAGTCACCCGACCCTGATCTATGAGCTGCTGGGCCTCGCGCAGCATATCTTTTTTCGTAACCTGCATATCCCCCACTCAAACCGGCTCGATCAAATTTACCACTAGACTTGTAACAAGCAACGTGCCACCCGATCAGATGTGTAAATTTACTTACAGAAGATCGATGGCATCCCCTGAACTGGTTAATTTCGATGGCTTTTTCGGTCACGTTGACCGACAGATTGTGCTCAGATGACAGTCGTTGTTGCCAATTGACGGATAGTCAGGAAGCAGATTCTGAGATTCAGAACCTCAAAACGACCGAATTTCAATATGCGAGTATAGAAGGGAGTAGCGCACAACTGTGTCGCGTTCTTGAAGATTTTCTTGGAAGATCGTTATAAACCTCTAAAGCGATATCCAGAACCCCTGATCGTCTCTATCGCTGTCGCCCTCGTACCGAGCTTCTTTCGCAACGATCTTACCACGGCCTCGATCACGTTGCTGCCGGTTTGCTTCCACCCCCACACGTCCTCAATCAGCGCTGCCCGGGTTACTGCCTTGCCTTTACGCTGATAAAGATAAACGAAGAGCTCAAACTCGAGCTTGGTAAGCTTTATTCGATTGTCATCGAACACTAACTCGTGAGCTTGTCGATCAAAGGGCTCTTGCTCGTCAATCCCAAGTTCTGCTGCTGCTAGTCCTGAGAGCCATCCATCAACCGATCCCGGACCGAAATCCAGCACGGCACTCGAGTACAGCGATCCACCAATCTCTACTCCGTGATCGGGAAGAGGCTGAAAGCCCAGCTTCAATGCGACTGGAGCATACGTAGAAAGATCCTTCAAACACATATAGACGCGCCGAAGTCGTGGACGCATTTCCATGTAAACGCGTTTGATATCCAGCCAACAAGAGGCCTGCACCGCAGAAGGCTTCTCCCCGTGCTCTAGAGACAACCACCTCCGCACGAACAAAGCCTGTTGTTTGTCCGGCACCGGCTCACTGCGAATATGATTGCGCCACTGCTCCACGATCGGATCATTTGCAAGAAGGGATGAATCGATCGATGCAGGGTCGAACATAAGGTAAAAGGCCGCCAACTGATTGGTATTGTCTCGAGCCACCTGAAAGCAATGTGGTACCTGCTTCCAGTAGTTCTCAATCAGTGCGGAGGCCTCCTCGTTTTCGTGACGCCTCGTCAAAGACAGAATCGACGTCCCATCATCCCTGCTTGCCGGCTCAAATACATATTGAGGACTGTTTGTTGGGAAGAAGGCTTCGCGCACCACCGGATTCTCGATCAGATAGAGTAAGTCCGCAGTGTACCTCCACAATTCCTGCAAGCCTGTTCTGCGCACCTCGGTGCTGAGCTGCCTCCATGCCGATCGCCTGTATTCCTGGTACCTGTTGGGATCAATCGCTCGAAGCGATGATCCTACAGCCTGATGCACCAGCTCGTGCAATCGCAGACCATCGCGCTCGCTTTTCACAAAGGGAAGGGAACGCAGTCGTTCGAAGGCATCCTGAGGAGCCACATCCGGAAGCATTGCATGAATGAGTGAGAGCGTAATCCGCCTCACAACAGAAGCGGCATCCAGCGCTCGCCTGGTGACCGGATCATCAACACCCGCGAGGTAAGATCTCGTGAGTTCCTCAACTACACGTTGAAAACCAGGTGCGCTCATAACGTCATCGGCTCTTCTTCGATCGGCTCCTAGTCGCGCGGCGAGTTGAAGAGCTAACGGATGACCATGCGCGAACCTGTTGATCTGAGATGCTGTCTCTGGTTCCGCTCCGCTCCGAACCAGGAGTTCGATTGCTTCGCTCTCGCTAAGCGGCTCGAGCGCTATCGAAGTGACAAGGTCCTGCCAGCCCGGTGATATAAGCCAGGAAATCGAAGGTGCATCACGCCCCGCTAAAACGACACGCACATTCGCCGGCAATGCCGGGATAAACACCTGTCGAAGCCAGGCATCCATTAGACGAAAGGCTTCATAATTGTCGAGCGTAAGGACTACCCGGCTAGCCATTGAGCCCAGACGCTCCGCAACCTTGGCGACTATCCCCGCCTTGCCGCCTATGGCCGAGGCGAGCCCATCAATAAATCCGCGTTCAGTGGGCTCGACCGCCTGGCAATCCAACGCGACCACGACGGCGCTACGCTTTCGTGCCTGAGTTGCGAACTCGTCAAGAAGCGTAGACTTCCCGATACCGGCGATCCCGGTGACAAACGCTACAGGAGCGCCATCATCCAGGATTGCGCAGAGCGCTTCTAATTCATCCGCACGACCGACAAACGTATCGGCGGCTCGTCGAACCAGGACATCTTTCATCAGGCCAGTCATAGATTGCCAGAACCAGCTGGCATCATATTATATTGACGACTGCCTGGAAACTGAAAAATTGAAATGGCGGTCGGCTGCGTACAAAATGTTCTAAACAAAAAAAGCGATTTGTACTTCCGCCCAAGCAACCGACCGAGAGTAAAGAATGATAATGATCAATGAGATTTAGCCCTTACCGGAGGCTAACGCCTTGACATCCTCCGTTGTCAGCGGCTTCCCGCCGATTCCCCAATCGCCGCTCCTGACCTCTTCTACTACGACCCACGTAACACCTCGCATGTTTTCGCCTTCGATGGCGACCATCGCATCGGTCAGCTTCTCGACCATGCTGCGTTTCTGAGAATCAGTAAAAACTCCTTCAATAACTTTTACATTAACCAGTGGCATAGCTAGACTCCTTTCAATTCTTAATTAAAAAATCTCATCGAACGCTTCGGTTAAGGTCGGTGACACTGATCGTGCCAACAACACCGGTAATAATAACCGGATCGCTCAAAGTTGTATGACGGGGAGATGAGAAGTTTATGAAAAATGAAGATTATCTGCTAGCAGGCAACCATCTTCAGCGCCCCCGTGTGTCTTCTACGGTTCGCTACGTTGAATTTAACGGCAGAGGAACGCTCAGGTTGACGGAGCAAAAACCAAAGAATGGAAGCTGGAATCTTGTAAGAAGAGACCTCTCAAACGAACTCTGAAAGCGCGGGTTGTTCGAAAGGCTGGTTAGCGGTAATTGACCTTACGGGGCTCGAAACTGTTCGCGTTGGACAGCCCGCATACGAGTGACCGGCCAACAGACTCTCACGCTTCATCACCACACTGTGCGCGGCGACATGAGCACCCGCACCAATATCGGCTCCATAGAGCAGCACCGCGCCGCTCCCGACAGTCGCTCTGCGCCGTATCCTCACCCTATCGATTTTTAGCACCCGATCCTCGAAAGTATGCGCCTGGAACTGACAGCTCACCGTAGCACCATCCTCGAACTCCAGCATATCCGGGTCCACAACATGCGAGAATCCGCCACCAAGCACTACTCGCCGGCCGATCTTTACGCCCATCGCCCTCAAGTACCACGGCAGAATCAAAGTGCCTTCCAGCACCGAAAGCGCATGGCTTGCATAGAACCCCCACGCAACGTACAGAAAATCCCATCGGCTGCACCAGCAGGACCAGAACGCATGAATCCCAGGTCGCACCCGCCCGAGCAAAGCCCATTTCAACAGTAGCACCAGCGCGCAGAAGCAAATCACGAGGCATGCGGTTATCAGGGGCAGAGCACCCACCAAGAAAATCGAACGTGTGAAGCTGGCTTCGGCGCCAGCTACCAGCTTGAACCAGACTGGGAATGCGAGCAACGGGACTACTAACAATCCGTTTCGCAACAACTCCCAAAACACCCGGTCAACATACCGGATCAACGAAGGATCATGTGTGAGACTACGATCGAGTTTTACAGGATCGACGCGAGGCAGCTCAAACGGCGGAGTGCCAAACCATGCGGTTCCGGGACGTATAACAGCATCATTCGCGACAGTACATACGCCGATCAATATATCGTCCGGAAGAATCTGTCCACCTGGCACAACTGCGTGATTCCCAACGAAGGTATTCTTTCCAAGGCGCGTTGGAGCCAACGTTACCGTGCCACGGTGCACGCGGGGCCCACATAGATAAATTCCATCGGCAAAAAAACTCTCGTCGCCAATCTCAATAAGCTCCGGAATAACGTCAATGATTGTGCTAATCTCACATCCGCGTCCAACCTTCATTCCTGCCAGACGTAACCACATCGGCCAGAATATGGTGCCACTCAACAACTGCCCAACCGATCGAACCAATTCAGTTTTCAACCAGATGCGTACGTAGGCAATTCCCCAGCGGCTTATTACACCAGCTCTTACCCTTCCCAGGGACCTGATTAGCAATGCCTGAATCGACACAGTCAACGGGAGGGGAAGAGTTACCATTAGGAATAGTGAGAGAATCAGTGAAACACTTTGCGAAGGATTCGATAACCATCTGAGCAGGTCGTCGGCCTGGATGCCATGAAACAGTGCTAACACAACGGCCGGGAACATCATTGCTGTGGCAAGAACCATTATCAGCCCGAGTCGCGCCAGGAGCATCGTTACACCATGCCACAAAGGGGAGAGAATCGATTCATCGTTCGATATCTCTGCTCGTGGCGGCGACGGACCTACTGAGATAGCAGGTATGCCATCCCAAATTTCGCCCTTCGGAATAGTGCAGCCGCCCGGCAGTGTCGAGAGCGCTGTAAGAAACGCATCAGACTCAAGGACAGTGTTACCGCTTACACCAGCTCGTACATCAAGAGTGCTGCCGGAACCGAGCGAAACCGGTCCGATGATCATTTGTCCATCATCGAGCTCCACAAGACGAACCGCCGAATCCTGACTCAGTGTCACATCGTCCCCGATCTCGAGCAGGTCCCACCCGCCCTGGAGAAGATCCACGCCACGATGAATGTGGACGCCGCGCCCGATACGCGCTCCAAGGGCTCGCAGCACCCATTGATGAAATACAGTCCCGAGCAGCAACCGCCACGGGATGAGTCTCGCCGTCTTCTGAACCATCCAATTGCGAATGTATAGGCTTCCCAACACCGGCACACGCACGGCTTGATAGCGGCCAATCAATACTTTTTTGACAATCACCGTCAGGAAAACAGCGAGCGGAGTGTAAGCAAGCAATCCCGCGAAGACTATAGCAGGGCTTAAGACTAGAAACGGTATAAGCCCGAGAGCGCGCATCAAGAACGGGATCGCTTTAAACGCTGTCAGGTATGCGCCACAGGAGAACGTGACTAGTCCAACAAAAATCCAGACTACCTGGGCGGCCGTTGCCAAAAGCGGGTGTCGCGCGGATCGCGCAGTTTCTTGCTTCGGCTCGACCTCGGTCGCACCGTGTTGACGTACTCGTTTGGCTAGCTCGGCGACCGTTCGCGTATCGTAAATATCACGAACGGTAATTGTCCGGGTGGTGGAGTCGTCACGCAGCAGTGAGATCAACTCAGCAGCCTTGAGAGAATCGCCACCAAGGTCCTCAAAGAAATCTTCGTGAATGTCGACGCCGTCTGACAGCCCAAGGATCTGGCTGAAAGCCGCTTCAAGCTTTTCTTCGATCAAGGTTCGGGGTAATGCTCTCGGCGTTTGACGATGATGGTTATCCAATTGCGGAAGCTGGTCACGGTTCAGCTTCCCACCTACGGTCGTTGGTAATTTGGGAATAAAAGCAAACCGACCTGGAACCATGTACGCCGGCAACGACTTCGTCAACGAGGCTCTAAGATACTCAAACAACCTGGGGTCGTGGCCGTTCTCGGACACGATGAATGCCACCAGCATCTGCTGCGATCCATTTTGCTGGACTCGGCAGGCTGCTTCGCGCACGCCCTCACACTCTGCGAGTCGCGATTCGATCGCCTCAAGCTCGACTCTGTACCCGCGCAATTTGACCTGCGCGTCTATCCTTCCGTGATAGAAGAAAAGTCCCGATTCGTTCTGGGATACCAAGTCACCGGTACGATAGATCCGACCCAGACTTGGGTGAAACGGAAACTTTTGTGCGGTCAACTCTGGACGGTTGCGATAGCCACGCGCCAAGCCAACCCCGCCGATGCAGAGCTCGCCTCGTTCACCCAACCTGACTTCTTCGAGTGCTTCGCTCAAGACATAGGTGCGAAAACCAGGCACGGGTCGGCCAATCGTAATCACCTCGCCTTTCTTCACTCGGCCATGCATCGTAGTTACTGTGCACTCGGTAGGACCATATCCGTTCTCCAACCTTCGACCCGGAGCCCAGCGCTCCACCACATCAGCCGTGAGCGCCTCGCCGCCAACGTAAACAAAGGAGAGTCCTGGAAGTTCCTTCTGCGGATCTTCACAGCCGGTTGTTCGAAGCAGCGTGGGAGGTGGACAAAAAAGAGTAATGTTCTCGCGACGCAACCACGGAATAAGGTCCGGTCCAAGTCGCGTCGTATGTTCGTCCATAACCACCAGCGTTGCCCCTGCGGCAAAAGCAAACCAGATTTCTTCGACCGATGAGTCATAGGCGGGCGATGAATTCTGGCTGACACGTTCATCGGGAGTCAGTTTGAATTCCTCGAGGTCTGCGCTCACCAGGTTCGAGATGCTGGCGTGCTCGATCATCACTCCTTTGGGCCGGCCGGTCGTCCCGGAGGTATAGATGATGTAGGCTAAGCTACTGGGTGTTAGCCACGGAGGAGAGTAATCAATGACACTCGCGCCGGCCCTGCTGACAAGATCGGCGATGTTGAATACTTTCTCTTCAGGGAACTCTGATTGACGCACTCGAGCCATTCCGTGATCGTCGGTCAACAGCGCTATCGGTTCACAATCCTTCAGAATTTCGTGCAACTGATCATCTGGGAAAGCAGGATCGATGCAGGTGTAGGCGGCGCCTGCTTTCAATATTCCCAACTGGCTGCAGTACAGATTCGCGCCGCTTCTTGGCAGAAGAATTGCGACTACGCACTCTCCGGTCACAAAAGTTCGTAGAGATTGCGAGACGGCGTCAGACTGGCGCTTGAGTTCGAGGTAACTGACCAGGTGACGGTGAGGCCTTCCAATTCCTGGCGGTACATCCACCGCAGTCCGCTCAGGCCGACGTCTCGCCGCCCTCTCAAAAAACTCGTGGAGCAGGACCGGAGTCTCGTCAGCATTCTGAATTTCAGTCTTTGATTCGCTATCAGAATTCATTTTTCAGTCGTCTTCGAATGCAAGGGCTGTTTGTAATCACAGGAAGACAGCCGCCGCATTCGGCGTACAGTGAATTCAGATTTGGGGGATGGGTATATCGGCCCGAGTCGATTCCATAAAAACGGAATCATTCACGAGGGGCTGTGTGAGCGACCAAAGTGTAACTCAAAACTAACGTCCGCGCCAACAGGGTACTCGCTTTTGTAGAAAAGCACCCATTCCTTCTTGCGCGTCCTCGGCCATCGCATTCAGGCTCATCACTTCTTTTGCATATGCGTAAGCCTTAGGTTGGTCGAGATCAATCTGGGTATAGAAAGCCTGTTTGCCGATGGCGACCGTCACTGAGCTTGCATCCGAAATCCTTGCCGCAAGCGAGTAGGTCTCTTCCCGAAGACGGTCCTTTGGAACAACTTTATTCACTAGTCCGTACTGCATCGCAGTCTGCGCGTCGATTGCTGTTCCAGTGAGAAGCATCTCGAGCGCGCGCTTTCGACCAACGGCTCTCGTCAGTGCGACCATCGGAGTGGTGCAGAATAAGCCGATGCGAACGCCGGGCGTTGCAAACTGGCTTTGCTCTGAGGCAACGGCAAGATCACAGGTTGCTACCAGCTGGCAGCCGGCCGCGGTGGCGATCCCCTGAATCTCGGCAATTACCGGCTGCGGGATGCTTTGGATCAGCGTCATCAGATCAGTGCACACGTCAAAAACGTGCCGGTAATCTCCAATTTGACGGTCAATCAGCTCGCTCAGGTCATGGCCGGCAGAGAACGCCGGTCCATTGGCCGCGAGTATAATTACGCGAATTTCTCGATTTTGACCCAGCGTTCGAAAACAACCAATCAGCTCTTCCATCAGAGCGACAGAGAGCGCATTGCGGCGGTCGGGCCGATTCATTGTCACGACAGCTACCGGAGCATCAGCTTCCACCAGTAGGAACTCGTAATTCTCCATATTTTTCTCTCCCAGCCTTCTCATTGCGTCTTGTGATCAGTGCTCAGCGCCCTCGTACTTCTTCTCTCCTGCTTCTATGCGAATGTTAAGCCGATTTTGCCGAGGGGGAAGGGGACAAGTCGCGAACTTTGTGAATGCGCACGGTGGATTATAAGACTTGTTGAAATCGAGGATCACCTTGCCATCAGCATCCGGCGGTTCGGCATAAAGATAACGCCCGGCGCCATACGTTTCTTTTCCTGAGGTCTTGTCGGCGAAGATGACGAGGAGTTGTTTCGAGCCCTTCTCCAACAGCGAATCGAGGCGATAGTTAACTCCCTCGATCTCGAAGAGGATGGCGCCCCGCGAGATCATGTTTTCCACCATACCCAACACATTAATTATCGGTACGACCTTAGGTGGATTGTAGGCTTCGAAAGTAGCTTTAAGATTCCACTTCAGATTGACTGGAAAATACTCTAAACCAGCGAAGTTGGATCGGGCCGGGTTTCGAATATCTTTAACTCTTAAGCCGAATCTTTCACCACGTTTTATAACAAAGAGCTTTAGAGATCCCAGCTTAAGGATGGTTGGTTTACCCTTTTCGTCCGATTGCAGCTCGAGGTTCGCCGCCGGCTTGCCGTCGCTGGTTATTCCAGACTTTGCATTCGCTTCCAGGCGCACAACTTCGTTATCGAGGCGAATCGAACCGACAAACTTAGACGCACTGGGGCGGGGAAGCGGGATGTCGTTAGACGGATCGCTTCCAAGCTTGTTGAGGCCGGGCTTTAGCCAAAATAGGCCAACCACTGTAGTCCACCCGTCCTCGCCGTTAACCTCTTCAAGACGCTCCGATCGCCATTTCTGAATTTCTTTCGCGTAGGCCGTTTGGTCAGATTCGCCTGGCGCTGGTTTCACCGGATAGCTGGCAGGGGTGCTAAGACCTAACAGAGAAATAAAAATAATTATCAGACTCGTTCGGATGGAGTTCTTGCAAACCATCGCTGCTCCGGTCTCTTGGGATTTGCCGCAATGGAGAAATCATACTATATGGTGGACGGAAACTCACTCAGCGACTCTAGCGCGGAGGGACCAAGCGCAAGCCGCCCAAAGGAAGGATGCAAGGCAGGGAAGCAGAAGTATTAACTCTTTTTGTAGCATAGGACTCTCTAGTCTGCGGAAGGCGTACCACCTTACGCCAGTGTAACTAAAGAAAAACCGCAGACTAGAGAGTCTGCGGTATCTTTAGTCTCGGAAAATCCGAATTCACTCCTAGTTAACGGATTTACGAATAAAAGTTGGCGTTCCAAAGTCCAGCTGACCTTCCGCCGCGGCCGCGACTGCAACAGCAGGTATTCCAGCGGTCGTGCCAGTAGCTCTGAGAACTTGCTGCACCTGATGTGAATGAGATGATATCGCTGCACCTTCAGCAAAATTGGTCGCGATGACAGTGATCTTTAGCGAGCCCGTTATGCGCTCGTCTATCACGGCGCCGAAGATGATATTCGCCTCCGGGTCCGCGCACTCATGGATCAGGTTCATCGCTTCGCTAATCTCAAAAAGCGTCACGTCGGAGCTGCCGGTGACATTT
>Ga0126384_10000561_pt1 | contig 20644 bp, 15 predicted proteins | sample PanSoiMetPlot_36_FD_92543 | JGI IMG/M metagenome (GOLD analysis project Ga0126384, IMG submission 92543) | Tropical forest soil microbial communities from Panama - MetaG Plot_36 | ecosystem: Environmental > Terrestrial > Soil > Tropical forest > Bulk soil | place: Panama | collected 2016-02-17 | reverse complement strand
TTGGGCTTGCGGCGTGGATGATCGACCATGACATTCGCAGCTACCGCATGATCGTGCGTGTTTTCGACGGCAAGTCCGAAGGGCTCACGCGTGACGACGTCCTCGACAACGTGACGCTCTATTGGCTGACGAATACTGCGGTCTCCTCAGCACGCCTTTACTGGGACACCCGGCACAATCTTGCGCCGGGCGGCTTCTTCGACGTGAGGGGCATCAAGATCCCGGTCGCCGTGAGTGCATTCGCGGAGGAAATCTACCAAGCTCCGCGCAGCTGGGCCGAGAAGGCGTATCCCAAGCTCATCCACTACAACAGCTTCCCCAAGGGGACGCATTTTGCCGCTTGGGAGCAGACGAAACTGTTCGTGGACGAGATGCGTACCGCGTTCAAATCTCTGCGCAAAGCCGACTGACATTTGCAAGATGGCTCGTACTGCATGCGCGCGCAATCTTCTTTGCAAGCCAGCACATCAATCGGACTCCGAAGGGCGCTCGTCGATGAAAACCAACAAACTCTTGAGAGCAGCGGTACTCGCCGTCGCAATCGGAGTAGCCATCGCAAGCTTCATAGGGGACACAGTCATGTCACAACCGACGACAGCCCCGGGTGTGGGAGTTCCGTTCCTCCACGGATTCTTCAATGGCCGAACTGCCCGATCGGAGCTGGCCTCTCTCGAGCGTGCAGACGCATGGCTCAATTCGCCACCGCTGACGGCATCGGCCCTGCGCGGAAAAGTCGTTCTCGTCGACTTCTGGACCTACACCTGCATCAACTGGTTGCGCACGCTCCCCTACGTTCGCGCATGGGCCGAGAAATACAAAGATCAAGGATTGGTGGTCATCGGCGTCCACGCCCCGGAGTTTTCGTTTGAAAAAAACCTCATGAACGTGGGCAGGGCCGTTAAAGACCTGAGGGTCAACTACCCGGTCGCCGTCGACAACGACCACGTCATATGGCGCGCGTTCAGCAACCAGTATTGGCCGGCGCTCTATTTCGTCGATGCGCAGGGCCGTGTCCGGCATCATCACTTCGGCGAGGGCTCATACGAACAGTCGGAAATGATTATCCAGAAATTGCTGGCAGAGGCAGGAGCCAGCGAGGTCAGCCGCGAGCTAAGCATGGTGGATGGTAGCGGCATTGAAGCGGCAGCCGATTGGCGCAACCTGAGGTCTGGCGAAAACTACGTGGGCTACGAGCGCACACAGAACTTCGCGTCGCCGGGAGGCGCTGCCCTTGACCAGCCACGCATCTACTCGCTCCCCACGCGGTTGCGCCTCAATGATTGGGCGCTGTCGGGGGAGTGGACGGTCAAGAGAGAGGCTACCGTGTTGAACAAGGCCGGTGGACGTATCGCGTACCGGTTTCACGCCCGCGATCTGCATCTCGTTATGGGAGCGGCAGAGCCAGGCACCTCGGTGCGGTTTCGCGTACTCATGGATGGGCAGCCGCCGGGTCCTGCTCACGGGATCGACATCGACGACCAAGGCATCGGCACAATTACCGAGCAGCGACTCTATCAGCTGATCCGCCAACCCATGCCCATCGCCGATCGGCAATTCGAAATCGAGTTCCTCGATCCCGGCGTGGAGGCTTTTGCATTCACGTTTGGCTGACCGTGCGCCTCCATCTGCGCCTGAACCATCCAGAACGACCATGCTCAGGGAGGGTCACGATGTGCCAGGAATTGTCATCACCTACGCGGCGCGCCTTCCTCGGCACCTCTGCCGCAGGGGCCGTCACCATTGCTGCCGCCCAGCTTGCTGCGATCGGACCTGCGGACGCTCAACCCAGCAAGACGAAGCGGGCAGATCTGCCCAAAACCAAGCGGGGCGCAAACACTTCGTTCGCATCACTGAAGCAGATCGAGGCCGGTGCCTTGAATGTCGGCTATGCCGAGGCCGGCCCAACCAATGGACCCCCGGTATTTCTTCTGCACGGCTGGCCTTACGACATACATTGCTATGTCGATGTGGCGCCGCTGCTGGCGTCGGCGGGCTATCGTGCGATCGTCCCCTATCTGCGCGGCTATGGCACGACGCGCTTTCTTTCCAGCGCCACGCCTCGGAACGGTCAGCCGTCGGCAATTGCTGTCGACATGATTGACTTGATGGATGCCCTCAAGATCGAGAAGGCGATCATCGCCGGCTGCGATTGGGGCGCGCGGACGGCCAACATCATGGCGGCGCTCTGGCCGGAACGCTGCAAGGCCATGGTGTCCGTGAGCGGCTATCTGATCGGCAGCCAGGAACTTGGCAAGATGCCATTGCCGCCGAAGGCGGAACTCGAATGGTGGTATCAGTTCTACTTCGCCACCGAACGCGGCCGGGCCGGCTACGAGAAGTATAGGAACGACTTTTCGAAGCTCATCTGGAAGCTCGCGTCGCCGAAGTGGGCCTTTGATGATGCCACGTTCGATCGCAGCGCGGCGGCCTTTGCCAACCCGGATCATGTCGCCGTCGTCATTCACAACTACCGCTGGCGGCTCGGTCTTGCGGAGGGCGAGCCGAAGTTTGACGATCTGGAGAAGAAGCTTGCCGAGTTTCCGGTGATCCGAGTGCCAACCATCACTCTCGAGGGCGATGCCAACGGCGCACCGCACCCGGACCCCAGCTCCTACGCCAAGAAGTTCTCTGGGAAGTACGCGCATCGAACGATCACGGGCGGCATCGGGCACAATCTGCCGCAGGAAGCGCCAAACGCCTTTGCCGAAGCTGTCGTCGAGGTGGACAGCTATCCTTCGTGACCCGGCTAGCCGGTTGCGCCGCGGCGCGCGCCACTCGGCTCGTGCCCATCTTTTGCCCAATCGACCAATAATCGCGCAGGGCGAGCAAACCTTGGTGAACCATAAGGCGATCCAGAAATTTGTCGCTCGTTCCGCAAGGCCGTTGGTAAACTCTGGCCGCATCCCATTAAAGTCCCCGGCAAGGGTGCCCGATGGCTGAAAGAGGATCTCGACTTCGCAATCGACAGACTCAAATCTGGTGGCCCGCGAGATGCCGCGGACGTGCTCTAGAGCGCCCCGCTAGACTGGTGGCCAGCCGACGCAACGCGGCAGACGGCAGTAGAAGACTCGGTTGAGGAGGTCCTCGTGAGGCGTCCCTTGGACTGGCCACGGTATATGAAGGAGCGGCGGCTCGCCGACGGCTCCGTGGGCTATTATTGGGTTCCGCACGAACGGGACATCGCGGCCGGCTTCACCTTACTCGGCGAAGCTCTGGGCAGAAGCTATGCCGACGCGATTGCGCGTGCCGCCGAACTCAACGTCCACCTCGACTCGTGGAGGGCTGAACGAGGGCAGCCCAAGGAATTGGACTTGAGCGCGAGGTACGGCACAGTTGCATGGTTGTTTGAGCGCTATCGACGATCAGCAGCGTACGAGCGTGTGAGCGAGAGGACACGGCCCGAATATGTTCGGGCCCTCGACCGCATTGAGGATGTGCCGACCAAAGACGGTCGCACAGTTGGCGCATTGAGTGCGCAATCAATCACACCGAGAGCTGTCGATAAGATCTACGCGGCCGTCCAGGAGGGACCGCGCGGCAAGCGCGTGCGCCAAGCGAACATCTCCATCAACGTGGCGCGGCGAGCCTGGGACGTGGTGCGCAGGCTTTATCCTAAGACGGTACCGATCGATAATCCTTTCAAAGGGGTATTGAAAGAGGGCGGGACCAAGGCAAAGCCGGCAGCGGCGCGTGCCGAGGCTTATGCCTTAGCAGAAGCTCTCAAGAGCATCGGGGAGCCGCATCTCGGTGCCGCGGCGCTCATTTGTTTTGAGTGGCTGCAGCGCCCCGAGAACGTGATCGGGGGCAAGATTACCTGGGGGGACTACCGGGGCGAGAGCCACCCCAAGCATGTACGCATCTTTCACCACAAGACAGGTGAAGTAGTGATGCAACCGCTCGAAGATCAGGAGCGACTTCTCTATCCAGAGTTAGAGGCTTATCTGGCAACCCTGCCGCGTCTGGGAACGCCGATTGTGCTAACAGCGGGCCAACGCGGGCCGGCACGGCCCTACTCCATGACCTTTGCGGCAGCGAGAGTGCGCAAGGCGCGTAAGCTTGCCGGTTTAGCGGAGTACGTGACTTTGGACGCGTGCCGCCACGGCGGCATGACAGAGCTGGGCGACGCGGAGTTGGCCGAACAGGGCGTGATGGCACTTTCCGGCCATCGCACGCCGCGGGCCGCGCGGCTTTACGTGAAGCGAACTGAGCACCAGCGGCAACGCGCGGCGGCCAAGCGCCGAGCGTGGGTCGAACAGAACGAAACGAGCGCAAGAGTGGAAATGGACGGCGAGTCCAAGAGTGGAAATGGAACGAAAGGGAACGCGCAAGTGCCTGAAAACGTTGGAGCGGGCGAAGGGAATCGAACCCTCGACACTCAGCTTGGGAAGCTGATGTTCTGCCACTGAACTACGCCCGCGCAGCTCCGCATCCTAGCAGACCAACCTTCGGACCCGCCAGCGTAATTCGACGCCGCGGTTGTGCAATGGCTGCGGCTTACGTTGGGCTTCCCACGGTGCGAGCGCACCGGCGTCGTGCCCGCCGAAATCTGCCGCACCCATTCGCGGCACGTGTGCGCCAGGGCAAGCCGCCTCGAGCCATTGGGCCGCGATTGATCCTCGCAGGCGGGTTCAGGCGGGCGCTTATCGCCGACCTTTGCGCTGGCGGGAGCCAAACCGATCGTCTCCTGAACATGCGACGGCCCAGCTAGCGCCGTCGGCACAACGGTCGGCCCCGCCGAGCGCCAGGATGCGGGCCTGCCGCACGACGGCGGTTTCAGGGGCGCTCCGTTGAGCCCGAGGCACAGCCGGGTGCCGGGTTTCCCCATTTTCCACCGCGCCGACCAGCGTGCGGCGGACAACGCTTGCTCCGGTCGCGTTCCCGGATAGATTTGCCGACGTGCCACGCTTAACCCTTGCCGACATCAGGCTTCGCCATGTGATCCAAGGTCGGCCGCTGGACGCAGCCGTCGAGGCGGCGTTGCGGGCCGACTCGCGGGCCGGCGCCAAGGCCATCCTGGCCGCCGTCGAGCGACGGCGCTTCGCCAACCGCTCGGAAGGTCAGCGGTTGCGCAAGTTGCTCAATTACGAAAATGCCCTGTGGACAGCGGGAGTGCAATTTGTCGCCGGTGTAGACGAGGCCGGCATGAGCCCTTTGGCGGGACCGGTGTCGGCAGCCGCCGTCGTATTCGCTCCCGGTCAGCGCATTCCGGGGGTCGATGATTCTAAGAAGCTCGACGCTGCGTGCCGCGATCGCCTCGCCGTAGAGATCAAGGGCACGGCGCTGGCGTGGGCGGTGGCGTTTGCCGAGGTGGCCGAGATCGATAGCATCAATATCTACTGGGCCGGCCAATTGGCCATGTGTCGCGCCATCGAAGGCCTTTCGCTCGCTCCGCAACACGTCCTGCTCGACGGCCGTCGCGTTCGCGCCCTGACTTTGCCGCAACAGGCGATCGTTAAGGGCGATAGTAAGAGCCTGACGATCGCCGCCGCCTCAATACTCGCAAAGACAGCCCGCGACCGCCTCATGCAGTCGCTCGATACGGAGTACGCCGGTTACGGCTTCGCCAAGCACAAGGGCTACCCCGTACCAGAGCATCTGGCGGCGCTGCGTCGACTCGGCGCCTGCCCGATCCATCGTCGCTCGTTTGCACCCGTGCGCGAGATCTTGGGCTTGCCGCCCCTGCCACCCTGGCCCAGTGCCGAGGCCAAGGCGCCGGAGCGCGCCGGCGAGCCGGTGGGCGAGGGCTAGCAGCGCGCGGTCCCGCGTTCGGCGCGACGTGTCGGCGCGAAGCCCGAAGTTGCTCTCGCCGAAATCGGCCGGCGCGCCCCGTTGAAAGCAGGCAATCCTATCGGGCGAAGGCCTATCTTCGCCGCAGCGCCCGCCCGCTAACCACCCGTTGGCGGGCCTCATCCGAGATGGCCGGTCACCCAAAGGAGCGCTTCGGGGCGCCGATCGTCAGTGGCATGCGGGTCGCGACCCGACCCTTCCTGCTGCAGCAGGCCCAATTGACGGAGGCGCCACCAGCGCCGAGTGGCGGTAACCGCACCCGGCCGCTACGCGCTAGCGACGTTGAGCGGTGGGATGCGCGCCTTCCACGGCATCGCTTCCTCGAGCCGTGCCGCTACCCGCAGCACCACCTCTTCGGCGGCCGGTTTGGCGGCAATCTGCACCCCGATCGGAACCCCGGTCGAGTGCATGGCGAGCGGCAACGACATGGCCGGCGTGCCCATGATGTTGTGCGGGATGGTAAATTGACACGGGATCCTGAACAGCTCGTCGATCAGGTTGTCCCACGATACGCCGGACTTCGACAAATGGTACCGGCCCCACGGCTCGGCGACGCGCGAAGTCGTGGGCGAAAGCCAAATGTCGTATCTACTGTAGAACGCCGCCAGCTTGCGGCGGGCCACATTGGCGGCGTTGGTGGCGGCGATGAAGCGCGCCGGCGTGATGTCCTTGGCGGCGCGGTACACGGAGTAGATCACGGGTTCCAAGGTGTCGGGCCCCGGCGCGTGGCCGGTGCGCTTGCCGTAACTATCGAGGCGGGAATCGAAGCCAAAGAAGAACAGGTCGGTCGTTGCCGATAGAACTGCTGCACCACCCATGTCGACCTTGGCGCGCTCGACAGTGTGCCCCATGTCCGACAGCACGCGGCCGGTGGCCTCGACCGCGGCAGCCACCTCGGGGTCAATGCTGACACCGGCAAGCTCATCGAGAACGATGCCGACCTTTAGCTTGCCGGGCGCCTTCTGGCTGAGACTAGCGTAGGGCTCCTCGGGTCGCGGGATAATGAATGGGTCGCCGACTTGCGGGGTCGAGACGCAGTCGAGCATGGCTGCGACATCGCGCACCGATTTGGCCTGCACCAGATTGACGGAATATCCCCAGCCACCCTCGTCCACGACCGGACCGACCGAGACACGCATGCGTGAGGGCTTGAGGCCAACCCCGCCGCACAGGCTGGCCGGAATCCGGATCGAGCCGCCGATGTCGGAACCGTGCGCGATCGGCACGATGCCGCCTAACACGGCCGCCTGGGCGCCGCCGGACGAGCCGCCGGCCGAGTAGCCGTGTTTCCAGGGATTTGAGGTGTTGCCGAACATGCGGCTCTCGGTGGTGGCCGACATGGAGTACTCGGGGGCGGCGGAGCGGCCGAGGATATTCACCCCCGCTGCCTTCAGCATGTCGGCGAAGTAGGTTCCGGTCTCGACCGTCATGCCTTCGCACAGCCGCGATCCAAACTCGATCTTGCGGCCGGCTTCGTGTCCGAACACATCCTTGATCAGAAACGGCACGCCGCGGAAAGGGCCGGAGCCCAGCGACTTCTCGTCGAGTTGCTCGATGCGGTCGGGATAGAGTTCGACCACGGATTTGAGCTTGCCATCGATCTTGTCGACCGCGGCGGCCGCGGTTAGCGCCAGCTCTTTGGCGCTCACTTGTTTCCTCGCCACCAGCTCAGCGAGGCCAAGTGCATCGTAGCTCGCATATTCGGCGAGGTTCATTGCGGCGTTCCTCTCTGTCTTCTAGCTATTGATGCCCGTCGTTGCATGCGACGGTGCGTTCACATTGTTGAATGCGGTGCCGGCCGCGGCCCCGAAATCGATGTCCTTGCCGGGTGCTGCCTCGAACAGGGCGCGGGTATAGGGATGCTGCGGTCGGGCAAATACCTCGGCTGCCACGCCCTGCTCGACGATGACGCCCTGTTGCATGACCGCGATTCGATCGCAAATCTGTGCCGCCACCCTCAGATCGTGGGTAATGAACAGTAGCGCCAGCTCAAACCGGCGGCGGATGTCATCGAGCAGCCGCAGCACCTGCGCCTGCACCGACACGTCAAGGGCGGAGACGGCTTCGTCGGCGATCAACACCTTAGGCTCCATTGCCAGCGCGCGAGCGATGGCAATGCGCTGGCGCTGGCCGCCGGAGAACTGGTGCGGGTAGCGGTCGAGCGCATCTTGCGCCAGGCCGACCAGGGTCATTAGCCGTCGCGCCCGATCGATCGCCTGCGGGCGCGGCAGCCCGAAGTTGATCGGACCCTCGATGATGGAAGCGCCCACCGTGCGCCGCGGATTGAGCGAGCGATAGGGGTCCTGGAACACGATCTGCACGTGACGCCGGTGCGGGCGCAACCGGCGCTCGGGCAGGCGGGCGACGTCGGTCCCGTCGATGCGAATCTCGCCCGCCGACGGTGCGATCAAGCGCGCGACGCAGCGCGCCACCGTTGACTTGCCGGAGCCGGATTCGCCGACGATGCCGACCGTCTCGCCCTTGCGCACGGCGATGTCGACCGAGCGGGCGGCCGCCACCACCCGTCCTCGCCGCAATAGGCCCAAGCTGCCGTAAGTCTTGCTCAGCGCGTGCGTCGATAGTGCCACCGACCCGGTTTTAGGCGTCCGCATCGGCGGTTTGAGGCTCGGTACCGCGGCGATCAGCAGGCGCGTGTAGTCGACCCGCGGCCGCCGCAAGATCTCCTCGCGGCTGCCGATTTCCACCACCCGACCGTTCTGCATCACCACTACGCGATGCGCGATCTCGGCGACCACGCCGAAATCGTGGGTGATGAACAGCACGCCGGTGCCGCGCCGTTGCTGCAGTTCGCGCACCAGTTTGAGAATTTCTGCCTGGGTGGTCACGTCGAGCGCGGTTGTCGGCTCATCGGCAATCAGCAGCGCCGGATCGAGCACCAGCGCGGCCGCGATCATGATGCGCTGGCGCTGCCCGCCGGACAGTTGATGCGGATAGCTATCGATCAGGCGCTCGGGTTCGGGCAGGCGCACGGCGCGCATGATGTCCAGAACGCGCAGCCGGCGTTCGGCTGCCGCCAGCCCCGTGTGGATCTCAAGCACCTCGCCGATCTGGTCGCCGACCGTCATCACCGGATTAAGTGCGGTCATCGGCTCCTGAAAGATCATGGCCATGCGCGTGCCGCGCAGGTCGCGCAGCCGCGTGCTGCCAGCGGCCAGCACGTTTTCATCTTCGAGCAGGATGCTGCCCGATTTGACCGGCAGCTCGCGCGGCAACAGGCCCATCACGGCTTGCGCGGTCACCGACTTGCCGGAGCCCGATTCGCCGACCACGCAGACGATTTCGCCAGGTGCAACGCTGAGCGAGACCTTGTCGACGGCGTTGGCGCGGTCGGCCCCGGTCGGCAGCCCAACCGTGAGGTCGTCGATCGCCAATATCGAGCCGGTCGCTGCCATGCCCGCTCACACTCGCTTGGCAAAACGCGGATCGAGCGTGTCGCGCAGGCCATCCCCCAGCATGTTGATGGCAAGCACGGCCAGCGCCAGGCACAGCCCCGGATAGAAGATATTGTGCGGGTAGATGCGAAACAGCGAGCGTCCCTCGGCCATGATGTTGCCCCAGGTGGGCGTTTCCGGGGGAATGCCGACGCCGAGGAAGGAAAGGATCGCCTCGACCAGGATCGCCGAGGCACAGATGAAGGTTCCCTGCACGATCAGCGGCGCCAGCGTGTTGGGCAGCACATGCCGCACCAGTAGCAGCGGCGTCGGCGTGCCAACGGTGATGGCGGCTTCCACGTAGGGTTCCTCGCGAATCGAAAGCACGATCGAGCGCACCAACCGCACCACCCGCGGCACCTCGGGAATGACGATGGCGATGACGACGGCAATCAGCCCGGCGCGCGACAGCGAGACGACGCCCATCGCCAGCAGGATGGCGGGAATCGCCATCAGCCCATCCATGACGCGCATGATGCTGCCATCAAGCCAGCGCACGTAGCCGGCAATGAGGCCGATCAACAGCCCCACTGCGATGCTGATGATGGCCACCGTGATGCCGATGATCAGCGATACCCGGGCACCATAGAGGACGCGGCTGTAGACGTCGCGGCCGAGCGAGTCGGTGCCGAAGCGATGCACGTACTTGCTCTCGGTGCCGTCACTGAGCCGCAGGCTGCGTTCCGTGCCGGGCTTCTTATTGCGGAACACGGGATTGATCTCGGAGGGCGGCAAGGTATCAAGCACTGGCGCCAAGGCCCCGAGCATGGCCAGCACAAAAATGATCAGGGCGCCGATGACGACGCTGGGATTGCGCGCGGCCAGGCGCCAGCTGCGGCCTCGGTGTGGCTCTCGGGCAAGCTCGGCGGGCAGCGCTTCGATGCTCAATAGCGGATCCTCGGATCGAGGAAGGTGTAGGCCAGGTCCACGGCCAGATTGATCAGCACGTAAGCCAGCGAAAACAACAAGATGACGGCTTGGATGGTCGGATAATCGCGCGCCAAGACGGCGTCGACCGTAAGCCGGCCGAGCCCGGGAATGGTGAACACGGATTCGGTGACCACAACGCCGCCGATCAACAGCGCCACGCCGAGGCCGATCACGGTCACGATCGGCACGGCGGCGTTGGCCAGGGCATGGCGGATCAAGACCTTGAGTTCGGTCTGGCCCTTGGCCCGAGCGGTGCGGATGTAGTCCTCGTGCATGACCTCGAGCACGCTGGTGCGCGTGATACGGGCAATGAGCGCGATGTAGATCACCGACAGCGTCAGTGCCGGCAGGATCAGGCGCTGCAGCCAGCCGCCGATCCCCTGCTGCAGTCGCTGGTAGCCCTGCACCGGAAGCCAGTTGAGCTCGACGGCGAACACGTAGATGAGAAGGTAGCCGATGACGAACACCGGCACCGAGAAGCCCAGTACCGAGAACCCCATCACGGTGCGATCGAGCCAGCCGCCGTGTCGGTAGGCGGCCACCACCCCCAGCGGTACGGCGACGGCGATGGCGATGAGGAGCGTGAAAAATGCCAAGGAAAGGGTCGGCTCGACGCGATCGGCGATCAGCTCGGCAACCTGCTTCTTGAAAAAGAACGACTCGCCGAAGTCGCCGGTGACGGTCTTGCCCAGCCAAATTGCGAACTGCGTCACGATTGGTTGGTCGAGGCCGAGCCGCTTGCGGATTTCGGCCACTTGTTCGCTATTGGCATTGTCGCCGGCAATGATGGCGGCCGGGTCGGAGGGGGTGAGGCGCAGCATCAAGAATACGAACACCGCGACCAACAGCATCACGGGGATCGTCGCCACCAGTCTGCGCAAGACGTAAGTCAGCATCGCCAGCCGCGCGTCTGGGCAGCGGTCCCACCGCCGCCCGAACCCCTTGTCATTTCATCGAAATATTCCAGAACACCGGCACCGGTGCCTTCAGCATGCCGTCGACGTTGTTGCGCATTACCGCCGGCTGGTACCACTGCCCAAGCGGGATGTGCGTTACGACCTCGGCTGCGCGTACCTGCACCTGATCGGCGATCGCTTTCTGTTTGCCAGGATCGCTCTCCCGCGCGAAGTCGTCGCGCAGCTTCTCCAACTCCGGATCGCAGGGCCAACCGAACATGGCCTTGTCGCAAGCCGCATTCATAAAGCCGGTGAAGATCGGATTGGTGATGTCGATCGATACCCAGGAGGTCAGGAACGCGTGCCAGCCGCCGGCCGTCGGCGGGTCCTTCTTGGCGCGCCGTGCCACCAGGGTCTGCCAGTCCATCGACTGCATGTCGACCTTGAAGCCGGCCTTCTCCATCAGCGATTTGGCAACCGGCGCCAGATTGGTGAGAATCTGCAGGTCGGTCGAGTGCATGAGCACGATCGGGGTGCCGTCGTAGCCGGCCTCCTTCAATAGCTCCTGGGCCTTCTTGAAGTCCGAGTTGAGCTTACCCTCGAAGCCCTTCTCGCTGAACAGCGGCGTGCCGCAGGGGAAGTAGGAATTGCACACCTTGTAATACTTCGGATCACCGACGACGGCTTCGAGGAAATCCTTCTGATTGAAGGCATAGAGCAGAGCCTGGCGCACTTTGGGGTTGTCGAACGGCTTGGCGGTCCAATTCGGTCGGAACGTGAACTGGTTGCCGAGCACGTTCCAATCGAACTGTTTGACGTTGCTGTCACCGATCGCCAGCGGCAACAGGTCGTGGGGTGGCGCTTCGATAAAGTCGATCTCGCCCGCGAGCAGGGCGTTGATGGCTTGCTGGTGATCCGAGATGGCGCGCCACTCGACGCGATCGACATTGGCGACCTTGCCACCGGCGAGGCCGGAGGCCGGTTCCGAACGCGGCTTATACTTGTCGAACTTGACGTAAACCGTCTTGTCGCCAGGCTTCCACTCATCGCGCTTGAACACGAACGGTCCGGAGCCCGTGAAATCCGAGAGTTGGGTGTTGGGGTCGGTCTCGGCGACGCGCTTGGGCATCATGAAGGGCACATTGGAGGAAGGTTTACCCAGCCCGAGCAGAACCAAGCCGGTCGGCGCCTTCAACTCCATGACAAAGGTCTTGGCGTCCCTCACCGTCAGCTTGTCGACAAAGCTCATCAGCTTCTGGCCGGTGGTATCCTTGGCCGCCCAGCGCTTGATCGAGGCGACGCAGTCCTCCGCGGTCACCGGCGTGCCATCGTGCCACTGCAGGCCATCGCGCAAGCTGAAGGTGTGCGTCAGCTTGTCAGCAGAGACCTCGTATTGGCCGACCATCTGCGGCTTGATCTCGCCGTTCTCATCGGTGGCGAACAAGGTGTCGTAGATCATGTAGCCGTGATTGCGGACGATGTAGGCCGTGGTCCAGATCGGATCGAGGATCTTGAGATCCGAGTGCATCACGGCACGCAGGGTCTTCTGAGCGTCGGCGGTCGTGCTGAGACCACTCAAGGCGGCGGCAGCAGCCAGTGCGAACAGGCTTCGGCGCAAATGGCCCATCGTCTACTCCGGTTGGATTCGGCACAACATTGGCAACGGTAAGCCTTGCCAGCCCGCGAATTACACAACGACCAGTCCTCATAAGTCAAAAGCTTAGATGCGCCTGCCGATTAACCGGTTTGCCCCTGCCCGAAGCCGACCGGCACCGGCCGGCATCGCTCGGGTTTCTTTTTTCCGGCGAGCGGCTAGGGTAGCGCCTGCAGTCGTCAAAAGGTCGCCGGAGGCGTCAGGATCATGCCGATCATCAACCGGGTTGCCGCCATCAGCGAAGAGGTCACGGCTTGGCGCCGCGATTTCCACCAACATCCCGAGATCGGCTTTGATGTCGAGCGCACCGCCGGCATAGTTGCAGATAAGCTCAAGGCATTTGGCTGCGATCGGGTGGTGCCCGGCGTTGGCAGGACCGGCGTGGTCGCGATCATCAAGGGTCGCAAGGACGACGCCGGCCAGGTCGTCGGCCTGCGCGCCGACATGGATGCGCTGCCGATCCAGGAGGCGACCGGCGTGGCCTACGCGTCAACGAGCGTGGGCAAGATGCACGCCTGCGGGCACGACGGTCACACCGCCATGCTGCTGGGCGCCGCCAAGTACCTGTGCGAGACGCGCAACTTCAATGGCTCCGTAGCCGTCATCTTTCAGCCCAATGAAGAGGGCCTAACCGGCGGCTTGGCCATGATCGAGGATGGTCTGTTCGACCGCTTCGGCATCCAACAAGTCTACGGCATGCATACCTCGCCCAACCACGAGCTCGGCATGTTTGCCATCTGCGCCGGCCCGATGCTGGCGGCGTGCGACAAATTCGACATCGAGATCACCGGCAAGGGCGCACACGCGGCCCGGCCGCACGAAGGCATCGATCCGGTGGTGATCGCCGCGCAAATGATCATGGCATTGCAAACCATCGCCTCGCGCACGATCGATCCGCTCGATGCGGTGGTGGTCTCGACCTGTATGGTGCGGGCCGGCGACGCCTTCAATATTATCCCGGAAAGTGTCGGTCTCACCGGTACCATCCGCAGCCTAAGCCCGCAGGTGCGGCAGCAAACCTTTGCTCGCGTGGTGGCGATCGCCGAGGGTACCGCGGCAAGTTTCGGGGCGACGGCGCACGCGAGCTTCCAGGGCGATGTGCCAGTGACCGTCAATGAAGCGGCCAAAACCAAGTTCGTGACCGGGGTGGCGGCCGAGATCGTCGGCGTCGACAATGTCAAGCAGATGCGCCCAATCATGGGTGCGGAAGACTTTTCGCACATGCTGAATAAGCGCCCGGGTGCCTTCATCATGATCGGCAATGGCATCGGTCCCGGCTTGCACAATCCGCACTACAACTTCAACGACGCGGCGATCCCGATCGGCGTCTCCTATTGGGCGCGGCTCGCTGAGACGGCGCTGCCGATTTGACCGGCCGCGGGGCGGCAGCCGACGCTGGTGACGGTCAAACCTCATTGCCGCGCGCCGCGGCCACCTGAGCCGAGGTCAAGCAGCGCTGCAGACACTCCGCTTCGCCTGCATGGCGCCCGATCAAACCAGATCCAGCGCTGCAACCGTACCGGTGCTTACGCGGCGAACCGACCATATTATTTCGGCCAGCTAACCCCTGGCCCGCCGCTTGCCGCCTCCTCCTCGATCATCCCCGCCGTCGTCAGCGGCGGGAACAGTGGGAAGGCAGGGCTGTCGGGCGCAGCCAGATCACCCTGGTCCCGTAGCAGGGTGCCGATCTATACGATCCAACAGGTTGCGCTGCGCGGTTGCATGGCCAGGGTGGGCCGTTGCAAGTCGTGCGCGCGCTCCTTTGAGGCCCCCGCGGCTGAGGAGGGCTGTCGAACTTGTGCCGGGTTCGCCAGGTGAATACAGTCGCCGCGCTCGGTGCGAGGCCGGCCCGACGTGCAGCGCTCCATGAACCGGCGAACCTTCGTCAAACGCTCATTCCTCGCCACCGCGGTCGGGCTGGGGACCGGCGCGGGTTACGCGAGGTTCGTTGAGCGACACGCGGTCGAGGTTGTTCCGGTCGAGATCGAACTCGGCCTATCCGAACCGCTGACCGCGGCCGTGCTGGGCGACGTCCACTTCGATCCGCTGTACGAGGTCGACTATCTGGAGGACGTCGTTGCCCGGGTCAACTCGCTGGCGCCGGACCTCATCCTCTACACGGGCGACTTCCTGTCCAAGTCTGCCGACCGCCTTTCCGAACTTCTGACCGTCCTCGGCAGGGCGCGGGCTGCAGTCGGGAGCTTCGCCGTGCTCGGCAACCACGACCACTGGATCGACGCCGACCGCGTCGGCGCGGCCTTGACCGCCTCCGACATCCCCGTACTGCGAAACCGGAGCGTCCCGCTACCGGGGCGGAAGGACTGGTATCTGACCGGTCTCGAAAGCTACTGGGCCGGGGCGCCGAGCGCCATGTCGATCGCGAGCACACCCCCGCACGCTCGCCACGTCGTCCTCGTCCACGAACCCGACGCGTTTGATCTCCTGACCGACCCGCGAATCGCACTTCAGTTGTCGGGTCACACTCACGGCGGTCAGGTCCGTCTGCCGCTGCGCGGCGCCGTCTCTCTGCCGAGTTGGGGGAAGAAGTACCAGATGGGCTTGTACGCTCGGGGCGGCCGTCGACTGTACGTCAATCGCGGGATCGGAACGGTGAAACGGCACTTCCGGTTGAACTGCCCGCCCGAGATCACCCTGTTGAAACTCACGTAGTGGACAACCGGAAATGCGAGGCGCGCACCTCAGCGGCGATCTTGTCAGCGATCTCGCAGATCGCCTCGGGCGTAAGACTGCCGCGCAAGGTTGCCCCTCGGCGAACGCCGAGTAGCCGTGCAAGCTTATGCCGAATCAAGGAAACAAGATGTACTGAAGCAATCTGCCGCAATCGGCTAGATTGATCTCATCGTTTATCGAAACTCGCTGACCCTAGAAATCAGCGGCTCTTTGCAATCTGGGCACGTAGGCGTCTTAGAGCTTACCTGTAAATAAGAACTCGGGTTCTCCCCGAGCACCTACATCCCTACCGGCGGAGTCTTTCCCAGCCCACTTGAACTTCGGCAGGCCCACAGCCTCTTGATCTGCAAAAAGGTCGCTCCGACGTCTGATGGATAGGTAGATTGATATAATCCCATTCGGTGTTGCCAGTCCCTGGCAGATCCCAGAGCGCCCGTCCTGAGGCTGGCCCCGTTGGCCGCGGGATCGCGCCTCGGTCGAAGCGCCGGTCAAGTTCGGGGCGAGCGCCAGGCAGGCCATCGCCCCGGCTCACTATCGGCGCAGCGCCAACAAGGCCTCGCGCACGCGTTTGAGCGCCGTATCGTCGATTTTGTCCCGCCGCTGAATGAGGGCAAGCGTGCGCTGCAAAGCCGGTCGCAGCGGCCGTGCCACCAGGTCGTGGCGCGCATTTTCCTTCGACACCGCGGCCAGCGGAACAATCGAAGCGCCGAGCCCGGCGGCCACCATGCGCTTGACCGCCTCGAGATTGTCGAGCTCCATGGCGGGGCGGGCTTCGACGCCGGCGCTCGACAACCAGTCGACGATCAGCGCGCGGACGTGGGCGCGGGCAAACTCCAAAAGCAGCGGATGCCCGAGCAGATAGGGCGGCGTGATGCGCGCCGGCAAGCCGCGCACGCCGGCCGCAAAGATTGCCACCAGCGGTTCTTCGAGCAAGGGTTCGACATCGAGCAGGCGATCGTTCACCGGTAGGCTGACGACGCCGAGGTCGACGTCGTTGCGAAGGATGCGGTCGACGATGCCGTTGGTGGTGCCGGTGGTCACCAGCAGCTCGATGTTGGGTTGGGAGCGGCGCAGCTCCTGGAGCACCGGTGGCAGGTGATAGATGAGGGCGGTGGTGCTGGAGCCAATACGGACCTGACCGAGCCAACCCTCGCGATGCCGGCGCATGGCGGCGAGCAGGCGAGCATTGGCCTCGCCGATGCGGCGGGCATGCTCGATCAGCTCGCGACCGGCGGCGGTGGCAAAGGCGCGCTTGCCCAGCCGATCCACGAGGCGCACGCCGAGCCTGGCTTCGAGCTCGCGCACCTGCAGGCTGATGGTGGGTTGCGCCAAATTGAGGCGGCGGGCCGCGCGCGTGAAGCTCGCTTGCGCCACCACTTCGATCAGCGCGGTGAGGTGATCTGGGTTGAGGCTGCGCATGGATTGTAAATTCCAATCATATCGATTGAAACAATAAATTTGAACAATTCAAAAGTCGACCCCAATTGCTCCGCTAGAGCCGCCGTACGGCCGCGGCAAAATGATGGAGATGATCATGAGCATCCACGCCTTGCCGGGGCCGGCGGCGGCCCTGCCGCGGCCTGGCAGTGCCGCCGGCCCTGTCGCCCGGTGGCGGCGCCTGTTGGCCTTGGCGCTTGCGACCGAGCGCCAGGTGTCGATCGGCGACCGCACCGCAATGACCGTTGCGCGCCTCGGGGCTGTCGGTCGGCAACCCCGCGCCGCGGCCATTGTCGCGCCAACGCCGCCACCCGTTCGAGACCGGGGCCGCCGGCCAGAGGTCGCGATCAGGGGCTCGATGCGCTGGAACGGCGCGGCCGCAACGGCCCTCGTACACGGCCCGGCACGGCTACTGGCCTGGTGCGCCGAGCGTCGGCGCTTGCGACGTGCCGTTGCCGAACTCGACGGCTTGAGCGAGCACGTCCTCGCCGATATCGGCCTTTGCCGCGCGCCCTCCGCCCGCCGCGCGCGGCCGTTGCGTCGCATACCGCTCGAAGCCCTGCTGTGAGGGCCATGCTGGCGGCGGCCGCCTGGGTGAACCGGGCGGCGGCCCGCCCGCGATTGCGGCGTCAGCCGGCATAGACCGCGAACTCGGCGCGGGTGTCGGCGATTGAGAACCAGCGGTGCTGATCGGCCCTGAACTGGCGCCAGTTCTCCAGAATTTTCTTGAACTGATCGCTCTTGGCGGCCTCCTCATCGAGCACCGTCTCGAGCGCACCGCGCAATGCCTTGATGATGTCCGGTGGCAGCACGGAGAGCTGTGCACCGCCGGCAACCACGCGGGCAATGGCCTTGGCGTTCTTGGCATCGTAGGAGGCCAGCATTTCAACCAGCGCGTACCAGCAGGCGTACTTGAGGATCGCCTGATAGGCGGGGGGCAGCGCGCTATAGAGCGGTTTTTGAATGAACAGCTGGTTGGTGGCCTCGAGTTCCATCACGCCGGGCGTGTAGTAGTACTTGGCCACCTTGTGGAAGCCGAGCTTCTCGTCGTCGTAGGGGCCGACCCATTCGCAGGCATCGATGGTGCCCTTCTCGAGCGCGGGATAAATGTCACCGCCGGCGATCTGCTGCGGCACCGCTCCGAGCTTGGCCATCACCCGGCCGCCGAAACCGGCCGTGCGCATCTTGAGACCCTGGAAATCGGCGGTCGTTTTCAGTTCCTTGCGGAACCAACCGAACATCTGCCCGCCGGTGTTGCCGGCTGGCAAGGCGACGACGTTGAAGCCGTCGTAGACCTCGTCCATCAGCTTGCGGCCGTCGCCAAACAGCAGCCAGGCATTGTGCTGGCGCGGCGTCAGCCCGAACGGCAGCGAGCCATCGAAGATCAGCGCCGGGTTTTTGCCGATGTAATAGCCGGTGTAGCTGTGACCGCATTCCACGGTACCGTTCGATACGGCATCGAGCACCTGTAGCCCGGGCACGATCTCGCCGGCGGCGAAGGTCTGGATCGTGAATTTACCGTCCGTCATCTCGCCGACGATGCGGGCGATGGTCGCCGCCGCGCCAAACAGCGTATCGAGACTCTTGGGAAAACTCGACGTCAGCCGCCACTTGATGATCTCGTTGGTTTGCTGCGCCAGCGCCGGGGCGGCGGCCGCGATCGCCGCACCGGCGGCCGCGAGCCCCGTGAAATTCCGGCGGGAGAGAGAGTTCGGCATCGAGGTTTCCTTCCCAAGGTTTCAGGTATGGCGCCAACATAGCATGCGGTAGACGGACGGTCGCAACCGCTGCCCGGCAGGCTGGCACCCGGTACCGGGTGCGGTCGCCGGGCTCTGGACCATCGCCGTCGCGGCGGCGGCTCAGGGCCATTTCACCACCGGCGGGAGCGAGGACAGGATCGATTCGACGTTGCCGCCGGTTTTCAGCCCAAACACGGTGCCGCGGTCATAGAGCAGATTGAACTCGACGTAGCGGCCGCGCCGCACGAGCTGTTCCTCGCGCTCGTGCGCGCTCCAGGGCGTCGCAAAATTGCGGCGCACCAACTCCGGGTAGACCCGCAGGAAGGCGCGACCGACGTCCTGCGTGAAGGCAAAGGCGCCGGCCCAGCCACCGTCGGCGTCGGTCGGCGTCAAGTAGTCGAAAAAGATGCCGCCAATCCCGCGCATCTCCTGCCGATGCGGCAGATGGAAGTAGCTGTCGCACCAGGCCTTGTAGCGGTCGTAATCGGCCAGCGCATGCGCCGCGCACGCCGCGCGCATGGCGGCATGGAACGCCGCCGTGTCGGGGTCCGTCTGCGAGCGCCGCACCGCCAGCACCGGCGTCAGGTCGGCACCGCCGCCGAACCACCATTTGCTGGTGACGACAAAGCGCGTGTTGATGTGGGCGGCCGGCACGTGCGGGTTGTGCGGATGCGCGATCAGCGACAGGCCCGAGGCCCAGAACCGTGGATCCTCCTCGGCGCCGGGGATCTGCCGGCGAAACTCGGGGGCGAACTCGCCAAACACCGTCGAGGTGTGAATACCAGCCTTTTCGAACACGCGGCCCCGGATCAGCGACATCAGGCCGCCGCCACCAGGCGCGCCGCTATGGTCTGTGCGCTGCCAGGGCGTCTCATCGAGGCGGCCCGGGGCCTGATCGGCCAAGGGCGCGCCGGCGGGAAGCTCCTGCTCGAGCGCGACAAAAGCCTGGGCGAGGTCGCCGCGCAGCGCCTCAAACCAGCGCTGGGCGCGGCTCTTGTGTTCCTGAAGCGAACTGGCGGGAGCTGTCATGATGGCGTCGAGCTTGGTGCGGCGGGGCGAATGGTCTGGTGCACTGGGTGCCCCTGTGTTATGAGCTGCCGCGCTCGAGGCTGCAACATCTCGCGGGGAGCCGCCATGCCGGACCTCATTGCACCAGACCGCCGCTGACGCGCATTAGCGCGTGCGGGTGGCGAGGATGCCGAGCCCGTGCCGTTGCGCCTGCTAGGCGTGACCTCCTTGCCGCCGTTGTCGTTTTTTGACCCCGGACTTGGTCTTACGTCTCTGTCTCGATCGCCCTGGTCCTGGCGCTGCGCCGGGGCCGTGGGGTCGCTAGGTACGCCAAATGTTCCAGTGGTTTGAATCGCGCATCGAGGCCTTCCCGGACGAGCCCCCGGCCCGCCCGCCGCCGACCTTGCTCGCCTACTATCTGCATTTCATCAAGCCGGTATGGCCCGCCTTCGCCGTGCTGCTGGTGGCGGGCTTTCTTGGCGCGCTGATCGAAGTGGCGCTGATGGCCTTCATCGGCAAGCTCGTCGATCTGATGAAGGCCGCCGTCTCGCCCGGCGACTTCCTCAGCCAGCACGGCCCGACCTTGACCTGGATGGCGTTCGTCGCAGTGGTGGCGCGACCGGTGGTTTCCACCGTACACGACCTGATCAAGAACCAGATCATTTCGGCTCCGGTCACCAACCGCGTGCGCTGGCTGACACATCGCTACGTGCTGCGGCAGAGCCTCGGCTTTTTCCAGAACGACTTCGCCGGCCGGGTCGCCAACAAGATCATGCAGGGAGCACCGGCGCTGCGCGAATCCGTGGTGCAGGTGATCGATGCCATTTGGTATGCCGCCGTGCAGTGGATGGGCGCCGCCGTCATCTTTGCGGCGGCGGACTGGCGCTTGCTGGCACCGCTGCTGATCTGGCTCGCCGCCTACATGGTGGCGCTCAGGATCTTTGTGCCGCTGATCAAGGAGCGGTCGACGGAAGCGGCGGAGGCGCGCTCGATGCTGGTCGGGCGCATCGTCGACAGCTACACCAACATTCTCACCGTCAAGCTGTTTGC
>Ga0126384_10000560_pt1 | contig 20665 bp, 20 predicted proteins | sample PanSoiMetPlot_36_FD_92543 | JGI IMG/M metagenome (GOLD analysis project Ga0126384, IMG submission 92543) | Tropical forest soil microbial communities from Panama - MetaG Plot_36 | ecosystem: Environmental > Terrestrial > Soil > Tropical forest > Bulk soil | place: Panama | collected 2016-02-17 | reverse complement strand
GACACCTACGGGGTCTACACCAACAACACGCCGTCGGGCGCATTCCGCTCGTTCGGCGCGCTGCAGAGCCAGTTCGCGACCGAGAGCCATCTCGACATCTGCGCCGAGAAGCTCGGGCTCGATCCGTTCGAGATCCGCCGCATCAATGCGATGCGCGACGGCGCCATGACCCACACCAGGCAGAAGCTGCGCTCCGTGAGCCTGCTCGCCGCGCTCGAGGCCGCCGCGCAGGCCTCGGGCTGGCAGCCGGGCGCGCCGGTCTCGCGCGGGGCGACGCGCAAGGATCTCGCCGAGGAGGGCGTGCGTCCGCCGTGCTCCCTCGGCACACGGTTCGCGACGCCGGCCAGGCAGAGCGAGGTGGCGTGAGATGGGTGAGCTTCGCCACGCACGCGGCGCCGGCGCTCCCTCTCCCCGCAGGGGAGAGGGTCGGGGTGAGGGGCGCTATGCGCTTCAGTTGAAACTCCAAATGCCCCTCACCCGGCTGGCTTCGCTCGCCACCATCTCCCCGCAGGGGAGAGGGAAAGACGGAGTCCGCTGATGGCACGCAAGCGCGGACGCGGCATGGCGGCGTGCTGGTACGGGATCGCCCGCACCGCGACGGTCGATCGCGCCGGCGCCTGGGCCGAGCTCGACGACGGCGGCACCGCCAAGATCGTCACCGGCGTCACCGAGATCGGCGAGGGGATCCTCACGGTGCTGGCACAGATCGCCGCCGAGGAGCTCGGCGTGCGGCCGCAGGACGTCACCATCGGCGACAACGATACGGCGCGGGCGCCGGAGGCGGCGCATGCCGGGGCGACGCGGCAGACCTACATGATCGGCAATGCGGTGGCGCTCGCCTCGCACGAGGCGCGCGCGCGGCTGGTCGCCGTGGTGGCGAAGCACTGGGACGTCGACGCCGAGCGGGTCACGACCGCCAACGGGCAGGTGTTCGTCCCCGACACCAACCACCGCATGACCATGAGCGAGGCGGTGCACCTGTGCAAAAGCCGCGGCGTGGTGCCGGTCGGCTCGGCCGCGTTCGGCACCGACACCACCGGGCTCGATCCGGTCGACGGCAGCGGGCGGCCCTGGCAGGCCTATGTCTTTGGCTGCCAGGTCGCTGAGGTCGAGGTCGACACGGTGACCGGCGAGGTGCAGGTGCTCGGCATCTGGGCCGCGCACGACGTCGGCCGCGCCGTCAATCCGCGCGGCGTCGAGGGCCAGATCGAGGGCGGCATCGTGCAGGCGCTCGGCCAGGGCCTGATGGAGGACTACCGGCTGAGCGAGGGCCGCACCTCCACCAGCGGATTCGCCAAATACATCCTGCCGACCGCGCTCGACGTGCCGCAGGTCACCTCCGTCATCCTGGAGGACCGCGACCCGATCGGGCCGCTCGGCGTCAAGGGCATCGGCGAGCCCGCCATGGTGCCGACGATCCCGGCCATCACCAATGCGATCTACGACGCAGTCGGCGTGCGCATCACGTCGCTGCCGGCGAGTCCCGAGAAGGTGCTCCAAGGCATCAGGGAGAGGGAACGTGCAATCACCGAAACGGCAGCGGTTCAAACTGCCGGGTGAAAGGGGGCGTCGACGTCTGACGACATGACGGGTGTCGCAACACCCGAAAGTTGGAGGAGTGGGCCAGTGAGTAAGAGTCGTATGTTTGCGTTTGCGCTGATCGCCATGTTGCCGCTGGTCGCGGCACCGGCGGCGGCCGAGAACTACCCCGACCGCGCGATCACCATGATCGTGCCGTTCCCGCCCGGCGGCCCGAGCGACGTCGTCGCTCGCATCGTGGCCGACGGCATGAGCAAGCACCTGAAGCAGTCCATCGTGATCGAGAACGTCGCCGGGGCCGGCGGCACGCTCGGGACTGCGCGAGCGGCCGCCGCGACGGCGGACGGCTATACGATCCTCGGCGCCAGCATGGGCTCCCACGTGGCGGCGCCGTCGTTCTATCCGAACCTGAGATACGACTCGACCAGGGACTTCGAGCCGATCGGTCTCACCGCGCATGCGCCGGCCGCGATCGTCGCGCGCAAGGATTTCCCGGCCAACAACCTGCGCGAGTTCATCGCCTATCTCAGGCAGCATGGCGACAAGGTCAAACAGGCGCATGGCGGCCTCGGCGCCTCCTCGCACATGGCCTGCCTGCTGTTCACCGCCCAGCTCGGCCTCAAGCCGAGCCTCATCGCCTATCGCGGCACCGGGCCGGCACTCAACGACCTGCTCGGCGGCCATGTCGACTTCTTCTGCGACCAGATCGTCAGCGTCGCCGAGTCCGTGAAGGGCGGCAACATCAAGGCCTACGCCATCTCGGCCGCCGCGCCGTCGCCGGCCCTGCCCAAGGTTCCGCCCGCCAAGGATGCCGGCGCCCCGCACTACCTGATGAGCATCTGGAGCGCGATTTACGCTCCGAAAGCGACGCCGAAGCCGATTGTCGCCAAGCTCGCCGCTGCCCTCGACCAGGCGCTCGATGATCCGAGCGTGCGCGACCGGCTGGTCGGGCTCGGCGGCATCGTGCCCGGCAAGGAGGAGCGCGGACCGGCCGCCCTCGACAAGCTGCTGAAGGCGGAGCTCGCGCGCTGGTCGCCGATCCTCAAGGAGGCGGCGTCCGCGACCAATTAGCCGATCCCGCATCGCCCCGCTTCCGCAACCACGGGAGCGGGGCGTATTTTTGCGCGCGGCGCACGACGTTGATTGCGAAGAAAAGGGTGGCGATGAATTCGGAAAAACTGCGCGTCGCGATGCTCGGCATGGGCTGGTGGTCGGACGTGCTGGCAGACGCGGTCCGGCGCTCGGGCAAGATCGAGATCGTGGCCTGCTATAGTCGTTCGGACGACAAGCGTGCGGCCTTCGCGGCGAAATACCGCTGCCGCGCGGCGCAGAGCTACGACGAGATCCTGTGCGACCCGACGATCGACGCGGTCGTCAACACGACGCCGAACAGCGTGCATCTGGAGACCACCCGCGCGGCCGCGCAGGCCGGCAAGCACGTCTTCCTCGACAAGCCGATCGCCAATACGGTGGCCGAAGGCCGCGCCATCGCGCAGGTCTGCCGGGAGGCCGGCATCGTCCTCGCGCTCGGCTACCAGCGCCGGCGCGAAAGCCACTTCCGCTGGATCAAGGCCGAGATCGACGCCGGCCGCTTCGGCCGGCTGGTGCAGGCCGAAGGCAATATCAGCCGCGACCGGCTCGGCAAGATCGATCCCACATCCTGGCGCTACCAGGCCGCCGGCATGCCGGGCGGCGTGATGCTGCAGATCGGCATCCACTATGTGGACGTACTGGAGATGCTGCTGGGCCCGGTCGCCCGCGTGTCGGCCCGCTCCGCGCAGCTGGTGCTGCCGGGCGACAATCCCGACGTCGCCAATCTCATCATGGAGCACGAGAGCGGCGCGCTGTCGAACCTCACCGCTTCCTACGCGTCGGCATCCGAGTACTACATGGTGAACGTCTACGGCAAGGAAGCGAGCGCATATTACGATCTGTTCTCCGGCCTGCGCCACCTGAAGCGGGGTGACACATGGGCAAAGCCGGTCGCGATCGAGGACAACGACACCATCCGCGAGGAGCTCGACGAGTTCGTCCATTGCATCCGCACCGGCGCCGCGCCCGAGACCGACGGCTTCTGGGCGACGCGCAACCTCGCGGTGATCAGGGCGGGCGTCAGGAGCGCGCGCGAGGGCCGCCCGGTCGCGGTCGCGGATATCGTGGCGAGCGGCGAATGAACGTGGCAACCACGACGAATGACAAGGGAACGCGGGTCGCCGCCATGGCGGCGCGTGCACGCGCGGTCCGCCAGGCCGGCGGCATCGACGCCGCGGTCGCCAACGGCACCCTGACCAGGCTGATCGAGACGACGCTGTCGGAGGCGCTGGTGCTCGGCCTGATCAAGCAGGGCGTGCGAAAGTATCTCGCGATCTTCGGCCACGGATCGACCGATCTCGGCGAGGTGCTCCGCGTCTACGAGGGTGAGGGCGTGACCCGCACCTTCAACTGCCGCAACGAGGTCGCGATGGCGCATGCGGCGACGGCGCTGCGCTGGCAATACGGCGAGACGCCGGCGGTGGTCACCTCGATCGGGCCGGGCGCCCTGCAGGCGCTGGCGGGCTCGCTGGCGGCGGCCTCGAACGGGGTCGGCGTCTATCACATCTACGGCGACGAGACGACGTTCGGCGAAGGCTACAACATGCAGCAGGTGCCGAAGGATGAGCAGGGCCTGTTCGGCCGGTTGACCGCGATCATGGGCCGCTCCTACGTGCTGCACACGCCCGAGGGAATCCGCGACGCGCTGCGCCGCGGCGCGCTCACGGTGCACCATCCCTACCGGGCCGGGCCATTCTTTGTGCTCTTGCCGCTCAACACCCAGCCGGCGCGGCTGACGCTCAATCTGGCGGCGCTGCCGGAGCGCCCGGCGCTGCCCAAGCTCGCGCCCGCCGACGACGACGCGATCGCTGCGGCCGCAAATCTGATCGCCGGGGCGCGCCGCGTCGCCATCAAGGCAGGCGGCGGCACGCGCGGACACGACGCCGCGGTGCGCCGGCTCGCCGAGGCGGCGGGCGCCGCCATGGTGCTGTCGCCCGGCTCGACCGGCGTGCTGCCGGACGCGCACCCGCAGAACATGCATGTGGGCGGCTCCAAGGGCTCGATCAGCGGCAATTTCGCCATGGGCGAGGCCGACCTGCTGATCGTGATCGGATCGCGCGCGGTGTGTCAGGCCGACTGCTCGGGCATCGGCTACAGGTCGGCGCGCGCCGTGGTCAACATCAACGGCGATCTCGCCGACGCCACCCACTACAACCACACCCTGGCGCTGCCGGGCGACATCTCGGCGGTGGCGGAGCGGCTGGCAGCGCATCTCGAGGAGCGCGAGGCCGCCGGCAACAAGCGCGGCTGGCTCGACCAGTGCGCCGCCAGGAAGGCCGAGTGGGCGGCCTACAAGGGCGCGCGCTTTGCGGCACCGCCGCTCAACGACGAGGCGTGGCAGCGCCCGGTGCTGGCGCAGCCGGCGGCCATCAAGGTGGTGGCGGACTTCGCCAGGGAGATCGGCGCCGCGAAATTCTTCGATGCCGGCGACGTGCAGGCGAACGGTTTTCAGATCGTCGAGGACGACAAGACCGGCGACACCTATACGGAGGCCGGCGCCTCCTACATGGGCTTCGCGGCGAGCGCGCTGCTCGCCTCCGCGCTCGCCGATCAGCCGCGCTACGGCATCGCGTTCTGCGGCGACGGCTCCTTCATGATGAACCCGCAGATCCTGGTCGACGGCGTCGAGCACGGGCTGCGCGGCATGATCGTGATCTTCGACAATCGCCGGATGGCGGCGATCACCGGCCTGCAGGTCGCGCAATATGGCGAGGGGTTTCGCACCGGCGACCGGGTCGCGGTCGACTATGTGCGGCTCGCGAGCGCGATCCCGGGCGTCAAGGCGGTGCATGGCGGCTTCTCGGCCGAGGACCTCAGGCGCGCGCTCGCCGAGGCGCGCGGCCATGACGGCCTCTCGGTGGTGCATGTCCCCGTTTATTTCGGGCCGCACGAGCTCGCCGGCCTCGGCGCCTGGGGGCAGTGGAACGTCGGCAACTGGTGCGAGGACGTCCAGCGCGCCTGGACCACGCAGGATTTGTGATAGCGCTACGTAGCCCGGATTGAGCGAAGCTAAATCCGGGACGTCATTCTCCGTTTGCAAGGCTGGGGGAGGAACTCGGCCCTCGGATAGGAGATCAGGCTATCGCAAGATCGGGGACAGCCGAGACGGAAGCTTGGCCTAACCACAGTTGAAATGGATGATTTCCATGTTTTGCACGGCCCCGTGCCGGTATCGGATCACATGGTCCTTGCCATCGAAAGCGCCGCCGGTGTTGATCAGCAACGCGAGTTCGCCTGTTCCTGGCGAAATCGAAACAACGCCTTTAAGCGTGACCGATCCGATCGCATCCGTGCCGCCCTCATAGTCTCCATGTTCCTCGTAGAAGGACGCCGGCAAAGCCGAGCGATCTGGCAGAAACCCGGATAATATCGCATACGGTCGTGTTTTCCGGTCGCGCTCCCAGAGCTCAGCGACCCGCTTGACATTGGACACGACGAACACAACCTCCTCTTTGCCATCATTGTCCAGATCGAGCGCGAACGCCGTTATATCGTCCTCGGTCCATTCCGCTCCATTTTGCGCGTTGCTCTGCCTCAAACGCTGGAGGAGGGTTGCCCGATCTGGTTTCGCTATCTTTCGTCCGGTGGAAACAGCTTTCTCGGCTTTTGGATCCCATTTGGCGCGGCTTTGCGCACATTCGGGGCTCTGCGTATCATTCTCAAGCGACACCGTCCCCGGCGCCGTCCGCCAGACAACTGCGCCTTCCTTCATCGGCTCCGCAATGGTCAAGCGACCATCGCCGGCGCAGCGGTCGGAAAACAGGATCGCGCCCTTGGACAGGCAAAGCACCACAGTGCCGTCGCGCTCTACGATCGAATAGAACTCGGCGGCGTTGGTGGGCGTCTCGGTGAGCCACCATGCGCAGACGATGTGAGCGGCGAGACACAAGGGGATACGGTGTGTAGCCATGCGGACGGCTCTAATAGAATTTGAGAGTCCGTCGTGAGTATGTTTTTTTGCGGCCAAAGGCAACATGAGCCCTAGCGCAACATCCCGCGCAGTCTTGCCCCGACGTCGACGGTCTTGAAATTGGCCCTTGAGCTTGTAGCCCGGATTGAGCGCTGCGAAATCCGGGACTTCATTCTCCGTTTGCGAGGCTGTTCCCGGGTTTCGCTGCGCTCAACCCGGGCTACGCGCTGCGGCACGCGTCACTCCAGCCTGATGTTGGCCGCGCGGATGACCTTGGCCCACTTCTCGGTGTACTCGACGATGAACTTGCCGAAGTCGGCGGGTGAGCCCGGGAACGGCGCTATTCCGAGGTCGGTCAGGCGCGCCGTGAAGGCGGGATCGGCGAGGGCCGCGTTGATGCTCTGGTTGAGCCGGTCGACGACCGCGGCAGGCGTGTGTTTCGGCGCCCCGATGCCCTGCCAGCCGCTTCCCTCGTAGCCCGGCAGCGTTTCCCCGATGGTCGGCACGTCCGGCAGCACCGGCGATCGCGTTGCGGTCGTGACGCCGAGCGGCTTGATCTTGCCCGCATTGATCAGTCCGAGCGCCGAGCTCACGACGTCCAGCATGACGTGGACCTGTCCGGCCATGAGGTCGCTCAGCGCCGGAGCGCTGCCACGATAGTTCACCGTGGTCAGGTCGAGGCCGGCCATCGACTTGAACAGCTCGCCATAGAGACCCGGCGAGCTTCCCGGTCCGGCCGAAGCCAGGTTGACCCTTCCGGGTCTCGCCTTGGCGTAGGCGATGAACTCCGCAACGGTTTCGACCGGAAGCGACGGGCTCACGACCATCACGCCCGCGGTGCGCGCGATACCGCAGACCGGCGCGATGTCGCGAATGAAATCGAACGGGAGATTGCGATAGAGCGTCGCGTTGATTGCGTTGAAAGTGCCGGTCGCGAGCAGCGTATAGCCGTCAGGGGGCGCGCGCACGACGGCCTCGGTGGCGAGATTGGCGCTCGCGCTCGGACGGTTCTCGACGATGACCGTCTGACCGATATGCTCCGACAGCCATTGGGCGATCAGCCGTGCGCTGATGTCGACCGCGCTGCCCGCCGTAAAGCCGACGATCAGGTGCACCGGGCGCGACGGGTAGGCCTGTGCCCGGGCGATACCCGACAGGGCAGGGAGCATGGCGGCACCCGCCGCCAGATGCAGGACGCTGCGTCGGTCAATCTGCATGGCATTCCCCCTTGCCGTGCGTGCGCACACACGCGTCCGTCGGATATTCGATTGTCTTGCCGTCGACCGCGGCGCGCAAGCCTGACACATTGGCCCGATGAGCTCGCGCAGGCGCATCGTGATCTCGATCGGAGACCACCGCATTGATTGAGCCGCGCGTGTTCACCACAAGTCTTGTGAACGGTGGTGACACAAGGCGGCATCAGGAGCCGCACGAACGGCGATTCCGGCTGAGGGGTCAGCGCGAGATGGGGCGCGACGGGAGTCGGAACGCTAGCTAAGTGCAGCCAGGTATCGCAACGCGTTGATTCCCGGAAGAAAGAAATATGCACCTCCCCTAAGCGTGGTAAAGGCTGGGAGGCCCACTATCTTTCTGCGGATCGGCCGTTTAGGTATCGTGAAATCGAATGTGCCATCCTGGTTGCCGATCAGAGGGTCTCGCTCGTTCCCGAGCTCGTGAAAATTTGGATCATTGATCCAGACATTCTGCGCGAACTCAAATTGCCGCACAAGGCTTGCGCAGAGAATGAATGCTGCAATTCCACGGTCGACGCCATCCTCCGCAGCACTCTCCGGCAAGGGAGGGCCGTATGTCGCGCCACGGCGGATCATTCGTCGGCGTTGGATGTTCGGCGCCGTGTCCCGGGGGTTCATTCGCCGAATATGTGCCCCCAGCGGGACTGCATACCCCTGCGGATCCATTTGCGCGTAGTTGAAGTTGTTGTTCCTTTGGTAATCAGCGCCAAGTGCTGGATCGTCCTTTTCGGGCGCCAGAACAAGCGGAGCACCACTCCGCCAACGTCCCATCAACTTCGCCGCAATCAACTCTTGGCCCTCGGCTGTCGGCCCCCCATGCTGACGGAGAAAATCGCGAAAAGCGCCGACATGCTCCTGCAATCTGCGATAGGCCATGAAGGTGCCATTTCGCGAGAGAATTTCCGGCTTCGGTAGCGGCACCACCTCGCCGCTCTCATCCTCATGTCCGAGAATGAATTCACCCGGCTTTATAGGCGCGCCCGAGCCCGGCGTCGGTTGTATTCCGCTTCCTTCGATTTGTGGCTCAGAGAGCCTATCCCGATAACCGAAATGCTCGTGCGCATAGTCAAACGGCGGGATCCCGTCGACGTCGAGCGATGAGAGCACTTCGACGCTGGGAATCCTCGCCAAGAATGCCTGGTGCTCCCTGGTTACACGCTCGCGCTCTGCCGCATTGCGCGAAAACAGAATTGCGACCGCATGGAGGGCGGGGCTGGCAAAGCCGCCAATCCACTTATCGGGACTATTCTTACCTGTATCGCCGAGCACTCCCGCACGTGCCGCCATACCCTGCCGGAATTCCTCGGGAAATGTTGCGAGCGATTGTTCGTCTACCCCGAGCGCGCGAAGGCCTTGCCAAGTAAAGGCCACTGATACCCATCTTTGCTCGCGTTCGATAGACTCTCTGGCTTGTTGAACCGACGCAACCTTGTCCAGAATTCCTGTCAACCACGATCGTGCCCGAGCGGACTGACGGAATGATAGAAATTCGTATCGGCCCGTGATCGCAGGCACGCGCGCCATGACGAGGTGCTGGATATCGTCAAATTCAAGCATACCGCTCTCACCCGGTCACGGTAATCCGATCGAGCTGATGTCCTCGGCCACTCTCAGGTCCGAGCCACGGGGGCGCGCGCGGTTCAGGCGTTCCATCAGCGACGACTGGTCGGCAAAGCGCTTGGAGGCGTTCGCTCAACCTTATGCCAGCTCAGGCGCCTCCACGCGTGTACCTCAGCCTTCCTCCTTACGCCGACCTTCGCAACCGCATTTGCACCCAAGGCGCATTGCACCAAATTCGATGCGCTGGCTGTCAGGGGGGTCACTGCATCTGATCAAGCATGGCGGAAAGTGCGTTTTTCACCTTGAGCGATTTCTTCACTTCGTCCGCGCTGACATACGGATATTCTCCGTATTCCAGGAAGCTTGGCCGCTGGTGCTCACGAAAGAATTTGATCACCGCTGCCGTGTTTGTCCTCCAGTCTTCGGGCCATCCTTCCAGATGCACGAATACGGTCGTGATGCCGGTCGAGTTGAAAAGCGCCACGGCATCCTCGACGTACTTGTCGAAATCCGTATCGAAGATGCCTTGATACATGAAGTGCAGGCCGGAGCCGACATCGAACAAGACCCAGCGAAGATAGTGCAGCCTCAACGGTGCTAGCACGGTTGGGTTGCCTTTTACTGCGTCTTCAATGGTCTTGCCATAATCGCGAATAGCTTCTTCCCTTCCCGGCTTCACCTTCGCGATGACTGTAAAGCCGTAATTCGCGGGACTTCTTGGGTAGACTGGACCGTAGCGGCCCTGCTCAAGCTTGAAGTATCCCTCCTTTGGAATTGACATCGCTGCCGGCTTTGTCCAGTCAAGCGTGTTCGCTGTTGGATGTCCGGCTTGACTGGTTGTCAATTCTGCTACTTGCACTTCGTCGGCTTTGATTGGAGCAGCTTGCGCTTCAGCGTTCGGCGAAATGCCGAGTGTCAACGCGGTGGCGGCGGTAGCCGTGCCCAGAAAGTCGCGGCGAGTGGTTTTTCCGATCGGATCGTGTGACATTAAAGTCTCCCTTGTGCGCTGATAAGGCTTTCGCTTTATCGTTCACCCTTTTGTCGCAAGGTTGTACCAGAAATTGTCGAGACTCTCGGCGCCGCCAAAGAGGGTGGTGAAGACTGTCAGGTCCGCGAGCACGATGTGCCCAGCCCGCGCGCCTGCCGGCGGCATCCAGAGGAAGCAATTGAATTCGGTATTCCCGGCTTCGATAAATGGATGCGGTCTGGTCAAATCGATCGGTTGTCGGGCAAGAACGCGAATTGCGCTCTTATCTTCCGTTGTCAGCGCATAGTGAGGCAGGTGCTGATGGAAGTTGAAGGTCTGAACATTCGCGAGCCAGCCATGCCTGTCGAGATCGCGCATGGCTGTCAGCGGCGCAATCTGATTGGTGCCATTGACGACGGCTGGGCGAAGTCCCCATCGGTTCTCGACCGGCACTCCGAGGCCCTTCATGAGCGATCGGGTATATAGGCCGAAGCGTTGCTGGCGAGGGACCAAGGGATCGCCGTGATGCGAATACTCCATTTGAAGCCGTTTCACATCCTGTGATGCACCCACGTCGTGGTGTGGGCCAATCAACAGGCAGGTCCCTTCTCGTGTTAAAAACTGCTTCAGGGCTTCGATCTCTTCCGGGGCGGCCTCCTGCTCTGTGATCATATGATCGAGACCGAACACCATCAGGGTATCTGTATCCGCAAGGAGTCGCTCGTCGATCGGTAATTTCTGGCCGGCCTGGTCAATCCGTTGGTAAACCGCGACTGGCTGCCCGGTTACTTGGCCGACGATCGTTTGGAAGCGCACTGTAGACAGGTGGAACAGCTCTAGCGTCCCGGCGATCCCTTGCAAAAATGCCTTCTCCGAATATTCGGGTTTTTCGTAATTGGGCCACGCCACACGACGCACCTCGGTCATAGTTGAAAAGCGATTGTCCAATTCGGACACATCGCGATTGGCCTCCCAGGGATAGCTCCAGGTCCAGTAAATTGAAAATCGACGGCCCGCGGTGGATTTCCGTGGCACATTAACCTGGTTGTATGTGCGTGGGGAATGCTTGATGACAATATCAAATTTTTTCGGCGGCTCTTGCGTCGGAGGATCCTGTCCTTCGTACCATTGTGCCAATGTCGGCTTTGACAACAATGGGCTCAGGCCGGCGCCGATCGCGATGCGATTGAAGTCTCGCCGTTTCATATCACCTCCCAAAAAACAGGAACATCCGGGAGCGAGAGGTCCATCTCGAGGTGATCAGAAGACTCGACTCCTCCCCCAATATTCTCTGCCTCCCACATACCAGCGGCGCAACCTAACCCCGCCAACGTCGATGACAATTGATCTGGATCAATCAAAAGAGCGGGGGGATTGCATGCTACCGCCCCCGAGTGCTGCAGCCACTTTGCGGGATGATCGAAGCTCCTTCCGGGTTCCGTCGCATTTCCGTCCGGCAGGGCGTTCGTCGGATATTCGATTGCTTGCCGTCGACCGCGGCGCGCAAGCCTGACACACTCGCCTGATGAGCTCGCGCAGGCGCATCGTGATCTGCGGCGGCGGCGCGATCGGCGCCGCCATCGCCTACTTCGTGAGCCGGCGCGGCGCGCAGCCGATCGTCATCGAGCGCCACGCGGTCGCCGGCGCGGCGTCCGGCAAGTCGGGCGGATTTTTGGCGCTCGACTGGTGCCGCGGCACGCCGCTCGACCAACTGGCGCGGCGGAGCTTTGCGCTGCATGCCGAGCTGTCCGGCGCGCTCGGCGATCCGTGGGGATATCGGCGCCTGACGACGTTTGCGGGCTACGCGGCGGAGAATGCGGCGCGCGGTGCGCGCGGGCGGCCGTGGCTCGCCGACGGCGTCGCAATCACGGGCCGGATCGGGACGCCGCAGACCACCGCATTGGTCGAGCCGCGCGCGTTCACCACCGGTCTCGTGAACGCGGCGGTGGCGCAAGGCGGCGTGCTGCGACCGGGCGTGGCCGTCGACCTCATGCGCGGCGAGAACGGCGCCGCGCGCGGTGTCGCGCTCGCGGGCGGCGAGCTGGTCGAAGGCGACGCCGTCGTCATCGCGATGGGACCGTGGTCGATCCTGGCGGCGCGCTGGCTGCCGCTGCCGCCGGTCATGGGCTACAAGGGCCACAGCCTCGTGCTCGAGACCGGCGCCTCGATACCGGCCGAGGCGCTGTTTCTCGAATACCAGGAGGCGAGCGGCGAGATGCTCACGCCCGAGCTGTTTCCGCGCCAGGACGGCACCACGTGGGTGTGCGCGATCTCGACCGCCGGACCGGTGCCGGTCGATCCGGCCGCTGTGACGCCAGACGAGGGCGCCTGGGCGCGGCTCGAGGCGATGTGCCGAAACATCTCGCCGGCGCTCGCGGCGGCACCGATCAAGGCACGGCAGGCGTGCTTCCGTCCGGTCACCGCCGATGGGTTGCCGCTGATCGGCGCCGTGCGGGGTGTTGACGGCGCCTATGTGGCGACCGGCCACAACGTCTGGGGCATGCTCAACGCACCGGCGACCGGCGAGGCGATGGCCGAGCTGATCCTCGACGGCGCAGCGCGGCACGTCGACCTCTCGCCGTTCCGACCCGATCGCCTGCCGCCGCTTGATCCGGCGCGGCTGCAGGTCGACGATGTGGACTAGCGGACATGTTCCACTCGATCAGAGCATTGCCGCAAATCAGACGCACCTTCGGCTTACTGGGTTGGCCGGCTGCCTTTTGCGGGACTCAACGCGCGTGAATGCCTGTGGGGCGGTCACGCAGGGAGCACTGTTTCATGCTCGTAGGAACGCCCATGCGAACGATGATTTACGCGACCATGCTCGCCGCGCTGCCGATCTCGGTGATGGCCGCGGAACTGCCGAAGAAGAAGACGACGCCTCCGCCGCCGCGTGAGGTGAAGGGCAATCCTTGCGCGGCTTATGGCGCCGGCTTCGTCAGGGTCGAAGGCTCGACGACCTGTGTGAAGCTCGGCAGCACCGTCAGAGTGGAGGCGGGCGGTTCGAAATAGCGCTAGCGCATATTCCGTCGAAAGCCTGCCCCGGATTTGATCCGGGTGGACGCCGGTTCGTTCAGCTAACACCCCAGGTGTTGTGTCCGCCGTTGACACCAAGCGGCCGCGTCTTCACCACCCGCCCTGTTGCCGCCGATAGTCGTACTGGCCGCTCTGCCGCGGATCGTAGGACTGGCCGCCGCGCCAGCGCGGATCGCTGCTTCGCGGATCGCTATATGCGGAGCCCCAGTCGCGCTGGCGATTGAAGCCGAAGAAGTCGCCGTTCCAACCGTCACTGCGGGCAACCGGGACTTCGGCCGGGCGGCGCATCGCGAGGCCGCCCTGCGGCTGGTTGTTCAGCACCACGACGAACTCGGTGCGATAGTTGGTCTCGCGGTTCGGCGGCTCATCCGAGATGATGATCGAGGATCGCGGCAATGTGGTGGGCGCGATGCGATTGAGCACGTCCTGTGGGATGGTGACGCGGTCGAGCGCGGACTTGGCGTCGTCTCCGTTGTCGATCGTGACCTCGGTCCACCGCAGACCAGCCTTGGCGTGCGCCACCGCCGTGAATATGTGGGTGCCGATCGGCTTGTCGGGATTCTGGATCGTGACCGGGACTTCGAGGGTCGTGTCGAACATCTCGCCCGCCTCCGGCGCCCGGTCATGCGTGGGGCGCCGCACGTAAAGCTTCTGCGTCGCGCGGCTGATGAAGACCGAGACCGGCTCGAGGGTGAGCTTGGCATCCTTTGCGGCCTTGGCGGTCTCGACGCGCTTCGCCTCGGTCGCCTTGGCGGCCGCGTCGGCGGCCGCGAGGGCGTCCTGCTTCGTCTTTGCGTCGGCCTTGGCGGCCTCGAGCTGCGTGCGCAGCCCCTCGACCTTGGCGGCGACCTTCTGCTTGACGTCCTCGGCCTTGGCCTTGGCTTCGTCGGTCTTGGCGGCAGCAAGCACCTTGTCGGCGTAGGCAAGCTCGGCGTCGGCGCGGCTCTTCAGGCGCTCGAGCTTGAGCACTGCCGCCGGGGCGGGGGCGGCCTCGCGCTTCGCGGTCGTGAACGCGGTTTTCGCGGCGGCGGCCACCTTGGCAGCCGCGTCCGCCTCGCGGGCGAGCGCTTCGGCGCGCGCCGGCACAGCGTCAATCACCTTCTGCTTCGGCACGAACAGCGCCGGATGGGAGAACGCGACCGGCTCCGCGTCGAGCGGCGAGATGATGACGCGCATGCCGATCCGCGTCTTGTCGAACAGCTTCTCGGCAAAGTCGTAGGGCATCCGCACGCAGCCGTGCGAAGCCGCATATCCGGGCAGCGGTCCGCCGTGCAGCGCGATGCCCGACCAGGTGATGCGCTGCATATTCGGCATCCAGGCATCGTCATAGAGGCTCGAGTGGTGGTCCTTGTCCTTCTCGATGACGCTGAAGATGCCGGCCGGCGTTTCGCGTCCCTTGGTTCCGCTCGACACCGGTGCACGCTGGATCCAGCCGTCGGCATCGTAGAAGGTCACCTGCTGGCTCTGGAGCGACACGATCGCCATGATCGGCTCGCCGGCGACGCGCGGGGCCGTCGCCGCGACCGCGCGCGCGGGATGCGTCTGTGTCTGGTTCGCCGCCGCGTCGGCGGACGGCGCCGCGGTCAGCGCCGTCAGCGCGGCCATGGCCGCGAGCGTCACAATGGTCGGAGGCCCCCAGCGCCGGATCGCCTCGGCTTGGTTGCTGCGCAGGATACCGACGGGTTCGAGTCCGCCGGAACGCAAAGCGCGGAAGCCCAGGGTGCGAACGCGGATGGATTGTGCGGTTTTGAGTCGATTTGTCATGCCATGCCCGGTGGAAATCCCATCCCCGGCCATCTGCCGAGGTCAATCATGACGAACTTGAGTAAACAAAGAAACTGCGAACGGGTGGGATGGGTTCCCATTTGACGCCCCTGCGGCCAAACACCTCTGTACCTCCGGGAGAGGCTGCCCGGGGGTTGGGCGGCCGTGAAAGCGGACTCGTTATGCTCGATCTGAGTTCTCCCAGCTCCGACCGACTCCGGCATTGACCGGGCCTAATAGGGCGATTTTTCGGCGCCGATCCGCCCGCGCGGTTCGGGTTTCGGAGCAGGCGGGGATCTTCGAGCGTTGCGACTCGTTTATTTGCCCGAGTCGGGATTTGCGCCCGAGCTGCCGCCCGTGTTCGCGCCCGGCGGCGCTGATCCCGGGTCGGTGTCTGAGTTCATGCCGCTGCCGGTCGTCGCCGCATCGTCATCGGGAAGGCCGTTAATTTGAATGATCGAATTCCCGTTGATCAGCATGGTGACGAGCTGGCCGTCCTTGTCCTTGGCCCGCACCAGGAAGGACCGCGGGACAACCTGCACGTCACTGAAGCCCGCTTGCTGCAGTCCGTTCTTCACCTGGTCGTGGAAGGCGCTGGCGTCACCTGCGGCCGGATTCCCATTAGCATTATTTCCATTGGCAGTATTTCCATTAGGATTCTGATTAGCACCTTGCGCCGTGTTGCCCTGATCGAGCTTTTCCCCGGTGTTCCCCGATTGCCCGAGTGCCGGTCCGAGCGCGACGAGACAGATGGCGGCCGAGATTGCGACGAGTCGCATTCGCTTCTCCTGTGCTCGATTGCTTGGGAGCGAAACATTCGCGCGAGCCGAATCGTTCCGCGCGCCACGCGGCCATTCATGCATGCCAGCGCCCCCGAGTTCCAACCGGATCGTTCTGTCGCCATGCCGACTCTTTCACATTGGGTCCGAGGATTCGTGTTTCTGGGGCGAAGCAGCCTCGATGTGCTCAACCTGAGTTTTTCCGGGCCTGACCCAATGCGGTCCTGCAACTCAGATCTGTGCCGAACGAGTACTGGCGCTGACCCATGATCGATGGGCTGCTAGCCGTAAGGACCTACAGTTTGCTCAGGTGATGCCGGCCGCTCCGCGCGAGCCTTTCAACCAGCGCCAGCCGCGCGGGCCCGCCACCTTCGCGAAGCGCCTCCAGTTCGTCCGCCGTGATCAGGGTGACCGGCACGATGCTGACGGGCGAGAGCGGCATGTCATCGATCCGCGTCGGAAAGCCAGCGACCGGCACGCCGAGCAGGATGCCGACGCAATCGTCAGCCGTCACGAAACGCGCCGGTAGCTGAGGGCCGATCGAATCCGACTCGCTGACGCCCGGAAATTCCATGGAGATAACGCGATGGCGCTCCAGTCGGCTCAGGATGCCTCCCTCTTCGGCGACGCTCTCAGCCGCAGTGCTAAGCAACTCCAAGGCCCAACTCTGCCACAGCGCCGCAATGTCACCCAGCGTGCCGGCGTGCTCAGGTGCGATATCGGCGGTTTCGATGAAGAGCTCCATGCCAAAGCCATTACCTTCGGCGACAGGCGGGTCGAAGGGATCGGACATGCCGTCGGTGGCAATCAGGATCGTGCCGGGGCGACGGATCACGCGATAGGCTTGCCGTCGGGTGGGCCAGGCGGCGGCACCTCTCAGACTGGGGCTGATCGCATGCGCCAGGACGTCCCTTTCCATCTTGCCAACCGTCGCCCAATAGGTTTCGCGACGGGCGCAGGATTGCCGGAAGGCCGCCTCGTCGGCGGACGGCAGGGTACTGGGCTGATCCGCGAATGGCATATTTGTCGGCCGCCCACCGAGAAGCTTCTTGAACCAATCGATCATGCTCATCGACGGATGACTTTCGCGTTCCGAGTTTCGGGTAGGAGGGACGGATATGCGGACCGAACTCCAGCATGCCGCACTCTCCCGTTGCAAGCGTATGCGTTCACGGAGTTGCGCCTAAACAAAACCCGATCGGCGCTGGATATCTTCGATGAAAGTTCTTGCTTCCTTCAAGCTGCGTCCTGCGGTGAAGCAATAGAATTTGATGGCCGCAGCCTTGTCATCTCGGTTGAGGGCATCAACAACCTCGGGGGGAAGACCTTCGTACGGACCAAATTCGATGCCGGCATTTCTCATCAGTTGATCGAGCTTTGCTTCCATCCGGCCCAGCCGCCGGATCCGCTTTCGAAGGTTGGCTTCAGCGCTCGCGTGCGCTATTGCGACCGCAACGACCACTACGAGAATGATGCTAGCATCGATAGCGTTCATGCATGCCTCTCCACTTGCGACCCACTGGTGAACTGTAAGCCTGTTGCTTGACCTGCAGGCGCATTGTCTGTCGCGATGCACGGTAAAGCTGCCCCGAGACCGGGCATGAAGCTCATGATGAAGAAGATCATTCTAGCGGCACTTGTCGCAATTGTATTGTTGGCCGCAGCCTCCATCTGGCTTGGAGGCAGCGCGATTCCGCCCTGCGCGTTGCCGAACGGCGCTTCCGCCATTTCACGTTTAGATGACGCGCCGCCCGTGTTGGTGCGAGCATTGGTGGAGCGCGTCGGCGAGGTAGTGCCCGCCGGAGCAAAGTTCGACGCCACCGATGTCGCTTGGACCGGCAAGAACCGTCGTTTGATCTTTGTTTGGAATCTGAACAACAGGTGGGTTATCGCAACCGAGCACGGCGGCATCGGTTACAACGATCCGATATTCGCTTTCGACATGAGTCAGGATGGTCGTGAAGCCGTCCTTCTGCAAGAACGGATTGCGTTTCCCGATTCGGTCTGTTCGACCGCATCAAGCCTGCTCGCCTTGCGAAACGACGGACGGGGATCGTGAGCGAAGCGACGCAAACAGCGCCCGATTGGCCGGCTTGGAGCTAGGAGGCTGTCCGGCTCATGCAAGCGCGCAACTGCAGCTGGGTTCAAAGCTACGGTCTCGAAGGGCATCCCTATCAGTGGAGTCTTGATGACGCAGAATTGGTGTTCCGAGGTGAAAGCGACGAAGTCGTGTCCGACATTTGCGTCATCGGGTCTGTTTCCCGGTCGGAGGGCACGTTCTGCTGGGCGTGGGCCAACGAGGCGATTCCGTCTTGTGCGCAGCACAACTTGACGCGAGTTCGCGAGTTCGGCGAGGTCTGGGCCCTTGAGCTTCTGACCAAACCGCAGCGGCCCGGCGCTCGACCGGAAGGACTGGAGATGGCCGCCGTCGCCGGCCGAATCCTGGATGCCGACGGCATCTAGATCGAGGAAACTGGTGACGTAACTCCTGTTCTTCGCCCTGTCGAATTTTCGAAGACGCCGAAGGCGGGCGCTGCGCGAAGGTGGCTAGCAGGCTCGGCCGATCCGGCATGTCCGCTTCATGCCCGCTCTTGGGAGGGGCGATAGCAAGTTTGCATATGCGATCGGCGACCGATCTGACAGCCGCGTCGTTGCCAGGACATCCCGTGGCCATTCCGAACCGCTGGAATCTAAGTGCATGGTTCATCAAGCGATTCGCCTTGACGCTCGCTTGACGCCGCGCCTGCAAGTTTTCCCAGGATCGCGAGCGAATGATTGTTGTCTACGTGGCGGTTGTCCCGCAACGGCGGCACAATTCAAGTTAAGGGGAGACGCACATGTGCAAATTGGCGATTGCTGTTGCAGCTATCGTACTTTGTGCTGCCATTGGAAGTCCGTCGTACGCGGCCGGCCCGAAGCGAGATGCTGCCACGTGCCATAAGATGCTGGAGGGGAATCCGCAGTATTGGATCCAGGGGCACAGAACCAGGGCATACCGCCCAGCGATACAACGATGCAAGGCAGGTGAACCGATCTAAAGGCACCAGTCCGAGCGAGCATATTCTAACGAGGGCCGCCTACGGGCGGCCTCTGAAACGTTGTCACGCAGCCAAGACCCGAAGCGGACATTCTCTCGAAGCACGAAGTACGATGGCTACCGTCCCGATGCGGAAGTCATGCCGTGTACCCACCATCGACCGCCAGCACGGTCCCAATCGCAAACGAGGATGCTTTGGAACTGAGCCAAAGCACAGCCGCGGCAATCTCGTCCGGCCTGCCGATTTCTCCCCGCGGCGTCTGTCGAATAATGGCTTCCGCGATGCGCTTGTCCCGCTTCATCCAGTTTGCTACCGGCGGTGTATCGATCCAGCCGGGGCAGATTGCGCATATGCGAGGGCCGCGTTCCGCGTGTTCAAGGGCGGCGCTGCGGGTGAGGCCAACCACCCCATGCTTTGCGGCAGAATAAGCGGCACCACCTGTAAACGGATATCCACGAAGACCATCGACCGAAGCGTTGTTGACGATGACATTGCTGGCGGACTCTTTCATGATCCGAAGCTCCGCGCTCATGCAGAGGAACACCGACGTCAGATATCCGTCGATCATTTTGCGCCACATCGCCTCGGACATTTTGGCCACCGGAGCGGAGCCTGCGCCGTTGCCGCCGTTGTTGAAGGCGTAGTCAAGACGCCCGTACTTATCGACAACTCTTTCGACCAGACGGGTGACCGCCTTGCCGTCCGCCACATCAACGTGAAGCCATTGGATGTCCCCGAAAACGGCTAGGCTCTTAAGCGCAGATTTCGCAGCAGCCTCTCGTCGGCTGGCGATTACGACCCGCGTACCCTGGCGTGCGAATGCCTTCGCGGTCGCAAAGCCAATACCGCTGGTCCCGCCAGTTACGAGCGCCACTTTGTCCTTCATCTCTGGATAAGAAGGCTGATTTCTGTCCGAGTCCGTGAACGTCTTTCGCATCGGGCTATGACCCGGTTCCCATTCCGAACGTCAGGTGATTGCCATCAAGGTCGGTCACGTCAAAATCGCGCATGCCGTAGTCATAATTTCGCGGTAGCTTGATTACGTTGGCTCCCCGCTTGGCAAATTCGGCATGCACACTATCAACGTCCTTCACAAACACGCAGATGCCCCCGTGACCCGGTAGCCGTTTAGTCTGTTGCGCTGCAAGAAGGTGCACAGCAACTTCGTCACGGCGCAAACACGCATAGAATACTGGTTGTCCATATTTGAAGGTGACCGCGAAGCCGAGCACATCTCTGTAATGCTCAATGCTCCTGGCGATGTCACTGACGACGAACACGGTTGCGGCACCTATTATCGTCGGCCGTGCTTCAGTCATCCGGCGCTCCTGTGGCTCTGCTCCATGTCTGGTCACCTGAGAAGTATAGAACCCGCAATCGTATAGAGCGCGGCGTCAACACCGCGTCAAAGGAATTTCTCAGTTCCCGGCGGTGCTTACCGCGGCCGCCAAAACTGCGGCGGCAGCGATTTCCGAGAGTTAAATAATTGGCTCCGAAGCAAATGAAGTCGGCTCATGATGTGGTGGACGGCGCCCGCTCCCGGCGACGGATCGCCTTAGGGTGATCGTTGCGACGAATCACATGAGGGGAGCCGTCCACATGCAAGTTACCACGATCGGTTTGGATATCGCCAAGAACGTGTCCAGGTCCACGGAATAGATGGCGACGAGAAGGTTGTTGTCCGCAAGCAACTGAGGCGCGGCCAGGTGCTGCGATTTTTTCAGGAG
>Ga0126384_10000559_pt1 | contig 20680 bp, 19 predicted proteins | sample PanSoiMetPlot_36_FD_92543 | JGI IMG/M metagenome (GOLD analysis project Ga0126384, IMG submission 92543) | Tropical forest soil microbial communities from Panama - MetaG Plot_36 | ecosystem: Environmental > Terrestrial > Soil > Tropical forest > Bulk soil | place: Panama | collected 2016-02-17 | reverse complement strand
AGCTCGAGCCCACCCCCTTGAGCCAGTCCGTCAGCGCCTCCGGCTCGCTTGCCACCTTACCCTCGCGGATCGTCTTGCCCGCCGCGTCGATCACGCACACGCTCGCACTTTCCAAAGACACGTCGATTCCTGCATAGTACGTCATGGTCGTCCCTCGATGATGCTTGGAGCTGGCTCGCCAGACTCCGTTTCGACACCATCAGTTTGAGGGACGACCACCCGGTTTCCAACAATGCCCTCCGGCAAGGTGGCGCCCGTTACCCCATCTACAATCAGGGTGCAGGCCGCTACGGCGCCGCGACGCGCAGTGGCGTGACGGCGGCTGGCGCCTCGCCCAACAGCACGGTCCGGCGGTCCGCGATCGCGAGCTGGGCCTGGTCGAGCGCGAGCGTGAACGCGATCAGCGTCTGCTCGTCGAGATCGTTGTGCTCGGCCTGCGTGATGGTCTGACGGAGGATCGCGTCGGCGTCGGCGCGCAGCCGGTCGAGCTCCTCGGTGGTGGCGGCGGTACGCGCCGCGGTCATGACCTCGAGCAGGCGATCGAGCACCTGCATGCGGCGCACGCGTTCGTCGGCCTTGGTGTAGCTGGTGAGCCAGGCGATGCCGGATCCGAAGAACGACATCACCATCAGGCCCCAGTAGAGCAGGTCGCTGTAGCGGTCGAAGAAGGTCTTCTGGTCGTTGTCGAGATAGGCAGCGGCGCCCGGATGTGCCTGGATTTCTGCATCGCGGTCGGTATCGGGCTTTTCGATCTTGGCGGCGTCGGGGAATTCGTGCGCCAGCGCCTGGCGCGCGCCGAACAAGAGCTTGGTGAAATCGCCCGCGTGTCCCTCGGAGAGGTCGCGGCGCGCCAGGACGTAGTGCGAGTAGCCGACCGTGGTGAGGTCTTCCTCGGGCAGCGGCTTGTGACCGCCGAACACGCCGGCCTTGATCTCGGTCGCCTCGTAGACCGGCACCCGGTTCTCGATCGCCTGCGCGGCGCCGATCGACAGGAAGGTCGGGCTGTCCTTCGGCGTTGAGGCAGCCGAGATCGCCTCGACGAAATAGTGGGCCGTCACCGGCCCGGCGGCGAAGATCACGTCCACCGGATTGGCGCGCAGCGACGCTGCGACATTGTCGGGATCGAGTGCCACGGTCGTGATCTTGTCGGGCGCGACCTCGTATTGCCGCAGGATCGCGTTGAGCAGGTCGACATTCGCGCTGGTGCGGCCGATGACGCCGATGCGGCGGCCGGCGATGTCCTCGATCTTCTCGATCTTGCCGCCTTTGGCGCCCTTGGCACCCTTCGCACCCCGTCCGCCTTTGGCGCTGCGCGCGGGCGAGCCGGCGGCCGGCACCATCAGAACCGCGACGCTCTTGTGCAGAATCGCAACCGCGAGGCCCGACTTCGGCATCGCGATGTCGCGTCGCGCCACGGCGAGATCGGCCTTGTGATCGTCGAGCGCCTTGGCGCTCTCCGCCGCGCCGTCGGTCGCGGTGACGCGCAGCCTGATGGCGGCCGACTTGTCGCTTGCGAGATGGCGGGCGAGCGCGTGGACGAGCTTGGCGTCCTCGCCGGTGGCCGGGCCGACCGCGATCGAGAGCGTCATCGGCCGGGTCGCCGCGTAGAAGGCGGCGCCGGCGATGCCGGCCATCAGCAGGCAGACCGCGACGGTGACCAGAAAAGTGTGGCGCAGCATCATTCGCAGGCGGATTCCGGGCGACCGCAGCGCCTTGCGGCCGACCACAAAGCTGGTCGCGAGCATGCGACGTAACGTCATGGCGCTCATGGGGGCTGGGTCATCCTGCTCCAATGCGGCGGGCGTTGGGTCATCCTGTTCCAATGCGGCGGGCGTATGACACGCAAGACTACTCTAGCCGGTTCCGTCCGGTCACTCAGCGCGCTTCGGTTAACGGGCCGGACGGGCCGCTCAGCGGGCCGATGCGCGCGCCCTTCGGCAGCGCGTCCCGGACCATCAGCATCTCGCCGACGGTTTCCGACGTGATCAGGCCGACCAGCCGGCCGGCCAAATCGACGATACCGACGGCGGGCGCCGAGTCCTCCTGGAGGAGGCGGAAGGCGTCCTCGAGACAGCTGCGGCTGGCAACCGTCGGCACGCCGATCGTCATTGCGTTGGCGACGCGCGCATCGGGTCCGAGCGTCTTGAGGGCGCGGATCATACCCTCGCGGTCGAGCACGCCGGCGAGGCGGTGGCCGGCGTCGATCACCGGAAAAACGCTCTGGCTGGTGCGCAGCAGCGTCTCGACCGCGGCGTCGATGTGCTCGTCGGGCGTGAGCGTGGCGAACTCGGTCATCATCGCGGCGCTGACCGGAACGTCGCGCGACATGGCGCGGATGGCGACGAGATGCGCCTCCGAGGAGGCCGCGAGATACACGAACACTGCGATGAAGATCAGCAGTGGATTGCCGAACAGGCCGAGGAAGCCGAGCCCGAACGCCACCAGTTGACCGGTCGCGGCGGCGATCTCGGTCGCGCGCAGATGGCCGAGCCGGGTCGCGAGCAGCGCGCGCAGCACGCGCCCGCCGTCCATCGGGAAGGCCGGGATCATGTTGAAGGCGGCGAGAAACAGGTTCACGGCCGCGAGGCGGTCGATCAGCGAGGTGCGCGCGCTGTCCATCGCGCTGAGGTCGGCGGGGTCGAGCTTGGCGTGCGCGATCGCGACGAGGCCGAGCGCGATCACGACGTTGACCAGGGGGCCCGCGATGGCGATCAGGAACTCTTCGCGCGGCGCCTCCGGGATGCGGGCGAGCCGCGCCACCCCGCCGATCGGCAGCAGCGTGACGTCAGGGGTCGGCACCCCGAAGGCGCGCGCCGTGAAGATGTGGCCGAACTCGTGCGCCAGCACGCAGGTGAACAGGAGCAGCATGAAGGCGAGCCCGTCCCAGGCCGCGGCGGGACCGCCGGACGCCCAGCTGGCGACGAAGATCCAGGCCAGGAACAGGAGGAAGGTGAAATGGATGCGGATCGCGGTACCGGCGATCGAGCCGATATTCACGGACCAGGACATCAGACGGGCCTCCTTGTCGGCAGTCACGGGACCCCCGGGGTCCCGCCTGCGGCGGCGCTTGCTGCCACGGGCGTTCCAACGGGCGTTCTCCCATGGGCGTTCCCACGGGCGCTCCCACGGGCGCTCCCACGGGCGCTCCGATGGCGCTCGCTCCCATGTATGGCACAGGGTGCGCCCCCGCCAGCACGGCCACAAGGACGCGGTGCCTTGCGCGCGCGCCCGCTGCGCCCCATTTTGCCGCAGGAAGGGAGGCATCATGTCGATCGAATCCGACACCCGGTGGGATATCGTGCGCACGGAGCGTGAGCGTGCCTATGTGCGGCGCGGCTTCTGGGCGAAGGTGAAGCGCTATGCGGCCGCGCTGCCCTTCGCCGAAGATCTGCTCACCGCCTATTATTGCGCGTTCGATCGCGCCACGCCGCGCCATGTGCAGGCGGCGCTCATCGGCGCGCTCGCCTATTTCGTGCTGCCATTCGATATCATACCGGACATGATGCCGATGCTCGGCTTCACCGACGACGCCGCGGTGCTCGCCACCGCGATCAAGCTGGTGTCATCGCATATCCGCCCGGACCACCGCGCCGCGGCCAAGCGCACGATTGCGCGCGGCATGGAGCAGGATTGATGGTGTCCCGGGTGCGGCGCAGCACCCTTGGGTCCGCGCTTCGCGCCGCCCAAGGACAAACTCCGCGCTGCGCTGGAGACCCGGGACCGCGACCGACCAAGGTGTACCGCGTGCGCTTCGCGTGAGGCGCTGCAGTGCATCCGGGGCACGCGGGCGCTCACACCCTGAGAATGACCTTTCCCATCGCCTTGCGCTCGGCGAGCGCGCGCAGCGCGCGGGCGATCTCGTCGAGCGGGTAGGCCTCGTGCACGTGCGCGCTCAGCCGGCCCTGCGCGCACCATTGCAGGATCTCGGCCAGATTGGCGCGATAGCCGGCGGGCTCGCGCTCGGTCCAGGCGCCCCAAAAGACGCCGCGCACGTCGCAGCTCTTGAGCAGCACGAGATTGAGCGGGAGCCGCGGGATCTCGCCGGCCGCGAAGCCGACCACCAGGTAACGGCCGCCCCACGCGATTGCGCGCAGCGCCGCCTCGGTCGCGCCGCCGCCGACCGGATCGTAGATCACATCGGGGCCCCTTCCGTCAGTGACGCGGCGCAGCGCCTCCTTGAGATCCTCGGCCGCGTAGTTGACGGTCGCGTCGGCGCCATGCACCTGCGCGAAGGCGAGCTTCTCGGCGGACGATGCGCAGGCGATCACCCGCGCGCCCATCAGCTTGCCGAGTTCGACCGCCGCAAGTCCGACCCCGCCGGCGGCGCCGAGCACCGCGAGCGTCTCGCCGGCGCGCAGTCCGGCGCGATCCTTCATCGCATAGAGCGTGGTGCCGTAGGTGACGATCACGCCAGCGGCGCGCTCGAAGTCGAGACCGTCCGGCAGCTTGACCAACCGATCGGCCGCGACGGCGACCTTCTGGCGCGCGGCGCCGTAGCCGATATTGGCGGCGACCCGGTCGCCGGGGCGCAGCGCGGTCACGCCGGCGCCGACGCTTTCGACGTTGCCCGCAAACTCGGCCGCGGGCGAGAACGGGAAGGCCGGCTTGGTCTGGTACTTGCCGGCGATGATCAGCGTGTCGAAGAAATTGAGCGCCGCGGCCCGCACGCGCACCACCGCCTCGCCCTCGCGCGCCACCGGATCGGGCAGGTCGCGGATCTCGAGCTCATCGGGCCTGCAGTAGCGGGTGCAGAGAACGGCCTTCATCGGGCGACCGCCGTTAACGGACCTCATCGGACTAGCGCAGTTTACGAGCGCCTCTCATAGCACGGCGGCGGAATGCTTCATCATGCGATCGGATGAGTGCAGAGCGCGCTAACTAACTCGCGGTCACGCCGTTCGACTCGAGCTCCCGCCGCAGGCGGGTGAACGCCAGCCGAAGCCGCGACTTCACGGTGCCGAGCGGCAGGCCCGTCTGCGTCGCGATCTCGCCGTGGGAGAGGCCCTCGAAGAAGGCAAGCCGCACCAGGTCGAGCTGCTCCTGCGGCAGCAGCCGCAAGGCGGCGCGGATGCTCGCCTCGCGCTGGCTGAGGTCGAGCGAATCGTCCAGGGCAGGGGCGGGATCGGGCGTATCGGACGTGCGCGCGTCCGCCACCATGTCCTCGCGGTCGCGACGCAGCAGGTCGATACGCCGGTTGCGGGCGATGCGAAACAGCCACGTGCCGACCGAGGATTTGCTGCGGTCGAACAGGTCAGCCTTCTGCCACAACGTGGTCATCACGTCCTGGGTGAGCTCGTCGGCGACACCGGGATCGAGCCGCAGCCGCAGCAGATAAGCGTAGATCCGCGGCGCGAAGAAATCGAAAAGGCGCGCGAAGGCATAGCGGTCACGTCTGGTCGCGACAGCCGCGACCATATCGGCATAGTCGTCCGGTGAAGCCACCCCCGAACCCACTCCCCAAGCCCTTTTCGCCAACGAGCCGTCGTCGCGACGGCAAGTTCCCCCGCCGCCCGTCCCAAATCACATGAATCACCTGGGGCGAGCGGACAGCCATGAATCCGAAAGGATTTCGGGAAAGTTATGGCCAAACGCGAGCCAGCTTGGGGCAGAGCTCATACCATCGTTTGTGGTGGGTCCTATTTCGTTACCGCAGTTGATCTTTTCGCGCCGCCGGCGAATTGTTCAATTCTGTGGACGACAGCGATTGTGGCGGTGTCCGGGCCGGCATGCGGCGGCTTCGCGCTGCCGAAATTCTTTCCTATCGGTCGGGCTTTGATTAAACTCGCCACAATTATCGGGGCGATATCGCCGACCCGGATGCGAGGCCCGATGAACCACCGATCACGCGCCATTTTCGGCATGCCGCTCGTCGTGGCGGCAGCTCTCTCCCTGGCCATGGCCGCCAACGCTCAGCAGCAGCCGGCGGCGGGGTCACCTTCCGCTGCGGCACCCAAGGCGAAGGCGAAGGCCAAGCCGAAATCGCCAGCCGCCGCGCCTGAGACAGCCGCGGCCGCACCTGCGGCTCCTCCTGCCGTCGGCGGCGTACAACCCACCCTGCTCGGCATGTATGGTGACTGGGGCGCCTACACGGCCGTGCCCGGCGGCAAAAAGATTTGTTTTGCGCTCGCCAAGCCGGCCAGCTCGCAGACGGTGCCTGCCAACCGTCCGCGCGATCCGGCCTACCTGTTCGTGTCGTCACGCCCGGCCGAGAAGGTCAGGGACGAGGTCTCGATCATCATCGGCTACGGATTCAAGCCCAATTCGGACGCCGAGATCCAACTCGCGGGCGCGAGCTACGCGATGTACACCCAGAACGACGGCGCCTGGGTCAAGAATGCGGCCGAGGAGTCGCGCCTGGTCGATGCCATGCGCAAGGGCAGTGACGTGACCGTCAAGGGGACCTCGGCGAAGGGCACCTCAACGACCGACATGTTCTCCCTCAAAGGCCTCGCCCAGGCGCTCGACAAGATCGGCGAGGAGTGCCGGTAGCGGCCCGCGGGCGCCCTGCGGGCCGGAGATTCATCGATCCACGCATGCGCTTTGCGCTCCCCTGGCGACGTGGGCGCGGTGTTCGCGAATCGCCAGCCGAAGCGGCTTCGTTCCTGGCACGCACTGGACCCGGCGCGTTTTTCGCGCACTTCCTATATACAGGGCCATGACCAGCGGTCTTTTGACACCATCACCTCTCCCCGGCTTCGTCGAGAAGGCGCCGCTTGAGCGCTATGTGTCGCCTGCGCGGCCCTCGCTGATCGGCCTTGCACGCGCCGAGCTCGCCGCAGTGCTCGACACGGTCGGCGTCGCCGAATCGCAGCGCCGTATGCGGGTGCAGCAGATCTGGAACTGGCTTTACGTGCGGGGCGCGACCGACTTCGAGCAGATGACCAGCGTGTCGAAGGAGCTGCGCGCAGCGCTGGCGGAAAGGTTCACGCTGGCGCGGCCCGAGGTGGTTGCCGAGCAGGTCTCGATGGACGGCACGCGCAAATGGCTGCTCCGTCTGCCGGGCGAGAAGGTCGGCGGTCCGCCGCACGACGTCGAGTGCGTCTACATCCCGGAGACCGACCGCGGCACCTTGTGCGTCTCGAGCCAGGTCGGCTGCACGCTGACCTGCTCGTTCTGCCATACGGGCACCCAGCGCCTGGTGCGCAACCTCACGCCCGGCGAGATCGTCGGACAGATCATGATCGCGCGCGACCGGCTGGGCGACTGGCCGGATCGCACGCCGCCCGACGGCGCGATCGTCCCGCAGGACGGCGGACGCTTCGTCACCAACATCGTCATGATGGGCATGGGTGAGCCGCTCTACAACTTCGAGGCGGTGCGCGATGCGCTGCTGATCGTCGCGGACAACGAAGGCATCGGCGTCTCCAAGCGCAAGATCACGCTCTCGACCTCGGGCGTGGTGCCCAATATTGCGCGCGCCGGTGCCGAGATCGGCTGCATGCTGGCGGTCTCGCTGCATGCGGTGCGTGACGAGCTGCGCGACGAATTGGTGCCGCTCAACCGCAAATATCCGATCGGTGAATTGCTCGACGCCTGCCGCAGCTATCCGGGGCTCACCAACGCCAAGCGCATCACCTTCGAATACGTCATGCTCAAGGGCGTCAACGACTCGCTCGCCGACGCCAAGGCACTGGTCAAGCTGCTCAAGGGCATTCCGGCCAAGATCAATCTGATCCCGTTCAATCCCTGGCCAGGCAGCCGCTACGAATGCTCGGAGTGGGAGCAGATCGAGAAATTCTCCGAATACGTCTTCAACGCGGGCTACTCCTCGCCGGTCCGCACGCCGCGCGGGCGCGACATCCTCGCCGCCTGTGGCCAGCTCAAGAGCGCCAGCGAGAAGCTGTCGGCGCGCGAGCGCATGACGCTGCGCGCCATGGCGATGACGGATTGAGACGGATGGATACGCTTGCCCGCTTCGTCCTGCGCCTGCTGCTGGTCCCGCTCGGCGCCGCGATCGCGGTCACGGCCGCCGCGATCGTGATGCTGGCCGCGCATTGGGACGGCGTGGTGGCGCTTGCCAACGCCGATCCGGACATGCAGCAGACCTGGTTCACATTCTTCCTGCTGGCCGGACCGCTGCTCGCGCTGCTGCTCTCGCTCTCGGTCGTGCTCGCGCTGCTGCCCGCCGCGGTCGGCGTGCTGATCGCCGAAAGCTTCGCGATCCGCTCGTGGATCTATCACGCGGCCAATGGCGGCCTGTCAGCCTGGATCGGCTGGTCGCTGATGCGCGACGTGCAGACGCAGTACCGCTTCCTGACCGAGCCGCGAATCATGATCGCGGCCGGACTGGCGGGCGGACTTGCCTATTGGCTGGTGGCGGGCTGGACTGCCGGTTTTTGGAAGCCGGTCTTCGCCAGCCCGCAAACCACGTGAGTGGCGCGCGCGTCTAGAGGTTGCGCATGATCTTTGCCGGGATCATGCGTTAGTGCTTAGTACGCCGCCGCTGCGCGCCAGCGCGACGATGAAATCGGCGAGGTTGGGGCTCCGGCACGCCATCGGTAAGATCGAACTGCTGTCCGTTCGGCAGCACCAGAACACGCGAGATCACCTGTAGATGCCCTTCCTTTGCCGGGACCCCCTCAAGCACATATCTCGTACCAACGGGAAAACGCCTGGGAAGACGACCCATACCCGCCATGACACACTCCTCACCCCTGCCTGCCCCAATTTCCGCGAGAGCCAACGAATCACCCATTGGTTCACCTATTTGGCGGTGTGAGGGCCGATTTGGGGCAACCTCGCGGCCAACAACGGGATATGGTAGGGAACTCTATGTGAAATTTGGATGTCCGGTATGACGGCACCTCTCAAGACCATCGAGGCGTCGGGAGATGTCGCGGGCGTGATGCGCAACATCGGCCAGCGCGCCAAAGTGGCGGCGCGCCGCCTCGCGCTTGCCTCGACGGCCGACAAGGACCGCGCGCTGGCCGCTATGACGGAGGCGCTGCGCGCGTCCTGCGCCGCGATCCTCGCGGCCAATGCCGAGGACGTTGCCGAGGCGGGTGCCGCAGGCGCGACGTCGGCGTTCGTCGATCGTCTCACGCTTGACGACGCGCGCGTTGCTGCCATGGCGGATGGCGTCGAGACCGTGGCGCGGCTCGCCGATCCGGTCGGCATCGTGGCGGATGCCTGGACGCGACCCAACGGAATGCGCATCGAGCGCGTGCGCGTGCCGCTCGGCGTGGTCGGCGTGATCTACGAGAGCCGCCCCAACGTAACCGCCGACGCCGGCGTTCTCTGCCTCAAGGCCGGCAATGCGGCCATTTTGCGCGGCGGCTCCGAGAGCTTCCGCTCTGGGCGCGCGATCCATGCCGCATTGGTGTCCGGGCTGCGCGCTGCGGGTCTCACCGAGGACGCGATCCAGCTAGTGCCGACGCGCGACCGCGCCGCGGTCGGCCTCATGCTCGCGGGTCTCGAAGGTGCGATCGACGTGATCGTGCCGCGCGGCGGCAAGGGCCTGGTCGGCCGCGTGCAAGCCGAGGCGCGGGTGCCGGTGTTCGCCCACCTTGAAGGCAATTGCCATGTCTATGTCGACAAGGCCGCCGATCTCGACATGGCGAAGCGCATCGTGCTCAACGCGAAGATGCGCCGCACCGGCGTGTGCGGTGCCGCCGAGACGCTGCTGGTCGACCGCGCCGCCGCCGAGGCCGATCTCAAGCCCCTCGTCACCGTGCTGCTCGATGCCGGTTGCGAGGTGCGCGGCGACCGTGAGACGCAATCCGCCGACACGCGCGTCAAGCCGGCGACCGAAGACGACTGGGGCACCGAATTTCTCGACGCCATCATCGCCGTGAAGGTCGTGGATGGCGTCGACGAGGCGATCGCGCACGTGGAGCGCTACGGTTCGCACCACACCGACGCGATCGTCACCACAGACCAAACGGCAGCCGACAAATTCCTTGCGCAAGTCGACTCGGCGATCGTGCTGCACAATGCGTCGACCCAGTTCGCCGATGGCGGCGAGTTCGGCTTCGGCGCCGAGATCGGCATCGCGACCGGGCGCATGCATGCGCGCGGCCCGGTCGGCGTCGAGCAGCTCACCACCTTCAAATATCGCGTGCTCGGCACCGGTCAGACGCGCCCGTGATCCGTCTTCCCCCGCACGCGCCCGGCATGCGGATCGGGCTGTTCGGCGGAACCTTCGATCCGCCGCACCGCGCGCACCTTGCCGCCAGCCTCCTCGCCTTCAGGCGGCTCAAGCTCGACCGCATCTGGTGGCTGGTGACGCCGGGTAATCCGCTCAAGGACACGCAGAGTCTCGCGCCGCTCGCGGCACGCATGGCGGCGGCCCGCGCGCTCACGCGCCATCCGCGCATCGACATCACCGGGTTCGAGGACGCGCTCGGCGTGCGCTTCAGCTACGACACGGTACGCTTCCTGACCGTGCGCTGTCCGCGCGTGCGCTTCGTCTGGATCATGGGCGCCGACAATCTGCGCAGCTTCCATCGCTGGCAGAAGTGGCGCGCCCTGGCCGGGCTCGTGCCGATCGCGGTGATCGACCGGCTCGGGCCGAGCCTCTATTCGACCGCCGGCGTCGCCGCACAGGCGCTGGCGGCCGCCCGCATTCCCGAATCAGCTGCCGCCTCGCTCGCGGACCGGCGCCCCCCTGCCTGGGTCTTCCTGCACGGGCTCAAGTCGCCCCTGTCCTCGACCGCGTTGCGTGCGCGGCGCGACCAGGGGGCCGCCCCGGACCGTGGCGCTGGTCACAAAAGTGCCGTCGAATCGGGCGAAATTGCCATCGCGGTCGCCCCGCGCGCCATCGCAGATCCGGCCGCGCGCACAAATGTGGGCACGTCCGATCCGGTCCGGAACTGAGCGCGGTTGATTCCGTTAACGGGTCGCACATATCTTTTGCAGTGACGGCCCCGGGCAGGGTGCCCGGGGCCGTCGAAACGAAAGGAAAGGACCCCTGACCACACCTGCCATCACCCGGGCCGGCGTACGTCGTAGGCCCGCACCCGTCTCCCAGGTGCAAATCGATACCGAGGAGACGCTTCGCCTCGTCCTCGCGCGCCTCGACGACATGAAGGCCGAGGACACCATCACCATCGACCTGCGTGGCAAATCCGCGATCGCCGACTACATGGTCGTCGCCTCCGGGCGATCGAACCGTCATGTCGGCTCGGTCGCGGATCGCGTGCTGGAGGATCTGCACACGGCGGGCATCCGCCAGGTGCGGGTCGAGGGCATGCCGCTGTGCGACTGGGTTCTGATCGACGCGGGCGACATCATCGTCCACGTGTTCAGGCCGGAGGCGCGCGCCTTCTACAATATCGAGAAGATGTGGACAGGCGGCGGCGCAGGGAGCCGGCGCGCGAGCTGACGCGAGTCGAGCTCTGACGCATATTTGCGGCGGGCACCCCCGCCGGAAGATGCGCTGCGAGAGAACGATGCGGCTGATCATCGCCGCGATCGGCCGGCTCAAGGCCGGGCCCGAGCGCGAGCTTGCCGAGCGCTATCGCGACCGGGTCGCGAAGGCCGGTCGCGCGGTCGGGCTGCGCGAGGTCGAGATCATCGAGATCCGCGAGAGCCGCGCTGCCGAGGCGGGGCGGCGCAAGCTGGAGGAGGCGATCGCACTCGCCAACATCATTCCGGAGCGCGCCGTCGTGGTCGCGCTCGACGAGGGCGGCGAGAATCTCGCGAGCGGCGCGATCGCGGGCGACATGCGCAGCTGGCGTGATGCCGGCCGGCCGGCCGCGGTGTTCTGCATCGGGGGCGCCGACGGCCTCGGGCCGCAGCTCAAGGAACGGGCCGATCTTACCATCGCGTTCGGGGCCGCCACCTGGCCCCACCAGCTCGTGCGGATCATGCTGCTGGAGCAGCTCTACCGCGCGGTCACGATCCTGGCGGGCCACCCCTATCATCGCGAATAGCGCCGCGCGCGCTTGAGCTACGGCTTTTGCCGCTGTTGCTTCTCGACCTGCGCGATGCGCTCGTCGAAAAATTTCACACGGGCTCGGAGCTGCGCATCATCGGGCCTCGCTGTGGCGAACCGGACCATGATTTCCCTTCCCCTGCGGAATTCCGCCAAGGCCTCGGGGAGTTGCTGCAACAGCCACAGCACATCGCCAATTCTTGAAATGTACCCTGCGAGATCTTCCTGCCATTCGACATTGGCGGGATCTCTCTGGGTGAGCCGCTCCGTGATGGCGAGCGCATCGCGGAAGGCCGTGAGCGCCGCGGGCAGGTCGTCAGGCTCCTTCATCAGCTCGGTGCCGATTGCGCGATGGGTCGCCGCAAGATCGCGCTGGCGCTGCGGGTCGGCGGGGTCGGCCGTGGCGCGCCGCCCGCGGACCGCGAGGCTGGCGCGGAAGGCCTCGAGCGCCTCGGGCCGCTTGCGCTGCGCCGCCAGCACGTCGCCGATCTTGCCGTACGCCGCTGCAAGGTCGCTCTGCCATTCGTCGTTTGCGGGATCCCTGTGGGCGAGCGGCTCGATGATGGCGAGCCCATCGCGGAAGTCCGTGAGCGCCTCGGACAGGTTGTCCTGCGCCGCCAGCACATCGCCGATCTTGCCGTACGCCCCTGCGAGGCCGCTCTGCCATTCGGCGTTGGCGGGGTCGGCCTTGATGTACTGCTCGCGGATTGCGAGGCTGTTGTGGAAGACTTTGAGCGCCTCGGGCCAGTTGTGTTGCGCCGCCAGCACGTCGCCGACCTGTTCGTCCGCCTCGGCGAGATCCTTCTGCCACAGCGCGTTCGCGGGTTCGTTCTTGGCACGCTTCTCTGCAAGCGCGAGTACGTCGCGATAGGCTTTGAGTGCCTCGGACAGGTGGCCTTGGGCGAGCAGCACGTCACCGATCTTCTGTTTGGAAACGGCCAGCTCGCGCTGCAAGACGGCGTTGGCAGGGTTCGCTTTGGCAATCCGCTCGGCGGGCGCAAGGCCTGCGCGGAAGGATTTCAAGGCTGCGGGAAGGTCCTTTTTCTTCTCGCTCAGGAGCACGTCGCCGACCCGGTTGTACGCCGCCGAGAGAGCGTGCTGCCAAACAACGTCGGTGGGGTCGGCTTTCGCAAGACGCTCAGCCAGTATCCGCGCCGTGCCGTATTCGGCCAGCGCGCGGTCGAGATCGCCGTGCGCGACATGAATGTCGCCGAGGCCGATATGCGCCCAAAAGGCCGCCGGTGCTTCATCGTCCGATGTCGCAGCCGACAGCACGCGGCGGAACCCGCGCTCGGCCTCGACGCGATCGCCGCGGTCGTTGTGAAGCTCGGCGATCCAGAACACGCTCTCCGTGTCGTGGGGATCGAGTTCGGCAGCCTTGGTGAAGGCATCGAGCGCGCGCTTCGGATCGCCGATGGCGGTGATCGCTCCGAGATTACGGTAGGCCGCGGCGGCTTCCTGCGCCCGCGCTTTGGCAGTGCGTTCCTTCTCTGCGGCTTCCTGAGCGCTTGATCTGGCGGTGCGTTCCTTCTCTTCGGCTACGGTGCGGAACAGCGGGACGGCGTCCTCCACTTTGCCGGCTTTCAGGAGATCGAGTGCCCGTTGCAGTCGATCGTCGCCGCGGGCGGCGCCGGCGGCCGCCGCCGCAACCGCATCGTTGACAGGCTTCTCGATGCCCGGCCCACCCTCGGTTTTGCTGGCAACGATGAGACGCTGCACCAGCGCCTTCGTTTCGGCGAGGTCGCGGTCGCGCCGTTCTTCATGGGCCTGATAGCTTCTCTGCTGAAAATAGAAGAACCCGGCCGACAATCCGACCACCGCAAAGACGGCGAGAGCTGCAGCCGTCATCTTGATCCGCCGGTTGTCCGCAATGGCCTCCCGTTTGCGGACGTCGTCGAGCCCAACGCCGATGAGCCCTGCCACCAGCTTCAGCAAGGCGCCTTGCTTGCCGTCGCCGGTCGCGCGCGCGTCGGCGGCGATCGGCTCCTCCGGCTCGGTCGTGAGCCCCCCGTCGGCGCCGACCTTGAACCGCAGCGCCGGCGGAAAGCATTCGCGCGCCGGATCGCCCGGCTCGCCGTCGACGATCACGGCGATCACCCGCGCGGCGCCGCCCATGGCCTTGAAGGCGCGGATCTCCCCGTCGACGTATTTGCTTTGCGCCGCGTGTGGCGAGCAGATCACCACCAGGAACTGGGCGGCCGCGAGCGCCGCGCGGGTCTGCTCGGTGAGCGAATGGCCAGCGGCGAAGTCGTCACGGTCGCGAAAAATCGGCTTGAGCGATCCCGGCACCGGCCCGACCGGGGTTGGGCGGCCAACCAGATCGCGGTCGATGCGGAAGCTTTCGAGCGCAGCGTGCAGCCAATCGGCCCATGCCTTGTCGGCATGGCTGTAGCTCAGGAACGCGCGATACGTGAACATGGGTCGCATCCACCATGCGAGGCCTCTCGGGCTTAAGTATTGCGCCGGGGAATCGGCGATTGCAACCAGAGCGAGCGATCGAAGGTCGTGCATTCTGCCCGTGATTTTCACCAGGATGTGACGGGACACAGACGCGAATCCGCCCCAATCGGCACCTTAATTGCTTTCGAAGGGGACCGAGCCATCGGGACGCCGATGGATCGGACTGTGGTGGGACCTCCCGGACGTTACGTCATAACTGCAATGATGACCGCCGCCGCCAGATCTGCGCTGCGCCAGCGGGCCTTGCTTGCGGCGGCCGGCGCGTTGACCTTTGGGCTCGTCGCGGCTGCGGCGCAGACCCCGAAGCCGAGCCTCGAGGACGTCCGCAAGCGCGACCAGGAGCTCGAAGCGGTTCGCGCCGAGCAGAAAAAGGCCATCGAGAACGAGAAGAATCTGCGTGCGGAGATCGACGCGATCGCCGACGATCGCCGCAAGCTCAATCAGTCGCTGATCGATACGGCCAGCAACATCCGCTCGGTCGAGGCGCGGGTCCCGGACGCCGAGGGCCGCCTGCAGAAATTGCTCGATGGCGAGAACGCGATCCGCAAGTCGCTCGACAGCCGCCGCGCCGTCATCACCGAGGTGCTGGCGGCGCTCCAGCGCATGGGCCGCCGCCCGCCGCCTGCCATGCTGGTGAGGCCGGAAGATGCGCTCGAATCGGTGCGCGCCTCCATGCTGCTCGGCGCGGTGGTGCCGGGGATGCGCAGCGAGGCCGAATCGCTCGCCGCCGACCTCGGCGCCCTCGTGCGCGTGCGCACCGACGCGGCGGCGGAGCGCGATGCGCTGTCGCGCGATCTCGCCACGCTGGCCCAGGAAAAGTACCGCATGGCGTTGTTGATCGATGCGCGCCAGAAGCGTCAGGGGGACGCTGAGAAGGAACTCGACGGCGAGCGCCAGCACGCCGCGACCCTGTCGCGCCAGGCCGACAGCCTCAAGGATCTGATCGCCAAGCTCGAACGCGGCCTCGACAGCGCCGCCAAGGCTCAGCGCGCCGCCAACGAGGGCCGCGCAATGGGCGAGACCCGGCAGGACCTGGCGGCGCTCAAGGATCCGGGCCGGCTCGCCCCCGCGATAGCGTTCTCATCCGCCAAGGGCAAACTGCCGATGCCCGTCAACGGGACCAAATCACGTGATTTCGGTGCGCCGGATAGCAGCGGAGGTACCGAAAGGGGGATCTCGATCGTCACACGGCAGGGCGCGCAGGTCACCGCGCCGTGCGATGGCTGGGTCGTTTACGCTGGGAGTTATCGGTCCTACGGCAAAGTCTTGATCCTCAATGCGGGTGGCGGATATCATGTTGTGCTGGCGGGCATGGATAGGATTTCTGTCGATCTGGGTCAGTTCGTCTTGACCGGGGAGCCGGTTGCAGTCATGGGTGGGGGCCCGCACATGGCGTCAGCGATGTCGACCGGCTCGGCTGGCACGAGCCAGCCGGTTCTTTACATCGAGTTCCGAAAAGACGGCTCTCCCGTCGATCCAAACCCGTGGTGGGCGACAACCGACAGCGAGAAGGTTCGCGGATGATGCGCAAGACGTTCCTGGTTCTCCTCGGCGGCGCCACCGGCGCGGTCCTGACCCTGCTGGCGACACAGTCGTCGCTGGTCGCGGTCGGGTCGAGCGCCAAGGCAGCCGCATCGGCCGACACCTACCGGCAGCTCAACCTCTTCGGCGACATCTTCGAGCGCGTGCGCTCGCACTATGTCGAGAAGCCCGACGACAGCAAGCTGATCGAATCGGCGATCAACGGCATGCTGAGCGGGCTCGATCCGCATTCGAGCTACATGGACCCGAAGAGCTTCCGCGACATGCAGGTCCAGACGCGCGGCGAGTTCGGTGGTCTCGGCATCGAGGTCACGCAAGAGGACGGCCTGATCAAGGTCGTCGCCCCGATCGATGAGACTCCGGCCGCCAAGGCAGGCGTGCGGGCGGGCGACATCATCACCCATCTCGACGACGAGGCCGTGCAGGGTCTGACGCTCACCCAGGCGGTCGACAAGATGCGGGGCCAGGTCAACACCAAGATCCGGCTGCGGATCGTACGCAAGGGCGTCGAGAAGCCGCTCGAGGTGACGATCGTGCGCGACGTGATCCGCGTGAAATCGGTGCGGTCGCGGATCGAGGGCGACGACGTCGGCTATATCCGCGTCTCGTCGTTCAACGAGCAGACCACCGACGGGCTCAAGAAGGCGATCTCCGACCTCACGGCCGGAATCGCGTCCGAGAAGCTCAAGGGCTACATCCTCGATCTGCGCAACAATCCGGGCGGCCTGCTCGACCAGGCGATCTCGGTGTCCGACACGTTCCTCGAGCGGGGCGAGATCGTTTCGACGCGCGGCCGCGACGCCGAGGAGACCCAGCGGTTCAATGCGCGCGCGGGCGATCTCATCAAGGGCAAGCCGCTCATCGTCCTGATCAACGGCGGTTCGGCCTCGGCGTCCGAGATCGTGGCCGGCGCGCTGCAGGACCAGAAGCGGGCGACCGTCGTCGGCACCCGCTCGTTCGGCAAGGGCTCGGTGCAGACCATCATCCCGCTCGGCTCCGGCAATGGCGCGCTCCGCCTCACCACCGCGCGCTACTTCACGCCGTCCGGCAAGTCGATCCAGGCCAAGGGCATCACCCCTGATATCGAGACCCTGCAGGAGGTGCCGGACGAGGTGAAGAACCGCTCGGCGAGCGAGATCAAGGGCGAATCGTCGCTGCGCAACCACCTCAAGTCCGAGGGCGAGGAGCAGGGCGGCTCACAGTCCTACGTGCCGCCCGAGGCCAAGGACGACAAGGCCCTGCAGATGGCGTTCGACCTGCTGCGCGGCACAAAGACCAATGCGGCGTTCCCGCCAAATCCCAAGGGCGCCGTGCCGAATTGAGGCCTTGAGCCCATTCGGGCTGCCGATTAGGTGATTCGCGCGGGGCGGCCGGGAGGCCGCCCCGCGCGCTTTTGGGGCGAGCCTGCTGACCTCCCGATCATGATCGCCCTATCTTGATAGGGGTTGGCGGCCACTTGTAGTAAATTCGGACCATGATTCGCGAGGTTTGGGGCCGTGGCCGATGACCTGAACACGCCACTCGGCCAAAACACGCGACGGCCGGGGCGCCAAGGCGGATGTCGTGCTCGACGCCGTCCCGACGGCGACCGAGATCGACCGCGGGCTCGTGCGGCTCGAAGGAATAGCGCGCGACGCCGGCATCGCGGTCGGCGGCGCGACGGCGCTCCCAGTGTCGGTCGCCCGCATTGCGCTGTGGGCGAAGACCGCCGAGGCGCGCGGCTACCTGCTGGTGCCGGTCAGCACCGCCTCGACCAAGCCGAAGGCGAGTTGAACGCGGCGCGCCGCTCCTGGATTAATAGCGTCGCGGGTTGGACGCCTGCGACCGTTCTGGCTTCTCTGCCGTCTCCGCCTCAACCCCACGGTCGCGTCATGGCCCGTTTCGAAGATCTGCCTTATCGTCCTTGCGTGGGCACCATGGTGCTCAATGCGGCGGGCCGCGTGTTCATCGGCCGCCGCACCAGCGGTCCCGAGCATGTCGACATGGTGCATGCCTGGCAGATGCCGCAGGGCGGCGTCGACAAGGGCGAGGATCCCTGGCCCGCGGCGCTGCGCGAGCTCTACGAAGAGACCAATATCCGCTCGGTCGATCGGCTCGGCGAGATCGCCGAATGGCTCAACTACGACATTCCGCGCGAGCTGGTCGGGCAGGCGTGGAGCGGCAAATATCGCGGGCAGACGCAGAAATGGTACGCGCTGCGCTTCACCGGCGACGAGCGCGAGATCGACGTTGCGACGCCGGCCGGCGGCGCGCACGAGCCCGAATTCGTCGAATGGCGCTGGGAGCCGATGCGGAATCTGCCCGAGCTGGTGGTTCCGTTCAAGCGCGCGACCTACCAGCGGATCGTCAAGGAATTCGCGAAGTTCGCGGGGGCCTGAGCCTTACCGCCGCCTCAATGCATCGCGGTGGCCTCGAGCTGCCGGTCGACATCCCGGAAATGATCGAGCCGCAGGATCTCGCGGTCGAGCAGCGAGCCTTGCGGGATCTTCTGCAGGCTCTCCTCGATCTCCCTGATGCGCTGCGCGATCAGCCCGCGATCGACATCCGCGACCGTGGTCGCGACGTCGGCCAGCACCGTGAGGCCGTCGGGCGAGACCTCGGCAAAGCCGCCGAGCACGACGAAGCGTTGCGGCTCGCCGCTGCCGTGGACCGTGAGGAATCCGGGCTTGACGATCGCGACGAACGGGGCGTGCCCGGCGAGCACGCCGAAATCGCCCTCGATCCCAGGAACGTCGACCTGGGTGACGTCGCCCGCAAATACGAGCTTCGACGGCGAAACGAGATCGAAATGGAAGGTGGCCATGGACGCGTCCGCTACGCCGCCTCGGCCGCGAGACGCTTGCCCTTCTCGACCGCCTCCTCGATCGGGCCCACCATGTAGAAGGCGGCCTCCGGCAGGTAGTCGTACTTGCCTTCGACCAGGCCCTTGAAGCCGCGGATCGTGTCCTTGAGGTCGACGAGCTTGCCGGGCGAGCCGGTGAACACCTCGGCGACGTGGAACGGCTGCGACAGGAAGCGTTCGATCTTGCGGGCCCGCGCGACCGTGAGCTTGTCCTCCTCGGAAAGCTCGTCCATGCCGAGGATCGCGATGATGTCCTGCAGCGCCTTGTAGCGCTGGAGAACCTGCTGCACGCTGCGCGCGACCGCATAGTGCTCCTCGCCGACGATCGCGGGCGAGAGCATGCGCGAGGTCGAGTCGAGCGGGTCGACCGCGGGGTAGATGCCCTTCGCGGCGATGTCGCGCGACAGCACCGTCGTGGCGTCGAGATGCGCGAACGACGTGGCGGGGGCCGGGTCGGTGAGGTCGTCGGCCGGCACATAGATCGCCTGCACCGAGGTGATCGACCCCTTGGTCGTTGTGGTGATGCGCTCCTGCAGGGCGCCCATGTCGGTCGCGAGTGTCGGCTGATAGCCCACCGCCGACGGGATGCGGCCGAGCAGCGCCGACACCTCCGAGCCCGCCTGAGTGAAGCGGAAGATGTTGTCGACGAAGAACAGCACGTCCTGGCCCTGGTCGCGGAAGTGCTCCGCGACCGTGAGGCCCGAGAGACCAACGCGCGCGCGCGCGCCTGGCGGCTCGTTCATCTGGCCATAGACCAGCGCGCATTTCGAGCCGGCGGCGGAGCCGTTGTTCTTCTTCGGATCCTTGTTGACCTTCGACTCGATCATCTCGTGGTAAAGATCGTTGCCCTCGCGCGTGCGCTCGCCAACGCCGGCGAACACCGAGTAGCCACCATGCGCCTTGGCGATGTTGTTGATCAGCTCCATGATGATGACGGTCTTGCCCACGCCGGCGCCGCCGAACAGGCCGATCTTGCCGCCCTTGGCATAGGGCGCGAGCAGGTCGACGACCTTGATGCCGGTCACGAGAATCTCGGCCTCGGTGGACTGATCCGTATAGGACGGGGCCGGCTGGTGGATGGGGCGCTTCTGCGACGCCTTGACCGGGCCCGCCTCGTCCACCGGATCGCCCACCACGTTGATGATGCGGCCGAGCGTCTCGTCGCCCACCGGCACCGCGATCGGCTGGCCGGTGTCGGTCACCTCCTGGCCGCGCACCAGGCCCTCGGTCGTGTCCATCGCGATCGTGCGCACCGTCGACTCGCCGAGATGCTGCGCGACCTCGAGCACCAGCCGGACGCCCTGGTTCTTGGTTTCCAGGGCGTTGAGGATTTCCGGCAGATGATCCTCGAACTGCACGTCCACGACGGCGCCGATGACCTGGGTGATGCGTCCTGCGGGGTTGGCCATTTCGTCCTCGTTGCCTTCAATTCATATAAGCACGCGGCCGGGGCGTCAGAGCGCCTCGGCGCCGGAGATGATCTCGATCAGCTCCTTGGTGATCATCGCCTGGCGCGTGCGGTTGTAGGTGAGCGTCTGCTTGCGGATCATCTCGCCCGCATTGCGCGTCGCATTGTCCATCGCGGTCATGCGTGCACCCTGCTCGGAGGCGGCATTCTCGAGCAGCGCGCGGAAAATCTCCGTTGTCACGTAGCGCGGCAGCAGCTCGGCGAGGATGTCGTCCTCCTCGGGCTCGTATTCGTAGGACGCGCGCGCGCCGCTCTCGGTGTGCGTCGGGACGGCGGCCGGGATGATCTGCTGCGCGGTCGGGATCTGCGCGATCACCGACCGGAAGCGCGAGAAGAACAGCGTGCAGACGTCGAAGGCGCCGGCGTCGAACAACGCGGTGATCTTTTGCGCGATCGACTCGGCGTGCTCGACCCCGAGCTGGCGCACGCCGCGCAGCTCGATCGTCTCGACGATCTGCTTCTCGAACTGGCGCTTGAGCTGGTCGTAGCCCTT
>Ga0126384_10000558_pt1 | contig 20702 bp, 13 predicted proteins | sample PanSoiMetPlot_36_FD_92543 | JGI IMG/M metagenome (GOLD analysis project Ga0126384, IMG submission 92543) | Tropical forest soil microbial communities from Panama - MetaG Plot_36 | ecosystem: Environmental > Terrestrial > Soil > Tropical forest > Bulk soil | place: Panama | collected 2016-02-17 | reverse complement strand
TCAAATCAACCTAATGCGCGCACCATCGTCGCAGACCTGCCTACGATCGGCGATGAAGGTGAATTCCTCGGTGCTGATGGTATATCCGTGCTTGGCCGCGGCGCCAACGCCGGTATCTACGCAATCATGGGGTTGTCGCCCCAGGGCACAGGCAACAATGCCTTTGGAAACCTGTTCAGGGTCGATTCGAAGGGGGCGACTCAAAACCTCGCCAACGTCGGCAGTTATGACTTTCAGTGGACCGGTGACCACAGCAATCTATGGGAAGAATTCCCCGATTCCAATCCGTACGGGGTATTAGCCCTTCCGGATCACATTTACGTCGCTGACGCCGGCGCAAACACGCTCAATGAAGTGCTGGCTGACGGCAGCGTGCGCGTGCTTGCCTATTTCCCGAACGAGATTATTCGAGATGCGATACCCACCTGCGTTGCCCAGGGCCCGGACGATGCTCTTTACATCGGCACTCTGGCGCTGGTCGACACATTCGTCTTTGGACCTTCAGCCAAGGTTTATCGTGTCGATCCCTCGCAGGCAAATCTGATTGATCCAACCGCAACGCCCATGACTCTCTGGGCATCTGGGTTGTGGCCGATCAATGGCTGCACCTTCGGGCCTGACGGAAGCTTCTACGCGTCACAGTTATTCACCAATCCCGACATCAATAATGATTTCGAACATCCTCAAGGCGACGTCGTGAAGATCCCGTTTGCCAATCCAGCGCTGCATACGTTTTTGACGGGCGGAGCGCTTTCATTCGCCGGCGGCGTGGCAGTGAGCCCGAACGGCAGCGTCTTCGTGTCCGACGGCACAGCGTTCGTGCCTGAAGGCAGAGTAGTGAGGCTGGCTTCGCATCAATAGTTCTTCCAGCCGCATCAATGGTGAATCAATCAAACCGGACGAATAGATGAAGTGTGTGAACGAAAGGATCTTTACGGCGCTGCTGCTAGTCCTCTGCGCGTTCGTGTCGGCGAGGGGCGACGGGGTTGACGACTACATTCAGGCGCGTATGCGCGGGCTGCACATTCCCGGCCTCTCGCTCGCGGTCGTTCGCAACGGTCAGGTTGTTAAAGCAAGTGGTTACGGCGTCGCTAACCTCGAGCTTAACAGTGCAGCGACGCCGCAAACTGTTTATGAAATCGGATCGATGACCAAGCAGTTCACGGCAACCGCCATCATGATGTTGGTCGAAGAAGGCAAGGTTTGTCTCGACGACAGCATTAGCAAATACTTTCCTGAAGCGCCGGAATCATGGCGGCCGATTACGATTCGGCATCTGCTTTCGCATACGTCAGGCATTCAGAACCATGTGGCGATTCCGGGCTATCTCGGCGCCTTCAAGACCAACTTGCTGATGGAATCGACACCCGGACGCGAAGAGTTGCTCAGCATGTTCTTCAAGCTGCCGCTGGAGTTTCAACCCGGCGAGACCTGGTCGTATGACAACACTGGCTATTACTTGCTCGGGATCATCGTGGAAAAAGCCAGCGGCAAAGATTTCTGGCAGTTCCTGAACGAACGAATCTTTCATCCGTTGGGCATGAACGCCACGCGCAACACCGACGTCCGGGCGCTGGTTGCGAACCGTGCTGCTGGTTACGAATGGGTAAACGGCGCGTTCGAGAACCGTCCAGTGCTGGCGCCATTCGTCGCCTTCTCGGCCGGTTCGCTCGTATCGAACGTTCAGGACCTGGCGCGCTGGGATGCGGCGCTTTACACCGAGAAGCTGCTAAAAATATCGAGCCTTGAACAGATGTGGACCGCAAACAGAACTAACGAAGGCGCAGCAGCATCTTTTAGCTACGGTTTCGGCTGGTTCGTCGACAGTTATCATGGGCATCGGGTCGTGCAGCACAGCGGCGGCACGCTTGGCTTCTCATCGAATATCTATCGCTTCGTGGATGACAGGCTAACAATTATTATTCTGACGAATCACTCAGATATGATCCTCGATCAACTGGCCATCGATATTGCGGGCAAATATGTGCCGGCGCTGGCGAGGCCGGAAGGCAAACCTGATCCTGATCCGCATGTCTCGGTCAGATTAAAGAGAATACTTTCGGGCCTCTTGAATGGGAGGTACGAGAACGCTGAATTCGCGCAGCCAATGCGAGTCTTCCTAAGCACCGCTACCGGCAAAGCCTTCTGGCAATGGTTCGGTTCCCATGGGGCCCTACAGTCGTTCGTCTACTCTGATCGCGACGAAGTAAAAGATGGTAGCATCCTCCGCTACCGCTTGGTGCTGGGTGAAAATCAATATTGGCTGTCTTTCAGAATTCGGGGCGATGGATGCATCGAACAAATCTACTGGTGGTAGGTTACACAGCTGAATGAGTCATGCGCTCACTTGCGGGCCAGAGGCTCTCGGCCGTTGGCCATGATGGTCCTTAACCAACACAAGCTACATCACAGATCGAGTCCATCTCAGGAAGCGCTGCTTCAATTGATTGGTTTTGCCTCTGTCAGGGACATTCCGTGGCCGTTGAGAAAGCTGCGAAGTTCATCACGCGTTTGCTCATTCGCGGGCGATTCGGTCGACGGTGGTGAGAGAAAAAACTTTGTTTCTGAAGGAAATTGAGCGAGCTTTTCTTTGAGCTCTTCAATCGACTGAAACTCGTATTGGGCAACTCGAGCATGAAAAGGATATGGCTCGGAACCATGTTGAAAAGAGATGGTCAGAGCCTCCTCGTCCCACATCTTCAAATAACCATCCAGTTGTTGCTGGATACGGGGCACCTTAGTCAGTTGTGAGAGCCTCTGTAGCGCGGCCTTGTCAGATAACCACGCCCTACCGGTGGCCAGCGCTTGCATTAAGTTCGAACCCAATCCGAGCTCATAAACTTTTTCATTGGCGCCGCCGGCAAACGTTATGCTCAGTTCCTGCTCACGTCCTGACCACTGTGCGCTCCAGGTCGAGTACCGCCGCCAGAGAGCGGATTCGGCAGCAGGTGATCCAAATTTTGCCAGCATAGTTGCGGCGGTCATCGCTACTTCCGGATCGGGATCGTCGAGGCTCTTCACACCGATTTCTTCAAGCATCGGATCGTATCGAATCTCGGAGACCTCCTGAAACAAGGAATGGTTACAAGCCGTCAATTCCTCGCCGCGAGCAGCGACGGCTTTCTCAATACGGGGCCGCGCCGAGTCAGGGCTCACACGCAAGATGTATGCGAGGATCGGGTTTTGGATCATGCAGGCGCATTTTCCAATCTGAGGATCCAGCTTTTCCGTAATCTGCGGAAGGATCGCGTCGGTTGCGTAGCGAGCGATCAGTGAGGCCAGATTTGACCCACCATCCAGGTCATCGCCAGCTGCAAAGTGCTCAGCCAAGGCAAAGTCAACTTCAGGAAGAGTTTTATCCGGCAACAAGCCGAGCACACGCGCGCCAAATCGAGGACGGGGTCTGGTAATCTCCTTAATGATTGCGGGACGCGCACCGGCAGGATCAAGTTCATACCAACGTCGTAAAGCAGCGGCACTCACTTGCAAGGAGTCGTAAGCGTGTGATTCACGCATTTCTGGAAAATCACGATAGGACTGTGCGTAGCGCTTAAGGATTGGAAGCAAGGCGACGCTTTTGATCTTGTCCCAACGGAAACTCAGCAACGTGTTCTGTTCTTCTAACGACAGTTGATCGAACAACGATACTAACTGGGTGACCAGCTTATCGGTGGTTTGCTTTGGCACTGCATTCAGGTCCCACGCCTGATTCACAGCAGTGCTGAGACTAATGGACAACGCTTTGCCGCGCTTTGCGGGCAAGGCTGCAACTAGTTCTTCAACGGCCCTCTGTTGGGCAGCCCGCCAGTTAGTATCAACGGCATTTGAATCAGAATTAAGGATGCGCAGCGCATAAAGGAAATTACCGTCGATGGGATGATCCGGGTCGGCAAGCGCCTCTTCAAGCGCGGTGCGAGCGACTGAACGCTCGGGCGAAGAGATCAGACCAAGCATGCAAATATAGTCGAGTCCGCTGGAGTCTTCGCCTCTCATGCGTTTGGCCATCTCCCGCGCCGCGTCCGCCGTACCTAGAAAGCGAAGCGTTTCCAACGCCTGCCGGCGCGAAGTTTCGTACTGCTCTCTCTGTTCTGGTTTTTGTGGCGCCGAAACGTCCAGATTTGCCACGGCGGTCTTAAAGATTCGCTTTTGCCAAGCCGGATCTGCCGCGACGATCTTCAGCATAAGCTCGGTAGAGCGTGCAGTGACTGGCGAGGTTCCGGTTGGACTTGATTGATCGCGAACTCCGACCCTGCTGCTGGAAATCATGAGCCGGTACTCGCCTGGCTGAGTAAAGCGCACCCATTCATTGAGGTTGAGCTTGATTGTCCAGGGTGCTGAACTCAGAAATTGGAAGGCTGTTATCCCGCCCATGCCCCAATTGTGGGAACCCAATGGATCGACCGCGCCCTGTGATGGCGATATGGTGAAGTGCTCGTAATTCATGCGCCCGCTGCGATCGTATTGGGCCATATTAACCTGGTAACGATCCTTGACAGTGCTGCTGAAGCTGAGTTGTAGCGGAATGGTTTCACCGATATGAAACTCCTTGCGGTCGTTCGCAATCGACACTCTGAGGACAACGTTGCGGTCGACCGGAGGCTCAAATTGAGCGCAGACATGCCCGACGGCCATGCCAACAAGCAAGAGGGAAATAAGGAGACGCATATTTCTTTACATTCGCAGAACGATTAAACATCAAAAGCTTGCGAGGAAGCTAGAGGCGAGCCAAACCTGCAAAGAACTCCCGAAGATACCCCCATAAAGGGCCCGAGTGTTTGACAATTCAATCCTCAATCTAATATTGTCGTGCACATGTTGATTCGAATCCGCGAACGAAATGTGGAAAAGGTCCACGAGCGTAACTACCTGGTTTCGCGGAATGATTAACTCCTAAGTTTTAACTCTTAAGTTTCGAGGTTAACTGCCGTGAATCAGCGTTAGCAACGCTTCGGTTCGCGGCTTTTGGTTTTAGGGCCCTGCCAAAGAGAGACCACCCCGTCAACCGAAGTAACCGCCAGCCCTCCTCCATAAGGCGTGGAGCTTGAGAGACCCTCCGCAGAAAAGCGCGTTTTCGTTTCACCACACACTTCTGGAGGTGAAACATGGAAACACAGCGGCACAGGCAAATTTGTTTAGCGCAGAATTTCTTGAGGAGTCCAAAGCTGGTCCGCCGCCTGGTTGGCTTGAGTACGATCGGGACATCCGACACTGTTTATGAGATCGGCCCCGGAAACGGCATCATCACCGCGGCGCTCGCCAACGTGGCCAGGCAGGTCATCGCGATCGAAAAAGACCCGGAACTCGTTCGGCGTCTGCGGGGGCGATTTCGTGCGCTCGATAATGTTGAAATAGTTGAAAAGGATTTTCTCACCTATTCGTTCCGTCGACCCGAGCCCTACCCCAGGTTCGAACGACAGACGGGAACCCTGGAATACAAGATATTCGCGAGCATTCCCTACAACATTACAGCGCAAATCCTACGCAAGATCCTGAATGAGAAGTCCAACCTGGCCGAAGGCTATCTGATATTGCAGAAAGAGGCTGCGAAGAGATTTTCAGGCACTCCGAGAGAAACTCTAGTCTCGATCCTGGCTAAGCCTTTTTTTGAATTCCAGACTCTGTCGCAATTGAGGCGGACTGATTTTTGGCCCGTACCGAACGTTGACTCGGTGTTTCTGTCGATCAAGCGACGCAGTCGGCCGCTAATAGAAAGGCAAGACGTTGCTCTCTACCGTGACTTTGTTCAGCACGGCTTTGGGAGATGGAAACCGAATCTCAAATTGGCATTCAAGCACGTCTTTAGCTACAAGCAGTGGAAGTCTCTGGCTCGCGGCCTGGATTTTCCATTAAACGCCACGCCCACGGAGTTGAGCTTCGAACAATGGCTGGGTCTGTATCAGAGTTTCAGGCACAAACCGAGGCACGATGGTTCTTAAATTCTAGTTTCTTGTAAGAGAGAAGACGTATGACTTCCAGGGTGGCTCATCCAGATACAATCCACGCGTTTGCAGATCGTTTCCTTCACGCTCGTAAATGGCATCACCCATTAAATCGATGAGTTGCCATTGAGTGTCAGATAGATCGGTAAACGGAACACGGACGTAGCATTGACTCTGGTTCGGCGCATAGTTAACGGCGACGAGCAGCCGCTCTCCATCAGGATTTTGCCAGGCGAAGGCCACAAAACTATCTGACGTCCAATTGCCCTCCCATGCTGGAGCGCATTCGAGCAACTGCCATTGCCCCTCGCGAACCAGCGCCTCACGAAGCACGGCCAACAATCGATCGTAGAATTGCTTTAACTCTTCATCGACTGGCTCTTCCGGCGCGCGCACCAGGTGTGGTGAGATTCGTTTGCGCCGGCCTTCAAACTGACCATTGTGGAAGAAGCGAAGACCGGGAGAAAGAAACGAGAGCACAGCCGCAGCTTTGTGCTTTGACTGAGAAAAGACTTCTGCTGCTCGCGGTTCGTCGTGATTCTCGAGAAATCGGGCGGAGTGATTCTGATAATCGAAGTCGGCGAGGAAATGCTCTCGAACAGACCTGGCATTTCCTTCACGCAGCCGATCGTAGAGTCTCTTGTCATAGGTGTAGTCGAAACCTTGTTGCTGAAGCGTCCATTCCAGGTCCCAATAAACTTCCGCCATAAAACAAAAGGCCGGATACCGATCGCGCACTCGCTGAATTGCTTTGGGCCAAAATGCTTCTGATGGGAGTTGCCAGGTGCGTTCGAACACTTCCGGCAATAACAACATCGCCATGTCGCAGCGAACGCCGTCGCATTGCCCGGCGATTTTCAACAACTCGCCGGCCATTGCTACCTGGGTTAAGGGGTTTCCATAGTTGAGTTGAAAAGTATCAGTCCAGCCGGGAAAGTAAGGATCGCGACCATGGGCCAACACCAGATCACCCTGTTTTCGTCTGGCCCATGCGTAATTGTGAGGTGCGCGAGACAGCTCTTCTTCGGTGCCGGCGACATAATACTCGGGATGTTGCTCTACCCACGGGTGATCGAGTCCCGTATGATTGGGAACAAAGTCGAGCATGAGTCGAAGTCCACGTGTTCGTAGCCTTTCACGTAGGCGTCCAAGGCTCGCATCGCCACCAAGTTTTTGATGCACTGCGTATCCAGTAATCGCAAAGCCGGAGCCCTCTATATCTTCCTCGCGAAGATCGGTGAGTGTCTTCTCGAATTCTGTCCTTAATTCCGGAATGGACCGCGAAATCTTTTGCGATGCCATTCCGGTTTGCCAAACACTCAGAAACCAAATCCAGTCGAATCCGATTTCAGCCAGGCGATCAAGTTCGCAATCCGGAATGTGATCCAGGGTCGCCGGCCTGCCCAACTTTTGAGATAGTTGTGTAAGCCAAACCCGAGTGTTGATTTGGTAGAGCGATGGATACATCGGCAAGGACCTATCGTTCAGATTTCTCGGTGTTGGCCGCTCCCACTGCTTTACCGAAGGCTTGTTGTTGAACCACACGATCCACGAGCCCACCAATCGTCGCCTTCAGCACATCATCAGCGCTGACACGAGCAAAGAAGTCTTGTAAAGCGGCAATGCATCCTGTCCACCCAGTCTGATGACCGGCTCCCAAACCGGCCCCATTATCTCCATGGAAATACTCGTAGAAGAGAATTAAGTCACGCCAGTGCGGATCCTCCTGGAACTTCTTTGTACCTCCGTACACTGGACGGCGCCCGTTCTCATCTCTAAGGAAGATGGCCGAAAGTCGCCTGGTGATTTCTTTGGCCACCTCGAAAAGCGTCATTCGAGTGCCGGAGCCAGTAGGGCACTCGACCTTAAAGTCGTCTCCGTAAAAGGCGTAAAGGTTCAGAAGACCACGGACGATCAGCGTGTTGACGGGCATCCAAATTGGACCACGCCAATTTGAGTTTCCGCCGAACATTCCTGTATCTGACTCGGCGGGTAGATAAGAGACGCGAAGTTCGTGACCCTGGCAATTGAAAACGAATGGATTTTGCAGATGGTAGCGCGACAATGACCGTATACCATGCGGGCTGAGGAATTCATTCTCGTCAAGAAGATATTTAAGGACCTTCTCGAGCCGCTCTTTCGAAAGCGGCGACAACAACCGGCGACCACCATAGCCAACGTATCCCTCAGGAGTGGGCGCCACTTTTGCTACCACATCCGGGTGACGTTCACCGAACAGTTTTGTTAACTCAAATAGCCTCGGGTGTGACTTTAGTGCCTCTGGACCGAAAATAGTTGACGCGCACAGAGGCAGGAGACCGACCATTGATCGGATCTTGAGTCGAGTGCCTGAGCCATCCGGCAGTCGTAGAACGTCATAAAAGAAACCGTCCTGCTCGTCCCACATTTCGTCGGGATATTCGCCAATGCGATCCATGGAGTAGGCTATCCACATGAAGTGCTGTAGAAAATTGAAGGCATAGTCTTCGTATTCATCCCGGTCGTGCCCGGCCAGGATGAGAGCAATCTCCAACATGTTCTGGCAATAAAACGCCATCCAAGCAGTCCCATCGGCTTGCTCCAGTGTCCCTCCAGTGGGAAGCGGGGCGCTGCGGTCAAAGACGCCAATATTGTCGAGGCCCAGGAACCCACCAGCAAAAACATTTCGCCCTTCTGGATCCTTACGATTCACCCACCAGTTGAAGTTGAGCATTAGACCCCGGAACGAGCGCTCCAGAAACTTGTAATCTTCACGGCCCAGAGCCCGTTCCACCTTGAAAAGATAGAGGGTGGCCCAGGCATGGACCGGCGGATTCACATCGCTGAAGTTCCACTCATACGCGGGAATTTGCCCGTTTGGGTGTGAGTACAGGCTTCGAAGCATCAACAGAAGCTGTTCCTTGGCAAAGTCAAAATCGACAAGTGAGAGCGAGATCGTATGAAAGGCGAGATCCCAGGCCGCGTACCAAGGGTATTCCCACTTGTCCGGCATCGAGATGATGTCGCCGTTGAACATGTGGAACCACTCAGCGTTACGCATCTTTTGTGTTGAGGGCTCGACAACCGGATGCGCGCCATGCTCGTCGAGCCACGTGTCCACGTCAAAGTTGTAGTACTGCTTCGTCCAAAGCATTCCCGCAAGCGCCTGACGATGGATTAGTCGTTCGTCCTCGTTGAGAGAAGCCGGCGTAATCCGATCATAGAATTCGTTAGTGTCGGCAAGACGTGTGGCAAAGGTTGTGTCGAAACCATTCCCGAATGGTTGGGCGAGAGGATTGGCCGACAATCGCAAGCGCACTACTGACGAGCCACTGGCGGGGATATCGAGAAGATAACGCGCCGCGGCCTTGGTTCCTGTCTTGGCCGGGTTAACTGCTTCGGCGTTCCCGTTGATGACATATTGATGGAAAGAGTCTTTGACCCAGGGTGTTTGATTTGGCTGGCCCCAGATCCGCTGAATGTTGGTTTGGTTCTCCGTGAAGAGTAGTTCGGGATCAGCTTCGCAGAAGAGCGTGTAGTCACCCAGTTCCGGGTGTGTAGCGCGAATCGCGTCTCCGGATTCATACAACACGGGCTTTTGTGTTGCTTCCCGCCACGACCATGTATTCCTGAACCATAGCGTCGGAAGAACATGAATGCGAGCCGGTTCTGGTCCCCGGTTATAGACCGTGATTCGTATCAGGACGTCTTCTGGTCCTGCTTTGGCGTACTCAACGAAGACGTCGAAATATCGATCATCCTCGAATATACCTGTGTCGATTAGCTCGTACTCGTAGTCGTGGCGCGAGCGGCGCCGGTTGTTCTCCACCAACTCTGCGTATGGGTACTCGCGTTGCGGGTACTTGTAAAGGCACTTCATGTAAGAGTGTGTCGGCGTCGAGTCAAGATAGAAGTAGTATTCCTTCACGTCCTCGCCATGGTTTCCCTCGCTGTTTGTGAGCCCGAAGAGTCGTTCCTTCAGAATAGGATCACGCTCGTTCCAGAGCGCGAGGGCAAAGCAAAGGCGTTGCTTATCGTCCGAAATCCCTCCGAGCCCATCTTCGCCCCAGCGGTAGGCTCTTGAGCGCGACTGATCATGGCTGAAGTAGTCCCAAGCGTTACCATCCTCGCTGTAGTCCTCGCGCACCGTTCCCCATTGCCTCTCGCTCAGGTAGGGTCCCCACTTCTTCCACGGAGTGCCAAGCTCGCGCGCATCATTCAAACGCTTCTGCTCGGCAACATCGTAGCTTCTGGTCGTTTTAGTTGATCTATTTGTTTTCCTGGACGACATGACTCACCTCAGTTGCGGATTTGTATTCTTGAAAAGTCGGGTCGAGGTTGAGCCTTTGGCAGGTAAAATCAACAGCCTCGCCACTTTCCGGAAAATTATCGCCGGATCCACAGTGCGGCCATTTTGATCCAACCTCACTCTAGTTGAGAAAGGCGATCAAAAACACTGTCATTTTTGACATGTCTGCGTGGATTTTTTGCAGCCTTGGCATCAGTTTTGGCTACTGTCTGGCTGATCTAGATCGGAAGCTATGCTTGACGTGGGAGGGTGAAACGCACACCAACGGATAGGCGCCGTTATTAAATCGTTGACTGAAGCGCTGCGATGTCCGAAATCGTCGTACTTTAGTCATAGCCGACACGACTAACTCCGTCTACACTACAGCAGCGGAGGAAACATGAAATCGAAGCGGATCGGTTTGTTAGGCTTCGACGGCGTTCAGGCGTTAGACCTCACTGGGCCAGCCGAGGCATTCGCTGCGGCGACGGTCGACGACAATGGTGATGGGCCACAACGCTGTTACGAAGTAGTGGTAATAGGTTTGACCAACAAACCTTTCGTCTCTGCCGACTGCCATCTCATCTACAAGCCACATAAAACTATCCTTACCGCGCCACCATTGGACACCCTTATCATTGCCGGCGGGCCGGGCCTTCGTGAACCAGAGACGAATGCGAAGGTTTCTGCCTGGGTTAAGAGCCGCGCCAGTCGCATCCGCCGCATTGCCACAGTATGCACCGGCACGTACGGCCTGGCCGCGACAGGTTTATTGGACGGTCGAACAGTTACAACGCACTGGCGCAACGCACGCGATTTTGCCTCTCGATTCCCTAAGGTAAAAGTTGATCCAAACGCGCTCTATCTCAAAGACGGCAACTTCTACACTTCGGCTGGTCTCACCGCCGGAATAGACCTATCGCTCGCGTTGATTGAAGAAGACTTTGGCTCACGCGTCGCGCTCGCGGTCGCGCGTGAGCTCGTGGTCTACCTGAAACGGCCCGGCGGACAAGAGCAATATTCCGAGCCGCTCAAGTTCCAAACAAGTTCGACCGATGTGTTCGCAGACCTGGTCGGGTGGATGACTGGCCACTTGCATCACGATTTATCAGTCGAATCACTCGCCGCAAAAGCTTGTCTCAGCTCGCGACAGTTCAGCCGCTGCTTCAAGAATGGTTTCGGCACCACGCCCGCCGCTTTCGTCGAACACCTGCGACTAGACGAAGCTCGGCGGCGCCTGACGATGCCGAACCACAATATCGAGAGCGTCGCCGCCTCGGTCGGATTCAAAAGCGCAGATGTGTTTCGCAGAGCATTCGAGCGCCGCTACGGCATCACTCCCAGCAGTTATCGAAGGCGTTTCGACATCCGCTTCAGTTGAAGGTCCGAAAACATCGGAAACTTGTCTGCCCAATTCAATTAGCCAGCGGCATCTTACCGGTCGCAAGAATGAAACTCACGAGAAAGAGAGGAGGAACACCCATTTATGTACAACAAACCAAAAAAATGGTCGATCTTTTTCATCGCTTTCATTTCCTTCTCGGCGCTGGCATTTGGCCAACAGCCTTCAAGCCGGTCCGTAGTCCCGGCTACCAAGCTGGTTCCGCCAGCCCACGGCAAGATCCGGGTAGCCTTCATCATAGGACGAGGGGCTGAGACGATCGATGTTGTGGGCCCCTGGACGGTCCTCCAAGCCGCCCTGAACTTTTCGCCGGGCGCGAGCATGGAGGACATGCAACTCTTTCAACTTTATACCGTGTCGGAAAGTACCAAGCCGGTCCATCTCACGGGAGGAATGCAAGTCATACCGGACTACACGTACGCGGATGCTCCGGAACCAAATGTGGTAGTGGTTCCGGGAACGACCACTTCTCCGGAGATGTTGGATTGGATTAGAAAGATGACAAAACGCAGTGACGTCGTGATGTCAGTCTGCGTGGGTGCCTATCGTTTGGCTGAAGCGGGTGTGCTCTCCGGCAAGACGGCAACGACCATGACAGGAGCCTATGCAGACATTCAAAAGAAATATCCGGATGTGCACTTCGTGCGCAATATGCGTTGGGTGCAGAGCGATCCAGTGATCTTCACATCTGGGGCGACTGGCGCTGGGATAGACCTGGCGCTTCACATCGTGGAACTCTATTTCGGCCGCGACGTCGCGACCCGCGCTGCCCTCTCGATGAATTATCCGGGTCAGGATTGGAAAGGAGATGGGACTGACAGTGTCAAGAGGCCGCTTCCTTCTGATCAGTTGTCTACCGGCGTGCTAGGCAATTGGCACGGTAAGGTGATTACGAAGGAAGGGCCTCTTGAGTTGGCTGTACACATTTGGCCGTACCCGGACGACAAGCACCTTGTCGGAACTGCAGACGTACTCAACCGAGACGACAGAGATCTTTTCATCGATCCGATTGCGCTCAACGGTCCGGACTTGCATTTCGAAATTCACAACGGCACAGGGACGTTCGATGGCAAGCTCAATGCGGAAGGGACGACTATCGAAGGCAATTGGAAAAAATCTGGTGGATCAGCGCCGCTCGTGCTCAAGCGCGTGAAAAATGAGACTCGCAGGTAGGTTTTTCGGCCAAAGAATTAAAGGAGAGGAGCGATGAAGCACATGAAGACAGGGGCGACGACAGTTGAAGGGCTGACCCGAAGGAATTTCATAAAGGGTGGGGCGGGCGCAGTTCTCGCTGTCGGCTGTCTGCATGGCTTCGAACTGCACACCACGGCGAAGGGAGCAAACCTCAATCGCAACGCCGCGAGAACCTACATTTGTCCGCCGTGCGGCCAGGCCTGCGACAAGCTGACGTTCGATCAGCCCGGCAACTGTCCGCAATGCGGAATGACATTGATTCCGGCAGACGGCGAAGGCGGCCCGCCGAAAGTCGCTATCCTTCTTTACAACGGAGTTGAGCTCATAGACATCGCCGGGCCCTGGGAGGTCTTCGGCGGAGCGGGTTTTCTCGTTCACACGATTGCGGAGAAGGCAGAACCGCTCACGTTGGTGTATGGGCAAAAGGTAATCCCGGATTACACTTTTGAAAATAGCCCGAAGGCGAACGTGCTGTTAGTGCCGGGAGGCGGGTATACGGCCCAAATGAAGAACGAGGCGCTTATCAGTTGGATCAAAAGTAAATCAAATGAAGTGCAATACGTGATGTCCGTCTGCACCGGCGCTTTTTTGTTAGGACAGGCCGGACTGCTGGCGGGAAAGACGGCTACGTGCACATACGGGATGATCGAAGATTTGTCCAAGTTCCCGAATACGAAAGTCGTCTATGATCAGCGATACGTTGACAACGGAAAAGTAGTCACGACCGCTGGGTTATCATCCGGCATCGATGGAGCTCTTCACCTGGTCTCCAGAATGCTTGATCTGGGAAGCGCACAGAGTGTCGCCCTCGGCATTGAGTATCGTTGGGAGCCTGAAACAAAGTGGGCACGCGCTGCAATGGCCGACAAGTATCTGCCGGACGGGTTAGCTTACGGAGGTGCGAGGCTCAAAGGGGCGCAGGCCAAGCTGATCTCAACCGCAGGCGATGCGGATCGTTGGGATCTTAAGCTGCTCGTCTCTGAACCGAACTCTTCCGCTCGAATCATCAATCTTCTGCGCGAGCGTATCACAGCCAACAGTGGTGTGGGTGGTATGGCGGTTCGCGTCTCTCACCTGCGCAGCGGCCCGACTTTTATCAGTGGCAGAAAAGATTCTGAACTCAAGTGGAAGTTCACTGACGATCAAGGGCGTAACTGGAATGGTCTGGGAACAGTCGAACCTGCGTCTGATGGCAAAGACAAGTTCATTGCCACATTGAAACTTGCTCGCACTTGATGCGACCTCTAATGCCGTGTGCGCTTTTGGTTTCCACCACGCATACCAAATGAGGACAAAGTTTGGTTCGATTTTTCCTCGTTAGTCGAGCGGCTTAAGTAGATGCGTCGCCGTGTACTTGCCGACCTTGCTACCGACTGCAGTACCCACCTCGGTGCTGTTGCGCCAGTGCATCCCGCCCCACACGCGCGCATTGCCTTCTTCAGCGTGAATCTCATTAACGCTGGTGTAATTCCTAACCAAACCGCCGTTGCCAATGAACGCCAGCGAAAACTGATCCGTGCCAAACCATACAGTATAGAACCCCAGCGTGCTCGCTCCGACCGTGGTGTGGGCCGCGGGATATTCAGGGTGGGACGGCGTGACGATAAAGGGTGACCATGTTGGATTCGGTTCTGTCTCGGAGTTGCCATCAGTATCGCCGGCGCGAATCGCTGTAACCGGACGCCAAAACATGTACGTGTACTTCCCATCCCAACACGCGATCAACCCATTCGTCACCGCGGCGAATCCAATCGCCTCAAAACGAGCGGCGGTCAATAGGTCCATCGACCCGGCCAAACTGCGCACGTTGGCAGTCCATAGTGCGGTTGCCGATGGCGACCAGAAAAGGGCAGTCGCTGATTGCTCGGCGGTGCGGCTCGACCCGCCGCTTTGACCGAGATCCTTCGACTCGTTGAAGTCGGTCGTATAGGTCGTGCTATCGAGTGCCGGGGGAGGATGCGGACGGAAGCGCGACGGTTCGTCATAGCCGAAAGGAGTGACGAACCGGAGAAAAGGAGTCTGTGGATTCGCGAATGCGGGCGGGGTCGGAACCCAAACACCGGGGCCGCTGCCAGGCGTGTAACCTTCAAGCTCCGGATCGTTTCGGTGATCTGCAGCCCGCGCCTGGAGCACAGCCAACGCCGCCGCCTCACCAACCAGGATGCCATGTTGGATCGCTTCAGGGCTTGCGGAAACGCCGGTGATGGATGTGTTGTAGGCGCTTTGGATCGTCGCCGCTCGGGTTGGAAACTCGTTCAAAGCGACAATGTAGGCGGCACGAATCGCCGCAGCTTCGGGCGAGGCGTCCGGAACCGACGCGGGCTTCGACGCGAAGGGCCGGTACGGCCCGTCCAATACGGCATTGACGGCGTCGAACATCGCCAACTGCGCGATGGTGGTGCGAACTTGAGTGCGTAATGAATTCTCGCCGACCGAAGCCCCAAGCAATATAAATCGGTTGCCCCATTCGTCGAGCACTGCCGATCCGGTGAGCGCAGTGACGGTGTACGCTTGCCCGCTCAGTTGCGCTTTGGGACCGGTCGTCGGTGCAAACAGAACCGCAATGATACCTAATACTGCGACGCCACAAAGTCTTAGTTTCATGACTGCTCCTTTCCAGAATTCCTTTGTTTGTGAATTTCTTTCGACTGAGCGCAAGGACTAAGTACAAAACAGGATTAGGAAACTTCCTTCCCCGGAGTAAAATACGGAACGTTTCGGACTTCCCCCGACAATGCATCTTCGTCCAAGCGACTGAACGCGAGTGGTGAAACTAAGCCGATTCCTACACTGGTGTCCTTACCTGACGTGGAATTTATTCGGAACTTTTCTTGAACGTGGTTATGAGCAGCGATTTCTACGAGTTCGGCCCTTTTCGCTTAGACCCGAAGGAACACACGTTACTGCGTGACGGACGTCCAATTCCCCTCAGGCCGAAAGTTTTCGACATCCTTTTAGTTCTGATCGAGAACCGCGGTCACCTCGTGGACAAGGAACAGTTGATGAATTCGGTGTGGACGGAGCAATTCGTCGAAGAAGGAAATATCAACAAGAATATCTCAATGCTTCGCCGAGCCCTCGGTGAAGGCGATGACGGGCAGCAGTTCATTGAAACAGTACCCAAACGCGGCTATCGCTTTATCGCGGATGTCCAGAAGGTGAATAACGACGAAGCGCCCGTATCGCAGACCACGCCCACCCAAACCAGAACGTCCAACAGACATTGGATTCCGGTCCTGGTTATTCTCGCACTGCTCATTGCCGTAGCAGCATATTTTGTTCTCGTCCGGGAGCGCCGTCTCTCGCGAACTCCAACCATCACCTCAATCGTAGTTTTGCCATTGCAGAATCTTTCCGGCGATCCGACGCAGGAATACTTCGCGGACGGCATGACGGATGCGCTGATCGGAGACCTGGCGCAGATTGGAGCGTTGCGCGTCATTTCCCGGACTTCGGCCATGCATTACAAAGGGACCAACAAATCGCTTCCGGAGATCGCCCGGGAGTTGAACGTTGACGCAGTAGTAGAGGGAACGGTCCAACGCTCGGGTGAGCGGGTGCACGTGCGCGCACAACTGATTCACGCTGCTTCCGACTCGCACTTGTGGGTAAGGGAATACGACCGGGATTTGCGTGACGCCTTGGATTTGCAGAGTGAAATCGCTCGGAACATAGCCAACGAGGTGCGCATCAAAAGCACGCCGGCTGAACAACGACTACTCGTTCAAAAGAGGGTCATTGCCCGAGAAGCCGTCGACGATTACTTGCAGGGCCGCTACTACTTAAACAGACGCACAGAACAAAACCTGCGTAAAGCCATCGAATTCTTCGAAAGCGCGATCCACGCCGACCCAAGCTACGCCCAGGCGTATGCGGGGCTGGCAGATTGTTACAACCAGCTCGGCACAATGATGATTGGTGTACTGCCGTCTTCAGAAGCGAGGCGAACTGCAGAAACTGCGGCGAGGAAAGCCCTCGAGATTGACAACGACGTAGCTGAAGCACACGCGGCGCTGGGTTTTGTAAATTATTTCAATTGGAACTGGGCCACAGCCGAAGAAGAATACAAACGATCCATCGAACTGAACCCAAACTACGCCAGCGCTCACAGCCAATATGCGCACTATCTCGTGTGTCGTGGGCGCATCAATGAAGCAATTACAGAAAGCAATCGCGCGCAGGAGCTAGATCCGCTGTCGCTGTCTATCAGTGCGGGTAGGGGAGTTATCCTCACAAACGCGCGTCGCTATGAGGAGTCCACAGAACAACTCCGCCGCATCATTGCGATAGACCAGAATCACTATCAGGCACATTACGCTTTGGCAGTTAACTATATCGCCAACAACCAGGTCGATGAGGGGATCGATGAAGCTGAAAAGGCAGTTGCTGTATCTGAACGTGCGCCGGCGGCGCTGGGAGTGCTCGGGTTAGCCTATGGGCTTGCGGGGAAGAAACGCGAAGCTAATGCCGTGTTGAATGAGTTGTTGCAATTGCAGCAGAAACGGTATGTCACACCGATGGCTTTCATATACGTCTATATAGGACTAGGGAATAAGGACCAGGCGTTCGCATGGCTTGAGAAAGCGTATCAGGAGCGCTCCAATCCGATCGCGTTTTTCAAGGTAAATCCAACAATAGATCCGCTTCGAGCTGATCCCCGGCTTGCGGATCTCTTAAAACGAATCGGGCTGGATTCATAAATCATGACGACCGAAACGATAAGCTGACTTATTTCGTCAAGCAGGGAAAACTAGATCCGGCCGGCGGCTAAATCCCTCACCAACGCGGCAAGACTTTTTTCAGTGGCGGAAAAGATTCTGAATTCAGGTTGAAGTTCACAGACGATAAAGGGGGTAACTGGACTGGTTTAGGAATGGTCGAGCCTGCGACTGATGACAAAGGCAAGTTCATAGCAACTTGAAGCTTGCGCGTCAGGGTGTCGGTCTTAACGCAAGCACGTCTGCTTGCGAAGTCTTGACTGCGCGTCGCAGCGGAGGCTATCCGGCCCGCACCCTGGGTTCTTTGATCAAGGCTAGCAAAGCGCCAACTCCCGCAAGTGCCCGTCAATCCCTGGCGGCCGCAAGCAGAATAATTGGAACGACAATGGCCGCAAGGCCAATGATCAAGCCAATCTGGCGCTTCTTTGGCGGTATTCTCTTGCCATTCCAGGCCCGGGTATGACCATAACCTTTAGAAACCTGTTTTATGTCCTCGAAGTGGATCTCGACCTTTGCTTTCAGGTCAACATCGTAGATGACAACAAAATCATCTTCGATCTTTTCGATCCGACCATAGAACTCCTGTCCATCGCGCCGAATGATCGTTACATCCTTCACTGGTCCGATCTTTGAGATCTGCTCTTTGATCTTTTTCGTTTCCGCGGCCAACTTGATTGCTGCCTCATTCTGTTGAGGCGTTTGAGCCTGGAGGAGGGAAACCTGGTTGCTCAATGCCAACGTGCAACAGAAGAGGAACGTAGACGTGAGTCGAAGGCTGGTGAGCCTGGTAGACATAAACGATTCTTCCTTTTTGTACGGCCCCGCATCGGCGTGATGTTGGCGCCGCCCTTCCAGTTTTTAGTTGGTTTATGCAGAAGTCGTTAGCCCAACAGTTCCGCTGTGCTCAGCCAACCACTGTCGGATACCCGCGATGAAATACTCGATATCATTCGGATGCCGCGACGATACAAGGTTCGCATCAATGACGACCGGCTTGTCATCGCTCCAGATGCCGCCGTTCTCCTCGACGATTGGCTTGATAACCAGATCCGGAAACTCTTTCTCCAAATGAAAGCCGGTTAAGTGGCGGCCCCTCGCGATGCCCGACTTTGCGACCAAAAGGGAACCTCTGCAGATTGATGCAACAAGCTTCGCGTCATTGTTGATTTTGCGTAAGAACGTGACCATGGCGGGACTTTCAGCCAACAATGCCGGGCTCTTCGCGCCTCCGGGAACTAAGACACCGATGTAATCGTTCGGGTCGGCTTCATTGATCGACTTGTTGACGTCGAGCATGCCAATCCGTGAGAAATATGAATAAATCTCGATCGGCTCCTTCTTTATCGATATGACTTCAACATCCAGGCCCAACTGGTCTTGCAAGGCAATCTTCGGCAAAAAATACTCGGAGTCTTGAAATGCATCCGCGACTAGCGTTGCCACCTTTCCTTTCATCACAATCCTCCAGTGTTCAATTCGTTGGTTCCCAGACGCTAGTCCAAAGCGCAAGCACAAACTACAACGTGGCGTAGCTGGAGTTGTGAAAGTCGCGTTCAATTCTTGTGAAATTCATGTTTGATGGTGAAGATAGATACTCACCACCCCATCGGGCTCGTAATCATTTACTACGAATTCGAATGAAGCGGATTGCGACCCCTCTTTACACTTTGTTATAGGCGATAACTCACTATTGCTGAAAAGGGATATACGTCGCTTCCGCAATTCTCATGTGCGCAGAACGCCTGATATTTTATCCAATCGTCCTGATCTAACTTGCCAAATGGGAACTGGTATTGGCGCCCTTTGGCTATTTAAAGTTGAGCAATATTTCGAGGTGAGGATTGAGTACTGTGATGAAAATAAAGGAATGATTTTCATTGCGCGCGCCTTGCGACTTGATCCATTGTCGTCCTCCATAGATGCATGGCCGCGTAACCTCTCCAGGGACGCCACGCTTCGGCGCGTGCTTCTAACTCCAGAGCCGAGAGTGGTCGCTCGGCGATACCCGCAAGCCGGCGCAAGTCTGAATCGTTAGCTGGAAACGCATCGGGCTCGCCGAGCGCGCGGAGCGCAACATACTCAGCGATTGACGATCCCACACCTGGCAGCTGCGACAGTACTTCAAGAATACTATTCGTCGACGCATTGAAATCTAGTTTCTTCTGAAGCACTGCGCGGGAAACTTCCTGTAACGCGGCAATGCGGGTTCTGGATAAACCTAGCCCTTCGAGATCTGCTTTCGCCAGGGCAGCCGGCGTCGGAAATAGACTCGTTAGGTCTTGAGCACAGTTCTTAATCCGCCCACCGGCGCGTTCCACAATACTGCCAACAAGGGTGCGCACGGAGGCGACGCCGGCCTTCGACGCCAGCACTGCACAAACGGTGCACTCGAATGGATCCCATTCACCTGGAATCCGCAAGCCGGGACGCTGCTCTACATATGGCCCAAGTAACGGATCCGAACGAAGCACAAATGTCGTCAATGCGGGATCAGCCGAAGTGTCAAAAACACGACGCGCTGCTGAAGCAATCTGAAAAAGACTGGAAGACACCACTCCTTGCACTCGAAGTTCCAACGCATTCTCGCCTTCAATGGGCCTCACGCAGATGATCGAGAAGCCGGCGTCGGTTTTGAGTGTTCGAGAGTAACTGCCTTCATCAACATGCTCGACTCCGGGAATGGCATTCGCTGCCAGGAAATCTCGGACCTGGTTCCAATCATAAGGTGGGCGGTAAGCGAGCTTCAGTATCACTCCACCATCGGCGTCTGCAGCAGAGTCAGAGTGTTTGCGAAGCTCACGAGGCGCTCTTCCATAGGCTTGCCGGAACGCAGTATTGAATCGTCGCACACTTCCAAAGCCGGCCGCTAAACCAATCTCTGTGATTGTCAGATTGGTCTCGTCCAACAGACGCTTGGCGAATTGCAGCCGCCGGGTTTGTGCAAAAGAGATCGGAGAGGCGCCCACGTGCTGCAAAAACAGACGACGCAGATGACGAGCTCCCAGTCCCAACCTGCCGGCCAGGTCATCAACCGATCCACTGTCGAGAATGCCTTCCTCGATTAATCGCAGCGCGCGTTGGACAACCGCCTACGCAACTGGGGCCAACAATCGTGGCCAGATAGTTGGCTGGGCTGAAAATGGCATCCACGATCCCGCCTGTAATCCGTCCTTTCAAGTCTT
>Ga0126384_10000557_pt1 | contig 20715 bp, 16 predicted proteins | sample PanSoiMetPlot_36_FD_92543 | JGI IMG/M metagenome (GOLD analysis project Ga0126384, IMG submission 92543) | Tropical forest soil microbial communities from Panama - MetaG Plot_36 | ecosystem: Environmental > Terrestrial > Soil > Tropical forest > Bulk soil | place: Panama | collected 2016-02-17 | reverse complement strand
GTCCCAGCCCCGACGTCGCAACCGTGATCGACACCGTGCTCACGGGCCTCAGTGCGTTGCGTCTAAGCCGCATGCCTGCAAGAAAGAACAGGCCAGTAAGCCCGATCTCACGCGCAATCGCGAGAACTCGCTCACCGCTCTCGCCAACCAGGAGTTGTTCCCTTAAGTGGCTCGGTGCCAGCAACGCGCTGATAGTCACTACTAAGAGCGCGATGCTGATGCCGGTCTGTTCCGGCAGCCCCCTGCGCCGAGCCACTTTTCCGCCGAGTAGTATCAAAAAGGCGGTGATTATTAATGTTGAAATGAGCAAAACCTGCATCATTATCTTTCCTCAGATCTCTCTTTTGTTCTGATCAACGAAAGCCATCAGGCTGTAACCTGCGTCTCAGGTCCAACACTCGTGTGCTTTCTAACCTCGAAGTACCACTTCCAGATTTCATAGATCGCCGGATAAACCGCGAGTTCTAGAATGAATGAAGTGAAAATGCCCCCGATCATCGGCGCGGCGATTCTCTTCATCACATCTGCGCCGGTGCCGGTTGACCACATAATCGGCACCAGACCGGTGAACATCACGCCAACAGTCATCACCTTTGGTCGCAGCCGCTTGACTGCCCCATGCAAGATCGCCTGCTTCAGATCTTCCTTATTCCTCATCAATCCCTTCGCTTGAGCTTCGTGATAAGCAATGTCCAGGTACAGCAGCATGAACATCCCGGTTTCGGCGTCGACACCCATAAGCGCAATCAGCCCAACCCACACCGCGATGCTCATGTTGTAGCCGAGAAAATAGAGGAACCAGATTGCGCCCACCGCCGAGAACGGCACCGCCAGGAGTATGATCATAGTCTTGGTTACCGAACGCGTGTTGAAGTAGAGCAACAAGAAGATCAAGAAGATCGTGATCGGCACAACAACGAATAGGCGTTCCTTTACGCGTGCCATATTTTCGAACTGACCGCTCCATATGAGCTGGTAGCCCGCTGGTAGTTGCACTTCTTTGGAAATCAGGTTCTTTGCGTCCGCGACGTAGCCGCCGATGTCTCGCTTAGACGTATCGAGATCGACATAGACATAGCCGGACAACCGGCCGTTCTCGTCGCGGATCATCGCCGGGCCGTTCACGAGCTTGATGTCGGCGATCTGCGCGATGGGGATCTGAGTGCCGCTCGGGGCCATCACGAATGCCCGCTGGAGCTTGTCAAGATCACTGCGATAGTCGCGCAAGTACCGAACATTGACCGGGTATCGCTCTCGGCCTTCGACTGTAGTCGTTACGTTCTCACCGCCGACTGCGGACATCACCACGTCGTTCGCTTGATCTATAGTCAGTCCGTAACGAGCAAGCTCATCGCGTTTTAGCGAGAAGTCCAGGAAGTACCCGCCCGCGGTCCTTTCGGCGAACACGTTTTTTGAGCCATTGACTTTTTGCAGGACCATCTCAATGTGCTCGCCGATCTCCTGAACCTTCTGCAGGTCCGCGCCCATAACCTTGATGCCAATAGGCGTGCGCACACCTGTTGTGAGCATGTCTACGCGAGCCTTGATCGGCATCGTCCAGGCGTTGGACACTCCCGGTATTTGCATCGCTTCGTTGAGCCCAGCGGGACCGTAAACCAATTCATCCATGGTTTTGTGATCCGGCCACGCCTTGCGCAAGAATCTTTGCAGCCAGCCCGGAGCCCAGGATGAATACCATCTCGACTTTTTTGGCCACGCCATATGCGGTTTCAGGACAACAACAGTTTCCATCATTGAGAATGGGGCAGGGTCCGTAGCAGTCTCCGCACGGCCAGCTTTTCCAAATACGCGCTCGACCTCCGGGAATCGCTTCAATGTCTTGTCCATCACCTGGAGCAACTGCTGAGTCTGCGTCACGGAAATGCCGGGAAGAGTGGTCGGCATATAGAGCAGCACTCCTTCATCGAGCGGCGGCATAAACTCCGAACCGAGTCTTTCGTATATGGGTACGGTGAGTATGACGGTGATTAATGCAACACCCAGAGTTACCCACTTGAACCGAAGGACGAGCTCGCAGACGGGATGATAAAGCTTCATCAGAGGGCGGCTGATGGGATGGGTCTCTTCGCTGTGGATCTTGCCGACCAATACTGCATTGGTAATTCGCGCGAGAAAACGCGGCTTGAATTTGTAAGGATCCATGTGCGTGAACAGCAGCCGTATGGCGGGGTCGAGAGTGATAGCCAGAAAGGCAGCAATCGCCATCGAGAAATTCTTGGTGTATGCGAGCGGCTTGAACAGTCTTCCTTCCTGACCTTCAAGGGTGAAGACCGGGATGAACGAGACTGCGATGACCAATAGCGCGAAGAAACTCGGTCCGCCGACTTCCTTCACTGCGCTAATGACGACATCTTTATAGCTGCCGGGCCGCCCTTCCTGATCCCAATGCTCCAGCTTTTTGTGGGTTTGTTCGACAACCACAATGGCCGCGTCGACCATTGCTCCTATCGCTACTGCTATTCCGCCAAGACTCATAATGTTGGCGGTCACGCCCATCCAGTACATCGGTATGAACGAGATGATCACTGTGATCGGAATGGTAATGATTGGGACGATGGCCGAAGGGATGTGCCATAGGAAGATCATGATCACAATGCTGACAATTGTGATCTCTTCGATGAGCGTTCCTTTGAGCGTCTCGATCGCCCTTTCGATCAGCTCGGCCCGGTCATAGGTCGTCTCGATCTCAACGCCAGGCGGCAATGAGGCTTTCATCTCATCGAGCTTTGTTCGCACACGTTCGATGACTTTCAGCGCGTTCTCGCCATAGCGCATGATTACAACCGCGCCGACGGTTTCCCCTTCGCCGTCCAGCTCTCCGATGCCTCGTCTTATGTCCGGACCGAGAGTGACCGTCGCTACGTTCTTCACCAGGACCGGCGTCCCGCCGTTCTTGCTTGTACCGATTACAATATCTTCAACGTCCGTAGGCTTCTTGATGTAGCCACGGCCGCGCACCATGTACTCGCGACCTGAAAACTCCACCAGCCTGCCTCCCACGTCCTGGTTACCGCCTCGTACTGATGCGACTACTTTGTCAATCGGTATGTCGTAAGCCTGGAGTGCATTCGGGTCGATGTTTACTTGATACTGCTTGACGAATCCGCCAATCGGCGCAACCTCTGCAACGCCGGGAACAGCCTGGACTGCATAGCGCAGGTACCAATCTTGAAAACTGCGAAGCTGAGCGAGGTTGTTTTGCCCGGTCCTATCGACAAGGGCATACTGGAAGACCCAGCCCACCGCCGTTTCGTCGCGGGCCAACTCGACATTCACTCCCTGCGGGAGTTTCGGCAGGATGTTGCTCAGATACTCAAGTGTTCGAGACCGCGCCCAGTAGATATCCGTCCCATCCTCGAAGATGATGTAGACGTAGGAAAACCCGAAATCAGAAAAGCCTCGAATGTCCTTAACTTTAGGCACGCCGAGCAGCGAGGAGATGATGGGATAGGTGACCTGGTCCTCCATGATGTCAGGGCTGCGGTCCCATCTTGAGTAGACGATGACCTGAGTGTCGGACAGATCAGGTATCGCGTCGAGTGTGATGTTCTTTATCGACCACAACCCAGCCAGCGTAGCCATCCCGATGAACAGCAAGACAATAAACTTGTTATGAGCGCAGGCTTCTATAATCTTGTTGATCATCGCTTCGACTCCGCCTCGTCGATTACCTGAGAAAGAGCCAACACCTTGCCGCCGTTGTTCGAGGCGAAGGCATCTGCGTCCTGTAGGCGCGAGAATGCAAAGGTGCTGGGCATGCAGCGGTCGAAGACCACCTCGTAGGGCCGTTTCGATTGATCTACGAGCTCTTTGTGGTGCTCGCAAACCATCACTCGACTACCCTCGACGTAGTAGGCAGTCTCTGGAGCCAGCGGCTTGCGAGAGTTGTAATCGGTGACTTCGACCAGCCGGACCTTCTGATGTTCCTGACGCCCTATGGTCAGGCCGCAGCGAACGCAGCAGACCTCTTCAGTTTTGTCGCTCACCTCGACGACGGCTCGCGAGCGTTCGTCAATTTGCCGATGACAGGCAGAGCAAAGTTCGGGCTGGCTGCGCAAGACAAACCAGTAGCCAACCGCCAGGGCCGCTGTCACTGTTACGGCGCTAACAATAAGAATCACGGTACTCCTGGTGACCATGACCCCCTCCTCGCCTCATTTACCGTCCGCATACTTTGGAACCAGGTCCATGCCGCAATCAGGCGCTTTTCCAGGTTTGTCCGTTTTGTAGTCCGGGTGCATCGGGTCATACCAGTAGAGAATCTTTCCCTCTGGCTTAACCTGGTGCTGAGAGTGATCTTCCATTTGCGCCTCAGACTTTGACTTTGGCTGATGCTTGGAATGATCTTCTGGTGTCGACCGAGGCACGGCGGCGCCACCGGATTGGTGCTTCGAGTGCTCTTGAGGCTGCGCTTGGGGCTGTCCGCCCTGTTGATGTTGTGAGTGATTTGTCTGCTTGCTGCCGCCTCCGCTCCCTCCGCCGTGGTTCATTCCAGGCATACCCATCCCTGCGGCCGCCGATTTCAATTTGCTTTCAGAATCAATGAGGAAGTTGGCGGAAGTTGCGATCCGCTCTCCTGGCTTCAGCCCCCCGAGCACAATGAAGTTGTTGTCCACCTTGGCTCCGAGCTGGATCTTCCTCGGCTCAAAATAACCTCCCTCAAGAGCAACAAAGACGAGCTGTTCTGATCCGGAGTCGAGAACCGCTTCTTGAGGCACTGTAAGTTTCTTCCCGTAATCAATCTTCAACTCCACGTTCGCGTACATGTCTGGTTTGAGGGTGAAATCAGGATTAGGAAACTCGATCCGTACCTTCAGGGTTCTCGTTGCGTTGTCGAGTTGTGGATAGATGTAGCTGACCTGACCCTTGAACGTCTTTCCCGGATATGAGGAAACGGTCATAGTTGCCGATTGACCGATTTTGATTTCAGATGCTTCGTATTCGTATATGTCTGCAATGGCCCAGATGGTTGACAGATCGGCGATCTGATAGAGCTCAACATCGGGCGTGACCCGCTGCTTGGAGAAAGCGTTACGCGCGAGCACGAAGCCGTTTGTCGGCGCGTAGAGGGTCAAGGCTTTGGTCGGTTTACCGCGCGCTTCGAGGTCCTTAATCTGCGTTTCGCTGATGTCCCAAAGCTCGAGCCGTCGCCGGGCAGATTCCAGCAGTGATTCTGAACCAGCCACCGCTTCGCGAAACGGACTCTCACTTAATTCTGAGCGTCCCCTGAGCGCGAGCAGATATTCTTGCTGTGTCTGAAGTAGATCAGGACTGTAGATGCTGGTGAGCGGCTGGCCCTTGGTGACCTGCTTGCCGATGAAATCAACGTAGACGTTCTCAATCCATCCTTCGACCTTGGTGTGTATTCGAATGATCTTTGTTTCATCGAAGGCCAGTCGGGCAACAGCGCGCAGGCTCTTCGACACCGAGCTCGATGTGACCACCCCATAGGTGACGCCAATCATTTGCTGTTTTTCAGGGCTGATTTGAAACGCGCCCTCTGGAAGATTTGAGGAACCGCCGCCGTTCTCGTAAACCGGCACCAGATCCATCCCGCAATCTGGAGCTTTTCCGGGCTTATCAGACTTGTAAGAAGGATGCATCGGGTCTTGCCAGTACAGAACCTTCAATTCCGTCTTGGCGGGAGCGGTCTCACTTGATGTCGCTGGTTGGCTGTCAGCCTTGAGCAGCACGTCCCTCTTCACATAGATGACTCCCAGCAGAGCGATTGCCAGAAATGCGATCACTACCCGACGCAGGCGGCTCTTCTTCCTGGCGGGTTTAGGACTGGCGTCATGTGCGTCCACAATGGTGGGCGATGCCAGCGGATCGCTCAGGCTGTCCTGCACCGCGCTTGTTCCTTCTTCCTTCTCTTGTTTCGTCTTGATCTCTTCGATCATGGCCACTCCTTCACCGTTACGGTCTGAGACTCGCTCCTACCAGCGGCTCAATCGCCGCAATTGCCCTTTCCGTATTGCTTAGCTGCTCGTAGTAGCTCAACTCGTAGTTAAGTAGCGTCACTACATTGTCGAGCAGGGTCAAGAAATCAACTTTGCCTACTTCATAGCCCGATATAGCGGATTCAAGCGAGAGCGATGACTGCGGGACGATTGTTGTCCCGTACAAGCTCGCAAGCTTCTGTGCCGTCATCGCCGCGAGGTGTTTATCCTTAATCTTGAAGAAAAGCAGAGTCGTGATGTTTTCGAGACGCTTCTGCTCGGCGGCTTTGCTTGCTGCCGCTTCCGCGACTGCCGGCCGCTGCTTTTGCCAGAAGTAGAGTGGAATCTTTACTCCAACATTCAATCCGTACATCTCGGGCAAATCGGGCCGATTCTGGTAAACGAAGCCAACGGTGAAGTCGGGATAAAAGTCTTTTTGAGCCAGCTCGATGCCGTACTGCTCACGGTCGATCTTTCGCTTTTGCGCCTTCAGTGTCGGATAATTTGCGAGCGCTAATTCCTTCAACTCCGATAGCGTGTAATTAAACTGTTGCGGTTTTATTTCCTCAGGTTTACCAAGCGGGAACTCCGGGTCACGGTAGATGAGGGTGTTGAGGCGAGCCTCGGCCGTCTGTTTGCGCTGATCCAAGACAGTCAACTGATCGATCAGCTTTGAGATTTCAACCTGGGCCTTCAGAACGTCCTGCTGAATGCCTTTCCCGACTGCGTAACGAGCCTCGGCGATTTTGGCAAACTTCTCGACGAGGTCCTTGTTCTTCGTGACGATCTCTATAGACTTGGTTATGTAGAAAAGCTCGAAATAGGCGTCCTTCACTTCTGCCACGACGTTCAACCGCGTCTGCTCGTAGTTCCACCGCTCTGCTTCGGACTCGACTGCGGCCATTTTGCTCTTGAGCGAAAGCTTGCCGGGAAAGGGAAGCTCTTGTTTGAAGCTGAGCATTCGAGCGCTTGATGGGTCACCCTTTTGAATGTCGAACGGGGGGATCGGATTGATGTTGCCGACATAGCCGTACTCGAGCATAGGCTCGGGCAGCGCTTTCGCCTGCGGTATGCGCTCGCGCATCGCATCGAAGCTGCGCGCCATTATCCTTATCTCAGGATTACGCTCGAGCGCCTGTTCGACAAGATACTTCAACCCTACGGAAGGCTCGCTTTGCCGGTGGGCAATTGCGGTGTCCAGCGTTGCGATTGGTGGTGTAAATCGTGTCGTGGCCTCAGTCGGCGGAGCGCTGGAGGCCTGTTGCGCGGACACGCTTGTAGTAGTCAACACCACAGCGGCCAATAAAGCCATAGCCAATACACGCGTGCGCCTCGATTTCATGAGCGCTTCTCCTAACCTTCAAGGATTCAGACCAATGGTCCAATAACCCGCTTCGCTCTGCGAGAGTAGGGCGGCGCAGTCTCCTCGAAGAGGTTCTATGCCGGATTTACCGGGAACTGATTGCGCCAATTCTGTCACTACTGACAGAAGACAAGCCCTACATCGGTTCAGAAGGAGAACAGAGAGATCAGAAGGTGTGTCTAGATCAAGAAAGAAGAAACGGTGACGTAAATAGGCCGTGCTCGCGGCGGATGGACTATGGTTGAGATTACTACGGTGTTCGGTGCCTCGATCTCAAACGTGACATGCGTCGGATGCTGCGAAGCGTCCGCGCGATAAACCGCCGAGGAGCTCCCCGGCAAGTTAGCAGCCGGCAGTACGTGACAGCAGGACAAAGTGGGCGGCGCACTGCCGTCGCTCTCTGAATTTTGCGTCGCCCCTTTAAATTGTGTCGCGCCTACTAACCCTGAATGCTCGATGTTGGAAGATTCCTGGTGACCGACTCCAGTCACGGTGTCCATTGAGTGGTGATGACACGACGGCTCCGCGTGCTTTCGCATTGCAGCACTATGCGATCCTTCCCCGTGTTCGTGTCGACCACCATGTTGATGGGTCGCTACGGTCTCAGACTCTCCGCTCTCTTGGGGCTGATTCGCGATTTCCTGAGTCGCTAGATTGTGCACCGCCTCCGCTTGCTCGACTGGAGTAGAGGGCATGCTGCAATGTTTGCTCGCGGAAGATGAAGGGCCCTGCCCATCACACCCACAGAAGGTTTCGGCCCAGACTTGCTGGATTGACAGAATAGAGAGGATGACTCCCAGCGCCGCCAACGCTCTGGCATCGTGAAGAGGATTGCCATTTTGTTTCTGCCGCTGCCTAATCATAATCCCTCTACGCAACTACTATTGTCTCCGACAGTCCCGAGTTTTGGTATGACGGGAATCACACCCACAAGTGACGCCTGTCACTAAGGTCTGTCACCAGCGCGCTGTTATGCGCAAGCATCGTGCCGGACTCAAACCCTTCAGAATCACGACGATTTTATTAGCCAAACGCTTCGTTGGGAGATTTCCCGCAACGATCGGCTGAATTCTCCCGACTCTGAAATTCTCAGGAGCCTCGTCCACGCTGCTAGCCATCAAGACCAACTGCTCTGAAGCATATAACTAATTGAGCTCCTTGCTCTGCACAAAGGTCCCGTGCCAGGTGTGATACCAAACCTGACCTGACGAACCATTGACACTCAACATTCCATACTTCGCCCCGGTAACCGAGTCTTTGACATCAAAATTGTAAAAGCCGAAAAACACGTCCGGAGTGCTTTCGACAACCAATGCACGGCTGAAGCGTTCTCGGAGGAACTGATTGACGCTGGCCGCTGCAGCTTCAGGCGTAACCGTGAAAGTCGGTTCGGTGATCTTGCGCTCACGCCTGTTCATATGCCCAGGCATTCTATCACTCATTGAACCCATCATGCCGCCGTATTTCTGATTCCAAATCATCCCTGGACCCGGCTCGGGCATAACAGCACCGGTCCACTTGTCCATGATTAATTGGAACGCCTTGTATTTTGAGGGCGCTGCTTGCTTCACAACAATGTAGTAATTGAATTCCCACTCCTCCACTTCGTCGAGCGCCAATGAGCTGTCGCCGATCGCGTTCAGCAACCCAGTAGCAATGGTGATTGCATCTTCCATCTTGATCGTGGCGCCATCATGTCTATAAGGCGTCCCGCCGCTTACCAGCATAATCGCGCCCATGCCATTACCCATGGTTCCTGGGTTCTGACCCATGCCGCCTCCCATCCCGCCTCCGCCCATTTGTGCGCGGGTTGAGATTTGCGGGTTTATTGCCATCAAGACAATTAATAATAGGGAACCTGTGATGCATTCAAAGAATCTAAGCGTGCTCGGCATCGCTACTTCCTTTCAGTCAGAACAGGAGTTATGACTACTAAGTAAAACTGATGTCTCAACAGGGACTCTAGCAGGGAGGTGGTCTTTAAAGCTGTGACCGACGTCACACTTTCTGATCGCCAAGGCTAAAGGACGCATTCTAACGACGAGAGCATCAGCGGCAACGCAGTTCTATCACTGCATTTTGAACAAGATGTAAGAATTGAACAGAAAGCCCGCTCGAAGAGGAGAGTTCACAACTCGACATTACGCAGGCGCAATGCGTTGCCAATCACTGATACGGAGCTAAAACTCATGGCGGCGCTCGCTATCATCGGACTGAGTAACAGGCTAAAGACCGGGTAAAGAACACCGGCTGCTATTGGGACTCCAAGAGCGTTATAAATGAACGCGAAAAAGAGATTCTGCCTGATGTTGCGCATAGTAGCTCGACTCAGCTTGCGAGCTCGCGCAATTCCAAGGAGATCGCCCTTTAACAAAGTCACACCCGCGCTCTCGATTGCTACGTCTGTACCTGTGCCCATGGCGATGCCCACATCGGCCTGCGCCAAAGCCGGAGCGTCGTTTACCCCGTCCCCAGCCATGGCCACTTTCTTACCTTCTGCCTGCAAGCTCTTTACGACTTCGCCTTTCTGTTCAGGAAGGACATCAGCTTGCACGTCATCTATGTTTAGCTTACGAGCTACAGCTTCCGCAGTGGTGCGATTATCCCCGGTGACCATAACTACGCGAATGCCGTCCTCGTGCAGCGCCTTTATAGCTTCGGCGGTAGACTGTTTTATTGGATCGGCAACGCCGATCAACCCAGCCGGCTTTCCATCGACGGCGACAAACATCACGGTCTGGCCGTCTTTGCGCAAAGCATCTGCTCGCTCCGTGAAACCATCGGCGCTGACCTTCAACTGATCAAGAAGTTTGAGATTGCCTAAAGCGACCTTGTGGTTTTCAATCTCTCCAACAACGCCCTTCCCAGTGATGGATTGAAAGTCCCGAGATTCGGAGAGCTGTAAGTTCCTTTCGTGCGCGCCTGCAACGATAGCTGCGGCTAACGGATGCTCGCTCCCTCGCTCAATGCTGGCAGCAAGGCGGAGTAGCTCCGATTCATTCATTCCATCAAGCGGAACCAACGAAGTGAGGCGCGGTTTGCCTTCAGTAAGCGTACCGGTCTTATCGACAATCAGAGTATCGATCTTCTCCATTATCTCGAGGGCTTCGGCATTCTTAATCAGAACCCCTGCCGTCGCTCCACGACCCGTACCGACCATAATTGACATCGGCGTGGCGAGCCCCAAAGCACAAGGACAGGCGATGATCAGGACGGCAACCGCATTGACAATCGCGTGCGCGAGCCGCGGTTCAGGACCAATAAGGCTCCAGATAATTAGGGTGAGAACAGCAGTTAAAATTACCGCCGGGACAAAGTAAGAGGAAACAACATCCGCCAATCGCTGTATCGGAGCGCGACTGCGTTGCGCCTCGCTTACCATGCGTACGATCTGAGCGAGAAGCGTGTCACTACCCACGCGCTCGGCCTGCATAATAACCCCGCCCGTGCCATTGACCGTTCCACCGGTCACCTTGTCGCCTGTCGTCTTCTCAACAGGGATAGGCTCGCCAGTGATCATGGACTCATCAACAGAACTCGCTCCGCTTAGCACGACTCCATCCACTGGAATCTTTTCTCCCGGGCGTACTCGCAGCCTATCTCCGGGCTTGATCTGCTCCAACGAGATCTCTTCTTCTTTGTCATTATCTCGTATCACCCTGGCTGTTTTGGGAGCCAGTCCAAGAAGAGCTTTGATTGCACTGCTCGTTTGGCTACGTGCCCGCAGCTCCAGAACTTGTCCTAACAAAACCAGCACCACGATCACCGAAGCGACCTCAAAATAAACACCTACGTCACCGCTTTCTCCGCGAAAAGAGGAAGGAAAAATATTCGGGAAGAACGTTGCAACCACGCTATAGCAGTACGCTACTCCTGTACCGATGGCGATGAGCGTGAACATATTAAGGCTGCGATTAACGATCGATGCCCAACCGCGTTGGAAGAATGGCCATCCGCCCCAGAGCACGACGGGAGTTGCGAGAGCGAGTTGAATGTATTTGAGCACGCTCATCGAGATGGCGTGTTGCACAGGCTGCCCGGGAATCAGGTCTGACATCGCGAGAAGAAGCAATGGAATTGTCAGGATCACGCCGATCTTGAATCGCCGCGTCATTTCGACCAGTTCTCTATTCTCTTCTTCTCCGGTTACAGTCCTTGGTTCAAGAGCCATTCCGCAGATCGGACAAAACCCCGGCGCATTACGGACGATCTGCGGGTGCATGGGGCAGGTATATTCGACTTTGCTCATAGGCCGGGTGATCGCTGCTGGTTCCAGGGCGATTCCGCATTTCGGGCACGATCCAGGTTCGTTCTTGCGAATCTCCGGGTGTCTTGGGCACGTGTTGGGCATTATTTCTGCTCCCAGGAAAGAAGTCTTCACCTAGAATGCTTAGAGCTCACTTGAGATCCACGAACGTTCCCACAGCAGTTCGGACTCGTGATGGCTTATCAGATTGCGTCCACGCAAAGACTACTTCGTTTCCGACCCTGACCATCCGAGGGAAGCCGCTCGAGCGCGCACTACTCGACTCGGCGATTGTTGCAGACTCACCACGCCAGCCGGTCTGTTTAATACGACGGGCCTTGATGTTCGCACCTTTCGGCGAGCGCTCCATCCAGCTCACCAATGCTGACCCATCACCGAGAATAACAACCTGGACTCGTCCAAGTGGTGTTCCTTCGTCTACTTCGATGGGCTGAGCAAATGTCGCGCCCGCGTCATTTGAGAATGCGGCTTTCACCCGCGGAGTGTCCTTTGCCGATGTAAACCAGGCGACCACGACTAACTTGCCTTCGGCGGCAACAGAAGGTCCGTTGACTGGGCAACCGTTTATCTCCCAACTATCCACGCCAACTGGACGAGGTTCAGTCCATTGGCCGTTACGAAATCGGACGATTGAAATGTCGCGGGTTTCCTTTTCCGAACGATCGCGATAAACCACAACCGCACCTTCGGAAGTCATGGCGGCGGAAGTCTGGCAGCAGTCGCAAACACGAGAATCAAGAAGCACATCATCGGATAGCCGACCATCAGAGCCCAGTGTAGTGAATCTCAGGCTCATTTCATTAGCGGAAGTATGTTCGGCGTGACCATGCCCTTTTGAAGTAGACTTTCGACCATCCAGCCACACAATGCCCGCACCGTTACGGGACCAGGGCAGCACGGAGACAAACCCGTGTTCGGTTTGTGTGCCATCGCGATGAGGCACAATCGGCTTGCTCCAGGTTTTGCCGCCGTCAGTTGAACGAGCGATGTTGACGTTATATGCGTAAGTGCCCTCGCCGCTCTTTACAAGCCAGTGTGCAACGAGAGAACCGTCGGACAGCGCAATAAGAGAAGGAAAGTCGGCCCAATTAACAAACCAATTAGTTCCTTCGGCAATTGTCCGGGGCTCAGACCACTTACCTCCTGTGCGCACTGCCAATCGCAGCGCATGTCGATTTTCGCCGGCGGGCTCAATCCAGCTTAACAGGACCCGGCCATCGCCAGTCGCGTACAGATTTGGTTCTGCACTGCCGGAAGCGGTGGGTGAGTCCGTTTCTTGTATATGGGATCGTCCTGTTGGCTGTTGAGCCGATGTACCGATTACAAGTGCCATGAGGATGACCAGGTGAGCCTTGCTTATGCGGCATAACTTTGACATAAGGTTTTACGCCTCCGTGCCGTTGGCTTGAACAGAGCACTGATACTCAGAACTAACACTAAGAGAGTTACGACCACAATCTTGGACGTTTCTAATATGATGCCTCCCCAGGACCCCTGACTCCGAGAAAGATGGATTACGGTGATGCGATTTCGATCTTTGTCACTTGAATTGTTTTGGCTTTCGCATCCACCTGGCCGGTCACCTTTACCTTCTGTCCCGCAAACTCCCGAGCCTTCTCTTGAGCGGCCTCGTCTAATGCATAGACAACTTTATTTGCGCGATCGGCGAGGACAAACTTGCCGCCGCCCTCGACACACTTCAACGTGCACGTCTTATCGTCACCCATTTTCATAGATGAGTGGTCTAAGCCGCACATGCTGTCGCTAATAAATCCGACGACTGTCTTCTCTTCTCCTTTTTCAGCCGTCGTCGCTGAGGCTATGGAGAACACACCAACTATGAGCAACAATGTACAAACAATCGAGATTTTCATTCTTCGTTACCTCCTGAACTAAAGGATTGTCAACACTTGTTCATTTTTCACCTGCGTGCGGATGCTCGCCCATCAGGTGCTTCACATAGAGAGTCATCTGCCATCGCTCATTGTCTGCTGCCTTGGACTTGAAAGTGGGCATTCCGCTCTTCTTGATTCCGTTGGTCACGACCCAATAGATCTCACCATCTGTTATCCCGTGCATTGCCTTGTCTGTAAGATCAGTAGGTTTAACCTTCATCGCTTTCGCAACATCGGTTTTAGCTTTCCCGTCTTCGCCATGGCAGGTGGCGCAATTCTTGTTAAACAGAACGCGGCCGGCTTCGATGTTCTCGTCAGTCGTGGTCAGCGGGTTCTTCAGTTTCTTGGCGCTTGCCGGGGCGTGGGGGTGCTTGTGTCCTTCATGAGCAGAGGCAATGAAGTCAACGGTCCAGGTTGAGACCGCTAAACCTATCGCGGTTCCCAGAACTGACAGCTTTATGGTCCTCATGGCAGTTTGCTCCTCTCGTTCGTTATCAGGTTCCTATCAATTGCCAGGTCAGGAGTGTCTCCCGTCCTGGCAACTGCTAAGCGTTTCATCGAATCCTGCTATTTCACCGGGCTACATCTTGTGATCTCCATGCGATTTGCCCATCTCGTCTATGTGCTTGACGATCTCAGCGGCGCTTGCTGAAACCTTCGTCGCCGATGGTGTCTCGGCCTGAATCTCGCGCTCCAAAGCGGTAAGACTTTGATTGATAGCAGAGGTGTGCGCGTTCATCCCCTGCATCATCATATTCATGTGCGATTGCATATCGGCAGGCATAGACTTCATATGATCGGCCACATGCTGCTGCATGGAGTCGAAGCTGCGTCTCATCTCGGAAACGGCAGCGCGCGCAAAATCGCCATCCACCGATTTCGTTGAATCCACGTTATCGCGAAGCGCTTTCCCGAACGTTGCCAGGTTCTGCAAATAGGCCATCGCGAGCACGTGATGAGGCTCCTTCATCATCGCCGACATATCCATAGTGTCGTGCTGATGTTGATCCGCTGGCCTTTGTGTGTCGTGTTGGTGTTGATGTTCCTGTTGGGCTGCTGTTGCAATTACGCTCACTAAAAGAAGCGCGCTCGCCGTCAACAGCGACTGAATTCTCTTTTTCATAGCTTGTCTCCTTTCAAGTTTTAACTTTCGTAGGGTTCGCCGCCGTAGAGCGGCCAACCCGCTCGATGATCGACTCCACTAGTCCACGATGTGGAAAGGCATTTAACCTTCCTTTCCATATTTTCCCGCTCATTCATTGGGGTGCTTGTGCTCTTGCTGCGATTTCGGCTGCTCAATACGCCCTTCCCTTACCGCCGCCATTACCTCGTCATACTTATCGGGGGGAAGCACACGAATCAGCGACATCATCCCCTGCAATGAAGCAGACCAACTCGGAACTAATCCGTTGGTCTCGGGCTTGGCCACTTCTTTGTCCATAATCATCGACATCATCATGTCGTCTTGAGGGTAGCCAGGCACGAGCTTCTTCGCTTCTGTTTGCGCCTCGCTGGGCATTTGATGCGTCTCGTGTTGATTCATTTGTTGCAGCCCAACTGTGTTTGATGTCGCTCTCTCTCGATCAGCCGTAATTCCCATGCCCCGTCCGAGCCCAGGTCCGAGGTTTTCGGACGTGGCGCTGCCCTCTCTGACTATCCCCATTCCTTCTTCCATTCCCATTCCGGTGTGCATGCCGTGACCGGCGTGAGCCATCGGGCCTACCATGGAAACCATGTTGTTCATCATGTGGTGTGGCAGGTGGCAGTGCAGCATCCAGTCGCCCGGATAGATTGCGTCGAATTCAATGTCGCGTGCCTGCGCGACGCCTACAATCACCGTGTTGCCCGGAAACCATGCCGATTGCGGTATGCGCCCGCCTTCGGTTCCAGTAACGTAGAACTGGTTACCGTGAACATGAATCGGATGATGGTCCATTCCGATGTTTATCATTCGAATTCGAACGCGTTCGCCCAAACGTACTATCATCGGCGTTGTGGCCGGAGCAGCCTTGCCGTTGATCGTGAGCCAGTTGAACTCCATTGACATCGAATTGGCTACATTGTTGTTTGGCAGTACGGCAAACTCCTGCAAGATGAGTCCGAAGTCTTTATGCACTGCCGGCTGGTACGGCTTTTTCGGGTGAATAATGAAAAGCCCGATCATTCCCATCATCTCCTGCATTGCTCCATGCGAGTGGTAGAAGAACGTCCCATTCTGATGGAGCGTGAATTCATAGTTGAACATTCCTCCTGGTTTGACTGGAGGTTGGCTTATATAAGGCGTGCCATCCATCTCGATTGGGATCTCCAGTCCATGCCAGTGAATGGTTGTGTCTTCAGGCAGCCTGTTATGAAACATGATCCTCACGCGATCGCCTTCGTTAACCTCAATGGTCGGGCCCGGTACGCTCCCGTTGTAGCCCCATAGATCAAGTATCTTGGCGGGACCCATCGGGTTTGCAGGCAGAATCTCGCGCTTGACGACCTCTGCCGTCAGATGAAAAACCTTCACCCCGTTTTCCATCTTCCAGGGGAGTTTCGGAATGTCGGGTGTTATAACCTCTACGTTTGAAGCAGGAGCAGGTGGCTTATCAATTTTGGCAGCCTGGTCCTTGTTGGGTGCTTGTGATTGGGTGTGATGTTCGTGCTGGGCCGAAGCGGCGTTAGCCGCTAGTATGCCAGTTCCCAAGAAGGCCGAGCTTCGTAAAAAAAAGTTGCGTCTGCTTTTGTTCATTGGTTTCGCTCCTGTACACCATTAAGAATTGTGCTTGGGTTTTTCATCACCTTTTTCAATGATCGCGTTCCCTCGTTTCATTAAGGCTTCCTTGTGAGCCTGACCTAACGCCAGTCATCTCGACTCGCTCAACGTCAGGGGTTCGCATACGCGGCGTATCAAGCCCGCCTGTCAGCAAGAAACCTTCGATCTGAATCGCGTTTTGCCGGAGGTCTACGAGAGCAGTCAGGTAGTTCTCTCTGACCTGAAACATTGTGCGTTGCGCGATAATCACCTGAGGGTAAGACGCGGCCATTTGCCTGAAGCTGTTCAGATAAAGGTTATAAGCTCTCTCAGCGCGCGGTACGATTACCTCTCTATAACGGCGCACAGCATCTACTGCGTTGTTGTAATCTCTGAATGCTTGCGCGACCCGGACTCGCAGGGCCAGTTCAAGACGTGTCACCTCTCGCTCTGCGACCGCAAGTTCTGCCTCGGCAGCAGCGATGCCGCCCTGGTTGCGGTTAAATACAGGTAGCGTAATCCCTACTTGAATATTGGCTTCAGGTCCGGTCTTCCTTCCAGAAGGCCCACCTCTCGTTTCCAGAATCTCGTTGCTGTAGCCAACTCCGCCCCGAACAAAAAGATCAGGTATTCGCTCGGCTTTCGCACGCCCGAGAACAGCTTGGGCACGCTCAATCTCTGTTCTTGCTCTCTTGACCTCTGGGCTTTCCCGCAAGAGCGTCGTCGTAAGCGCTTCCTGATCTAACGTAGGCAAACCCTCTTCCAAGTTTCCAGCCAAACGAACGGGCTCCATAGTTGGCGTTCCGGTCACTGATGTGAGCAGTTGCCAGATCTGGCGCAGATTGTTCCTTGCGTTGACAAGGTCAAGCTCGACCTGTTGCGATTCGATTTCCGACTCAAGGTAATCTGGCCGATCAGCCTGCCCAACGTTTAGGAGTTCGCCAGTCGTCTTCACGGCTTCGCGCGCGATTCTTGTGAGCTCGGTGCGGAGATCTATCAACTGCTGTGCACCGAGAGCTTCCCAATAGAGCATTCTGACGGAGTTAAGAACTCGCTGCCTTTGTGCTGTCGCCTCGATCTCAGCCTGGGCAACCTCCCGCTCAAAGATGCGGCGGCTCTTCGTGAGCTTCCCGCCTAGAGGTATGGTCTGCTCTATGAAGCCGAAATGTTCGCTCTTCTCTTTGAAAGCTCGGAAGGCAAACTCCTCGCCCTGATACCCAACGATCGGGTTTGGAAACAGGCCGGCCTGCTTCCTTCTGCCTTGCGCGGCGCGGATTGCGGCCTCAGCCTGGGCAAGCGTCGGATTGTTCTGGATAGCCATCCGCTCAACATCGGCGAGTGTAAGCACCGGTCCCATCGGAGCAGATTGTCGAGTTTGAGTGCCGGTCGGTTGTTGGCCAGCGTGCTGATGCTGAGTAGCTGGCGCACCTTGTTGCTGAGAAGGCTCAGCTACTTGAAGCGATTGAGCAGAGCTTGTTTGCCCCGGGACGATGTCGGTGAGCGTCATTGGAAGAAGAATTGCGACGACAAAGTTAATTATCCTGTTTGAATTCTTACCAGAAGCCGCGCACGGCTTTCTACAATGCATGTCTGAGTCTCCTTTACGTCTGGTGTCGCTAAAACCAAAAACGATCGGGCATGTCGGCACACTTCTGCCGTCATATCCGATCGAGACGGAAAGGAGGTATTAGATTCTTAGTGCCGAGACGAGTACGGGTTTCGGTGGAGATCTGTCAGGTATGTTTGCGACCAATTCGCCAAGGAGTTTGAAGAATGAGTCGTCTATTGTCTGAGGAACATAGTCCGCAATCTGGTAAACCGACAGGTGGGATCCGATGACCAAGCTCCCCGCGAACGAGGGAATCGCCGCCTGATCAATGTGAGCGGGACATTGCGATGAACCATGCGAGTCGCGGTGTTCATTCGGTGGAGATGATTCAGTACTTGTATGACAATCCGTTCTCTTTTGGCTTACCTGTTGGTCTTGTACACGCGAGGGTTGCTCTTGAATGTGTTTGTTATGGTCACTCTCAGCTTTGGTTTGTAGCTGTTCGCTGTGATGGTGACCAGAATGATTGTGAACTGGTTCGGCTTCCTCCTGCCGTTCACTATCAAGGTGGTGCTGATGATTAGCGGCGGCTCGCCGGTCAACGCGAATAGATTGTACCGTTGCTACGGATATTGGAGCTAATGAGCAATTACTGGAAATGGCGCAGGAAATCTCACACGTGTTCGAACACATTAGCCCTAAGACGACTATAAATGCTGCTCCCATAGCGAACGCCTGTTTCGCACTGCTCATAGACCTAACATTCTATCGACGTACTGCCCCACGGCGCAAACAGATAGTGAAACTGGATTCAGCTGGTGTTCGACCGAGATTTGGCGATTCTATTCCATCAAAATCGCGATTCCTTACTAAGTGAGAATCGCCTACGATGGCATTGCGTCCGTTTCATACTGAGATAGCAAAACCTTTTGGAAGCTGGGCCAGTTTGGTCCGGGCCTCCATAGTCGCTTTCCCTCGGAATCATCGATTCTGACGATTCCATCTCTTAGCGCCGAGAGAAGAACGACGCGGTCAACACAAACATCCCCATAGACGGCATACGGACACAGTTCATCCAGCTCAAGCCCCGTTTCGTTGATTGCCATTAGGTTAACGCGTAACGCCCGGAGAAAGTCCTGTATTGCTTCCTTTAGGTCTGCTGGAAATTCATTCTGAGGATGTTGATCCGGTTCCGAATTCGTATCATCCATTAGCGACTGGAATACATCGAATGGACCATGAGCGTCTCTAAACGACTCCTCACAAGCTCCGTAGGCCTCTTCGCAGGCCTTATAGGGCTCTTCCGTAGCCGCAGGAGGCGGAAGGTGACCGGCCGGAGTGCTTATTCTTAAACAGTCCTGTTTGTCACTGGGACGTTGAATCAAGAGAACGACCTCATTCGAGGATCGTATTCCCTCACTAGACGTTCAACACCTTTCACGATCTGAGGCATACCTTTGCATCACATCTTGTGATGTCAGGTGCGAGCCTCCGGACTGTGGCTGATCAGTTAGGTCACAGAGACATTCGAATGACCATGAGGTATGCGCATCTGTCAGCTGCGCATCGTGCGGATGCAGTCGGAAAATTAGATGGTGTGTTCGATTTTATGGGTCAAAAAAGTGTCCCCAAAGTGTCCCCAGAAAATATCCCCACCCAAGCGCTCGCTGTAACTTCTTCAAAATAAGTACCGCTAACGGGACTCGAACCCGTACTCTCCGCCTTGAGAGGGCGGCGTGTTAACCACTTACACCATAGCGGCAAATTCAAACTCGAGCCTTAGTATACACAGCCATTCTTAGAGTCGCAACGATGTGGTATAACCGACTCGTCACTTGCCAATTCCACTTCGTATTAGCCAAAAATGCACTTTATTACGAATGACCCAAACTCTGTAATCTTGCAGGCGCACAGCTTTTTGCGCGCACCTGCACAGTCTTTTTCGCAATTCATTCCCTCTGCGCTGCACGTTGTTGCGCAAGACTGGTATTCCCCACGTTCCGCTTCGGCTCGCACAGACTTAAGGTCACGCTCGAACTCTGCAAGCATGCCCTGCTTTGTCGAACGGTTCTGATCCCGGTTGACCTTTGCACACGTTTTGAGGGATTGGTATGCACGCAACACCGCTTGTCGCAGTGCTGGATCCTTGATGGTCGTTTCTATTCGCGAAGGGTCCGGTAGCTTTGCGAGCACTGATCGAGCCGTGTCAAAAACCTCGTCCCACTCATCAGCGATCGACGGATCAGATGATTTGTCAGGCTTGGAAGCAAAACGATTGAAGTCGTTACTACTTGGCGCGCCTTTCAGTACTGTCGAAGCGATCGTTAACGCACACAGAAGGGAGGTCGCAAGCGCCGCCAACAAGATGCTTGTTAGTTCAGCATCGAAGCCAGAAGATTTCATATTGTTGACACGACGCTGCATTGCATTCTCCTAAGAAATGAAATTTGAACAGATTGGACCGCGGGAAGTGTATACAACAGTGTTTCATATTTCCAGAATCTCGCTGGCTAATACTTCCTTCAGTCAGTTCGATTCAGAACGCTAAACTCAGAACGCTGAACGATAATCGTTGAACCCTGAACGACGAACGAAGCAATTCCTAATTTGACCTTTCCAGAATTGAATGTTTGAATAGTTGCCCGTTGGAGGCCGGCAGTACTCATCAAGTGATCGTGCAACTTGCATGATCTTACGGTTGTCGCTACACCTGAATTTGAAAGCCGCTGCGTGAAGTTCCGTTCGGGTGTTGCGCAATTGTATTAACGATTCATTGGCTCAAGTCCAGTACGCTTGTCGTTCCCCCCGCAAGCTGTAGGACTCAGGCGTTGGCGCATTGAAGAGTCAAGCATACGATCCGCGCACTTGCAGTTCGCGCTGTAGTGACGGTCAATCGTGAAAGAGGCCCCTGGACAACTCGCGATCTGTTTCGGCACATCCGCGT
>Ga0126384_10000556_pt1 | contig 20739 bp, 25 predicted proteins | sample PanSoiMetPlot_36_FD_92543 | JGI IMG/M metagenome (GOLD analysis project Ga0126384, IMG submission 92543) | Tropical forest soil microbial communities from Panama - MetaG Plot_36 | ecosystem: Environmental > Terrestrial > Soil > Tropical forest > Bulk soil | place: Panama | collected 2016-02-17 | reverse complement strand
GGCAATCTCTCCGCCGCCGCGACGCAGGGACTGTCAAGGCTGGCCGCGTCTTTGCGGCCACCCGCAGGGCTTGGCCTTGATTGGCCCGAGCACGGCGGCATGCTTGGTTGGCATGGATTGAAGGGCCCACACAGGTAGGTAATTTCAATCCGTTGCTTTTCGATCTTTTTCACGCCGCCGCTGACAAGCCATGCGCTGGGTTCTCCCCGAGATACTCTCCCCTGCGTTTAAGATACGAAAAGAGCCGATCCAGCGCGGAGAAATGCCGTTTGACCGTCCTCATCGTCAGTCGTGGGTAGGCACCCTCCTTCGTGTGCTCGACGATTTGCAGAAGGGACAGGCCGGACCATTCCTTACTCTTTGAGTAGAGAACCGGAAGGCCCCGAAGCACATCATAGAACTTGGCGAGGTCGGCGCGGTGGTATTGACTGACAGGTCGATCACCACAACACTCAGTGAACATGCGGTAGGTGGCTCTATTCTGAGCAAGCGTCTGTCCGCGCCATCCTCATCCTTTTCCATCATTTCGAGAAAGGCCGGAAGGACCTCGGACAAGAGAGGACCAGCGGGAGGAGCCGTCTCCGCCCCTACCTCTTGCCGTTCAGTTGCTCGCCAGCGAGCGGGCCATAGATGCCCAGTGTTCGCTGCCGAAAGTCTCCCAAAGTTCGACGTTTGCTAGCAGGATACCGTGCGCCAGCGCACCTCGATGCTCCTCAGGAACGCCGTATTTGTCCATCAACTCGTTGATCAGCGGGCGCTGATGATCATAGAGCCGGTTGAGGAATTCGTTCTTCGCACAGCGCAACTCAGTATTTATCCAGACGAGGTCAGCGTCCATCGTCAGGGGCTACTTAAAGAGGAAGTTGGATTTCGACTTAGAGCTGCGGGCCGCTTCGCCTCACAAACCTATCTTTCCGATAGACCCAGAACCCGGACAGTCGGCAACGGCTGCTACGTCGGTGTTCGTGGTCTTCTGCTGCACTGATCTAATTGCCCGCTCAAACTCTCGGTCCAGCCTCCCAGCCAACCACTCAGCCCGCCGATACTCACGGGTGCGCAGCGACAACGCCACATCGCCCTGATGTCCTGAGGGAAGGCCGCGTTTGCGGGTAATGTGGGAGCCCTCCGGGGAGCGGCGTCTTCACAGTCCACGCAGAAAACGAGTTTCCACTGGCCCCTGGATAAAGGTCAGCGCGGAAGTGGCAACGTTGTTCCCTCGGTAACAGCGGCCTCAATCAGCCTATGAGACAACCACACCTGCCGCACTTCAGCGGGGATTGGGAACACTTAGAGGAGAAGAAATAGCCATGAAGACCATCCTGTCCGCCCTTGTAGCGCTTTCGGTCATCGCCGGCGTTGCCGGCAGCGCGCGCGCACTCGACGCCAAAATCTTCTTCGAGCAGGTCGACCGCGATCACAACTAACGATGGTTATCGATGAAGCATCGATTTTGCCAAGGAGGTCCGCAAGCGTCGGCGCGGGTCTCCTTGCATTTGTGCGCAGCGTCCTCTCTTTCGCTGTTCAATCGGAAGATTCAAGAATGCGACGTCCGCGCCTAACTGGCTTCATTAACTCACATCCACTTCTCCTATCTGTGATTTGCGCGCAGGCAAGCGCACACCACTTACCAATCAAGTTCCTTCAACAGCGAGACACTGCAATGAAGACCGTCATTGCTGGCGCGGTCTCGGCTGGCCTCATGCTCGCCTTGACCACTGCGGCCAATGCCGATCGCACGCGCCATTACCGCAACTACGACAAGTATTCCGAGACTTACCCGAGCGCCACACCGCGGCAGCTACAGAACCTGCGAGGCTACCAGCGAAGCGAGTATTACGAACACGACTCCAATGCCGTTCCGTTCGGGAGCCGGGCGTGGTGGGAACTCAAGCAGGGCGAGGGGCACTAATGACCGGATATGCGCTCTTCCGCTTTTTGTCAGCGTCTCGCCGCTTCCGTTGCCATTCGTCTCGCCGTCACCACTCACCGGCACCAACGCGGTGCCACATTCGTCCGTAGAGGGATCGATCTCGACTGCCCATCGTGCTGATCGAATAGTCGTTGCAGCTCGGCGCTCACGCCGAACAAAACCTCGCCCTCAACCGACATCTTGGGTCGGCCGTAAGCTCTATCGAGCAATTCCCGCGCCGCCGCGACCCGCGTCATTTCGCTTCTGCCGTGCTTGGCTAGCCGCAGCAATTCAGCGACAAGCTCTGGCCCGCCCTTTTGTCACAGCTCTTAGATGCTGGCGGCCACCTTGTTGGGCGTGCCGCGTTGGCGTCCAGCATTTGGCGGCCTGCGCTCGCCTTTCACGAACAAGGACATGGTTATTCCGCCGTTACCTTAACACCAATGCGGTGCTCTGCTCGGGGATTGATCGGGTCTCGCCATCGTGCGCGTCGAGGATCGCCGCCAACTCTTTCGACACCGCGTGATTGATCGTTCCGGCGTGATCGAGGTCGAAGAGATCGCGTTGACCCAGGTAATTCTTGCCCAGGAAAATCGCCATGCCGGCGTGGGTGTCTGCCAACTTGAATTGCGTGCGACGCAGCAAAACCTTCCCCCAACAGTGAATGTCGCGGTTGGGGTCAAACTCGTGCGGTTGAACAAAGCCATGCGCTCCCTCTCCACCGGCCTGAAGGCAAGGGAGCGAGCAGGCTTCTTAGCTCAGCGCACCGCTACAGGAGCAACCGTCGAGCCCGTGCCACCCTGCAGCTTGATTGGCTGCATCAGGAAGGCGAACTCGTAGACCTGCTTCTGCGCCAGCTCATCGAGCTTGAGGTTCTCCAGCAGGTGCACGCCGTTGACCACCAAAGCCAATTGATGAACGGGCAGCGAGATTTGCGGATCGGGGTTGGGCGCCACCTCGACCGGCCAATTGTCCGAGCCGAGCAGCAGCGGGTCCTTGTCGATCAACCACTGGGCCGCCTTGACGCCGATGCCGGGGCACGACTTGACGTAGCGGGCGTTGTCCTTGCCCCAGAGCTTGTGCCAACCGGTATTGACGAGGATGGCGTCACCGGCCTGCAGCGTTATGCCCTGCTTCTTGAGAGCGCCGTCCAAGTCCTCGACGGTGATCTCGTAGGCCTCGGGGAGCGTCTCCACGCCCTTGAACGCGGCAACGTCGATCAGGACGCCGCGCGCGAAGAATGTCCCGGTCTGGTGGATACCGAGCTTGCTGAAGCCGCTGCGCGTCGAGATGTCGCTGATCTTGAAGCAATTGTAGAGACTGTCCTCGTGGCTCTGGTGGGCGAAGCCGTCGAGCTGTGTGCCGACTTGGCCGATCTCTGACACCACCAGCTCCTCATTGGAGCCGCGCTTGTTGGCCTGTGGGTTCATGAACGTGCGTTTGACGTGCACGTCGAAGCGGCGGGTGCCGGAGAAGGGCATCTTGTCGTTGAGCACGTGCGCCAGTTCGATCATCTCGCCGGTCTTGATCAGGCCGATGGCCTTCATGACGGCAGCCGGCTTCTGGTGGTTGCCGGAGCCGCGCTCGTCGCCGGCCCCCCACTTCGATGGGCACCGGTCCTTCTCCGCCGGCGGCAGCCAGCTCGGCTGGGACTGGGCGAGCACCGACGCGCTGAGCGCCACCGCACCTGCAAGGCCAAGGGCAATCGCTGATCTCTTCATGGGCGTTTTCCTCCTAATACGGGTTTTGGCTTCTCGTTCCACATGCGCGCCTTAACGGGACAAGCGTAGGCCATCGGCGCCGTCCCGGCCAGAAGCTACGGCCGTTCGTGTGGGCGCGCCTGAAGCTTCATGAAATAGAAACAGCGTGCCGACGAAACACACACCGGGCTCAGGAAGTGGCACACCAAAAAAGCTGCCTCTTGGCGGCGCCATCTTATGGAGTTCGTAATGTAGCGAGCACTTTCGTCGAAAGTAGTTGTGAAAGATCGCCACACCAGTCCTCCCATCATGCCGAAGACCGACAAGAGGACCGCAGACAGGAGCGGCTCAAATCCCTCTTTGCCGACGAGCGCGCTGAAGACCGACAGCAGCGCAACGGCACCATACCCCTGGGGAAATCTTGGGGAAAAACGCGCCCCGCCGGCGGATTGCTTGCGCTCATGAGCGCGCGTGCGAGGCTGAGTTGGCGGAAGCGCTCGAGGCTGAGTTCGCGGTAGGACGGATGCGCAGAGACCTGCATGGACGTGACCCAGTCGCGCCGGCAGGATGTCAACAAATGTGAACATTTTGGGCCACCGCAGCAGCAACGCATTATCAGCAAATGTCAGCATCAAGGCACGGCTCGCATAGCTGGCCACCACGTGTTCTCCGGTTCGGTGGATGGGACGGTTCGTTTGTGGGAGAGCGAGTCCAAGGGCGGCCGATTTTTTGAGGGCGGCATTACCCCCACCCAGAATTCGCGGGCCCCAGGCGAGTCCAGGCGAGCGCAGGAAACAGGCGCCGCGCGGGGAGGCCAAGTTTTTATGGATTATTGGGGCCGCCGGGGCGAGGGGAGGCGTCAAGACGCTCTTGATCGAGCGAACTTTAGGAAGCGTCACTCCAAGTGCGTCAACTCTCGGACCGAAGCAGACGACAGGACGCGTGGGGATCGATCCGATCAGGGCGGTCAATAGTATGGGCAGACCCAACGGCCGCGACGCGGACTCCACCAGCAATTGGAGCCATAGAAGCCGGGGCCCCACCAGCCCCAACCCGAGCCCCGACCCCGACGAAATCCACGACCGCGAGCAAACCCTCGCCTGCGGAAACCGCGAGCAAATCCACGACCGCCACCGCGGAAACCGCGAGCAAAGCCATGCCCACCGCCACGACCACGTGCCTGTGCGGGCGAGAAGGTTGCTGCCATGGCGAGACCGAAACAATAGGAGACAATCAGGACCCCAGTCGCCAACAAGCGCGTCATGCGCTTGGGTGAAGCGCCACCTGCTCTCATCGCGACCTCCAAAAGCTATGAGTGGACGATGCGGGGCTCGAACCCGTTCTGAAAATCGGGACAAGACCTCAGACATGGACGGGAAAACCATGGCCGCGTTTTGGGGGCTGCGCCAAGCCTGCGACGATCGCGCCCTAAGGGGCGGCCCCCCTGAAAGGCCGACCCTTGTCCCCAGGACTGTGGGCTTGGACCTGGTCTGCGCCGGCGCGCTGTCGGCCTTAGCGGCCTTGTTGCGATCGATCTCGCCGAGGCGCTCGGCCCTCCAGGCGGCAACTTTCAGGCCGAAGGCAGTGGTTGCGGCGCGCCGGTCGGCCTAAAATGCGTTTGGCCCAAGGTAGAGTGCAAGCTGTGGCTGGTGCCCAAATCGAACGCCGACTTGTGGCAATCCTGATAGCGGATGTAGCCAGTTACAGCCGCCTGATCGGCATCGATGATGAAGGCACCCTGGCCCAGCTCAACGCTCACCATGCTGAGCTCATTGAACCCAAGATCAGAGAACACCGTGGTCGGATCGTCAGGACAACTGGCGACGGCTTGCTGGTCCTGTTCGTCAGCGCCGTGGGTGCCTTGCGTTGTGCCGTGGAGATCCAACGCGAAATGGCTTCGCGGAATGCGCAGATACCGGCCGATAGGCAGATCAATTTTAGGATGGGGGTCAACGTTGGCGATATCGTAGAGGGCGCCAGCATCCATGGTGACGGCATAAACGTAGCAGCACGACTCGAGGCATTGGCGGAACCTGGCGGCATCTGCGTGTCAAGCCGAGTGCAAGAAGACGCGCAGGGCAGTCTCATCAGGCTCGGCATCGGCTTCGAGGATACCGGTCAACACCGACTCAAGAACATCGAACGCGCCGTGCAGATCTATCGTGTGCTGCTGGATCAGACCGCCATGACGGTGAAACCTAAGCAAGCATCGACAGCAGCACTTGCGCTTCCTGACAAGCCCCCTCCATTGCGGTGTGCTCCCGTTCGCTAATCTGAGCGGCGATCCGCAGCAGGAGTATGTCGCCGACGGCATTGTCGAAGACATCACAACCGAGGTGTCCCGCTTCTCCGAGCTGTTTGTCATCGCCCGCAACTCTAGCTTCCAATACAAGCGCAAAGCGACCGACACCCGGCAAATCGGACGCGAACTCGGTGTGCGCTATGTCCTGGAGGGCAGTGTGCGGCGTATCGGCGACCGCATTCGCGTATCTGCCCAGCTGATCGAAGCCGCCACCGGGACCCACCGCTGGGCCGAGCGCTACGACCGTAAACTTGAGGACGTCTTTGCCGTCCAGGACGACGTGGTGCGCACGATTGTCGCGATCCTGGCCGCGCATGTCAGGCGGGCCGAAACCGAGCGGTCGCGTGCCAAACCGCCCAATAGTTGGCAGGCATACGACTATTTCCTCCAGGCGGCGGAAGCCTACGTCTCTTTCTCCATAACCCACAACGTGGCTAATATTGAGGAGGCGCGGCGCCTGCTCCAGGAGTCGCTCGCCATCGATCCGAGCTACGCCCGCTCTTACGCTATTCTATCTCAGACTTACGTGGCGGCCTGGCACAATCTCGCGGACAAAGACTTTCTCAACCCGACGGCTCTTAAGCAGGCGCATGATTTAGCGCGCAAGGCTGTACTACTTGATCGAAATCTGCCTCAGGCGCATGCCGCATTGGGGTATGTCCTCTTCGCTCTGCATCAGCATGATGCTTCCATCGCTGCATTCGAAAAAGCTGCGTCTCTCAATCCAAATTACGTGGACTTTCGTTTCGGCCTCGCCCTTATTCGCGCGGGGGACTCAAAACGGGCGATCGAATTGTCCAGGCCTACATGCGGCTTGATCCATTCTACGTGCCTTATGCCTCATTCGTGCTGGGATGTGCGCACTCCATGCTCGAGCAATACTCGCAGGCACTCCCGCTCCTACGCAACTACGTTGCCCAGGCGCCCACTTGGCTGTTAGGTCACACCACACTGGCTGCGATCCTTGCGCAAATGGGCCATGTCGAGGAGAGCAGGGCAGAGGCAGCCGAAGTTCTACGGCTGTATCCCAGTTTTACCATTTCCGGGGTAACGCGCCGGATTGCCGCCTTCAAGTATCCGCGCGACGAAAAACATTTCTTTGATGCATTGCGCATGGCGGGGCTGCCTGAATAGCTCCACACAAATCCTTAGACACGGGCAGAACTCGCCAGCGTCGCGCTGGCTGTACTTCGCTGCCAGCCATCACCGCACCGGCAAGCTCAACGTCTTCCGGGTCGATGCTGTCGCCTCGCCGTGCGGCTTATCCTCAGCCACCTGCCTGTCGCGGGGGAGGTTGTGCTCTTCGTAAAAGCCTTCGCCGAGGATCACCTCCCAGACCGGTTCCTCGCGGCTGACGGTGCCGGTGGGTTTGATCACCGGCCTGGCCGAGCCGATCCGACCGATGAAATAGTGCTCGCCGCGAAGGTTTCGGCGCTCGAAAACCCGGGCGAGGGCGACCTGCGGACCGCGTAGCCGTCGCGCGCGAGCGTGGCGTTGTGTGCAGCCTGCCGTTTGGCCTTGTCGCCACCGTTTCGGTGATGAAGCACGTCATGCGAAGTCATCTGTGGTCGTCCTCTGTCCGGCAGGGGATTGATGTTCGGTCGCACCGTCAAGACGCGTCCGAGGCTGGGTTTTTTGCAGTGGCATTCAGCGCTTCGCAGCGCATCGTCGCGTATCGCCGTCCGTCCCCAGATTTCTTTCGAGAGTGAGGCTTTCGGAGCGCACAGCGCGAGCGCAGTGATGGTTGCCGGCGTGGAGATGCCGAGCATCCAACGCAAAACAAAACCCCGGCGTTATGACACCGGGGTTCAGGTGATGGCGGGGCAGGAAACCCTGGTTACGAATTCGTACTAAGCGGTTTCGCGACGCAGCTTGTGCACGGTGCCGACGCCCAGACCGGTCAGCTTGGCGGTCTTGATGATGCCGGCGCCACCGGCGAGCATGGCGCGGGCCTCGTCGAGCTTGGCGCCTCGACCGGCGGCCGACCGCACACTGCAGACATTCCTCGAACGCTCACGAAGCTCACGAAGCGGTAAAGTAATTCGATGCGCTCGATGGCACGCTTGTCCCCTTTGAGATCGATAGGCCGCGTGTAATCCCCGTCTTGAACTAAAGCGCTTTCGGGGATGTCTTGGAATTGACCGTCGAACTGGCCGTCTTTGTACCACACACGCGCCGCCACATACTGTATCCCCGCAAGATCGCCAGCAGCTCGCTGTGCTTCACACCTTGCACGCTCAGCCTGGCCACTACGTGTTCTCCGGCACTACGTGTTCTCCGGCGTTTGTGGGAGATGGCGCCTTGGGTTTCGGAGCCCAGCTCACCGGGCACGACGACGCTGAGCCGGGCCTGATTCAGCGCCAGCGTAGAAAGCTCCTAGCGAGTCCAAGGGCGGCCGTTTGTGGTGGTGGCCCCATAACACCCGGTCAGAGCCTGTTTGGCCGCTGGCGAGTCAGAAATCGCCTTTGGATGTGCTTGCGGGAGGTTCCCGCAGAGTGCTATCAGCGCGGCCGGCGTAGAAAGGCCCTAGCGAGTCCAAGGGCAGCGTCTGATCTACTGTTTGGGGATGCCGAGGGCTACCTCGATCTCGGTCATCTGCTGGTGTTCGATGCCAGCCTTGCGCAACTTAGCGAAGTCCGCACCGACGCTCTGCTGCCAGATTTTGTTGTTGCCGAGGATTGCCTTGTCTTTGTGGGCCAGAAACAGCGCGCGCGCTTCCTCTGCGCGGCCGAGGTACATGAGGGCATGGGCCCGATTGATCTCGATCCAGAGCAGGGATGGATCGATCGCCAACGCGCGCTCGGCGGCTGACAGCGCGTCGGCGGGCTCGTGCGCGAGCAGGGCATACCAGGCCAAGCTACCGAGTGCCTGCGCATCACCTGCTTTCTTGAACAACTCCCGCGCCTTGGGATAGTCCTGCGCCACACCCTGGCCGTTGGCGTAGAAGACGCCGAGGTTGCGCATGGCGCCAGCCTCGCCGGCAGCGGCAGCCTTCTCATACCACTCCCGCGCCTTCGGATAGTCCTGCGTCACGCCCTGGCCGTTGGCGTAGAAGACGCCAAGGTTGCTCATGGCGCTGGCATCGCCGGCGGTGGCGGCCTTCTCAGTCCACTCCCGCGCCTTGGGATAGTCCTGCGCCACGCCCTGGCCATCGGCGTAGAGGACGCCGAGGTTGCGCATGGCGCCAGCATCGCCGGCAGCGGCAGCCTTCTCATACCACTCCCGCGCCTTGGTCTGGTCCTGGGGCACGCCCTGGCCGTTGGCGTAGAGGACGCCAAGGTTGCGCATAGCGACAGCATTGCCGGCAGCGGCGGCCTTCTCATACCACTCCCGCGCTTTGGTAGGGTCCGGCGGCGTTCTCATACCACTCCCGCGCCTTGGGATAGTCCTGCGCCACGCCCTGGCCGGTGGCGTAGAGGACGCCGAGGTTGCGCATAGCGACAGAATTGCCGGCAGTGGCGGCCTTCTCATACCACTCCCGCGCCTTGGTAGGGTCCCGGGTCACACCCTGGCCGTTGGCGTAGAGGACGCCGAGGTTGGTCATGCCGTTAGCATCGCCGGCGGCAACGGCCTTCTCGTACCACTCCCGCGCCTTGGCATAGTCCTGCGCAACGCCCTTGCCGGAGTGGAAGAGGCCGCCGAGGTAAGTCATGGCGCCAGCATCGCCGGCGGCGACGGACTTCTCGTACCATTCCCGCGCCTTGGCATAGTCCTGCGCCACGCCCTTGCCGGAGTGGAAGAGGCCGCCGAGGTAAGTCATGGCGCCAGCATCGCCAGCGGCGGCGGCCCTCTCCCACGAGGAGCGAGCCTTGTCATAGTCGAGCGGGGCCCCTTGGCCGTAGAGGTGAAGAACACCGACACTACGCGCAGCCGTTCGATTGCCTGTTGCCGACTCGGCGCTCAATCTGACGAAGATTTCCTTTTCGCGCTGTTCGCGCGGCCAGTTGGCCTTGGCTTCATTCGTCGTCTGCTCGAACAGTATTCCTACGACCTTGACGGCCTCCCGCGCCGCTCGCGATTGGTCCTCCGCCTCCTGCTGCTTCACTCGCGCCCACCAGCCAGCCCCGATCGCTGCCACCGCTAGGACGGAGGCAACCAGCAGCCCTACGAACGTGCGCCGCGCTGTCAGCTCCGCCTGACGTCGCGCCCGCTCGGCGTGTGCCAGTGCTTCCCTCTGCGCGGACTCGCGAGCGGCCTGTGCTGCTTCTGCCTCGCGCACGAGCCGCTCGCGCTCGGCCAGTTGCCGCTGGCGCTCGCTCGCCTCATCGACTTCCCGTGCTTCGCTCGCCCGGATAAACTCCAGATGCAGCACAGTGGGGACCGGCGCGCCGCGAGGCTGGCGCGCCATCCAGTTCTTGGCGTCCAAAATATCCTCGCCCGACAGCAGCCGGCTCGCGAGCTTCCCGCCGTGCTCCCATTCGAGTGCGCGCTGAAGAAGGCGCGTGTGCTCGCGCAGCCAGGCGAGATCGGTGCGCAGCGTCTTGCCGAGCTCACGCATACCGTCCCCCCAGCTCGAGCCGGGTTTCGACGGCTCGGCGTAGAAGAAGATATAGTTGAGCGCCGCCAGAGCGGGCGGCGGCGCAACACCACCAAGCGGCTGACAGAGCACTGGGATGATGCGCTTGCCGAGCGCAGCCGCCTGCTCAACCTCCCAGGCGCAGACCTTGGATCGCGCGGACGCCGGCGAGAGGACGAATACCACGGTGTCGGCTTCGCCGATCAGAGTGCCGAGCTTCTCCTCCCATTTTTCGGCCCCGTGAATGCCGACGAGGTCGATCGTCGGCGCGAAACCAGCGAGCTCCAATGTGACGACTAGCTGGTCGGCAAAAGCAAGATCCTCGCGGCTGTAGGAGATGAACACCAGCGAGCTTGTTCGCTTCGCTCTGGGGCTCTACCATAACGGGCCTCCCACGTTACCCCCATCGGCAATAAGAGTCAGTAGGCGATAAGACTGTGTCATGCTCAAGGGTGGCCTCGTAGGTACAGGGCGGGGTTTCACAGATGCGCAACAAGGTCTGGCAAAGGCAGAAGTGGGTGACAGCTAGGGTCAACCATTGGGGGTCTCGCCAGTCCGGGGAGGGCGGTCGTCCGCTTTGGCCCATGCCTAGCTCGACCCCATCGGCAGCCGGGGACTACCCCGCCAATCTCGCGACGGTGGCGTGGTGCACTGCCATGGTTCTAGCGATCGATCGGCAGCTCTCGCCTGCAGCCAAGCGCTTTAGGGCCTCGGCTTGCTGGTGCGCGGTCAGCTTGGGTTTGCGGCCGAACCGCGTGCCTTTGGCCTTGGCTGCAGTGCGACCGTCGTTCGCGCGCTTGAGGATCCTGTGCCTCTCGTCCTCGGCCAGTGCCGACAAGAAGGCCAGGATGCCACGGTTGATTGGCTTCGTGAGATCGAGGTAGTCGCGGTCGAGGGCCTTCACCGACGCCCCGCGCTTGTGCACGCGCTCGATGATGGCGATGCCGTCGGTCATCGATCGGGTGCACCTGTCCCATTCTGAGAGCACCAACACGTCGCCGGTGCCAAGCTGATCGATGGCCTTCTCGAGCTCTGGCCTGTTCTTGACGCTCTTGCCGGAAGCCTTCTCGCGATAGATGGCGTCGACGCCTTCGGCGCGAAGCGCGCCAATTTGCCGATCCAAATTCTGATGGCTCGACGAGACCCTGCAGTAGCCGATTTTCCGCATCGAATTTCGATCCAGATTTGTTGACCACGAAAACATCAGTGTTTTGGCGGCTTTCTGCAATGGATCAGCATTCCTAATATTTCAGACAGTCTGACTCACCGCTCGGTGTCCACTACGCTGCCGAGCACGTACCCCTGCTGTAAGGCCTCCGATAAGAGACTGGGGTTTCGATCACGTTGTCAGCGCACCGCGCATGAGATTGCCAACGCGAGCAACCCCCGTATTGCTAAGGCCGTTGACCATCAGGTCGCACTCTCCGCGACCCCATTTCCCAGAAGGCAGCCTCAAGTCGAGTCGCTTCTTTGAAGATGCTGATGAGCTCGGCTTCCCGTGCGGGCGTGGCGTAACGCGCTGCCAAGCGATCCAGGTGAGCGCACGCGCGCGCCGCCACCTCTTGGTATTCAGGGCCGGCATACTCAGCGATCCAGACTCGATAGCGGTTGCCTGCCGCCTCCGCGCTCGGATGCGCAGCAAGCCGTGTCGCGATCTCGGCGTAGCCGATCACGCATGGCGCCAGCGCGACTTTGAGCGCCAGCAAGTCGCTGCGCATCCCGGCATCAAGCACGTAGCGCGTGTAGGCCAGCATCTCTGGCGCCGGAGGCGCTTGTTCCAGTTCGCTGGGCGACAGGCCCCAGCCGGCGCAAAGCTTCACGTGGAGGGCCATCTCGACATCAAGGATGGCAGACAACCCCGCCGCCCCATCGCGCATATCGTCGAGGCTCGGCGACTTGTAAACGGAGAGGGCATAGGCCCGCGCAAATTCGATAAGGAACAAGTAGTCCTGAACGAGGTAGTACCGGAAGGCCGGCTCAGGCAGCGAGCCGTCCGCCATGGCGTTGGTGAAGGGATGCTCGATGTAGGAGCGCCACTCAGCTTCGCTTGCCGCCTTCAGTCGCTCAAAGAAGCTCATTGTGTCCTTCCGAGGTTGAGCGCCCGCCCGCTCTCCATGTATGTTGTACCCCTTCGCCCACGCCGGGGAGGAGGGCTTTGCACGCGGCATTGCATCCGTTATCAGCGAAAGCCCCTAGCGAGTCCAAGGGCGGCCATTTGTGGTGGTGGCCCCATCAACCCCGGCTAGAGCCCGTTTGGCCGCTGGCGAGTCAGAAATCGCCTTTGCCGACTACTGCAACGAGCGCGGCCAGCCCTTCAACCCATTGCGGCATGCCTGTCGCTGTCACACAGCGGGATCAGCGAAAACTGGTCGGTTATCTCGTCGTCCTTGCCATCGACGGGCCCGTTGCGCACGTGATCGGGAAGGACCGGGTCACGAGCAGGCATGTTGACTGGCTCATCGGGACGTCCGCCAGTCTGTCGCCGGCGCAACGGTGAATACCGGCGCCGTAAGACAGGTGCTGACGCGGCCTCGCCCGGTCAATGATGAATTCATTGGGCCGGTCGATGACACGCTGGTCGCGGTTGCCCGAAATGTACGCAGCTGCAGGCGCCTTCACTTGGAACACCGACACACCGGCCAAGACGCTGGACAACATGCGGGTGAACCTGGCGCGCGGGTTAAAACCGCTGGGGCCCTGCAAGCCGCATGGCGAGGTCATCTCGATCGCCGCCGGCGGCCCGTCCCTGGCCGACGGTGAAATGCAGGGCCATGTCGCCGCCGGCAACGGCAGCCTCGGCTACCTGATCGACGGGGCGTCGTCCCGCAATTCTGCGTCGTCATCGACGCCATGCCGCACATGGCCGAGATCGTCGTCCCCGACAACGGTGTATACTAACTGCTCTCGACTAGCTGCGATCACACTGGCTAGAGCCTAATTGGCCGCTGGCGAGTCAGAAATCGCCTTTGCCGGCTACTGCAACGAGCCATGTGCGAGGTCGGTCCAGGGCATGTTCACACACTCCGTGGTGAACAGAACTGTCGACGTGGATTCGGGTTGGTTGTTATGCTCAGCGGATGGACACACCGAAGCGTACGTACACAACGGCTGAGCTCTACGAGATGCGGACGATCCTGCTCGACACCTTGCCGATCGTCCCCGTCAGTGAGGATCGCGGTATCATCGCTCTACTGGTGGAGGTCCGACTACTGACGTGCCTCTTAAACGGCACGACCCTGGAGGATCTCTGGGCGTCCAGGGCCAAGGCGCGAGTGGATCTTGACCTTTAGGGGGTCGGCGGCCCAATGGTGCTGCCGGCCGAGCTCGCCGCGCCAGGCATCAACGACAGCTGCGCCTGCTCCATCAGCCGCGTGAACTGCTCAAAGCGGTTGCGCCCCATGCGGGCTTGGACGGCGTGCAGGAAGCGGTCCTGCTCTTGCGGGTTGGCCGTGAACAGCATCCTGGGGCCAGCCACGGCGGCGTCCGCCCACAACGCCCCCAGTCTCGACGACGGCGCACATGACATCGCCGCGCAAGCGTCGGCCGCAAGGGGAAGCCGCCATCTGCTGGGACGACGAGTACGCAATCAAGCGGCTTGCTGAAGTTCGAGCGGTTTGAGCAGCGGCAGGGAATCGAGAGACCGCATCGAATGCCGGGATCTCCGGCGGCGCTGTCGATCTGTCGGCCCGCCGGCCGGTCGCACAGAACTGCCGTTAAGGAAATCGCGCCGCCTCATCGCCACCCCTCCCGGCAGGGTAGGCTACCACATCATCAGTCATTGGGTGTGTTGTGCGTCACAGCAAAGCAGGTCCGCCGACCGTAAAAATGAGTCAGTTCACCCCCGACCTATTGTCAGCCATCGGGGTAAAGCGGACGCACCGGCTAGTTCGCGAAAAACCGGACAGCGGTCCGATTGTCGGACAACGGTTGCATCCCGGCCATTTTCGTTGTCTGCTGCCGTCGGGAAGGAAGCGCCCCGCCACGAGGGTCTCTATGCAAGCCTACATTGCGCGCCGCCTGCTGGCGCTGATGCCGACTTTGTTTTTGGCCAGCCTCATCGTGTTCGTGACGGTGCGGCTGGTGCCGGGCAGCGTAATCGACCTGATGCTCGCCCAGAACGACATATCAGCCGACAAGTACAGCCGCGAGCAGCTCGTTGCCACCCTCGGTCTCGACAAGCCGATGTGGGAGCAGTACGGCGGCTGGATTGGGGGCATCCTGCTGCATGCGGATTTCGGCCGCTCCCTCTGGCACAACACGCCGGTTGGCGAACTGCTGGCCGCACGCCTGCCGGTCACTTTCGAGCTTGGCCTGATGGCGCTGGTCGTTGCGCTCACCGTTGCTATTCCCATCGGCACCTACTCGGCCATGCGCCAGGACACTGCGGGCGACTACATCGGCCGCTCCTTCTCGATCCTGATGCTCGCGGTGCCGAGCTTCTGGATGGGCACCATGGTGATGGTGTTTCCCTCCATCTGGTGGGGCTGGTCGCCGGAGGTGAAGTTCGTGACCTTCCGCGAGAGCCCGCTGCAAAATCTGTCGCAGATGATCCTGCCAGCAATCATCCTCGGTACCTCGCTGTCTGCGGTCACCATGCGGCTCACCCGCACCATGATGCTCGAGGTGCTACGCCAAGACTATATCCGCACCGCTTGGGCCAAAGGCCTCACCGAAAAGCTTGTCGTCTCCCGTCACGCGCTGCGCAATGCGCTGATCCCAGTGGTTACGCTCGTCGGCCTGCAGGCGGAGCTGCTGATCGGCGGCGCCGTGATTATGGAGCAGATCTTCGTGATCCCCGGCATGGGGTTGCTGTTGCTGGATGCCGTCAACCAGCGAGACTATCCCGTCATCACAGGCGTGTTCCTGATCGTCGGCGTTGTCGTCATGGTGATCAATCTGCTGGTCGACCTGAGTTATGGCTTGCTCGATCCGAAGGTGAGATACCGCTGATGGCGACCATTGCGGAGCCCCTGGCAAAACGTCGTTCCGCCCACCCGGCGGTACGCTTCCTGGGGCGCCTCTTCCGCGAGAAGCCGCTCGGCGCCATCGGCGGCGTGGTGTTCCTCGCCTTCCTTTTCGTCGGCGTGTTCGCCGACCTCCTTGCGCCTTACGGCGCCAACCATATCAATCCGATTAATCGCCTCAAGCCGCCGTCATGGGCCTTCCCGTTCGGCACAGACAATCTCGGGCGCGACATCCTCTCGCGCTGCATCTACGGCGCCCAGCTCTCCGTCATCATCGGCTTCTGCGCTGCGGGCCTTGCTACCCTCATCTCCGTCGTCATCGGTATCGTTACCGGATATCTCGGCGGCAAGGTCGATCTCATCACGCAGCGTTTCGTGGACGCCTGGCAGAGCTTTCCCGTCCTCATCGTGCTGATCGTGGCAGTGTCGGTGGTGGGCCCGGGCATGCCGCAGATTATTGTCACGCTGGGCCTGCTGCTCGGTATCGCTGGCTCGCGCATCATCCGCTCGGCCGTGGTCAGCGTGCGCGAGAACATGTACGTGCACGCGGCGCAGTCGATCGGCGCCTCCACGCCGCGCATCCTCGTGCGCCACATCCTGCCCAACGTGCTCCCCCCGATCATCGTGCTGTTCACGACCCGCGTCGGCGTCGTCATCGTTACCGAGTCGGCACTGTCGTTCCTTGGACTCGGTGTGCCGCCGCCGGCGCCCACCTGGGGCGGGATGCTGTCGGGCAGCGGGCGGGCTTTCATGTTCCACGGGCCGTGGCTGGCGCTGGCGCCGGGCCTGTGCCTCACGATCGTAGTCTACGCCACCAACATGTTCGGCGACGCGCTGCGCGATCTCTTCGACCCGCGCATGCGCGGCTCCCGCTAGGGTCCACCGCAAGACGAGCAACAGGGAGGAAGCGATGAGAAGAGGCAGCATCACCGCTGGGCTCGCCGCGAGCATATTCGGTGCGTCGCTGGTGCTGGGTGGGGGCGAGCCGTTGGCCGACACCGACAAGCCCAAATATGGCGGCACGCTCGAAGTCGGCACGGTCTACGTGACGCTCACGGCGCTGTCATGGGACGCCCACGACTGGAACTGGAAGCACAACCACGACACGGGTCAGTTCTACGAGCAGCTGTTCGCCGCCGACCTGTCCAAGAGCGTGAAGAACGGCGGCCCGCATCCCTTCTACGCCGACGCCTGGCTGCCCTCCGACGCCATCCGCGGCGAGCTGGCGGAGAGCTGGGAGTGGAAGGACAACCCGCTACGTGTCGAGATCAAGCTGCGCAAGGGCATCATGTTCCCCGAGAAGCCGGGTGTTATGGCTTCGCGCGAGCTCGTCGCCGACGACGTCGTATTCTCTTACAACCGGCTCGCCAACAGCCCGCGCAAGCTCAAGGACTACTTCAACCATATCGCCAAGGTGGAAGCGACTGACAAGCACACCGTCGTTTTCACGTTCAACGGCTACTTCGCCGAGTGGGACTATCGCTTTGGCTACGGCTATTACTCGGGCATCTATCCGAAGGAAGTGGCCGACGCCGGGGCGGCCAACTGGAAGAACGTTAATGGCACCGGACCCTTCATGCTGACCGATTTCGTGCAAGGCAATTCCAACACCTATGCCAAGAACCCCATCTACTGGGACAAGGAGAGGATCAACGGCGACGAGTACAAGCTGCCCTTCCTCGACAAGCTCGTCTTCCGCACCATCAAGGACGAGGCCACCTTCATCACTGCGCTCAGGACCGGCAAGCTCGACATGCTGGAGACCATCCGCTGGCAGAACGTGGATGAGCTAAAGAAGAGCGCACCAGCCCTCAGGTGGTCACGCTGGCTCAACATGGCCGGCACCTACCTGGCGTTCCAGGTCGATCAGAAGCCGTTCGACGACATCCGCGTGCGCCGCGCGCTCAACATGGCAGTGAATAAGAAGGAGATCGTGTCGGCCTACTACAACGGCAACGCTGAGCTCTTCGCCTATCCCATGCACCCCGACTACAAGGGCTACTACGAGCCGCTGGAGGCCATGCCAGCGAGCGTTAAGGAGCTCTTCCAGTACGACCCCGACAAGGCCAAGAAGCTGCTGGCCGAGGCAGGCCACCCCAACGGCTTCTCGTTCAAGGTTCAGGTATGCGCTTGCAGCCCGGATCACATGGACCTGCTACCGCTGGTGGCCGCCTACCTGGAGAAGGTCGGCGTCAAGATCGAGATCCAGCCAATGGAGTATGCCGCGTTCCTCTCGGCCATGACCTCGCGCAAGATGACGCCCGGCTACTTCATGAACAACGGCCACACCAACCCCACCACCACCATCCGCAAAAGTTTCACCACGGGGCAGCAGTGGAACCCGTCGGGCTGGTCCGACCCCGCCTTCGACAAGAAGATGGAGGAGGTATACGCCGAGCGCGAGGAGAAGAAGCGCCAGGCCATGCTCAAGGAGATGACGCGCGAGATCCTCGACAAGGCGCCCTACATTTGGATGCCCACGCCCTACATGCATACGGCGTGGTGGCCATGGGTAAAGAACTACAACGGCGAGCTGCGTGCCGGCGCCGTGCGCCCCGGCCCGATCTACGCGCGCATCTGGGTCGACCAGGAACTAAAAAAGAAGATGGGTTATTGAGCGTAGTCCCCTCCCCCACTCTTCGTGGGAGAGGGAGGCGGAGTGCACACGAGTCCAGTTTCAACGAAGGTGGTAGCAACCGACCGCGTTATGGCACCGCCCCTGCTGCAAGTCCGCAATTTGACGACGAGCTTTGCCACCGAGCGTGGGCGGCTCATCGCCGCCGATGGCGTGTCATTCGACATTAGCGCCGGCGAGACGGTGGCAATCGTCGGCGAGTCGGGCTCGGGCAAAAGCGTCACAGCGTTGTCGATCATGCGCCTGATCCCCTCGCCGCCGGGCAGAATCGAGGCGGGCGAGGTTCTGTTTGAGGGACGCGACCTCCTGAAGCTCGACGACGCCGGGATCCGGGCTATCCGCGGCAACAAGATCGCAATGATCTTCCAGGAGCCAATGTCATCGCTCAACCCGGCGCTGCCCGTGGGTCTGCAGGTGGCCGAGCCGATTAACCTGCACCGTGGCGCATCCTGGGCCAAAGCGCTGGAGCTGGCCAAAGAGCTATTGGGGCGCGTGCGCATCCCCGATGCGGCGAGCCGGCTCGCCGCCTACCCGCACCAGTTCTCCGGCGGCATGCGCCAGCGGGTGATGATCGCCATGGCGCTCGCCTGTCAGCCGCGCCTGATCATTGCCGACGAACCGACGACCGCCCTCGACGTCACAGTGCAGGCCCAGATCCTCGACCTGCTCAAAGAGCTGACGCGCGAGACCGGATCCTCTCTGCTGCTCATTACCCACGATCTCGGCGTCGTTGCCCGCTACGCCGACCGCGTCGCTGTGATGTATGCCGGGTGCATCGTCGAGACCGCGCCGGCACGTGCCCTATACCGCGACCCGCGCCATCCCTACACGCTCGGCCTTCTCGCCTCGGTGCCACGGCTCGACAGCGATGTCAGCCACCGGCTAATGCCGATCGAGGGCCAGCCGCCTGATCTCGCATTGCTCCCCAAGGGTTGCGCCTTCTCGGCCCGCTGCCGCCACGTCATCCATTCTTGCCGGGTCGCGCGCCCGCCGCTCGTCGAGGCGGAGCCGCGCCATTGGAAAGCTTGCTTCAATGACGTCCGTGATCACACCAGCGCCTCATAACGCAGTCGCACGCTCGCTGGGCAATGGCAGCGCGGCACACGACGAAATATTGCGCGTCGAGGATCTCAAGGTGCACTTCCCGCTCATGAAAGGCGTCGTCATCCAGCGCCAAGTCGGGACAGTGAAGGCGGTCGATGGAGTGAGTTTTGCGATCCAGCGCGGCGAAACGCTAGGGCTCGTCGGCGAGTCCGGCTGTGGCAAGTCGACTATGGGCCTTGCCGTCCTGCGAATGCTGGAGCCGACAGCAGGACGCGTGTTGTTCGAGGGACGAGACGTCACCCGACTCGACAAGGACCGAATGCGGCCGATCCGGCGCCGTATGCAAATGGTCTATCAAGATCCCTACGGTTCACTCGACCCACGCATGACCGTGCGCGAGATCGTCGGCGAGCCCTTGCGGGTGCACGGCATGGCGCGCGATCGCGACGCCTACCGTGGGCGCGTCGAGGCGTTGCTCATCATGGTTGGCATGCTGCCTGACATGGCCGAGCGATATCCGCACGAGTTCTCCGGTGGCCAGCGCCAACGCATTGGCATCGCCCGCGCGCTCGCTCTCGAGCCGAGCCTCGTCGTCTGCGACGAGCCGGTCTCTGCGCTCGACGTGTCGATCCAAGCTCAGGTTGTCAACCTGTTCATCGAGCTGCAGGAGCGGCTGGGACTCACCTACATCTTCATCGCTCACAATCTCGCCGTCGTGCGGCATATCTCGAACCGCGTCGCCGTCATGTATCTCGGCCGTATCGTCGAGATCGCCGGCCGGGACGAGCTCTACAGGGCGCCGCTGCATCCCTATACCGAGGCGCTCCTGGCCGCCATCCCGGTCGCCGACCCGGACGTGGAGGCGCGGCGCCCACGTGCGATCATCAAAGGCGAGATTGGTAGTGCGCTGAAGCCGCCCTCCGGTTGCCGCTTCCATCCGCGCTGTCCGAAAGTGATGGAGAGGTGCAAGCAGGTCGAGCCGCTACTCAGCAACTATTCCGCCGGTCGCGCCGTTGCCTGCCACCTCTATTCAGCGCCAGCGTAGAAAGCTCCTAGCGAGTCCAAGGGCGGCCGTTTGTGGTGGTGACCCCATCGTGCCGGCCAGGACCTGTTTGGCCGCTGGCGAGTCAGAAATCGCCTTTGCCGACTACTGCAACGAGCGCGGCCAGCCCTTCAACCCATCAGTTTAGTCGGGCCGGCGAGATGTCAACAAATGTCAACATTTGAAACCCCGCAGCTGCAGGCGCCTTCACTTGGAACACCGACACGCCGACGCAATGACGGCAAGCTCTACGTCGAGCTCAAGACGGCGACGCCGCCGGCCAAGACGCTGGACAACATGCGGGTGAACCTGGCGCGCGGGTTAAAACCGCTGGGGCCCTGCAAGCCGCATGGCGAGGTCGTCTCGATCGCCGCCGGCCGCCCGTCGCTGGCCGATACCTTCGGTGAAATGCAGGGCCATGTCGCCGCCGGCAACGGCAGCCTCGGCTACCTGATCGAGCGGGGCGTAACCCCGCACTTCTGCGTTGTGATCGACGCCATGCCGCACATGGCCGAGATCGTCGTCCCCGACAACGGTGTCTACTACCTGCTCTCGACTAGCTGCGACCCGGGCCTATTCGACAAGCTGCTCAAGGCCGACTGCAAGATCCGCATCTGGAACCCGCTG
>Ga0126384_10000555_pt1 | contig 20742 bp, 21 predicted proteins | sample PanSoiMetPlot_36_FD_92543 | JGI IMG/M metagenome (GOLD analysis project Ga0126384, IMG submission 92543) | Tropical forest soil microbial communities from Panama - MetaG Plot_36 | ecosystem: Environmental > Terrestrial > Soil > Tropical forest > Bulk soil | place: Panama | collected 2016-02-17 | reverse complement strand
TCTGAGGTGCGGGCCAAGCTGGCATCATTCGGCGGATCAATACCAATTGAATCTTTGAAGAGCTTGGCGATGTATCGTTTATGGGGCGGTTACGAGACAATAGCGTTCTCTCAACCACAGCGGACTGACCGGCTATTGGCTACTGTGGCGAATTTGGAAAAACTGGTAGGCGACTGAAGAGGTGCTCCGTCCGCGTAACGGAGTCTCAAACCTCAACCTGCACCTAATAATCTTTACCGCCAAGCAGACGGCGAACCTAACCGGACGTCCGAAGCCCGAAACAGCCATCTCCATTCCGAGCCCAATTCGGCCTCAATCATCCTCAATGCCTTTCCAGTTTCCGGCGTCCCAATGTGCTGAAGCGCGCGCGCCGCCGCCGTCCGTCCGTTGTGCGTCGTCGTTCTGGCCACCCGCAACAGATCGGGCACCGCCTCCGCGCGACGCTCACTGGCCGGTGCTGCTTCAGAAGAGAATCCTGTTATCGCCATGAGGCAGCCCGTACACAGGCAGGTTAGTGCAGCAAAGAGGGCGTTCGACCCTCGGACGCAAACGCCTATGCAGAACATTAGAAACAATGCCAAGATCTTGCGCGATCTGAACGCAGCTCCAGGCAAGGTCATTGACGAAGCGGAAGCGCGTGCATTCCAACATGCCCGGTCTTTAGGATTCAAATGAATCGCGTCGATGTAACCAAGCAGTTGGAAGAAATCGTCACCTCTGGCGACGATTTCGAGTGGCAGTCAGGACAATTAACGGACGAATGGGAGAATGAGCCAAAAGGCTTGGAAATAGTAGAAGCGATATTACAGTTTATGGAGAGCCACCCGGAGATCCGATACGGAGCACCTGGTTCGCTAGTTCACTTCGTTGAGGCTTTCCCGAACTATGACGAGAAAATCATTGAGTCTGTCGAACGTAAACCAACTCCGCACACAGTCTGGATGCTGGATCGAGTGATTACCGGCGAACAGGATCAACGACGGAGAGATGGTCTTATAGCTGTTATGAGGCGAGTTCTTGAAAATCCCGCAGCTGACCTTGGGGCGCGTAACCGCGCATCAGAATCCGTCGAATTCCATACGCAGAAGCGTTAGGTGTCATAGCTAGCCCATCGCTATTGGCGGCGGGCGGGCGTTGCTGGCCGCACAGTCCTGGCCGGAATAGAGAACGCGATCAGGGCCCGCTTGGCCGATAACGGGTTGACCACGGCAGGTACGTCTGTGCTACGAATCACCAGCTCTGGTGGCAACGCGAGTACCTATATCGGATCGGGTACAATTCCTCTCCCACCACGATGAATATGAGTATGAATAGGACGTTGTGGAAGCTGCCTGTGCCCAGCACGGCGATAATCCGAGGGCCCTTCTTTAAGGTGCTGCCGAAACGGCAATGCGAGATTTCATTTTCTACTGAGGCGGAGAACGGCGGAGAACAAATGACAACATTGCTCTTTGAAGGCGTCGAGGCTTTCAAGTGTACGTATCTGACTTCTCTTGGGTCCATCGACCACCAATTGTTCAGAGAAGCGTACGCGAACCTTATCAGTTTGGAGGACAGCCTCTCGTTGGCCGAGGTCAGGAGATCCTATAGGCAGTATCACGCGAGAATGCCTGTGCCAGCGAAAGAACCACAACATCTCATGATGTGCTTTGATGACGGCCCGTGCTACGAGATTATTTGTCAGGACTTTAAGCCGCTTTAAGGATCCCGAACTCTGGAGTGCTCTGGCTGGAACATCAGAATGAGCGTAGATCTAGAGAAGGCAAAGTCGGTCTTATTTGAATTTTTGTCTGCAATGAAGGCGTGTAACGATAAGTTTTCTGCGCTTTATCAGCGGGATGGATCGCTAGCCCACAGTGATCAAGCGGAAGCCGAGGTCCGGCTCATCTTCGAGAGGTATCTAGCGACGATTAGCCAGGAACATCCGATATTTTCAGTCGGGTATCCAGGGGAATATGATCCTGAAGCAGAAAAAATAGTTTCCACTGAATCACCGAATGCTCGCAAGGTGATGATTGAAACGTTATGGACTCATCCAGACGATCCCCCCAGTACACAAAAACATCGATATACTATGATCAGCAAGAGCGGTGAATGGCGTCTCGATAAAGACGAATTTTATTCCGAAGATAAATGGCGAAAACGAGCATTCTTCGTTAGGCCGCGACAAAAATCGAATAAATAATACCCAATTGAGGACGGCCGCGGGGCGGCCGCCAGGAAGGCGGCGGGTGGCGCTGCCGCATCGGCCCACGCCCAAGTGCCGGCCGTCGCGCGGCCCTCACGCGCGCGACCGCTCTTACTTGTCTTTCGCCATCAGGCGCTTTCGCAGCGGCTTCAGCGCCGCCAGCGCCAGGAGCGCCGCCACGACGTCGAGGCCGGCGGCGATCATGAAGACCATCCTCCAGCTTTCCGTTCCGGCCGGCAGCAGGTTTGCCAGGGGGATGGTGCTCGCCGCAATGCCTTTGGCGGTGTAGAGCAGCCCGTAGTTGGCGGTCGCGAATTTCCTGCCGTAGAGGTCCGCGCACAGCGCGGGAAACAGCGCAAAGATCTCGCCCCAGGCCAAAAACACCAGGCCCGACAGGATCACGAACAGCAACGGATCGTGCGCAAAGGAGAGCCACGCGTAGATGGCGAGCGCTTCCAGCAGGAAGACCATGAACATCGTGTTCTCACGGCCGATGCGGTCGGAGATCCAGCCGAAGATCGGCCGCGTCACGCCGTTGCAGAAGCGCTCGAGCGCAAGTGCGAATGTCAGGGCCGGAAACGTCAAGCCGAGGATCGCGACGGGGACCTTGTCGATCCCGTAGTCCCTGGCCATCGGCCCGAGCTGCGCTTGCAACATCAGGCCGCCGATCGCGACCAGCACGAACATTGCGTACATCACCCAGAACGGCGGCGACTTGGCGACCTCGGGCAACGCATAATCCCGCCGGCTCTGCGGAACGGCCGTCGTGGCCGACATCGGTACTTCGCCGGGCTCGGGGGCCCGGAGCAGCTGTGCGACCAGCAGGACGACGACGCCCTGGCAAAGCCCGACCCAGAAAAATGCCGCTTCATACCCTTGGGTCTGGATCATGCTTTGGATGGGCAGGACGGTAAGGACTGAGCCCGCACCGTAACCGGAAGCCGTCAGGCCTGTCGCCAGGCCGCGTCGGTCGGGGAACCACTTCAGGACGTTGCCGATCGCGCCGCCGTAGACGATGCCGACGCCGAGGCCGCCGATCACCGCCCCGAGATAAAGCAGCAGCAGGGAGTCGGCATAGGAATTGAGCACCCAGGCCGCACCAACCAGAATGCCCGCAGCGCTGAACATCATGCGCGGCCCGAACCGATCGACCAGATATCCGTGGAGCGGCACCAGCCAGGTCTGCGTCACAATGAAAATCGTAAAGGCCCATTGGATCGCGTAGCGGCCCCAGTGAAATTTCTGATCGATGGGAACGACGAACGGCGTCCAGCCGAGTTGAAGATTGGCCACCATCACCATGCAGACGATGCCGAATCCGAGCTGCCACCAGCGCGCTCCGGTCGAGGCGACCAGTCGGATGTCTGCTGCGCTCGATGTCGTCACCATTGCGTCACCCCTCTTCCAGGCGAGGATCGAAGCCTCGCTTTCCGCACATGGCCTGCACTCGGCCTGACTTGCTCGACCATTCCGGCGCGTGCGGCCAGCAAGATTCTTCCGCCGCTGCGTTCGGATCGCGCTCTTTATTATTGCTTTGTGGACTGCTTTATCGATTGCTTCTTGACCCGCTCCTTCTGCCATTTGTCGAATTGGCGAAACAGCGCTTCCTTGTCGGGCGAAATGGCAGGTGCCGTGGCCGTCCCCTGCATCGCGGCAAGCTTCTCCTCGGCCATCCAGTACCGGGTCCAGCCCGGCACCTTTGCGGCCACGTTGACGTCCTTCCACTTGGGATGGAATGACGGCTGTTTGAGCTTGTCGAACCGATCGAAATAGTAGTCGATGAAGCGCCCCAAACGCCTCGCCCGGTCATTGCCCTTGGGAAAGTTGTAAACGGCGAGGACGGACGGCATGCACAGGGTTCCGACCGGCGGTCCCTCGGGGATCAGATGAGGATAGTCGTCGTGGGACAGCGGGCAGGGAAGATAATAGTCCGCGAGCTTCTCGCTGTATTCGATCGGGATGAAGTGGAAGCCAGGCTCCGGCTTGAGCTTGACGAACAGGTCGTTGGGTTTGCCGCCGGTGGAGACGATGGCCGCGATCTCGCCGGCCTTCATCTTCTCGATCGCGACGGTGTTGTTGACGTAGACGAACTGCGGATGGACGCCCAGGCGCTCGAACACGATGGGGCCGGTGGTCGTGGCGCTCCCGCCCTTCGTGCCCAGGCTGACTGTCTTGCCCTCCAGGTCCTTCATCGCCGTTATCGCCGGGCCGCCGTAAACATATAGCTCGCCCACCAGAAGCTCTGAGATGTAGTTGATCCGCTGCTCGATGTTCCTGACCTGCCCGGATTTCTTGTAGAGTTCGAGCGTGTCCGTATAGGCGATCGCGATATCGACCCCTTTGAGATACAAAAGATCATTGACGTTCTCGTTGCCGCCGTAGCTCACGATCGGCAGAATTCGCAGGTTCTCTCCGTCATCCAGCCCCTTCGCCAGTTCGACGGCAAAGCGGATGAAGGTGCCTTCGAAGAACCCCCCTGCGACACCCACGGTCCAGTCGTTGACCTCGGCGGCTTTCGCCTTTTCCTCGGCAGTCTTCGCGGCGTTTTGCGCTGCGCACGGAAACGCCGGCAGCAACGCGGCCAGAACGCAGGTCGACAGAAGCAAAAATACGCGCATTGCTGGATTTCCCTGACTGGATTTCCGTGGCTGGATGCCTTGTTGCGTCAGTGCGACTGGCGAGCGTTTCGATGCCTGCGGGTTCACTCGGACTGCCGCGCGAGCCTCAGCAGGCGGTCCGGGGCGGTGGCCGAGCCCAGGGTCCGCGCTGCCTCGTACCATCGTCGCGCCAGCGCGACGTCGGAGGTCAATCCCATCGCGCCCAGTTTCTTCAGCACGAAGGGGTCATAGGTTTCCGCCAATGCGAAGGCCGCCGCCGCATCACCCGCTTCGGCAGCCGGTTGGAGCATCATGCGGGCGGCTCCGATATTTCCGTTCGCCATGAACTCCCCGCCGCGCTTGGCCATCACGGCGATTTGCGACGCGTCGAGCGGCGGCGGTGAGGACGTCGATGGCGGTGAGGAAGGCTCGAACGAAGCCGGCGCATTGACCGGCACTGTCGGCTGCGGTGGAGGCGGCGTCGAAGCCGGCGACGCGGGTGCAAGAGCGGGTGCAACACTCCTGGCGATTTGCCTATCGGGCCGATCGCCGTCGCGGTACGCCGCTTGGGGGCTTGCAAGCGGCGCGGGCTCCCGCACCGTCACCTCCACGGGCCTGTCGCCGCCGCGCGCAAGCTTCGGCGCAAGGCTCCACCGATATCCAATCACGCCCGCGGCAGCTCCGATCGCCGTCGCAACGATCACAGCGGTGACCAGCAGCTGCGTTGAGGCTGAACCGTCGGGCGCTCGCGATTGAGCAATGAGATCGCCCCGTCGCAGCTGGCCGCGCAATTCAATGCTGTCCAGGTGGCCGGCGAACGCTCCTGGCTGGCCCTTTCGCGTCCATGGTGGCTCTGACGATTCCGGCACCCCGGAGATCGGTGCAGTGGCGACGCCCGGCAGCGCTTTCTTCGGGTCCGCCCCCGGTGGCCTCACCTTTCTTGGCGCGTACTTCGACGGTCCATCGTCCGATGGCGCGTCTGACGATCCCGGCACCCCGGAGGTCGGTGCAGTGGCGACGCCCGTCAGCGTTTTCTTCGGATCCGTTCCCGGTGGCCTCAACTTTCTTGGCGGGTACTTCAACGGTCCATCGTCCGATGGCGCGTCCGACGGCTGAGGGTCGTCGCGCTCTCTCAAGGGCGTACTCATGCTCCCTCCGGGCTTAAGCTACTGACTCACTCGTAGGCGACCTCTGTCTCCATGCTGTGCATCGGGCTGGAAATGCTGGCGTCGAAACGGAATCGTCGGGGGGCGCGGCGCGAACGCCGCTGCGGGGCGGTGGGATGTCGGGCCTTCACGCGGCGCTCGGCGCGGACCTGTCGACAGCGCTCAAGTCGCGAGCAGTCGACGCGGCCGCCTCTCCATCCGGCGGGCCACCTTCCCGCGTTGGCGGAGCCTGCGCACATCGTAACGGCGCGTTAATGCATCGCACGATCGTTGGGCGGAATTATGATTTTCTCGGAATAGTAGTACGAATCGGGCGGATTTGCCGTGTAAACGGTAGTGAGACCGGTCAGCGGAAACATGTTACTCGCAGAACTAGAATCTACTCAGCAAAAATTCGCTTTCAGCGGCGGTTGGAAAAATCCGATTTCAAGTGCTGTCAGGGCGGGCCGTGCAAGTGCGGCAGCCTGAGCACGATGCGGCGCAGGTTGCTGGATCATATCGAGACATGGTGGGGCACCTTTGTGTCGAAGGAGTTCTGACGCGCGGTGATCATGCGCGCGTGGCGTGCAGATTGACTCCTCGCGGACCGGGCAAAACAATCCCGCCGCCGGTGGCTGCTGGCGCGGGGGACACGCACATGCATCGACTGTTGGGAGCCGCGCTCGGCGGCTTCGTCCTTCTTGCGCCGACGGCGCAGGCCCAAGGCTATCCCGAGCGGGCGATCCACGTGATTTCGCCCAACCCCCCGGGCGGCGCCAACGACACCATCCTGCGCGTCGTTGCGGCCAAAATGGCGCCCGTGCTCGGCGGCGCGATCGTCATCGACAACCGCGGCGGCGGCGCCGGCAGGATCGGTGCCGAGGTTGTCGCCCGCGCGGCTCCCGATGGCTATACGCTGCTCGCCGGATCGGTCTCGACCCATTCGTTCGCGCCGATCACGACGCCGAAGCTGCCTTACGATCCGATCAAGGACTTCACGCCGATCTCGCTGTTCGCGCTGGTGCAGAACGTGCTCGTCGTTCCGCCGAAATCGCCGGCCGCCGACGTATCGGCGCTGGTCGCGCTCGCGAAAGCTCATCCGGGCCGGCTCAACTACGCGTCCGGCGGGCCGGGCTCGACCAGCCATTTCGCGGTTGCGATGTTCGTCGCGCTCGCCGGCATCGCCAAGGACACGGTGCACGTCCCCTACAAGGGCGGCAATCCCGCCATGATGGCGACCATGGCAGATGAGGCGCAGTTCTATTTCGGCCCGATCGCCGGCATGGTGCCGTTCATCGAGGCGGGTTCGGTGCGCGCGCTCGCGATCAGCGGCGACGAACGCTCGCCCTCGCTGCCGGAGGTGCCGACCATGCGGGAGGCGGGCTTTCCGGAATACAAGGCGGTGAGCTGGTTCGGCCTGCTGGCGCCGGCGGGCACGCCGCCGGCGGTGATCGAGAAGCTCAGCGCCGCCGTCGCCAAGGCGGTGGACGATCCCGAGGTCACGGGCGCCCTGCGCAACCAGGGGATCGTGCCGCGGAGCAGCCGGCCGGCGCAATTCGCCGCCTTCATCGCCGAGCAGCTCGACCTTCACCGCAGGCTCGCCGACGAGGCGGGATTGAAATTCGAGCAGTAGCGGCCGTCATTGCGCAGCGCGCGCAGCCGTGGATCGGGGATTGCTTCGGGCCGCTCGCAATGACACGAATACGAGACGCACGCACGGAATGAGGGAGGCGCCCATGGCAAAAACGATGGCGAAGAAATCGGCGGCGAGCGTCAAGAAGAGCAAATCGCCGAAACGCTCGACGCGCCGCTACGGTGACATTCTCTATGAGGTGAAGGACCAGGTCGCGTGGGTCACGATCAACCGGCCGCGGGTCATGAACGCGTTCCGCGAGCAGACGCTCGACGAGCTGATCGATGCGCTCAAGTCGACGCGCGACGATCCCTCGCTCGCCTGTGCGGTGGTGACGGGCGCGGGCGACAAGGCGTTCTCGGCGGGCGGCGACTTCTACGCCATGAAGCGGCTGACCTGGACCAATGCCGCAATGTGGAACGACCGCATGCAGGGGCTCGCGATGACGATCCGCGGGCTCGCGATTCCGGTCATCGCCATGGTCAACGGCTGGTGCATGGGCGGCGGCCACGAGCTCGCGCTGTGGTGCGACCTCGTGATCGCGTCGGAGAACGCGATGCTCGGCCAGACCGGCGCCAAGGTCGGCGCCTGCCCGACGGTCGGTGCAACGCAGTATCTGCCGCGCATCATCGGCGAGCGGCTTGCGCGCGAGATGATCTTTTGTGCGCGCCGCTTCAGCGCTGAGGAAGCGGCCGCGATCGGTCTCATCAACAAATGCGTGCCGCAGAAGGACCTGCTGCGTGAGACGCTCGCGTGGTGCGAGACCATCAAGGGGCACAGCCCGCAGACGCTGCGCATGACCAAGAAGAGTCTCAACTTCGAATCCGATCTGCTCTACGCGTCGTGGCAGCACGGCATGGAGCTGCTTGCGCATGTCTGGGGCTCGGAGGAGAGCCTCGAGGGCATGAACGCGTTCCTGGAGGGCCGCAAGCCCGACTTCCAGAAGTTTCGTTTGCGCAACAAGCGCGAGCTGGAACGCTATCTCGACGGCTGCGCCCGCGACCTCAACGCGCCGCCCTCGATGCGGCGCGCGAAATGACTCCGCGGAGGTGATTCTCAAAACGCGCGTTGCAGTCCGGTTGGCGAACGGAACTTCGGTTATGCAACGGACACGTACAGGTTCGGAGATACCAACCGCAGGATGCGAAGCGTGCGGTTACTCAAAAAGCGCCGATTTTCAGTTGATTTTTTACCGAAGTGTAGCGCGCGTATGCGATGGTCGTGGTAAGGGTGTGTCATCAGCAGCACGAGGGGCTCATGGTGGTGCAAGCCTGGGAATCGAGCGGTCAACTCGGCCGCCAGACGGCCACGATCGCATCGATCTGGCCGACGCGTCGCGGACTGATGGGAGGAGCCGCCTGGCTCACCGTCGGCTTTGTGCTGGTGGTCAATCCCGCCGACGCAGCGAAATCGGCGCATCCACATGGCGCGAGCAAGCACTCATCGCGATCGGGCACGGCGGCGACGTCGCATCACAAGCAGGCGCACGCAGGCCGGACCAAGCAGCGTCACGGGGGCCGTGCGGCCAAGTCGAATGACTCTCCGGTGGCCCCGAGCCCGCCGAAGCCCGTGCTGACCGGCGAACTCGGCGTGATCCAGGAAGCGATCGGGCTCGCGCGCAAGGGCAAGGGCTCGGAGGCGAATGCGCTGGTGAAATCGGTTGACGATCCGGTGGCCCGCAAACTGGTCGAATGGGTGCTTCTGCGCGATGGCGACAGCGACGCCAGGTTCGAGCGCTATGACGCCTTCATTCGCGCCAACCCTGAATGGCCCGGCCTCGCATCGCTGCGCCGGCGCGCCGAAGGACGGCTCTGGCAGGAGCGCCGCAACGCCGCGACGGTGCGCGGCTTCCTCGGCGAACAGCCGACGAGCGCAAAGGGTCAATTTGCGCTGGCGCGCGTGCTGATGGGAGAGGGCGATCGCGCCGGTGCCGAACGCGAGATTCGCGCCGCCTGGCGGTCGGACGAATTGTCGGCCGAGGCCGAAGCCTCGGTGCTCGAGGCGTTCGGCACCGTGCTCACCCGCGCCGATCACACCGCGCGCATGGAACGGCGGATCGGCCGGAAGGATTTTGCCGGAGCGATGCGGGCCGCGCGCCGACTGGGCGATGACGCGGTCGCGGTCGTCAAGGCCTGCTCGGCCGCAGAGTCCAATTCCGACGCGGCGCGCAAGCTGCTGGAAGCGGTCCCGGGCGAGGCGCGCAGTGGTGCCGGTTATGCGCTGTGCCGGATTCACTATCTCATGCGCCGCGACGAGTTTGCGGCGGCGACCCAGGTGATGCTCGCGGTCCCGCCGGATGCGTTGCAGCTGCAAGACACCGATGAATGGTGGCGCGAACGGCGGGTCCTCGCGCGCAAGCTGCTCGATCACCGCGACGCCAAGACGGCCTATCGGGTGGTGTGCGCAGCGGCGCTCCCGGACAATCCCTTCTACCGCGCCGAATTGCATTTCATGGCCGGCTGGATCGCGCTGCGCTTCCTCGCCGATCCCGCCACGGCGCTCGCGCATTTTGCGCATATCGACGACGGCTCGACCAACCCGGTCGTGCTCGCGCGCGCGGCCTATTGGCGCGGCCGCGCCCAGGAGGCCGCCGGTCAGACCGCGGACATGCGCGCCAGCTATGAGGCCGCCGCTCGCAACCCGACTGCGTATTACGGGCAGTTGGCGCGCGCGCGGCTCGGGCTCGGCGAGCTTGAATTGCGGCCGCCGCCGGCGCCTGCGGATCGCGTCGGTTCAGAGCTCCTGCATGCGGCCGAGCTTCTCTATACGGTGGGCGAACGCGACCTGGTCCTGACCTTCGTGACGGACCTCGCGGGCCGCAGCGACGACACCGGCATGCTGGCGGCTGTCGCCGACCTTGCCGTACGCAACGACGATGCGCGCGCCGTGATGCTGACCGGAAAGGCGGCGCTTGCACGCGGGCTTCCGCTGGAATTTTACGCCTTCCCCGATATCGGCGTGCCGCGCTTCAGCCCGATCGGTCCCGGTCTTCCCCGCAGCATCGTCTACTCGGTGGCGCGCACCGAGAGCGAGTTCAATCAGCGCGACAGGTCGCCTGCCCAGGCCGTCGGCCTGATGCAGGTCACGCCGGAAGCCGGGCGCGACACCGCGAAGCGATTCAGCGTCGGCTACGACTGGAAGCGGCTCGTCACCGATCCCGTCTACAACACGCAGATGGGTGCGGCCGAGCTGGCGGCGCTCCTGCGGGAGTACCGTGGCAATTACATCATGAGCTTCGCGGGATACAACGCCGGCAGGGGGCGCGTCCAACAATGGGTCGCCCAGTACGGCGACCCGCGCGACCCGAAGGTGGACGCCGTCGACTGGGTCGAGCGCATCCCGTTTGCCGAGACGCGCAACTACGTCCAGCGCGTGATGGAGAACCTGCTGGTCTACCGGGTTCGTTTCAATGAGAGCCCGACGACGGTGACGATCGAGCACGGCGCGCACGCCAAGACCGCCGACGAGGGAAGCGGGGACGTCGAGCGTCGCGCCCGCCGCTCCGCGACCAGATAGGGCGTGCAATCGGCAGTTACACGTCGCCCGACGACACGAAAGGGTTGGCTGCGCGCATCCCGCGCGCCGACACCGGCATTGCGGCCGACCGCACGAGGGCGGCCGTTGCCCCAGCGCGCAAGCACGATACGATCAGGTAGACTCGCATCGTGCTCTCATCTCATTGATTCTGGAACATGATCTTGTCCGAAAAGTCTGCAACTTTTCAGGATCATGCTCTAAACTGGCCACATGAGCACACCAATGGACGGCGCGCTCGCCGGTATCCGCGTCGTCGACCTCACCCGCATTCTCGCCGGCCCGCTGTGCGCCATGATGCTTGGCGACATGGGCGCCGAGATCGTCAAGGTCGAGCCGCCCGGCTCGGGCGATGACACCCGCACCTGGGGGCCGCCGTTCGTCGGCGGCGAGGCCGCGTATTTTCTCGGGGCCAATCGCAACAAGCGCTCGCTGACCCTCAACCTGGCGGCGCCAGCCGGGCAGGGGGTGCTGCGCGAGCTTGTCACGCGCGCCGACGTGCTGGTCGACAATTTCAAGCTCGGCACGCTCGCCAAATGGGGTTTCACCGACGCCTGGTTCGACGCCAACGCGCCGCGCCTGGTGCGCTGCCAGATCACCGGCTACGGCGCGAGCGGACCGAAGGCGCAGCTTCCCGGCTACGATTTCATTCTCCAGGCCGAGTCCGGGCTCATGAGCATCTGCGGCCCGGAGGACGGCGGCCCAGCCAAATACGGAGTCGCGATAGTGGACGTGTGCACCGGCATGCTTGCCTGCAACGCGATCCTCGCGGCGCTCAATGCGCGCCATCGCACCGGCAAGGGCCAGAAGGTCGAGGTGTCTCTCTACGAGAGTTCGCTCGCCATGCTGGTCAACGTCGCCGCCAATGTGCTCGCGACCGGCAAGGGCGGCGGTCGTTTCGGCAATGGTCATCCGAGCATCGTTCCCTACACGACCTATGCGGCGGCCGACGCCATGGTGGCGCTCGCGGTCGGCAATGACGGGCAGTTCGCCAAATGTGCCGGCGTGCTCGGCCATCCCGAGTGGGCCGCCGATGCGCGGTTTTCGACCAATCGCGCGCGGGTCGAGAACCGCGCGGTGATCGACGCCTTGATCGGCGAGGCGCTTGCGACGGACACGGCGGAGAACTGGCTCGCCAAGCTCAAATCCGTCGGCGTGCCGTGCGGCAAGATCAATTCGGTCGCGCAGGCGCTCGCCGATCCGCATACGGCCGCACGCCACATGGTCGAGACGGTGGTGCATCCGGCCATCGGCGAGCTCAAGATGCTGGGGATTCCGTTCAAATTTTCCGCCACGCCCGCCGCCGTTCGGCGCCCGCCGCCGACGCTGGGCGAGCACACCGACGAGGTGCTGGCCGAGCTCGGGATGGATGCGGTCGCGATCGAGAAGCTGCGAAGCGAGAAGGTGGTGTGATGAGTCATTGCGCGCGACCCGCCTGCGCTCGCTGCGCGAGCTACGGCGCGTTTCGAGTCCGCCGACCGGCCTTCGCTTGCTTCGGGTGAGGATCCCGATGTTCACCCGACTCAGCCACGTCTCCATCGTCGTGCCCGACCTCGACGCAGCGGCACGCCGGCTGCGTGAGGTGTATGGCCTCACGGTGGGCGAGACCAAGACCAATGCGGAGCAGGGCGTGCGGCTCGCCTATGCGGATCTCGGCAATGCCAGGGTCGAGCTGATGGAGCCGTCGCGGACCGATTCGCCGGTGGCAAAATTCCTCGAGCGCAATCCGAAGGGCGGGATCCACCATTTCTCGTTCGGCGTCGACGACATGGCGGCGGCCGCAGACGGGCTGCGCGCGCGGGGAGCGCGCATCTTGGGCGACGGCCGCCCTCAATATAATGTGGCGGGCGAGCGCATAGCCTTCATTCATCCGGCGGACTTCCTCGGAGTGCTGGTCGAGCTGGAAGAGCACGGCGCAAAGGGCTGATCGACATGAAGATTGCGCGCATCGAACCGATGGCGGTCGCGTTTCCGATGAAGAAGCCCGTGTTCATGGCGGGCGTCGAGATCCGCCAGGCCGACAACGTGCTGGTTCGCATCGAGTCCGATAGCGGCGCGGTGGGTTGGGGCGAGGCGGCATCGGCGCCCACCATGACCGGCGAGACCGTCGAGAGCATGATGGCGGCGGTCGCCTATCTGGCGCCGGCCATCGATGGCCGCGAGGCCGCCGACATCGCGGGTGCGGCCGCGGCGATGACCGGCCGCATGTATGGCAATCAGGCCGCCAAGGCCGCAATCGAGATCGCGCTGCACGACCTCGTCGGCCGCGCCACCGGGCGTCCCGCCCACGCGCTGCTCGGCGAGAAGGCGCGCAGCCGCATTGCGGCGCTCGGCGTCATCAGCAATGGCGAGCTCGCCGCAGATCTGCGCGACGCCGTGGCCAAGAAGGCGGACGGCTATACGGCCTTCAAGATCAAGGTCGGCATCGATCGGCCACTGATCGACGCCGAGCGTACCCGCCGCGTCTGTGAAGCGCTCGGACCGGAGAGCCTGATCTCGTCCGATGCCAACCAGGGCTGGAGCACCGAGGAGGCGGTGCAATATGTCCGCGCCGTCGCCGACAGCGGGCTCACCTTCTTCGAGCAGCCGGTGCTCGCCGATGACGTCGCCGGCATGGCGGCCGTTGCGGCCGCGGCGGGCGATCTCGCGATCGGCGCCGACGAAAGCATCCACAGCCTCGCCGACATCCGCCGCCACCATGACGGCAAGGCGGCGCGCGGCGTGAGCCTCAAGACCATCAAGCTCGGCGGCATGCGCGGCGTCTTCGCGGCCGGCCGCCTGTGCGAGGAGCTCGGCATGGCGGTCAATGTCGCCTGCAAGACCGGCGAGTCGAGCATCGCGGGCGCGGCCGGCTTGCATGTCGCCGCCGCGCTGCCCCAGCTCGCCTGGGGACTCACCCTGTCGAACGAGGGACTGGCCGAGGATGTGACAGCGCGCCCCATTCGTATCCAGCGCGGACATGTGGAAGTATCCGATCGGCCGGGGCTCGGAATAGACGTCGACGAGGATCGCGTGCGGCGCCATCGGCGCGCCGTCACGCAAAGACAGGTGGCATAGAAGGCAGGCGGCATAGAGGCGAACAGCTCGGCCGACACCATAGCCTGGGAGAACGCAATGGAAGCCCGAAGGACATCGCTTCGCGCCGCGCGACGGCTTGGACCGGTCGCGGCAGCGCTTTCGCTCGTACTTCTATCCGCCCCCACAGGGGCTGCCGAGAAGGTCAAGATGTCGACCTTCCAGGCCAATCTGTGCTGCTTCACGGTCTATGTCGCGCAACAGTTGAAGCTGTTCGAGAAGCACGGCGTGGACGTCGAACTCGTCTACGGCACCGGCATCCAGGTCGCCAACATCATGGTCAGCGGATCGGCCGAGGTCGGCGCCTTCGCGGTCGAGCACGGCGTCGCCGTGGCGAGCAAGGGACAGGACGTGAAGCTGCTCGTTCTCAACCAGCGGCTCCCGCCATTGAGTCTCATCGTGCGCAACGACGTGCCGACGCCGAACGCCGGCAAGCCCTATCCCGAGATGGTGCGCGACCTCAAGGGACTGAAGATCGGCATCAGCTCGGCCGGCGCTTCCACCGATACGACGCTGCAATATCTCATTCGCGAGGCCGGCCTCGATCCCAAGAAGGACGTGAGCATCCTGCCGGTGGGTGATCCCAACACCATGCTGGCTGCCCTCAAGAACGGCGTGATCGACGGCGCCATGGCGGTCGAGCCGACGCAGACCGTGGCGGTGCACGGCATCAAGATCGCCAAGATGGTGGTCGACGTCGAGGGCGGCGGTGCGCCGCTGTTCAAGGAATACGCCTACAACGGCATGTTCGTGCGCTCGGCCCTCCTCAAGGAGCGCCCGCAGGTCGCGCGCGGCATCGTCGACGCGGTGGTCGAGGCGGAGCAGGCGATCAACGATCCGGCGCGGACCGAGGAGATCATGGGGGTTGCGGCCGCCACCATGAAGGGAATGGACCCGGCCCTGTTCCGCGCCTACCTGGAGCGCTACCGTTCGATCTTCCAGCCGGTCGCGACCCAGAAGGCGATGGAGAACGTCAACGCGCTGCTGCGCGCCGGCAACCTGATCGCGCAGACGGTGCCGTACGAGCAGATCGTCGCGACCGACTATATGCCGCGCGACTTCCCGCAACCCTCGACCCATTGAGCCGCCATGGCGGTGGTCTCGGCCCCTGACGACCTCGGGATCGCGGCGGATGAGGACCCGGGCGTCCGCTATCGCCGCGTGCTGATCGCGCGGCTGGCCGTCGTCATCGTCATTCTCGCGATCTGGCAGGCGGTGGTCTCGGGCGGTCTGGTCGATGCCTTCTGGATCAGCAGCCCGGTGCTGGTGGTGCAGGAGCTGTGGCGCGCGATCGCGAGCGGCGAGCTGTTCGGCGATGTCGCAATCACGGTGTTCGAGGCGCTGATCGCGTTCGTGGTGTCATCGACGCTCGGGGTCGTCGCCGGCCTGCTGCTCGCGCGCTCGCCGTTCTGGGACGATGTGCTGGCGCCACTCGTGCTTGCGCTCAACAGCCTGCCGCGCATCGCGCTCGCGCCCTTGATTATCCTCTGGTTCGGCATCGGCATCACCGCCAAGGTGGTGACCGCGTTCACGCTGGTGTTCTTCATTCTGCTGGTGAACACGCTGGGCGGCGCCAAGAACGTCGACAACGACATTCTCACCATCGCGCGGCTGATGGGCGCGTCCAAGCGCGACATTCTCTGGAAGGTGACGCTGCCCTCGGCGCTGCCCTGGATCTTCGCCGGCCTCAATCTCGGCCTGACCTATTCGCTGCTCGGCGTGATCGTCGCCGAGATCCTCGCCTCCAACCAGGGTCTCGGCTACGTGATCCAGTCGAGCGCCGCGACCTTCAACACCGCCGGCGTGTTCGCCGGCCTGATCACGCTCGCGGTCGTCGCCTGGCTGTTCAGCGCCGTGATGCGCCACATCGAGGCGCGGCTGCTGCGCTGGAAACCCTCGTTGACGAGCGCCTGAGGTCATGTCGTCATCGGTCGCCAAGATCAGGCTGGTCGACGTCGGCATCGTGTTTCGCCCGCGCGACCGCGAGCCGGTGGTCGCGTGCCGCGACGTGACCTTCGACGTACCGGAGGGATCGATCGTGTCGATCGTCGGGCCCTCGGGCTGCGGCAAGTCGACCTTGCTCAACATCGTCTCGGGCCTCATCGCGCCGAGCAAGGGATTGGCCGAGGTCGACGGGCGCGCGGTGTCCGGCATCCGCCACGATGTCGGCTACATGTTCGCCCGCGACGGCATGATGCCGTGGCGCACCGCGTTGGAGAATGTCGAGTTCGGGCTCGAGGTGCGCAACGTGCCCAACCGCCGCGAGATCGCGCGCGAATGGCTGCGGCGGGTCGGGCTCGACAAGTTCGAGGGCCATTACCGCCACGAGCTCAGCCAAGGCATGCGCCAGCGCGTCGCGGTCGCGCGCACGTTTGCGATCGAGCCGAATATCCTCCTCATGGATGAGCCGTTCGGCGCACTCGACAGCCAGACGCGTCTGCTGCTGCAGGAGCTTTTTCTCGAGGTGTGGGAGAAGCACAAGCGTACCGTGCTGTTCGTGACCCACGATCTGCACGAAGCGATCTTCCTGTCCGACGTCGTGATCGTCTCGACCAACCGGCCGGGCCGGGTGAAATCCATGGTGCCGATCGCGCTGCCGCGGCCGCGCCTGCCGCCCGCCGAGCTTGCGGTCGCGCCGGAGTTCCGCGACATCTATTCGCGCATCTGGGCCGACCTCAAGGACGAGGTGCGGAAGTTTGATTAGCGTTGCTTCGTGTGATCAGGACTCAAAGCCATGAAGCAATCCAGCCTCGGCATCGCGGTGGTGGGCGCGGGGCGCATCGGCACGTTGCGGGCGCGGCTCGCCGCCAAGCACCCGTCGGTTCGTTTCCTGGCCATCTCCGACCTCGACCCGGCGCGGGCCCGCGCGCTCGCCGAGCAAGCGGGCGCCGATTTCGCGTCGGGCAGCAACGACGAGGTCATCTCGCATCCGGACGTCACCGCGGTGATCGTCTCGACACCTGAGCAGCAGCACACCGAGGCGGTGTGCAAGGCGCTGGAGCGGGGCCTGCCGGTGCTGGTCGAGAAGCCGATCGGATTCTCGCTCAAGGACGCGAGCCGGATCCTGGATGTGGTCAAGCGGACCAACGGCAGCCTGCGGGTCGGCTACAGCCGCCGCTACAAGGAATGCTTCCTGCGCGCCAAGGAGCAGATGCGCCACGGCCGGCTCGGCCGGGTCGTGGGCGGCACCGCCCGCGTCTACAACTCACGCGCCCAGGCGTTTGCGATTCTCAAGCGCGACCCGCACGCGACGCCGGTGCTCGACGTGCTCACGTACTATGTCGACCTGATGTGCTGGTTCCTCGAAGGCAATCACCCGGTCGAGGTGGTGGCGCGCGGGCAGCACGGCATATTCAAGGAGGCCGGCTACGGCGCCCATGACGTGACCTGGGCGATCGTCACCTTCGCGGACGGCGCCGTCATCAATCTGGGCGTCAGCTACGCGCTGCCGGCGCGCTATCCGACGCTCGGGCAATCGGACCGGGTCGAGCTGCTCGGCACCGAAGGCACCATGATCATCGACGACGACCATTTGGATCACCTGCTGTTTTCCGAGAAGGGGGTGCCGCACGCCTATGTGCCGGATCACGCCGTCGAGATGGCGTTCCTCGGCTCCAATACGGCCGGCGACTGGGCGGTTGGCGATTTCTGGGGGCCGCTCGGCAACGAGACGCGCGCCTGGCTCGATCATCTCGCGACCGGCGCGCCGACCGTCCACACCACGCCAGAGCAGGCGCGCGTCAATCTCGAGACCACGATCGCGATCGAGCGGGCGGTCGCGACCGGCCAGCCGGTGCGGCTGCCCTTGCAGCAGGAGTAGGGCGTCATCGCGAGCGACCCCGTCCGCCCCAAGCCGGGCCGAAGCCGGCCGCGCGCTTTGCACGCCTTGCAATGACGTAAGCTCAGTTGCCGCGGCTGACCTGCATTCCGGCAAGGATGCGCCGCAGCTCGGGCGCCACGTTCTCGCGGCGGACCGGCCTGAATTTGGCAGCTTTGCGTGCCGCGCTGCGCCAGCCTGTGAACACCTCAAGCCCGGATCGGGTCGCCACCATGTCGCCGGCCCGGAGCGTCGGGTCGCTCGCGATGTCCATGGGCGCAAGGCCGAACGCATCGCGGCCGTTGCACGTGCAATCCGCCACCACGCGCTCACGGTAGACGAAGGCATGAGCGAGATCGGCATAGCGTTCGCCACGCATCCCGTAGGCGTGGTCGATGTCGCCGCCGTGGAAGATCGCGGTCTGCGCTGCCGGGCACATGGCGGAGCAGACCTTGGCGGCGCCGCTGCGAGATGTGGCGGCAGGCGCGGAAAGCGGGAAATAGCGGCCGTCGCACACACGTACGCAATAGGTGGTGCCGTCCTGCGACACGGCCGGCGGCGCGTGCAGGTTCAACCGTTTCTCGCCCGGCTCGGTCGGGTCCGTATAGGCGGTCATCGGCGCGAGGCGCCCGTCATTCGATGCGCCGAAGAAGCGAAAGATGTCGCCGAACAGGCCGCCGGCCACGGCCCGAGGCGCGAGCGCGACGACGTTGATCGCGATGACGACGACGACGCCCGCCATGGCGACCGCGGTCGGTGATCGTCTGCGCATCGACGCATCCTCAGTGAATGCCGAACGCGAAGCCGGCGTCGGAGCGCGCGCTCGCGGTCGAGACCGCGGGACTGGGGCGCGCCGTCGCCGCGCGGCGCGATGCCTGGGGCAGCACCACCACCTTCGTGCCGACGGTCACCCGGCCATAGAGGTCGGCCACGTCCTCGTTGGTGAGCCGGATGCAGCCGCTGGAAACCTGATGCCCGATGGTGGTCGGATCGTTGGTGCCGTGGATGCGGTACTGCGAATGTCCGAGATAGAGCGCCCGCGCGCCGAGCGGATTGCCCGGTCCGCCGGCGACGAAACGCGGCAGATAGGGCTGGCGCGCGATCATCTCGGCGGGCGGAAGCCAGTCAGGCCATTCGGCCATGCGGCTGATGGTCTCGACACCCGACCAGGTGAATCCCTCGCGGCCGACGCCGATGCCGTAGCGCAGCGCCTTGCCGCCGCCGAGCACGAGATAGAGATGCGTGTCGGGCGTATCGATCACGATGGTGCCGGGCGCCTCGCGCGTCGCGTAGGCGACCATCTGACGCCTGAACCGGGGCGACACCGCCGCGTCGGTGGACGGCTCGTCGCGCAGCATCGGCGCGAACACAGCGCCCCGGTAGGCGTCGGGCGCGGCCGAGGCGTAAGGCTGCGCGATCGCTCCGGTGGATGAGACGATGCCAGCCGCGAGCGCGGCGAGCGCGAGTGATCGCTTGGTCGGCCGAATGGTCAACCGAGACCGGAGACGAGTCATGGTGCAGCCCCACGCGTTGGACAACGATGTCGCGAACTCAACACGCATGCCATGCGCGGGTTCCGGGCGCTGCCGAGAAGCGGAAGCATTTCGCCGGCGCGGCGCTTCGGCCGCGCCGGAAAATGCTGTCGGGCCATTCACCGGGGTCCGTCATCACGCCGCCGGCAGGCGGGCGGGCTCGCCACAGGTCCATTTGGTGAGGAAGCGGTTGTTCGCATCCTCGACCAGGACCTGCGCGGCGGATTCGCGCTGGGCGATCTCCTTGGCGGCGTCGATTGCGAAGAGCAGGGCCTCATCTCGGCTGCGATAGGGGCCGAACAGCTCGTCGCGGAATTTGATTTTCCACTCGCCGCCGCTGTGCACGATGAAATACTGTGCGGGCGTGCTCGCAGGCGTCATGCTGTGCTCCGTCGCTTGTGTGTGGCAGACGCGGCGATCTGGGTGTCGCCGCGGAGATAGGTCCGTCCGACCAGAACTATCTTGCGCGCGCAAACGTTTTGCTGCCGGAATAGACTCTCATTGATTCAACAAACCGGCGGCATTGATTCAAACTGTCGGCACGTTTGATCGTTTCTGCGGCTCATCCGGGACGCGCGCCTGCGGCGTCGTTGAGGGACAAGCAGCGGCCGGGCAGCGGCGAGACACCCGGCCGCATGATCGGGCTCTCAAGCGGTTCGCAGCCGATCGGAATAGCGGCCGGCTTGGGCACTGGCGGCGCGCGCGGCGCCTCGATCGGGACCGGCGTGCTGTGCGAAGTCTCGCGCACGGTGAGCTGCGGGAGCACGAATCCCTTCGAAATCACGGTGACGTTGCTCATCGGGTCCGTTTGAAACAGCACGCGCCCGTCGCGGTCGCGATAGACGATCGCGGCGTCGTGCACGCCGATCACCTCGACGGTGGCGACTGTGGCGGGATCGCTGCGATTGAGACGGGGCGACGCCAGGCGGTCGTTCTTGTCGGCACGGTTCACTTGGGCGGGGGTATCGCGGCTCGCCGTCGCCCCGGAGTCCGGGGACGGTGCCACGACCAGTGCCCATGCGGCGACGGCGGCCAATCCGCCCAGGAGGCTCGACGTAATATGGAACATGGAACCCTCCCGTTCGCTCCCCGTACGTGAGCGATGTTCGACAGGTACCTGTTCCCCTTCCCGGTTAACCCCTTGCTCGGATCGGTCAACGCGCGGCTTGGCTGCCTGGTTCCTGAAAGGGTCCCCTTGCGGTCGTCGCCGCAAAAATGGGG
>Ga0126384_10000554_pt1 | contig 20781 bp, 14 predicted proteins | sample PanSoiMetPlot_36_FD_92543 | JGI IMG/M metagenome (GOLD analysis project Ga0126384, IMG submission 92543) | Tropical forest soil microbial communities from Panama - MetaG Plot_36 | ecosystem: Environmental > Terrestrial > Soil > Tropical forest > Bulk soil | place: Panama | collected 2016-02-17 | reverse complement strand
TTGGCGCAATGATGGGAGGCGTGTCGCAGGTGATGCACTTACTTGTGCCGGCGATCCCCGTACAGGCGTGGGTGCTAGTCTTCCTGGCGCTAACGCTGGTCCTGTTGCTCGGTGGGGGCTACAAGCGGATAGAGCATTTGGCGATGGTCAAGGTCGCATTGTTCACGCTGCTGACGTCTCTCGCCGCGGTGGTGCTCACACGAATGCCTCAGTATTTTTCGTGGCGCGACTGTTTGACCGGCTTCAAACTTGAACTGCCCGGCGCCGGCGTTTCGACTGCCCTTGCGGTCTTTGGCATTACCGGAGTCGGGGCCACCGAGCTGTTCATGTATCCATATTGGTGCGTGGAAAAGGGCTACGCGCGCTTCACCGGCCGTCGAGTTGATGGAGCAGACTGGGACCGCCGCGCCAGGGGCTGGGTGCGAGTAATGCACGTCGATATCGTTGCTTCGATGTTCATTTACACGGCGGCTACGGTGGCGTTCTACCTGCTGGGCGCGGGCGTGTTGCATGGCATGAAGCTGGTGCCTGCAGCAAACGATATGATCCCTGTGCTTTCGAACATCTACACTGCGACGTTAGGAGAGTGGGGGCTGTGGGCGTTTTATGCCGGAGCAATCATAACTCTCTACGGAACGGTGTTCGCCTCGACGGCCGCGAATTCACGGGTGTTCGCAGATATGTGCCGATTAATTGGTTTGTTCTCGGCGGATGATTATGTCCGGCGAACGAAGTACCGCAATGGTTTTGTCATCTTTCTGACGACTCTCCCTGCATTGCTCTTTCTGTGCTTCGCTTCGCCAGTGAAGATGGTGGTGATTGGCGGGATCGCGCAGGCAATGATGTTGCCGGTCATTGGAATCGGAACGATCTACTTACGACACGCGCGTCTTCCGGGACGAATTGCGCCCGCGACATGGGTGACTATCGCTCTATGGATTGCTACCTTCATCATTATCTGTATTACTGCATACACGGTTCTGCTGGAGTGGCGCAAAATCTGAATTCATATTTTGCCTCATACCCCCCTGATGAGGTGGGTATGCACAGTTTAAACATCCTTTAACGTCAGGGTCTACTCAGCCAGGTGGTGTGTTGTCTGTTCGGTTACAGATGCAGGTTGGCCGGGCTGCTCTCCGATCCTCAACTCTCGTTTGGAAGGAATTCGATCCAGTACCTCGGCACGGAAGTTTCTTTGCTCAAGATCGGATAGATGCGGGACATACTGTTTTGGAACGGTAAACAGCAATGCATTCAGAATAAGACCTACCCCAATTAAAAAGGCCGTGACACCCAGCCCCATAAGAAAGAACATATCTCTCGCAAATAAGCCCCACACTAGAAAGAATACAGTACCTCCCAATCCAGCGGCGCTTGTCACGATTCCCGTTCGAATTCCGCGAAGCCGCCGTTCTTGCGGGGATTCTAAAAACTTCTCAATTTCAGGAAGAACTTCCTCGGCCACCTTCTTCAGATCTCGCGCTTTCTCGAGGTCGCGAATCTTATCTGCGATTGCGCGTCCGATCTCATCGCGCGCGGAAACGGCCGAGGCAGTAATCTCGTCAGGTCTTTCGAGGCTCACTCTCACAACACGCAGATCAGTACCGCAAGCGCGACAATATTGGTTATTGTGAAGTTCTTGAGATCCGCAGTTAGGGCAAAACATTATTTGTTTCTTGTTTCTGGTTTCTATTACTTCTTACTTACCCGAGACATCAAAGCAAGCCATTTGGGTCTGGTTGCGAACGAGCAGACGGCCGTCGGCGATCGCGGGATAGTTCCACGTCTTGCCTTCAATCGCGGAAAACCTGGCTACTTCCATATGTTTCTCCGGGGTTGCCTTCACCAATACCAGATCTCCTGTATCGCTGATAACAATCAGGTGACCGCTAGCCAGAATCACCTGACCGTATCCATACCTGCCGCCCTTCCATTGCTGCGTGCCGGTGTTGACGTCAACACACGCAAGGATTCCTTCGTCCAATCCATACGCATAGCCCTGGTAGAAAACCGAGCTATTGAACTTGTTGTTCATTGCCTTCGTCGATTTCTCCCAGACCTTGCGAGCGCTCAATGAATCGCCGCTGCCGGTGATTTCAACCAGCGCGGCTCCTTTCCCATATCCTGATGAAAGGAAGAGACGACTGCCGTCGATAACAACAGGCTGGGAGCAGTTAATGCCCATGTCAGTATTCCAGCTGGTCTCCCACAGTAGCGATCCATCCTCTGTCGACAGACCGACAACTCGATTGGAGGTTTCAACCAGGATCTGTCGCTTTCCTGCCAGCGTCACCAGCATCGGAGAAACATACGCCTGAGTATCGTTGAGAGACTTCCAAACCGGCGCTCCAGTTAACTTGTTGTAAGCGACGACCGACTTACCCGATTTGCCGCCCGGAAGCACGATCACCTTGTCGTCGACGATCAGCGGAGCCGCCGCCATTCCCCACTGAAGATTAGAAGCACCGTTGTCCTTTAGTATATTTTTCGACCAAATCAGCTTTCCTGTCTTAGCGTCGAAGCAACGGAGATCGCCTTCTGCACCGAGAGCCCACAGCTTGCCCGCCTCCCAGGTCGGGGTAGCTCGAGGACCGTCGCCGCCCATCGATTCAATGAACTCGGCGTCTGCAGCGTGAGTCCATAACTCACGTCCGGTCGCGATATCGTAGGCCGCCACTACCTCCTGTCGCCGTCGCTGCTCGATTGTAAAAACCATTCCCTCAGCAACAACAAACGATGCATAGCCTCCGCCGATAGGCTGTTTCCACAACAACGGTAAGCCTTCGGTCGGCCAGCTCGTGCGAATCGGCGTTTCTTCATAACGGCCATCCCGTACGGGGCCTCGATAGTTGGTCCAGTAATTTCTCATCGGCCGCGAAGCAGTAGCAGGCGCCGGCTTCGCCTCATTCGAGTTTGAAGCTACCGAAGTGGCCGCGTTCGGTGTTGCGGGGTTAGCAGCGGAGGGATCTGGCGCGGATGCTCGCTGTTCTGCTCTTTGTCGCTCAAGCTCTTCGTAATGCTTCTCGACACTCGAGTCGCGAATTACGAAAAGGCTATGGCTCCATGCATAAAAGACATAAGAGGCGCACAAGGCCAGGATTGCAAAAGAGGCAAATATCTTTTTTCCGACTCCTGCGTCCTTCCGCCGCCAGAGCATGAACAGAGCTACAGGCGGAAGCAGAAGCGTAATGAAGAAGAGGAATATCGTCGATTGATGCCACGGAGTTCGTGTATCAGCTGGTTCCATAACGCATTCCTCCGATTGAGAAATTGATGTTAGCGCAAAGACACTTCTTATTTGCCCTATTCAATCTCAGGCAATTTTCGTTTGAATCCTGCGCTCCTAAGTCTTTTTTATGAAAACGCGTTTAGCCTCAAACGATCCTCTCGGGTCGTCGAAGTAGTAATCCACAGTCAACACCGAGCCGTCAGGAGACAACGTCCATTTACGTGTGGTCTTTCGGGTAACCGGACCGTTTGGAGAATCCGAAGTGACGACGTCTTCGATAACCACGCCGCGCGAACCGGGGAGCCACATAGCCTTTCGTTTCCCCTTTGCTCCAGGCTGAGCACCGGGTGGTGTGAATTCCCCTTCATTACCGTCCAGTTTGTATGTTTCGTTAACCTGCTGCTCACCCTGCTGAGTTTTTATTTTTGCATCAACTTTGATCTGTTCATCGCCTTGAACGACGATCATCGTTTGTTCCAACCCCGGGGGGTTGCTGAAGCTGCGGTTAGGATCCAAAACCCAGGTACCGTTAAAATTCGGTTTGGCCATTGCCGATACGATTGAGGAGCAGGAAAGAATGGCGAAACCAATCACGATTATGCGTTTCATATGATCTCCACAGTAGAAGTAGCGTAGACTGTCCAGTCTGCGCAATGCTCGATATTGTATTAACTTGAGATCACGTCGTACCAGACGTTCTGACCTTGCAATCATGCGCAGACTGGACAGTCTACGCTACTCTTCACTTAGCGATACAATACAGATTCTTCTCCCCGCGAATAAAGATCATTCCATCTGAGACCGCCGGGGACGCATACACTGGCTCGGCGAGAGAATTAGTCGCAAGGATTTCGTGTTTCGGACCAGCTTTCACCACGAACGTATCGCCGTCTTCGCTCGTGATTAAAATCTTTCCTTCAAAAGCTACCGGTGAAGCGGTGAACGTCGCAGGTATCGGAATTCGCCCTCCTTCATACACAATCTTTCCCGTCTTTGCTTCGATACAGGTGATGATCCCGCGATCCGACAACAGGTAGAGGTAATCGCCGTAGAGAATCGAAGAGGGAACGTAAGCGGTGCCCTTGTCATACTGCCAGACGATATTCTTGCTGCCGCTCAAATCACCAGACCCACCGAGCTGAATCGCAATTGTCTTCTTAACCGGGAATCCGGCATAGACGAAGACCATTCCATTTCCAGCCAATGGCGTTGCAATGGCGTTGCTCTCGTGACCTTTGCTTCGCCACAGCTCCTTGCCAGTCTTCGGGTCGTAGGAAATGATGAGCTCATTTCCGCTGGTGATCAATTCGGTGCGCTGGGGTCCCCGAACGATGAGCGGGGTCGACCAGCTTGCCTGCACCTTGCGTGGCGTCTTCCAAACTTCTTTTCCGGTCTTTTTATCCAGGGCGAGAATGAATGACTTCTCGCCGTTGTCCTCGTCGCATTGAAGGATAACTGTGTTCTCGAATAAAACAGGGGACGTGCCGGTTCCCATCCCGACCGTGGCGATTGGACCAGGAGATGTTTTCCATATCAACTTCCCGCTGAAGTCATAGCAGTAAAGACCTTCCGTTCCGAAGTATGCAAACACGTGGGTGCCGTCCGTAGTGGGCGTCGGCGAAGCATAGCTGGACTTCCGGTGACGGTCATCATAGACCGTTCCTTCGTATGCAGTTTGCTCCCAAAGGACTCTACCTGTGTCGCGGTTGATGCAGAGCACTCTGAGAGAATGTTTTTTATCAGCGCCAACGCTGTCGGGGTGTTTGAATGGCTTCCCGTCGTACGTATGCCCGACTGCTTTTGCTCCCTGAACAGTTTCACCCTCGATGTCGGTGGTCAGAAAGATTTTGTCGTCCCACACTACTGGCGACGAGTGCCCGCGGCCAACGATAGGAGTCTTCCATTTGATATTCTTTGTGTCGCTCCACTCGGCGGGAAGATTAGTTTCGGCAGACACGCCGTTTCCTTCGGGACCGCGCCATTGCGACCAATTGCCCTTTGGAACGGCGCCGCTCCCAACAGAAGCAAACGATGAGCAAAGAACCAATACACACAAGCTCAACAACTGTGTAAGAAAAAAGAAGCGTCTCATAAGTTTATTACCCCATTGAAGAGATGATTCATTGAGTCATTGAATCATTGGGTCATTGAATCATTGATCCATTGGTTTATCGTTCATCGTTCTGCGTTCACCGGTTCAACGTTCATTTTTCGGTCTCCATAGTCTCATCATCAATCTGTGTAAATCTGCGTAATCTGCGGATATGTACTTGAACCCTGAGGAACTCATCCGCAGATTAAGCAGATCACGCAGATGAAAACTCAGATCCCGAGCACTAAACCCGAACGTCAAACGCTGAACGCTGAACGTTAAACAATAACTCAATGATTCAATGACTCATTGACTCAATGATTCAATTCTTTTCAATTCTTATTGCTTATGCAGAAGAGGTTCTTTTCGCCACGAAGAAACAGCTTCCCATCAGCAATCGCTATCGATGTCCGGCTCGGCTCACCGATCGAATTCGTAGCAAGGACCTCGTGCTTGGGACCAGATTTGATTACAAACGTATCGCCGTCGTCGCTTGTCAACAGAATCTTCCCGTCAAAAGCCACCGGCGACGCGCCATAAAACTTAGTCGCAACCGGCACTCTCCCGCCTTCATACACGACTTCTCCTGTCCTCGCGTTTAAGCAGGTCAATATCCCGGCGTCGCTCATTAGATAAACGTAGTCGCCGTACAATATCGGCGACGGAACGTATGAGGTCCCTTTGTTGTAGCGCCAGACTATCTTGTCCGTTCCGTCAAGATTGCCGGAACCACCGAGGCGAATGGCGACAATCGTCTTCGTCGGGAATCCCGAGGACAGAATAACCAGACCGTGACCGACCACCGGTGTCGCAATCGCGTGACTGTGTAAACCGGTTGCACGCCACAGCTCTTTGCCAGTCGCCGGATCGTACGAAATTAAAAACTCGTTGCCGCTTACAACCATCTCCGCTCGCTCTGGAGTCCTGACGATCACTGGCGTCGCCCAGCTGCTCTGTACCGGTCGCTTTACACGCCATACTTCATTGCCGGTCTTCTTGTCCAACGCGGTCATGAACGAATAGGTCCCATCGAATTCCTGATCACAGAGAAGAATCACCAGGTTTTCGTAGAGCACCGGGGACGTTCCCACACCCATTCCCATGGTTCCGATTCCGCCAAGGCTTTTCTTCCATACGAGCTTTCCGCTGAAGTCGTAACAGTAGAAGCCCTCCGATCCGAAGTACACATAAACATTCTTTCCATCGGTAACCGGAGTAGGAGCGGCATATGTTCCCCGGCGATGACGATAGTCGTAGACCGGACCTTCATACGATGTTCGCTCCCAAACGACCTTCCCAGTATCACGGTCGAGGCAAAACACTTTGAATGTGTGAAGCTTATCGGAACCAGTCCAATCGGGGTGCGAGAACTCCTTATCCTTAATCATGTGCTTGACCGGTTTGTGATCCGCGGGCGCCGGTCCGCCCTCAATAGCGGTCGTCAGGAAGACTCTCTTCTCCCAAATGATGGGTGATGAAAACCCGAGTCCGGGGATCGGAGTTTTCCAAAGCACGTTCTTTGTTTCGCTCCATTCTGTCGGGAGGTTTTTCTCGTCCGAGATACCCTGGCTGTCCGGACCTCGCCACTGCGCCCAGTTCGGTCCGGAGCTTGAGGCCTTTGTTTTCAGCGGGCCTGAATCTCCGGAAACTACAGCACCAGCGAACACCAAACAGAGCAAGACGCTAAAAATACGTTTCACAGAAGAATTCCTCCCAGTTGTCGTAAATAGTCTCAAGTCAATATACAAGTTTCGCCTCATACCGGACTGCCACTTACTTTGCCGCGTTTGCCGATCCGCGTTCAGCAATCGCGAATACGTTGTGCTGTCCTCTCACAAAAATCATGCCGTCAGAGATCGCCGGCGTAGCCATCAATACTTCTCCCATCGGGTTTGTGGCAAGCAGTTCATATTTGGCCCCTGCCTTTACGACAAAGATATCGCCGTCTTCGCTGGACAGATAAATCTTGCCGTCCGCCGCCACCGGCGAAGCGCTGTATGCGCCGCCCTTGTCACCTATCCGCTGTTGATAAACTCGCTCACCCGTCTTTGGATTGTAGCAGGCCATCACGCCATGATTCGCACAGGTGTACAAGTAGTCGCCATAAATCAGCGGTGTTGGCATATAAGTTCCGCCCCGTTGCATGCTCCAGGCAACATATTGGTTTGTTGTTTCATTCTGCTTGAGCGAAATATCTCCGGTTGCTCCCGCACGAATGGCGTATATCGGCTGGTTCGGTCGGTAGCTATTGCAAATAAAAATCAGCCCGTGACCAGCAATGGGAGTAGTGGCGGTGACTTCGGGGTTTCCGATGAGCCTCCAAAGCTCCTTGCCAGTCATCGGATCGTATCCACGGACGGCCCTCGTTGCGTTTGTTATCAGTTCCGCACGTGAAGGACCTTCGTAGATTGTAGGAGTACCCCAGGAAGGAATTTCCTCGCGCGGAGTCATCCATAACTGCTTCCCATCCTTAAGATCATAAGCGGCGATGAACGAATTCTTTTGAACATCGCACTGCAGGATGACCATGTTCTTGTAGATTATCGGAGAGCTGGCTGTCTCCCATTGATAATCAGGATCGAAAAACCAACCGGCATCGAGAACGCCAAGATCTTTTTTCCAGATAAGCTTTCCATTGACGTCGTAGCAATAGAGTCCTTCCGAACCGAAGAAGGCGATCACGTTTTTTCCGTCTGTCGCCGGAGTGGAGTTGGCGTGCGTCGATTTTATGTGTCGCTTGATCTTTGGTACGCCTTCGCAGGCGACCCGATCCCACAATATCTTGCCTGTCTTCTTGTCGAGCGCGTATACGTGCCAGGAGTGTGGCGACGTGTCTTTATCAGAATCGACGTCACCGAACAGGCCGTGCCGGAAATCGTTGCTTCCTTTGCTGCTGATCGAAGTGGTAACAAAAACTCGATCTCCCCAAATCACCGGACACGAATGTGCGAGCCCCGGAATCGGCGTTTTCCAGAGTATGTTTGTGCCCTTGGTTGCGTCCCAGGCTGTCGGCGTAGGTTTGCCGTCAGCAACACCTGACGCGTTCGCGCCGCGAAAGGATGGCCAATTCTGTGCGCCTGCCTCCAAAGCAGCACTGACCATCACCGAAAATATCAGCACCGCGCTAAGAATTCGTCGCTTTCGGTTCAAGACATGTTCGAAAGACATTCGACCCTCCAAAAGACTGTTCCTATCGGGGGTTGGGGTTGGGGTTTGGGTTCGGGTTAGGAGTAGCCCCAACTCTAATCACCAACCCCCAGCCCCTAACCCCCAGTCCTTATTTTTGCTCCACTCGCTTAAACACAAAATTTGCGCCGCCCTGGTTCAGAGTAAAACCGGTGACCTTGTCTCCTTCAACATTGAAAGTGATCGTTGCCTCGACTTCGATGATTGCAAATTTGGTTTTGCTGATCGCCGAGGTCCTGAACGCACCCTGGCCGGACACGTTGCCAGCCAGTCTTCCTTCCTTTAATTCGAAGGTGATCACGCCTACCTGCTCATTTTTGAAGGCGCCAACGTAAGTTTTGAGTACTTCGGGTTCGACGCTCACCTCGGTAATGGCTGCGCCAGCCTTTTTTAACTGCTCGGCTATTTCTTTGTTGCTACCCGAAGAGGCGCGCCGGAGCGCGTTGTTCAGCGTCTCTTGCTTTAGGCCGCCCTTTTCGAGGGCTATCTTTACAATTTCGATGTTTCCGGTATCAACGCCTTCCATCAAGGCCCGGTCGACCCCAGTTGCACCCTTGTCCAGCAACAGCTTTACGATTTGAACGTGTCCATGTGAAAGCGCCCACCCCAGGGGCACCTCACCATAGAAAGTATCCTTTGTGTTTACATCCGCGCCGCGATCAATCAGGAGTCGCACGAGCTCAACATGACCTTTGTCGCAGGCATAAGAAAGCGCAGTGGCGCCATACCGGGTCTTGGAGTTCACATCCACGCCTTTGTCGAGAAAAGCCTTTACAGCCGGGATGTCGCCCTTCCTGGCCGCTGCAAAAAACTCTTCATTCGACTCCTGCGCGATAGCGGTCACCGCGAGCAGCAGTATTATTAGGAGTTTGGTCGGTCTGAGCATGCTTAGCTCCTGAAGGAACAGAATTAGAGCCGTCAAGATTGACAATCTTTATAGTGGGCACAACGGAACGCGGCGCAGGCACTCTGAAACGCCGCCTCGATCAGCAGGTCCCAAGAATCACTGCTTGACGCGCCTATCCGCAACATAATATCTTGAGATTCAACGAGTCAAGGCTAATGGTCAGTGGAGAAACTTGCTTCGTGCGGATTCTAGCGGCGCGAATTCATACCTATCTGTGAAGGGCCAATCATGAACGCAGTTTCGAAGTACCTTGCTTTCGCATTGATGGCATTTTTTTTAGTACCCTCCGAGCGCGCTCGGTCCGGTAGCGACTGGACTGACTGGCGCGGACCTGCGCGCAATGGCATATCGCTCGAGAAAGGCCTGCCAACTCAGTGGTCGCCAAAAGGCGATAACCTCGTCTGGAAAGCGCCGTACGGTGGGCGTTCGACGCCAATCATAATGGGTGAACGGTTGTTCCTGTTCAACTCAGCCGGTGAAGGCGAGTCCATGCAGGAGCGGGTGATGTGCCTGAATGCTGACACAGGCAAGCTGATATGGGAGCAACGCCTTAACGTTTATGAGAGCGACGTGCCAACACGTCGAATTGCATGGTCTTCTGCCGTTGGAGACCCAGGCACCGGTAATGTGTATGTTTTAGGAGCGTGCAACGAGCTCTCTGCTTTTTCCAACGACGGCAAGCTCCTCTGGAGTCGTTCTTTGACCGAAGAGTTCGGCGCGTGGACAACTCACGGTGGCCGGACTGCCTCGCCAATCATCGAAGGGGATCTGATTATCGTCGGAACGATAATCGACGGCTGGGGAGAGACCGCGCAACGCAAACATCGCTTCTATGCTTTCGATAAGTCGACCGGAGAATGCGTCTGGACCAGCGCGCCAGGGGGACGACCCTACGACACCGTCTATCCCACACCGATTACCGCGACAATCAACGGAACCCGCATGATCATTGTTGGAGGGGCCGATGGTCAGGTGTGCGCAATGAAAGCTAACACCGGCGAACCGGTGTGGACCTATGCAATCACCAAACGCGGTATTAACAACTGCGCGGTGATAAGCGGCAACACTGTTTTTGCTTCACACAGCGAAGAGAATCTCGACACCAATGAGATGGGATTGCTCGTCGCGATTGACGCTACTGGAAAAGGAGCTCTTGGAAAAACGAACGTTAAGTGGGCTGTTAACGGCATTCGCGGTGGTTACTCTTCGCCAATCGTCGACGGGGATCGACTCTATTTGGTGGATGACAGCGCAAATCTTTTTGCGTTCGACATAAACAGCGGCAAGGAACTGTGGAAGCATACCATCGGCACTCTACAGCGAGCTTCCCCGGTGCTCGCCGACGGAAAGCTTTACGTCGGCACCGAGAACGGAAAGTTTTTTATTCTTAAGCCTGGTCCTACTGGTTGTCAGGTTTTGGATGAGGAAGAGCTCGAGCCGGGAGTCAGCAATGTACAGCTCAAAACGGAAGCCGGCGACGATTTGATCGCCGCCAACGAACAGATCCTTGCTTCGGTGGCAATTTCCCGTGGGCGCGTATACCTCGTCTCTACAAAAGCAATTTACTGCATTGGAAAGAAGACGGCGGCGGCGGCTCTGCCGGCTGCGGCACAACCAGCAGCGGAGAACGCGCCTTCTGATGCCGCGGTGGCGCACGTCCAAGTCGTACCCTCTGACCTGCTGACCAGCCCAGGTAAAACGACAAAATTCAGAGTGCGCCTATTCGATGATCACGGCCGCTTCATCCGCGAAGAAGCAAATGCGGCCTTATCCCTTGAAGGACTGAAAGGCGCCGTACAGAACAACCAGTTCACTCCGGCTGCTGATGACGGCCTCCAGGCTGGGGCTGTTAAGGCTACTGTGGGTTCAGTCACCGGAGTCTCTCGCGTTAGGGTCATTCCCCCGGTTCCATTGAGCGAGAACTTCGAATCAACGCCCGTCGATGCAGTTCCTAAATATTGGATCAGCACTGGCAATAAGTACGTAGTAAAGCAGATCGAAAACAACAAGGTGCTGGTGAAGAATCCGAATCCGCCTATCTTCAAACGCGCACGCTCGTTGTTCAGTCCCGCGGACTGGTCCAACTACACAACGGAAGCTGACTTTCTCGCCACTGAAAAGCGTCGACAAATGGGGGACGCCGGTGTCGTGGCTCAGCGTTATGAACTGTCGATAATGGGCAACAGCCAGAAGATTGAGCTTCGATCGTGGCAAGTCGAAGCCAATCGCACCGTGCGAAAACCTTTTACCTGGAAAGCGGATACCTGGTACCGTCTAAAGCTTCAGGTAGAAAATTTGCCTGATGGAAAGGTACGAGCTCGCGGCAAGGCGTGGCCGGTGTCTGAGCCGGAGCCGTCGGAATGGACTCTCGAACGGATTGAAGCCCAGGGTAATCGGCACGGCAGCGCGGGGATATTTGCTGATGCTCCGAACGAGATCTATATCGATAATGTAAAGGTAACACCGAATAAGTAGACACGTTTGTAGACGTTTGTAATACGGGCTTTAGCCGGAAGTTTGTAATGATGTTTTTAGAATTGAATCGAGCATGCGAACTTCCGCCTGAAGGCGGCACTACGAACAATGGAGACATATGAAGACACGCACTCTTAAGATGCTTTCCTTCGCTGGCGCCTGCGCACTCTCGGTCATATTGCTAACCAGGTTTGTCTCAGCTTCTGACCCAGGAAACGGAGATTGGCCGATGTGGGGCGGCACACCCGATAGAAACATGATCTCGAACCAGAAGGGCATGCCCACGAGCTGGGACGTAAAGACCAAAAAGAACATCAGATGGGTCGCCACGCTCGGTTCTCAGAGTTACGGAAACCCGGTAGTCTCTGGCGGACAAGTCTACGTCGGCACAAACAACGAAGCATTGCGAGACCCCAAGCAGGGCGGCGATCGCGGAGTGCTGATGTGCTTCCGCGAATCAGACGGTGAGTTCCTCTGGCAACACACAAACGAGAAACTGGCTGCGGGTCGCGTCAACGATTGGCCGTTCCAGGGCGTGTGCTCTTCACCGCTCGTTGAAGGAGACCGGCTCTACTATGTGAGCAACCGGTGCGAGGTAGTGTGCCTCGATACGCAGGGCTTTCGCGACAATGAAAACGATGGTCCGTACAAGGATGAGAAGCTCACCGGTCAGACAGACGCCGACATCGTCTGGAAGTTCGATATGATGGAAGAGGTAGGATCACAGCCTCACAATATGTCTAACTGCTCTCCGGTATCGTTCGGAGATTTGCTATACATCTGCACTTCCAACGGACAGGATGAAAGCCATGTGAATATTCCTTCCCCGAAGGCTCCGGCGCTCATCGCAATCAACAAGAAAACCGGCAAGAAGGAGTGGGAAGACAACTCAGTGGGGGATCGGATCCTCCACGGGCAATGGTCATCTCCATCAGTGGGGAAGATCGGGGATGTTGTTCAGGTCGTGCATGGACAAGGAGATGGCTGGGTGCGCGGTTATGACGCAATGACCGGCAAGAAGCTGTGGGAGTTCGATTGTAATCCGAAAGATTCTGTTTGGCCAAAGACCCGGAACGAGCTGATCAGTACTCCGGTAATCTTCGACAACAAAGTCTACATTGCCAATGGACAAGATCCGGAGCACGGGGAAGGCGTCGGGCATCTCTACTGCATCGACGCCACCAAGCGAGGAGACATCACCCAGGGTGGTGCGATTTGGCATTACGACAAGATTCGCAGATCGATTTCGACCGGAGCGATCTTCGACGGAATGCTGTTCTATCCGGATTTCAGCGGCTTTCTGCACTGCCTGGACGCAAAGACAGGCAAGGTTTTTTGGGTCCACGATATGTTCGCCGCGGTATGGGGTTCGCCGATGGTAGTAGACGGGAAGGTATATCTCGGCGACGAGGACGGCGATATCGCGATCCTGGCCGCGTCGCGAGAAAAGAAAGTCATAGGTGAGATCAATATGGGAAGCTCGGTGTACTGCACTCCCGTCCCGGCTAACGGAACGTTGTTTATTGGCAATCGAAACCAGTTGTTTGCGATTGCGGAAAAGAAGGGTGGCTAAATTTAAACGTTAAACGTTCAACGTTTGACGTTCAGCGTTACCGGTTTCTAGTTTCTGGTTTCAGGTTTTTTCTAATCTGTGTAATCTGCGTACTCAGCGGATCGGTTGTTCTCAGCAAGCTCATGAAGTGAATGCGCAGTTCATTCACAGATTACGCAGAGAGATATAACCCGAAATCAAAAACCACAAACGCTAAAACGCTGAACATTAAACGTCTAACGTTTTATTAAACGCATGGAGCCGTTCGATTTTCAAAGCCGAACACGGTTGATATTCGGCGAAGGGTCGTTTGAACGGCTCGGATCCCTCGCATCGGAGCTTGGTTTCAGACGTACCCTCCTCGTAGCAGACAAAGGAATCCGTGACTGCGGCTACGTAGAAAGCGCAATCGAATCGCTCACCAAAGCCGGAATCACCACCTTTACCTTTCACGGCTTCGACTCAAATCCCACCACCACGATGATCGAAGCCGCGTGCGCATTCGCCTCATCGCTAAAGATAGATTCTCTGATCGGCCTCGGCGGCGGAAGCTCAATGGACACCGCGAAGGGAATCAACTTTCTCATCACTAACGGCGGTACTATGCGGGATTATCTGGGCTACGCGAAAACCCGCTCGCCGCTGCTTCCGATGATCGGCGTACCAACTACCGCTGGGACAGGCAGCGAGGCTCAGTCCTATGCGCTTATCTCCGACACCGAGACTCACGTAAAGATGGCGTGTGGCGACCCGGGTGCGGTGTTCAAGATCGCGATCCTTGACCCGCGACTGACAGTTTCGCAGCCGGTCACGGTTACAGCCACATCCGGATTCGACGCGATCTCGCACGCAGTAGAAACCTATGTCACGACGAAACGCACCGCGGTCTCGGAGATCTTTTCGCTCGAGTCCTGGAGATTGCTCGAGGCTCATTACGAACGCGTGATAAGAAATCCGCGGGACATCGAGGCTCGGGGAGCTATGCAGCTGGGCGCTTATTGGGCCGGACTGGCGATTGAAAACTCAATGCTTGGCGCCACCCACGCCTGCGCAAATCCGTTGACAGCACGATATGACACCGAACATGGCGTTGCGATCGGCTTGATGCTCCCGCATGTGGTGAGGTGGAATGGACATGTTGTTGGTGATCGATATCACCAGCTTTTGAAGGCGAGTGCGGAGATCTCCGAAAAAGTTTTCAGAGTCGGTCCGGACCAGGCTGCGGAATCTTTAGCTTGCAGATTGGAGGAGTTACTGGTGATTGGCGGGCTAAAACGCGGATTAAGGGACGCTGGGGTTCCAGTCGATGATCTTGCCACACTTGCCGAGGAGGCAAGCCGTCAATGGACTGGGCAGTTCAATCCTCGTTCCTTCGGTACGGCTGAAGCACTTGAGCTTTACCAGCGAGCTTTTTGATGAACTGAAGTTTATCGAAAATCGGAGGGCAGCCTCGTTTGTTCAATCGATTACACCGGAAGAAAGTGTGTGAAGAGTTCGTAGTCCGGACTTCAGGCGAAACGTTGTATCGTGGATTACGTCCAACTACGAACTTCCGCTTGAAGGCCGGACTACGAACATTTGTTCTTACATGTTACCGAGAGTATCGAGCATCTCTCTGGATTTCTTTTTGGATCTTATCTCTTATCATTCCTTCAAGCTCTCAACTGCCGCCTGAAACATGGTCACAATTTAGGGGCGGTCATCAACTGCTTGGTGTATCGGTCTCTAATGTCCCCCGAGATCTAAAGGCGTTATGGACCTATGAAGCCGGCGAGTCGATCGAATCATCCGCTGCAATCGTCGGCGGCGCGGTTTACGTCGGGTCGCAGTCAGGCGAGCTTGCATGCCTCAACCTCGCCAACGGTTCGGTGCGATGGAAGTACAAAGCTTCCGGCCCGATAGGTGAATCGTCTCCTTGTGTCGCGGGCGGCGTAGTCTTTATCGGAGATCTGAACGGAACTGTTCACGCCGTCAGTGCGCGCGATGGAAAAGGAATCTGGACTTTCAAGACGAACGGCGAGGTCAAGTCTTCTCCTGTGGTTGTCGGCGATCGTGTGTTGATCGGCTCATACGACGAGCACCTCTATTGCCTGTCTTCTTCAAATGGTTCATTGATCTGGAAGTTTAGAACCGGCGGACCGGTTCATTGCACCGCTGGCATTTCTGGTGGCATGGCGCACATCGCTGGCTGTGACGAAACGTTTCGGGCTATTCGCATTGCCGACGGCAAAGAAGTGTTTCACGTAGCATCGGGCGCGTACACCGGAGCATCACCCGCCTTGTCCGCTCGCAAGGCGTTTTACGGTACCTTCAACAATGAAGTGCTCGCAGTAAATCTCACGACACGCCGAATCGCGTGGCGTTATCGAAATCGCAAACGCCAGTTTCCGTATTACTCGTCCTGCTCGGTTGCTGAAGGCAGAGTTGTTGTAGGCGGACGCGACAAAATGATTCATTGCGTGGATGCGGCGACAGGAAGGGAGCTCTGGACCTTCATGACTCGAGCACGCGTCGAGTCGTCACCGGTGTTTGCTGATGGTCGAATATTTGTTGGTTCGAACGATGGAAAGCTTTACGTACTCGATCAAAAGACGGGCGAGAAGGTGTGGGAGTTCACGGCTGGCGCCCCGCTGTCGGCCTCCCCGGCAATCGCCGGCGGGAGAGTAGTGATTGGTTCTGAAGACGGTCGGCTGTATTGTTTTGGACAGTAGGAATGGGGGTTGGGGATTGGGGGTTAGGCGTTAGGGTGTTCAACGCTTCGAGTTTAGCGTTCAGCGTGCAGCGTTAAGCGGCGTTCAGTGTTTAGAGTTATCGCTGATAAGATCCCTTGGGGACTTTCCTGAGTTACTCAGACCCGTGGAGCCAAACTCTAAACGCCGAACGCTGAACGCTAAACGCGAAGCATTGAACATCCCAACCCCCAATCCCCAACCCCTATTCCGGTAATTCTTCCTGCTTCGGTTCCGGCAACCAAATACTAGCCACTAATCCGATCGCATAAACAAGAAACGCGACTACCGCCGCGCCATATGCCAGATGCACAGCCGGACTCGGCCCGGGCATCATCGAAGCCACCTGCGTAGTCAACAGCGCTGCCGAAGTTCCAATCATCCTTCCGCCTACGTTCGCCGCAAAGCTCTCGCCCGTTCCGCGCAGATGCGTTGGGTACACGCGCGGCAGATAGTTTCCCCAAAAACTTAGTTGCCCCACCGTACAAAGACCAGCAAAAAATATCCCCCATTTCAACATCGTCAAATCGTGAACCGCGGGATACAGAAATACGAGCGGAACAATGATCAGCCCGGGAACCTGAAACACACGCAGCAGTCTGCGGCGCGACACGATTCGAATTGCCAGGAACGCAAGCAGAAACCTCCCAAACAATCCGCCAAGCTCCTGCAGCGTCTGAACGCCTGCTACCGTAGACGCGATTGCCGCCTGGCGCTGCGGCGGCGGAACACTCGGATCGGCAGGCACAAGCGCCGGTACAATTTGGGGTAGTTGTTGAATCGCTCCAAACGCCGCGCCAAGACTGCACGCAAAGATCAACGCCGTAACCAAAGTCGTCCGCCGATATTGAGGAGCGAAGATCGCGCCGAAACTTGGCCGTTTGAGTGTGCCTGACAATTTCTTCTCCAGCCACAGTGGAGATTCCGGAAGGAACGGGCGGATGATGATCAAGGGCAACGCAGGAATCAATCCCGAGATAAGAAGATAACGCCAGGTATCGTGACCACCGTGAATCGCCGGGAGCGAAAGCGCGATTTTCGCTATCAAGTACGCCATCAGGCTAACCATGAAACCGCCGAGTGAAGAAAACGCCTGCGTATATCCGATGATTCGTTCTCTCTGTTTCGGCTCCGTGAAAAGCTCCGCCAGCCACGCAACCGCCGCGACGAATTCAACGCAGACCCCTATAAACGTGGTCGTTCTCAGCACCAGCAGCATCGGCAGCGATGTCGCAAAGCCGGCACCCAGAGCCGAAAAGGCGTATACCAATATGCTCCAGGTGAGAATTCTTCTTCGGCCAAGCCGATCCGTTAGATACCCGCCAAGCAGACCAAACACGCCTCCGCAAACCGCAGGCACGTAGAACATCAGATCGCGCCAACGCTGATAATCCGGACTGCCAAACGTTACGCCGCCGAGCTGCTCCAGCGCAGGACGCAGTATCAACGGGAGCATCAATAGTTCGTACGTATCAAAGGCAAAACCAATGACCGCGATTATGCAGATGAGCCATTGTGTGCGAGTTAAAGTTGAGGAAGTTTTAGGTTCCATCGTTTTGTCGTGGCATCCTTAGCGTTCCTTGCGGCACTTTGCGCCTTTGCGCGAAACGCAAATCGAAAACAGCTATTTCTAAAGCCCTTATCGAAAATATCGCGACAGTGTCGTGGTACTCGGCTTTGAAGATACCAGTGAAACAACTACCAGCAACACCGCTGAAACAATCGTCATCGGAACAACCGGCATAAGACCGAACACCGCCGTTCCTCCCGGCGTTCTCGACAAAACCTCTATTCCCGAAACCGACCACGATACAACCGGCGGCCCGGGTGCCGGCGCAGGAACTACATACTGGTATACCGCAACCGCACCCACTGACAGCGCGGACAAGACTGCCGCCGTAAGCGCCCCCCACTTTGTGCTTCGTTTCCAGAACAACGCTGCTACCAACAACGGCGCAAGCGCCGAGTATCCAGAGAACGCATATTGCACTGCCAGATCAAAGATGCTTTGAGGCGCTTGCAACGCTACTGCATAGGCAACAATCGTTATCAAAACAATGAACAGCCTCCCGGTATGTACCTGAGCAGCTTCGCCGAACCGTTTCTTGCCCCCATAAAACGCGAAGATGTCCTCGGTAAACATAGTCGACAACGCCAGGATCTGAGAATCGCTGGCCATCACCGCCGCCATAATCCCGGCACCCAACAAACCCGCAAGCCAGATTGGAGCATATCGCTCCAACAGCAACAGCAGAACATCATCTGAAACAGTCTTCTCACGCAACGCGTCCCGCTCGTCCGGCGTCATGCTGCTGCCCGCAGTTGCTAGCGTGCGGCGAGCTTCGATCTTCTGTTGAATCTGAGGCACGTCTGTCGCCCGATTAGCCATTACTCCTAAGAACACACAAGGAAGCCACAGCGCCAGCATACAGATCGGATAGAGAATCACAGTTTTTTTGAACTGATTCATCTTCCTGGCGGTCAAACAAAAGATCGTGATGTGGGGGAACGCGATCGATGACAGAGGTATGAAGGTATAGCTGAAGAAGAACAAAGGAGAGATGCGCTCACGCGTCAGCAATGGCGCGGTAGCGGGAGAAGCCAGCATCGCTTCTGCAGACCGATGGAACCCTCCCATTCCGATTCCGATCACGACCAACGCAATCGCGCCGAAGCACAAGAACAGCACCGTCTGAAATGTGTTCACCCATGCGGTCCCGCGCATTCCACCGAAGAATACATAGCTCATCACTACCATCGCGACAACCGCTCCTCCGAACCAAAACGGCACCTTTCCACCGCTTATGGCACTCAAGGCGGTTCCACCGCCCATCACGCCGATGATGATGTACGGAACCAGGAATGCCGCTTGAACGGCGAAGATGACAGTGCCGATATGGCTACATTCCCAGCGGTCTCGAAACATCTGTACTGGGGTGATGAAACCGTATCTCTTGCCCAGCGCCCAGACTCGCGTGCCGATAAAGAACAGAGAGAGCGGGATGATCAATGCCGACGATGAAGCCATTAACCCGAACGTTACAATCCCGTTGTTGAACGCGTGACCTGACGACCCAAGTATCGCGAAGGCAGTCATGTTTGTTCCAAACAACGAGAACAGGAAAACGTAGGGTCCGAGCGAGCGTCCGGCGAGGAAGTAGTCTTCAGCCTCTTCGCGATGAGTCGATCTTCTAAATGCGAAGATCCCAATATAGAGGACTATGGCGAGGTAGGTGAAAACAAAGATAGCGGGGATCACTTTTCGATCTCCCCTTGCGCCGAAACTTCAGACGGCTCAGATACAATAGAGGGTGGCATAGAACCTGTCACTTCGGCGGCGCCGTCGTGGATCTGCTCCTCTAGTTCGGAAGGCCAAGCGTACTTTACCAGTAACCAGATCACAAATGCGGTCACGACCGTATAGCACGCGTGATAGAAGAGGCCAACAGGAAGAATATCGAAGACTAGTGGGCGTGCCGTGCGCCAGAACCAGAAGTCCTGATGCACGATATAAAGAGCACCAACGAGTATCAGCAGCAGGGCTCGCTTCATTCAAATTTGTGCGCAACCGCTGGCGAAATGTCTGCGTACTATGGCACAGCGCCATTGAAAATTGCAACGCTCCCGCGCGATTGCTACAATGTTGTGCAATCGAATGGCAAACAGTAACTATGATCAACACGTCCGAGACAAAAACCGAGGTAGGCAACTATTTCGTCTCTAATTATCCGCCCTTTTCACTCTGGCAACCTGAATACACGCCTCAAGTTTTTGAAGCGCTAAATCAATCGCCGCGAGTAGATGACCCTCTGGGGCTTTATCTGCACATCCCTTTTTGCCGTAAACGTTGCAAATTCTGCTATTTCAAGGTTTATACGGATAAGAATTCGGCTGAGATCGAGCACTATCTCGATGCCTTGATAAGAGAAAACGAAATTTACAGCAGGACTCCTGCGTTTCAGGGCAGACGCCTCAGGTTTGCTTATTTTGGAGGCGGCACGCCTTCTTACATCAGCGAAAAACAGCTTCACTACCTTGTTGAGGGGCTCAACCGCCACGTGAGCTGGAATGATGCCGAAGAGGTCACGTTTGAATGCGAACCCGGCACATTGCGAAAATCAAAGCTCGAAACTCTGAAAGAAATCGGCGTCACTCGTCTTAGCCTTGGCGTCGAACATTTCAACGATGACGTTCTGGAGGCGAACGGCCGCGCGCACCTGTCACCCGAGATTTACCAGGCGTACGAGTGGGCGCGACAGGTCGACTTCGCTCAAATAAACATCGACCTTATCGCCGGGATGATGGGTGAATCGGAGGATCGTTGGCGAGATACCGTAAGGCGCTCGCTTGAGCTGGAGCCCGACTCCGTGACCATCTACCAGATGGAACTGCCATATAACACTGTGATCTCCCGAGAGATGATCGAGAAGGGGCTCGATTCGCCGATCGCCGATTGGCCCACGAAGCGTCGCTGGGTCGATTATGCCTTCGAGCAGTTTCAGGAGCACGGCTACCAGGTAATCAGCGCCTACACGCTCGCGACGACCAAAAAGCCCTGCCGGTTCACCTACACCGATTCTCTCTGGCACGGGGGCGATATGATCGGACTCG
>Ga0126384_10000553_pt1 | contig 20800 bp, 18 predicted proteins | sample PanSoiMetPlot_36_FD_92543 | JGI IMG/M metagenome (GOLD analysis project Ga0126384, IMG submission 92543) | Tropical forest soil microbial communities from Panama - MetaG Plot_36 | ecosystem: Environmental > Terrestrial > Soil > Tropical forest > Bulk soil | place: Panama | collected 2016-02-17 | reverse complement strand
CTTGGCTTCTTGGCACTGACGTTGCTTTTAACCGGTACAGCACTGATCTGGATAACCCGGCGTTCGGATCAGCGACAGTCTGGTGTTTATTCGTATTGGACCAGAACATCAAAGGAGACGGAATAATGGCCGAAAAAGCAAAGCGACAACTGATCGATACCGGCCGCGACAAGCGATATGTCCGCCGGGACGATAAGGGCGAGTTCAAAGAGAGTGACGACGTAGGACGTTCGCTCGCGCAAGATGTCCGCAAACAAGCAAAGACGCGCGTCCCAGCAGGACAAGGCGATCGCGGCGACCAAAAACGCAAGTGACGACCAGCGGGACTGACTCATAAACAAGGAGGGTTAGCAATGCCAAGAGGTGACAAAGGAAAATACAGCGACAAGCAAAAGCGCCAAGCCGAACATATTGCTGAAGGCTACGAGGATCGCGGAGTTTCAAAACGGGAAGCCAAGCCGCGCCTGGGCTACAGTGAATAAAGAATCAGGCGGAGGTGAGAAGAGCGGCTCTGGCAGAGGCAAGAAAGACGGCCACGAGTCCTCCCGCAAAGGCGGTAGGAAGGGTGGCCGAAAAAAATAGTTGAGGCCGGCTCTGCCGGAGAGTCCAAAATCACAATTCGACATGAGGAGGATTTCTCCATTGCTCACCGGTTTCAAACGGGAGGTACTTGGCAAAGTGCGGAAGTCAGTACCCTTTCAACGGTTTTCCCTTTTCACCAGAAAGCAGAAACTGTTGAGACGGTTGAGAAGTTTTGGAGAAGAGTCCAGACCGCGTGAGAAGCAGCGGCAATCACCGGGCTGCTGAAATCCCCCGCGTAAGAAATGGCGCACGAACTTAGAACTGAAGTCGCTCAGGTCAAGCAACGGGCAGAGGTCAAACAGGCCCTGAAACAAACGGCCCTTAGGGCAGAGCCGAAGCCCGCAGCGCAAACCAGGGACATACTGTGGCTGGGAAGCGCGCTAGTGCTACTTCTCGGACTAGCGGTATTGCACTACATCATCCAACTTCCCTTATTTACTTTTCTTAGCAGCCATGTTTCCGTACTAAACCGCGGTACGATGGGTGCGATGGCAATCGTCGTTGTGCTTGCCGCCGCAAAGGTAATTGACGTCTATCTCGTTGGTCCCATAGCAAGTCCGGTTTCGAGGTATAACCTTCGCCGCGTTCTGAAGTTGATCGCAGGATTCGTAGTCATACTCTTCGTAATCTCGATCATTTTTCAGAACTGGTACACAACAGTGGTGTCTGTGGGTTTGATTTCGCTGACTCTGGGATTGGCCCTGCAAACGCCGATCATAAGTTTCATCGGCTGGATCTACATCATGGTCAAAACTCCCTACCGTGTCGGCGATCGCATCAAGATTGAAGATGCGACGGGCGATGTTATCGACGTTGGTTATATTGACACCACGTTATGGGAATTCGGGGGCGGAGATTTACTGTCGACTGATCATCCAACTGGGCGAATCATCAAATTTCCGAATTCCCGGGTGCTGAGCAATGCGGTGTACAACTACACCTGGCCGCTCTTTCCCTACATATGGAATGAAATTAAGTTCAACGTGGCTTACGACAGCGACCTCGAGTTTATTGCTAGAACAATGGAACGCGTTGCCGCCGAAGAGGTGGGAGAGCGAATGATGAAACAGGTCAGAGTCTTCCGGGAAATTCTGGCCCAGACTCCTGTAAACCAATTGGAAGTTCGCGAGTATCCAGCGGTTCTATTTCGCGTCAACTCGAACACGTGGCTTGACGCAATTGTCCGTTACCTTGTGCATCCAAAACAAGCAGGTCGCGTGAAGACTCGCTTGATCAAAAAGCTGCTTATCGAACTCAATGCAGAGCCGGATCGCGTCCATTTTCCCAAAGGCGATATGCGCTAGTGAGATCCACAGTCCTTCGATTATTTCTGTCCATTCGCGCTTGGCTCTTCGGCCCAAAACAACCAGGCAGCGCCGTTCTGATGCGCTTTGCGTGACGCAAGCGTTCCCTCCTGTTCGAGCCGCTCTCGTGCTCCCCGTTGCACTCTAGCAAACACGTATTGTCCGACTTCTGAAAAGCTCCATCCCTCATTGCTGAGCTGAGTGTTTTTGAAAGCGTTCTCGAGCTCTAACCGTGATTCCTTAAAGATACTGGCGACTCTTTCCGCAAGCGCATCGCATAGTGAACACAATTCGGCAGCCTCGTCCTCTTTTATAACGGGGAAGTTAGGCTCGTAGTAACGCTCGGCAGGATGCGCTTTCTCAAACCAGCGCGCGTGGCGTACCAGCTCGCTGCGCAGTAATTCAGTCACGTGCGTGTGCACACTTGGAGCTGACAGGCGCAACGTCTGGGCGATTTGAGAGACCGTGTTGGGTCGCAACGCCAGAAGGTTCAGAATCTGTTCTTTTGTTCCGTTCGGCAGAAGTCTGTTCTTAGTCACTTCGGCCCACGGATCACTATATCGAGTTTCTCCCGCTGATACACATTCACATGGGAAGCGCAATCCTTTAAAACCGTCAGGGATGGTCATACCGGCACAGCTCTCCTCTAAGGGCATGTGGACAAGTTCCTTACTGAGGGGGTGACGAGGGGAGTCCTCGACTGCGGAGATTCAGGCCAGCAGCGAGTAAATTCGGTTAGTGAGTATCCCAAACTTGCTCGTGGTAGATCAAGGCTTTCAATTTGCCCTGTACTGATACAGTGTTACCGCCGAACCTCGCTTTACAAACTCAGGTTTAGGCAATATCCTAATACTGCCTTCCTCAAAGGATTACCCTTCAAAATCCAACCCCCAGTTGCGAGCTTCGGACTGTAAGGTCAGGTCCGTTTGATCGTCCCTTCGATTTCGGAGCTGAAGGTAGGCGGGCCCTTTTCGCTGCCCGTGTAGCAAGGAGGTTGGCATGAACCACAGATATCGGACTTTTGTTTTCATCGCGCTTCTCGTATCAATAATCCGCCCAGCCGCTGCTCGAAGTCTTTCCGCGGACTCTTTTCCCGATGGACCAATGACGGCTAAGCAAGTTGCTATACACGAGGCAATGCGCAGGCTTTGGGAAGAACACATCACCTGGACCAGAGTCTTCATCATCAGCGCAGCCGGAGATTTGCAGGATAAGTCAGCCGCCACCAACCGACTATTGCAAAATCAGGTCGATATTGGAAATGCAATAAAACCTTACTACGGAGACGCAGCCGGGGATAAATTGACCGCGCTTTTGAAAGAACACATCACAACGGCCGCCGACGTGGTTGCCGCGGCCAAAGCCAACGATAAGTCCAAACTGGATGATGCCAACAAGCGCTGGTTAGCAAATGCAGATCAGATTGCTGATTTTCTCAGTGCCGCGAACCCGAAAAACTGGCCTGCCGCCGATCTCAAAACAATGATGCATGAGCACTTGAATCTAACGACTCAGGAAGCCGTTGCGCGGCTGCACGGCGATTGGGCTGCGGATGTGAAGGCTTATGACCAGGTGCACGAGCAGATGCTCCACATGGCGGACGCGCTCGCGATGGGTATCGTCAAACAGTTCCCCCAGAAGTTTGAGTAGGCAAGTCTCAATGACTTTGCTTAGGGCATCAACAAACCAGAACAAGGAGGAACAGTTATGGCAAGTCGTGCAAGCATTGGTGGACATCCGATTCATCCAATGTTGATTCCATTTCCGATTGGACTCTTGGTTTTTTCTTTGATCGCGGATCTCATCTATCTATGGCGCGGCAATCCGGTGTGGGAAAACTACATTGCATTTTACACACTGCTCGGAGGAATCATTGGCGCAGTTGCCGCGGCCGTACCCGGATTGATCGATTGGGCCACGCTTACTGATCGGGCTGCGGTCAAGGTCGCAAACTGGCACGCCCGCGTGAACATCATCGGCCTGGTGATCTTCATTGCCAGTTTTTACCTACGAACCCGCAGCGGGGCGCAATGGATCACAAGCATGCCCAGATTACCGATCCTTCTTTCGGCCATCGGTGTAGTGGGGCTAATCATCGCAGGGTGGCTCGGTGGTGAGCTGGTGTTCAGGCACGGTATAGCGGTTACCGCAACGGCTGCGCAATCACCCGAGGAATCGCGGAAAGATCGGTTTCGCGCCGCTTAATAGTCCGATAAAGCTTTAGGAAAGCGGCCACAGATGGGCACTGATTACACGGAGCAAGGAAGCTCAAGAACCTTCCGTATGATCGGTGTCCATCAATGGCTGTAATTGGATGAGTCTCCCGTCAGCGACGACTGAAGTTCGTCGGACCGTACGCCCTCAGTGAAATGCGGAGGATGGCGCTTGATCACCGGTGCCGGTTCGGCTTTCAAGCGATCCTACCTTTGTCATTCCCTTGAAGTGCCAGCAGTCAACACTCCAAACCGGCACTATTCCGTCTCGATCTACTCCAGTCGTGCACCACAAAGCTGAATCGCGATAGTCTTCCGGCGTTTTAAGTACCTTTCCACCGGCGCCGTAAAGCTTGTAGCTTTTCAGTCGATCGTTGTAGAGGCTCAGCTTGTCTCCAGCTAAAATTTTGCGGAATGGTTCGTACTGTGCCTCTTCGGCCGCCGTCAGATCGCCAAAAACCTTTTGGCCTGCGTCTCGAGCTTTGACGCACATCTCGCGGGCTTCGGTGATGTTCATCGTCCCTTTTGGCGTCTCAACTACCGTCGAGGCTGCGAGCCCTTTGGACAGAGCTTCGTCAATTTTCGCAATGCATTTCTTGCCGTCCTCTAAGGCCTTTTTGCCGTCCTCCTTGGGATACATGCTGTCCTCGGGCTTCCAGTCGATCCAAGTGGTGGCTTCGCTAATCGCTTCATCGAGATCTTTCGCGACCTTTTGGCCTAGGACAGATGTAACGAGCAACGCCAAGCCAAGCAATACAGCAGCTGAAGTCTTTCTTAGCATCTTCTTTACCTCCTTTTGATCAGTGTGGCTCCCCTTAGCACCAATCCCACCAACGGCATTGGTGGTCCGTTCAGATCCTTTCTACTAGCAGTTGCTGGATGTCGACTGAATCCCACCAACGGCAGTTGGTGGATGCTTAAGATCCTTTCTACGAGGGCTCTCGAGTTCGGGAACGGCAACGCGGCGCAATTGGATCCGTACTTCGAAAGGATCTGAAGCATCCACCAACCGTTGGTGGGATTGCGTGCGCGTTCGGGCGACTGGCCGTAGAAAAGATCTGAACCATCCACCAACTACCGTTGGTGGAATTTAGGGATTATTCCCTCAGTAGAAACTGAAGCCCACTTAGGGCACAAAACCAGTCAACGGATTACCAAAGAAGGCGTCGGTCTTGTACGCATTCCGATCCCACGTGCCGTCTTGATCTCCATTTACCTGCACAGCCAAAACGATGCGTCCGGTGCCCAAATTGTTCGCAGCACCAAAGCCGTTATCGACAAGTTGCCCTTTTGGACCCATCGTGAACTTGGCCGTTCGAGCCAGCTTCCCATTCTCGAGTACCTTGATTTCATACTCGCCGGTGTTCTCGTACATCTTGAAATCCTGCGGATGAAACTCCGGCTGTTTGTCCCAAACCATTGCATTAACCGTAAATTTCCGCCTGCAGTAACCGTTGGCTGACTCGTGATACGCGATGTTCGTAACCTCGCAGCCGGTATCGCCATACTTATCGCCGCCCGCGCTATCCGCTACCAACTTTCCCTGGTAATAAAGGTAGGCAACGTATTTCCCGTAATCGAGCGCCTTGGGATCCCCTTTGAACCAGGTAACAAAAGTCAGGCGAGCCTCAGTGGTAGAAGGGTTGTAGCCCGGGCGGTTGTCCATTCCGTCCCAACCGTAGACGTAGCCGATCGGCAACGTCCAATCGTAGTTCACGTAGTAGGAGAAGTTGTTCTTGAACTTTGGTAGGTCTACGACGCCGACGTGGAATTTATCGACCTTGAATTTACCAGCGAATAATGTCTTGTTCGTGTTTTCGAGTTCGTTTTTGAGATTGATCTTGAATCCGGCGAGTCCAGTCTCAATGGAAGCCTGCTCGTCCTTAACGTCGTCGGAATTCATGCCACATTCGGTGTGCCACCAATAACCCTGTTTCGTCTCGTTCGTAGCGCACTCGAGCTTGATCCAGGGCTTGCCGGACGGGAGCGAAAACTCGACAGAGAGTTGGCTACCGGGAGAAATCGGTCCATTCACTCTGAAAGTAATGCGAGGTGTCCAGCTCCACGTTTCCTCGTCGCGTTGCGCGCCGCGATAGTACTGCTGGTGCGTGCGGAGAGTGATTTGCACAGAAGGTTTGTTAATGGTTTGAGCTTGTGTTGCGCCGCCGGGGAATTCTTTGGAAAGGGCGGGGACGATAACAACAAGAAGTACGCCCGCCCAGATTGACTGGGGTGTAATTCTCATAGTTCTCCTTCTCTAGTGCTTAAAGTATTCGCCGTTGCTGGGCCGTTCGGAATCAGTCTTTGCTCAATAGCCCTCGATGAACTTACTTGAGTCGCAACTGCACCCGCGGGATGGACCTCACGCAGATGTAAAGCCGGCCCTCTATCTCGACAAAGTGAACTGTCTCCGCCTCGACGCATCGATTTATGGTGCGGACGCTGACACCAGCCAGCACCGCGGCCTCGACGGGTGAGACCATCGGCGACTGCGGGCCGCAGCTATTGCACCAGCGAGGAACTGAACCACCCCGGCCTCGCACTCGCAGAAACCGTCGTTTCTCTATTGTGACCTCAGTTCTGCTTTTCATCCGAAGATTGGCCCTCTCTGACGGGATTTGTTTGCCTGAATTTTGGCCCTGCTCTAGAATCCTGTCGCCGGGAATTTCACTGCCGGCGCTGTCGATGCGTCCGCAATTCAAGCCGCACGATATTTCCGCGCCGGCCGGAAGTCCTCAGAATTTCTCAAAGAGTTCTAAAAACCGCTCAATCTGCCCACCTATGAGCCGTGAGCTCTATGAATTCGGTCCTTTCCGCGTCGACTCCGTCGAGCGTGTGCTCCTGCGTCAGGGTCATCCTGTATCGGTAACGCCGAAGGTTTTCGACATCTTGCTCATGCTCGTTGAACGCAATGGTCAGGTTGTCGAAAAAGAACAGTTGATAGAGGAAATCTGGCCCGGAACATTTGTTGAGGAAGGAAACCTGACCCAAAACATTTCGATCCTTAGAAAGATTCTCAGGGAAGGTGATCCTCACGAGTACATTCAGACTGTTCCCCGCCGGGGCTATCGGTTTGTTGGTCGAGTAGACCACGTAGCTGACGACAATGAACTGATGATCGAAGAGTATTCGCTCGAACGAGTAACGATTGATTCTGCCACTCAGCGACGGAGCGCCAGCAGCATGACCCGCGGTCGGATCTCGCTGCTTGCCGGGACCGCTTTGGTGCTGACCGCCGTTGCCCTGGCTTCTTTTTTGCTCTTCAGATCCTCGGGCGCCGGCAAGACTTCCACGAAAGCCGGCCCGAGCTCGATTGCAGTCGTTCCCTTTCACGTGCTCTCAAACAACGCCAACGACGAGTTTCTTGGACTGGGCATGACCGATGCGCTGGTCTCGAGACTCAGCGGTCTCCGGCAGTTGCACGTACGGCCCACCAGCGCTGTACGAAAGTACGCTGCTACGAACCAGGACGCAGCATTTATTGGTCGTGAGTTGCAAGTCGACTCGGTGCTTGATGGCAACATACAGAGAGAAGGCGATCATATTCGCGTGACGGTTCAGCTCATCGATTTGTCTGATGGAAGAGTTATCTGGACTCAGTCATTTGACGAGAAATTCACGAACATTCTTTCCGTAGAAGATGCAATCTCGCTGAATCTGGCGCAGTCGCTCCAAGTGAAGCTTAGCCAGGACGAACAGACCCAACTTCACAAGCGGACTACAGGCGACGCAGAAGCGCACACGCTGTACATGCAGGGAAGATTCAACCTCAACAAATTTACCGAGGACGGCAACAAGCTCGCTCGTCAATATTTTGGAGAGGCGATCGTAAAGGATCCAAATTACGCTGAGGCCTATGCCGGCCTGGCTGAGAGCTACGCATTCGGCGAGATTGGCCTGCCATCAGGAGAGGCATTTCCGAAGGCGCGCGATGCCGCGACCAAGGCTTTAGCTCTGGACGAGGAGCTTGGTACAGCCCACGCGGTGCTGGCCCAGGTAGCGTTTCTTTGGGATTGGGACTGGAGTTCTGCCGACAAACAGTTCAGACGAGCCCTTGAGCTCAGTCCCGGCGATCCCGAAATCCATCACATGTACGCCCACTACCTCACTGCCATGGAGAGATTTGACGAAGCGCTGGTTGAAAGCCGGCGGTTACTTGAGCTCGATCCGTTGTCGCCTGCGTCCCGCAATCATCTGGGATGGCACTACCTCTACGCACATCAGTTTGACGAGGCCATCAAACAATACAAGCTCGTACTGGCGATCGATCCAAACTTCACTGAGGCCCATCGTCAGCTCTTTGAAGCCTACATGAGAAAACGTGACTTCGATGACGCAGTTGCTGAGTCGTGTAAACGTTACGAGCTATTAGGACGAAGCGATGACGCCGTGACTCTGAAGCAGGCCTATGCGAGATCCGGCTGGAACGGCTTCTGGCAAAAACGCCACGAGTTGCTGCTGGAACGTAATCGGCGCGGTCAGGTCTCTCCCGCAGGAATCGCCTGCAGCTTTGGTGAGCTGGGTGACAAGGCTCAAACGATGGAGTGGCTCCAGCGCGGCTACCGCGAGCGGGATCATGATCTGGTTTACGCGCGCGTCGACCATTGCTGGGACAGTGTTCGTTCCGAACAGGAGTTCCGAGACCTAATGATCAGAATGGGTCTGGCAAAGTAGATTTGACCAACTAATCGGCGCGTCTGATATGCAGCAGTGTAAGGGTCTTTTGTTCACCGTCCCGCAGCGCCCGGAGTCTCGCCAGTAGAACTCGTATTGGCATGAGGCCTTCGTCGCAACAACAAGTGAAGGTAAAGCTGTCAGCTTGAGTCTCACTATCAACAAAGTGGTTTACTAGACGTCTGAACTCCTCTCGATTCTCGAACTTTACGAGCTCCTCAAAGAAATTGCGTCCGTTGAGATCCAGAAACACGGAATGATTGCTATCGCATGTCGTTCTTGAGTACAGCACGGTACCAGCGGTATCGAGTTCAAAGAAGCCGAATAATTTGTCGGGGATGTTGACTACAGCATTCATAAACGTATCCCGTGCTCTATCTTGATGGAGGCGTCGTTCTTGAGGAGAGCAGCCAGAGCAGCAATGTCGAGGGGCTTTGTGAGGTAGTGATCGCAACCTGCGGTAATGGCGCGAGCCCGGAAAGCCGATTCGCAATAACCGGAAATAAAAATGATTCGGACCGACTCATGCAAATGCTCGCGAATGCGCATGGTTGCCGTGATTCCATCAATACCAGGCAAACCAGTATCCATCAGGATCACCTCAGGCCGAGCCCACCGCGCTATCTGAACTGCTTCTTGGCCGTTTTCCGCTTCAAGAACGTAGTACCCCCAGCTTTCCAGGAGCCATACCATCATGAGGCGGGTGTCATCGTGATCCTCGACAACCAAAGCCACACGGTCGGAGCATAATTCAGAGCCGGGCCTAAGAGACAACGGTGCCTTGGGGGAAGAACTTGTAATCACGGCAGTCATCCTCGCAATTCGAATCTGCGGTGGTGCCGGGGAGATTAAGTTGAAAAGGAATCTAGCTCAGAACTGAATCGAACTGTTGGTCACGGTCGGATCCGGAGGCAAAGTTACGGCAAACAATGCCGAAAGTTTTACCAGTGACACAGCCTATCAGTGAGTCAAAGCTTGTGGCTGATTTATGTCACAGTCGTAAACTTTCAGACAATCGGGAATACGGGAGCCGCTTTAAGGATTATCCCTAAATCATCTCTATGCGTTCCGTGACAATTCCGACACATTTCAAATGGGAATTGCGAATTGGGAATCTCGAGTCGGCGCGGCTCGGATCACCCCTTAGACTTTCTACAGGCACAAATGCCCACTCCAAAATCCGCAATTCGAAATTCCAGATCCCAAATTCCGCTGCTCCGCTGTCTGATCGGCGCGCGTGCGTAATCCTTCCGGAGCTGCAGTCGTTTCGGAAATCGCTGAATTTGAATCTTCGATGCGAATCCGATAGAAAAAGCCTCGGCCGTACGAGCGCCAATCTTCGAGCCTAATTACAGTGGCGGGACGCCATTGACCTGACGAGCTTCTCACTTCAACTTTGTCGCCTACTCTCCATACCGGGCCTGCCTCAGGAGTTCGACGGGCCATTCCTAATGAAATGAGCGTGATTAGCATAAACAGAATAAAACGCGGACTTAAAGTCCTCATAAGATCGCAAGTTTTCCTCTTCGATTGATGTCATGTTCAGGCCAGGGCTACACCAAGACACACAACTCGCATGCGGGGACAACACTAATCAACTTTCAGATTATTTGCGTTGAGAGCGAGGTATCGATGAGACCGTTCCCAAGCAGAAAAAAGCCTTGCGATGATAAGCTGCCTGGAATTCAAACGCAACAAAGAAGTACGCGCATCCGGGTCAGCGTTCGTTTACAAGTAAGACGTGTGCTTTTCACCTGGTCAAGACGGCAATCACTTGACGAATACACGAGTAACAACTTCGGCTAGCGGATGCGAGCCAGGTTCGTGACTGCCATCAAAACCGGGTGATGTACGACTGAAGGTCCAACTTCAGAAATCAGCTCTTAACCGGCACCTCCCGCTGCCGAAATCGCGATTGGTTCCGGAAAAGCCTGATCGACCAAAGTTTGGTACGTCGTTGTGTGATGCTGATAGGCAGCCTGGGCGGTCCACAAATATTCGTCGACGATGTCGTAGTTGAACTGCCCCGGCAGCACCTGATCACCGAGCGGCTGCGAGTAGCCCTTGCCCCTGGCCCTGTCAAATAAGTCATCCAGCAGCCAACTCTCCGGCGGTCCCCAACTCAGACCGTATGGGTCATAGATGTGTTTGACATCTTCCCTGGACCACCAACAGAACGGAGCTATGTCGAGCGTGTTATGTAATCGGAAGGGGAAGTTCGGATGCGAGAGGCTATTGAAGTAATCGTTGAAACCAACATCTCCCGGAGTGAGACCAGCGAAAGTCCACAAGGCCATGTTGGTTACGTATCCTCCGCCGTAAAGTAAGTCGTTCAAGTAGGCAAAAAGAGGCGGCCCGAGGGTCCCGCCGAGGCTATGCCCGGTAACGAAGAGGTATGTCGGATTGGCAAGCTTGAGAAAGTCACCCATACCCATTCCGGTTTTTTTATCTCTTAATTTAATCAGATAGGTTAGACCTCGGAAGGTGCCGTGCGAGATCAGCGCCGAAGCCGGCGCGTGCGGGGCGAGCTCTTTGAAGCTTCGGAGCGAGCCGATCGCGAAGTCTTCCTTCTCCCAGGATTCCCAACTCATCATGTTCGTTCCGCGAATAACCACTGTGTATTCGTTGGGCTGCCTGCGCCGGCAAATATAGGCAAGGCTGTAAGAGATACCTAACCAGTCGACCAACTCTGCGGGACCCCAGACAACTTCCAGTCCTAGTTGCTGGACTGCGGGAGGAATGTCGTTCAAATCGTAGTAAGAGTATTCGCACAGTCGAATCATCGTTCGCGGATAATAGTTGTAGCTGTTAGCTTCAGATTCGGGTGTTGTCATGACTTCATTTCCCTTCGTGCGGCCTGAAAGTGATCTGTCGGAGAGAAGAAGAGCGGTCGCGGAATTCTAATACTCCCCGTCTTGGGCTGGAATTATGAGAGGTGGCGAGACTCTAGGCCTGCAGCGACCCGATGTCAATGGAAAGTTTTATTAACTGGGTGAGCGTTTGAAAGATTTAATTTATCGAGATTGGGAGTAGCGGGGACGTCAGTATATTACCCCAGCGGAAAGAAGAACCAGGAGTTTGTTGAAGATTTTACAGCGCGAGACAAAGGGACGAAAAGGGACCAAAGAAACCGAAAGGACTTTGCGGGAAGCCAGAAGCCATACCTTTTCGGTGATCGCACCTCAGTGACGTTTCTTGTTTTGTCTCCCTCTCTCGTTGAGTCGAGCGCGAGTCATACGTTCGCGCAGACCACCATCTCTGAGAAAAGCCTTTTCCAGTTGACGAATTTGCCTATCGAGCAAGTAGTTGGTCAGTTTGATCAGACCAATCATTACATTCGCCGAAATTGCTGGATCCGCGTTTTCGATGCCTCTTTGAAAGTGTTGTAGGAAACGTTTGGTTGTCGGTTCAGTTCGCGGAGTCGCACCGTATAAGGGTGGTTCCGCGTCCATTCCGTCAAGCCTCGCACTCGCAAAAAGTCTCGATAATCCTCTAGCAGTTCTTCGAGGCTGGCGCGCGCGACATTTGTCAATTTAATTTCTGTTGATTTGGATGTTCCGGAAGCCTGGCTACCTTCGAGGATATTCTGCTTGCCTGACCGGGCCGCCTGGATCATTTGATCGTTAGTACGGTCGCGCCTTTCGAGGTAGTGCTTACAGAACCATACTGTGCCGTCATAAACGATTCGAGCTTTCTGAAAAGAGAAGAGTTTTTCATAGCCGCCGTGGGGAGGAATAAATCGTTCGCTCATATTGCCACCTTCAAAAAGCTATCGGTGGGACTAAACAACTGAGCGCGCCCACTATATCTCATTCTCCGTCCTTTTTGTTCTTTTCGTCCTTTTTAGTCGTTTCCCTTGTCTTTCCGTAACGCCTCTTCACAACCATTGGGGTTTCCAGATTCCTACCATGCTTGACGTTCATTGCCAGCCGAATGAACTGCGCCATCGACCACGCGAGCGGCGTTGCCGACCCGGTGCCTGAACCAAAAGGAAATGCTTTTTCTGGCCGATCCCAGATTTGTTCCGGAATCATCAATCCCTGGTTTCCAAACGCCATCATTGAATCAAGGGCCTTGCGCGCGGCTGCTTTATTTCCTCGGGCCAAGTCAAACTCTCCTCGCTCACCCGTGAGAAGAGTCCACAGCCGTCCTCTACCACTACGACCATCGTAATCCTTGCCATCGGGCTGCTCGCCATAAGCGTCATGATTGTAGCGATACCAAGCGGGGCCAACCGGAGTTTCAACTTTAATGAGCTTATCTACCACTCCCAGAGATCTGAGCACCACCGGATCGTTTGCTGCTTTGATGCCCAGACGTACAAATTCAAGAAACCCGGCGTCAACAATTTCTCTTTTATCGTAGGCACCACCACCGCTGTTGATTTCAATCTTTGCTCCGTCGTTTGGATTGTCATTCTCGGTTATGCGCAAGAAGTAGGGACCGCTGTCGTAGGGACCGTTAATGGTCGCTGTCCATCGCTCCGCATTTTGTGCCCACTCGTCAGCCTTATGCACGTATTCGGTTTGCGACAATTTGTCTCGATGAAGCCCGGCTATGTGGGCGGCACAAACGAGTCCAGCAATTTCTGCGGCGATTGTTGCAGGTGAGTAACCAGACTCTTCTTCCCATCGATCTTGTCCCGTTACCGGTCCCTTTCGAAGAATGAAATCTGCGGCCGGCTTCAAATGTTTGCGCCACGTAATTTCGTCAGTGCGGCCCAGTTGATAAGCGAGAATGATCGGAAGCGCAACCTGATCCATCTGCAAACCTTCACCGATGGGCTTGCCGTCGACGCGTGAGTTTTGTGGGAAACTTCCATCGGGTCTCTGCTGGATCGCGAAGAGGTAATTCAAAGCACGATTCGACCCTGCCCGATCGCCGATAGCATGCAAGGCTGTGGCAACGTGGTACAAATCGCGAGCCCAAACGGCATGATAACCGCTAATGGTCGACTCGTTTGCATTTGGTCCTCCACCCCATGGAATTGAAGGCGAGGCGATCGTGGCGCCTCGATAGGTCTTGTCCTCAAGGGCTCGCAGAGTAATTGCGGCCATGGTGAAGTGGCGCTGAAAACTCAAACCTATACGTGGCAGCTTTGAAACATAACTGTGCCAACTCAGTTGGTAGTATCTCAGGACACTGCGAAAGCCTTTTGATAGCGAAGCACGAGCATTTCTCAAAGCTTCCTTTGGAGTCTTCCCAAAAGCCAGAGACAAATTGAAAGAAAGCTCATCGCCTGCGATCGTATTAATTCGAGCACCTTGAACAACATTTCCATCAGCGGCCCGACTGTAACGCACAACGCGCTTTGTAGTTCTCAATTGGGTCAAAAGATCGCTGGCGCCCAGGTAACCGCAGGCTGTATCGACCAACTTTGGATCGGCTACGAGCGCTGACGATTTGTCGCCATCGCTTGCGAGCAGCGCATCACCATCGCTCCACGCCGTATCGTGCATTCCACTGTTGTTCAAAGACGGATCATAGTAAACGTACAACTTGTACGCTCCTGACCGTGGTGTCAGAGGTTTGAATGAAACGTGAATCAGAAGCGAGTGTGTGTTAGCGTCTGCTGCGTAGGTTTTTTGAATACTATAGGCGCCACTCTTCGCTTGATTATGCTGACGAAAACTCGGTGAGCGGGCATTGTCGATAACCTCAATCGTGTGAGTAGTGTCGTGTTCTTCAGTTTCGACTCTGCCGCCAGGAGTGACAACAATCAGTTGCAGTGTTTGGACGTTGGGTGTGTCTAGCGTTGGATAATAGACTTCTGTGAGCAGTCCTTCGCTCAGCGTAAACCAGACTTTCGATTTTAGTGAGTTAGCGGTACCGAACCCGTTCTTGGCTGCGCCTGGCCAATGGGCATCGGCGCCTGGTCCACCTGGGGCGAGTATGCCTTTCGTTTGTGCTGGCGATGTTAAAGGAGTCAGCAGAAGAAGCCAGAATGCGATGAGTGGGTGCTTCACAAAATAGGGCCATTAGGGGCGGAGCCCCAATCTAAAGAGGTACGTGACGGCGGGGCGGAGCCCTCGCCTCACATCAGGCGGCAAAGCCGACGCGCGAGATCTGCCTACTTAACTACGCGACGAAACATTCGATAACCCCACGAATCGAGCGAGACGACCGGCAGCGCACTTTTGCGGCTACCTGTCTTTTCTAAAGGCGCCGGCGCATCTGGAGGTAACGGTGCGCCAACGTCCGGTGTTATCTCAACAAACTCTGCTCCACTGGTTTCCACTGAGCCGAAGAAAGGCCGGCTCGAAAGATTGATGACAACCAGGACCTCTTCGGTCGCGCTGCGCCGCAGATAACTTACAACGCGTGCCTCGTCCGAATTCGTTAGCCATTCGAGTGAGCCTCGTCGCAGTGCGGAGCTGTTCTTTCGCAGTGAAGCCATAAGTGAATAGAAACGAGTAAACTCAGGGCGTCTCTCAGCGATTGGCCAGAAGATGGACACCCTTTCAAACAAAGCAGGCGCACCAGATTCGGTGGTATCGCCAACCTCCATGCCGTTGTACAAAAGAGGGACACCATCCAGGGTGAAAATCAGCGCTGAAGCCGCCAGAGCTCCACGCTCTCCAAAACGCGCGATTGCTCGCCGTTCATCGTGGTTGTCCGAGAAACGCATGTGCAAAGCGCCTCGAGGCCATTCCTTCATTTCATCTTCCCAGGTACGACGTAATTCGGAAGCTCTGCTGCGACCCTGAAGCACATCGGTAAGAGCGCTGTGCAGCGGCCATGAATAGTCAAGATCGAAGGCCTTAACCAGGAGCTCAGCTTTGTGTGCTTCGGCAATCATCACAATGTCCGGTTTTAAGAGCTCAAGTTCTCTTCGAACGTTCTCCCAAAAATCTGTCGGTACTTCCCCGGCAACGTCACATCGAAAGCCATCCAAATCAAAATCCCGCACCCAGTGCTTCAGCATCTCTGTCATGTACTTACGAAGTTCCGGGCTCGCGTAATTGAGAGCGGCGACGTCACTCCAGTCGTACGGATAAGTGATTCGACCTTGAGCATCTCGCTTGTACCAATCAGGATGCTGCATGAGAACGCTGTCCCACGCGGTGTGATTGGCGACTATGTCGATGATTACCTTCATCCCGCGTCGATGGGACTCGCTTATCAACCGTTTTAGGTCCTCGCTGGTGCCGTAATCCGGATTAATTCCGTAATAATCGCGAACGGCGTAGGGACTACCGATGGTACCTTTTTTCTTTTCCTGACCGATTGGGTGAATGGGCATTAGCCAAAGAATATTGACACCAAGATTTTTCAGCCGGTCGAGTTGAGCAGTGATGCCATTAAAGTCTCCGCGTGCCGAAAACGACCGCGGGAAGATCTCGTAGATGATCCCGTCTCGCACCCAATCACGCACCGGACGAGCAGTTTCTTTTGAAACTACCCGTCCCTTTTCCTGCGCAGCGGCGGGCTGCAGTGCAACGGCGAGAAGGAGAAACGCTGCGAGGATCTTTGAAAAAACTTTTGGGGACAGCATAGTAATATCCTTAATTCACATCACCCTCTTCCTGTTTCAACCGGGCGAATCTGAATCGACCATTCCACCGTCTCAACGCTTTCTATGAAACGGTTAACGGAAATCCTTTGGGTCACCAGGTCACCCGGTTGATGAAACCGGGCGAGAATGAGATCGGAATCCGCTGGCTCCAGTGATCACGAGGTTGAAACCGGATGAGAATCAGATAGCAACTCTGACGTTTCTGGCAAAGTGCCTACAACTGGTTCTGAATGCTGCTTGTCCTCCACGATAAGCACCGACGCAGCTGCGAGCAACATCGATAATCCACCGAAGACCACGGCGTTTAAGGGATCGCCCTTTAGGACGGTATTGAAGATATTAGGAACGATCAGAGACATGACAATCTGTGGAATCACGATAAAAAGATTGAACACGCCCATGTAGACACCCATGCGCGCCGCAGGAATCGCCACCGACAAAATTACGTAGGGCATTGAAAGGATTGAAGCCCATGCGATTCCAACTCCCAACATGCTGAAAAACAACGTCCACTTGTCGTGGATGAAATAGACCGATATCAAACCAAGTCCACCACATGCGAGGGCTATGATGTGAACTGTTTTTCTGCTTGTCTTTTTTGCTATTGCAGGTATCACGAAGGCAACTATAAAGCAGACGCCGTTATAGACTGCGAAACACAGACCGCCCCAGTTGGTACCTTGAGCAAACAAGGGAGACCGCTCGGTTGGCGCCAGGAATACGTGGCGCGCAACTGCAATCCCAAAGAATTGCCACATGCAGGGCAGTGCGAACCAGGTAAAAAACTGAACGACCGCTAGCTGTTTCATTGTCTTTGGCATCTCGACAACGGACGAAAAGATCTCAGCAAAACCTGCACCAATTCCTTTCCTTTCTCGCTTCATCCGCTGAAACTCCTCAAGATCTTCGGGCGGGTACTCCTTCGTAGTTACAACCGTCCAGACCACGCACAAAAGGAAGACCACGGCTCCGATTTTGAACGAGTATTCGACCGAAAGAGGAATTCCGGTAGCGAGCACGCCGACGAGACCAACAGACGCGAATAAAAACGGCAATGCGTTGGCAAGCGTCTGGCCAATGCCGATGAAGAAACTCTGCATAACGAACCCAAGCGTGCGTTGTTCCTCCGGCAGATTGTCCGCTACGAACGCGCGGAAGGGCTCCATTGTGATATTGATGCTCGCGTCGAGAATCCAAAGTAATCCAGCCGCTACCCAAAGCTTTGGCGAGTTGGGCATGAAGAATAGTGCGGTGCTCGCGAGAAATGCGCCGACAAGAAAGTATGGCCGCCTACGTCCGAGTCTGTTCCAAGTCCGGTCACTCATCGACCCGATGATCGGTTGGATGAGCAGTCCGGTGATGGGACCGGCCAGCCAAAGATACGGCAATGAACTCTCCTCAGCGTGCAGGTATTTGTAGACCGGACTCATGTTGGCCAACTGCAAGCCCCAGCCAAATTGAATGCCCAGAAATCCGAAACTCATGTTCCAGATTTGCCAAAAGCTCAAACGTGGTTTCTGCATTAAGGTCCTCCAACGTCGCTTGTTCACGCATTCGCAGGCATGACGCTCAGACTATCTCGCGTAAACATTGATGTCTTCCAATACGACTTCTCGGCTTAACGACAACGCATAGACCAGCGTCCGAGCCATATTGGAAACATGAATAAATCCTGGTCGCGGTGAGGAGTCAGCAGCAGTATTCTCCACATCTACAAGGCCCGGACAAAAGTTGAAGATACGGATGTTTGCGCCCGTCTTTCGCACATGATCACGCAGGCTTTCTGCATAACCGAGCAAGCCAAACTTCGAGGCGCAATACGACGGCACATCCGCATAGCCGTGCTTCCCTGCCTGCGAGGAGATGTTAACTATGTCGCCGAAATCGTTTGCGATCATGTGAGGCAAGACGGAGCGTGTCAGCTGCATCACCCCGCGAAGGTTTGTCTCGAGCACTGTATCCCAGCCGCTTTCGGTTATCTGGTCCACCGTTTCAGGGACCGCCAAGCCGGAATTGTTAACAAGCACATCAATGCTCTGCCAACGTCCAGTCACGTGGTCAACCAGTTGCTGAACCTGGGAGACGTCGCGAATATCGAAGGAATACGAAAACACCTGTTCGTTACCGATCGACTCGTTGATGTCCCGCGCGGCTCGCTCCAGGAGCTCTTTTCGTCGTGAGGCAATCACTACTCGAGCACCAAGCCCGGCGAGGGCTTCTGCAAGTGCCCGGCCAATGCCGGTGGCACCGCCGGTCACAATCGCAACTTGGTCATTGAATGATTTGGTCTTCACGAGGTTTGACTCAAGATTAAGTTCTTATCTCATTCTCACCTGGACTCAACGAATGACAAACAGGTCAGTACCGCCACGCGGTAGCGAGTGGGTCATCAATTCGTCCACGACCGAGTTTGCGGCACGATGACCCACCCGCTACCGCGTGGCGGTACTGACCTGTTTGTCATTCGAGACATGAGTGCTCATAAGCTATTTGAGGCCCTTAAAATGGACCGCACTATCTTCCAGTCAGAAGCGCACCACTTCTGGCCGGCATGGTGACAGTGATTGTGCGGTTCCTGACTTGCACCTGATTCGCATTTCCAAGCTGGTCGACTAGCACCGCTCCATCAGTTAACCCAACAGGGGCAACATCAAATTCAATCGTAGCCGGCTTTGTATCGTTGTTGAGTCCAACCACCACGAGACCAGTTGGAGACTTGCGCGCATAAACATACTGTTGCTCGGAGACGTGCAGGCTGATGAGCTGTCCATGCCTCAAAGGCCCCAGGCTAGCGTGAAGGTGGGCCACTTTGCGAATGAAGTCAAACGCATCCTGTTCTGCAGCAGTGCGACCTGCGCGTGTAAAGGCGTTCTTCTGATCTCCTGGGAAGCCTCCCGGAAAATCGCCCCGCGTCGTTGGTTCATCCGCACCGGTCATACCAATCTCATCGCCGTAATAGAGCTGCGGTACTCCTCTCGTGGTGAGCACGAACAAGTTGGCTAGCTTCAGACCTGCAAACGAGGCTCCTTCCTCGCTCATAAAACGCCCATCGTCATGACCGCCGAGAAGAGTCATAAGTACATCTGAATTTGAGTAAAGGTAATCCTTTGCCAGCGTCTTCGGAACTTCATCCAGACGTTTAGCCGAGGCAAATGAATGACGAATCGCGTAGAAAAGCGGAAAGTCCAGCAGCGAGTCCAGACCGGGATCCGCGCCGTCCCTAACCACACCTCCCTGAAAATAAGCGACGTGCACAACATCGCCGTCCTTCACTTCACCAACAACTGTGAACTTTGGAAATTCTTTTTTAACTGCTGTGGTCCACTGGTGCCAGAACGTGTTTGGTACATACTGCCAGGTATCCATTCGAATGCCATCGAGACCGGTTATTCCAATCCACCAAATCGTATTCTGAATCAGGTACCGTGCAACCTCCGGATCATACTGATTAAGGTCGGGAAGAAAGTTCAGAAACCAACCCTCCAACGTCTTTTTCTTGAGGCTCTGGACGGGCCTGGGATCGTGAAGCGTCCAGGTTTCAAAAACATTGTTGAGGTGATCTTGTTTCGAACCGTTGTACCAGGTGGAAGTCGGCGAGTCGTCAACCCACGGGTGATACGGACCGGTGTGATTCACAACCTCGTCCTGAATGATTTTCAGGCCAAGAGCGTGAGCTTTGTCCGTAAGTTCGCGCAGCTTTGCCAGAGTTCCAAAATGTTCTTCTACGGCATAAAAATCCTGAGGGTTGTAGCCATGGAAGCCGGTGCAAGGCTTTCCTTCTTTCAACTCGATCTCGTTGAGGCGATCGTAGTTGTCATACCAGGGCGTTAACCATAACGCGGTCACGCCCAAATCTTTTAAATAAGGTAGGTGGTCGATGACCCCCTGAAGATCACCACCGTGGTAGTAGTACTTGTTAGCTCGATCGTACAGGCCGTGAGATCTTGGTGGATCATTATTTGACTGATCCCCATCGGCAAAACGATCGATCATAATGAGATAGACGACGTCATCCGTTGAAAAGCCCTGAAAACGTCCCGCTCGCTGCAACGGAGCGAGAACTTCAAACTGTGCGTTCGTCGAACCGTTACTCGTAGCGATGACAAGGTTATGATTGCCCGGCCTGGCGTCACCGCTAAGCTGGAGATCTGCGAACAAGTACGTGCCTTTGGCGTTTGTCTTTATTGGCCCGACGCGAAGATCTTTGCTTTGGCTTTCGACACGAGCGCCCTGAAGGTTATTTCCGTGCATGAGGACTCGGACCGGGTTTATCGAGTGGGAGGGCCACCAACTTGGGGGATCGATTTTGACAACGCTTGGTGCCTGGGCGTTTGCGGTTGAAATACACACCAGCGCCAACACACAGGCATACAGAACAACCAGGGCGCTCGTTGATGTGCTTATCATTCCGATTACACCTGAGAGTCGCGCGCTCGTCTGATGGTTCGAGCAAACCTAATGGGGCTTGATCGTTTCCACTTCGTGCCTGGTGGTTCTTCCGTAGGTTTCAG
>Ga0126384_10000550_pt1 | contig 20816 bp, 18 predicted proteins | sample PanSoiMetPlot_36_FD_92543 | JGI IMG/M metagenome (GOLD analysis project Ga0126384, IMG submission 92543) | Tropical forest soil microbial communities from Panama - MetaG Plot_36 | ecosystem: Environmental > Terrestrial > Soil > Tropical forest > Bulk soil | place: Panama | collected 2016-02-17 | reverse complement strand
CCCGACGGGCACGCGACCCGCCCTGTATATCCGGAACGGGACCGGGCAGGTCAGATCCGCGCTCAGCATGCCGCTCGACGGCTCGTTGTCGGGCACCGGCGTGCTGTACGTGACCGTGACAAGTACCGGCCTCGTACCGCCCAAGGACTATGAGGAGGCCATCCTGTACTCCCCTCGGCCCAGTTCGGTCAGTCTGAAGCTCGAGACTGCACTGCCATGATCGAGCTGCTCGAGCGACTCAGCCCGCAGCCGCCACGCTGCGTGTGCCTGGACTTCGGCCGCGATCATCTGTCGGCTCTTGAGGTATTCAACGGCGCCATAACCCGCTGGATCGCCGTTCCGCTCGCTGAGGAAGACCTCGACAACGGCAGCCCGGCGGATCCGAAGGCGCTGGCGGCCGCGGTGGGAGCCGCGCTCCGGCTGGCCGGGATGGAGGCCCGGATAGCCCGAATCGCCCTCCCGGACGAGGCCACCGTCAGTCGTCAGCTCCAGCTGCCTGCCATGCCCCGGCGTGATCTGAGGCGGGCCATGCACTTCGCCGCCGAACGGCACATCCCGTTCCCTCTCGCCCGCGCTCGCTGGGCCTGGGACGTCGTCGAACAGACACCCGAGCAGCTCACCGTCTATCTGGTTGCCACCTGGCTCGACGTGGTTGACCGCTTTGCGGAGGTGGCGCGGGCGGCCGCCCTCGAGCCTTCGGTCCTGGAGCCGAGAGCGCTGGCCGTTTCGCGGGCGCTGGGTCAGGACCACGCCCTCTTGCTCGACGCCGGTCCCCATCGCTTGCACGTGACGTTGCTGGTCGGCGGCCAGCCAGTCTTCGTGGACACCGTCGTCGCCGGACCCTCTGAGCGGCGTGAGGCGCTCGACCGCCTGCTGCAGCGTGCATACCGGCAGCAGTCGGTGGTCGCGAGCGCAGGGGGCCGGCTCGCGCCGGTGCTTCTGGCCGGGGACCTGGAACTATCGGAGCTCAAGGTTCCCGTCGACGGCAGGATGGTCGGCCAGGTGCTCAACGGCCAGCTACCCGCAACGCCACGCGGATTCCCAGCGGGCAGCTACCTTGCCAACCTGGGCCTGAGCATGAGGACCCCGAGATGAGCGTGGTCAGACCGCCTCGCCGCGTGCCTGAGGTCAACCTCTTCGCCCCACCGGCCAGAGGCTTCAGCGTTCGGCTGCCCGCCGGTTGGGCGCAGATCGGGGCCGTCGGGTGCGTGATGGTGGTCTGGGGTTTGATCGCCTTCGGCCTCGGCCTGATGATGGGCTGGCATCCCCACTGAGATGGGCGCGTGATTGATGACTGAGGAGGGTACGTTGATCCGACGAGCCGTGAAGTGGATGCGCCGGCTTAGAGCCGGCAACCAGAAGGGATTCACCCTGATCGAGATGCTGGTCGTCATCTCGATCCTCGGCATACTGGCTGCAGTGGTCACGATGGGCACAGTTGGCGCGATCAGCACGGCGCAGGCCCGCGCAGACGAAACTGAGATGAAAACAATCCAGGTCGCGCTGGACGTGATGGGCACAGAGCAGGGGCTGCAGCCGTCTCAGCTGTGCCCCAACACCTCGAGCTCGACAAATAACATGGGAGCTTTCCCGGTTGGTGGAGACCATCCGCTCTATCCGCGCTACCTCCGAAGCCCACAGTTCACGCACCGACCATATAAGTGCGACTCGGGCGGAACGGTGAGTCCCGCCTGAGCCCGCTTCAACGGCTTCTGTCCTCTACCGGCGGACAGCCAGGGCGTGGAGGCCGCCGCTCTGCGGCTGACGCCAGTGTGCGATTCCCCTGATCCCGGCGAGGACGGGGCTGCCGTCCTCATCGCCGGATCCGAGGAGACCTACCCCGACGCGGCGATCTCCTGGGGATAAAACGACCGCGATCGCGCTTCTGTGTGGCTCACACGGCCGCTGCGCAAGAGCTGGCTGAGTGACCGCTCGAGGGTCTGAGACCCCTCGCGCGCGCTGGTCTGGATCACCCGACGGATCTGGTTGGTCTTGCCCTCTTTGATGAGGGCACGGACAGCGCCGTTGGCGATCAGCACCTCGAAAGCCACGACCCTGCCTCCGCCGATCGCCGGCAAGAGTTGCTGGTAGACGACGCCCGCCAGACAGGCAGCGAGCCGAGTCCTCGCCAGCTCCAGCTGAGCAGCCGGGAAGACGTCGAGAACGCGGTCCACGGCCAGCGACGCCTCATTGGTGTGCAGGCTGGCCAGGACCAGGCGGCCTGCCTCCGCGATGCTGAGGGTGGCCGACATCGTCTCCAACTCTCTCAACTCAGAGACGAGCACCACGTCGGCGTCCTCGCGAAGGATGGCACGCAGAGCATTCGAGGCCGCCGGAGTATCGGTACCGACCTGACGCTGGTCGACGATGGCTTTGCGATGCTCGTGTACGTACTCGATCGGGTCTTCCACAGTGATGATGTGGCAGGCCCGGTGCCGGTTGATGTGGTCCAGGATCGCAGCCTGGGTCGTGGACTTCCCTGATCCGCCAGGGCCCGTGACAAGGATCAGGCCCTGCTGCCGCTCCACCAGCCCGCGGACAGCCTCCGGGACGCCCAGCTCCTCGAAGGTCGGTATTCGAAGTGGCAGCATTCGGAAGGCGGCTGAAAGTGAGCCGCGCTGAAAGTAAGCGCTGGCGCGAATTCGAGCCCGGTCGCGCCACGTGAACGCGAAGTCGATATCGCGGCGCTCCTGCAGCTCCCGCCACTGCTGGTCGTCCAGCATTCCCCGGAGCATGGATTCCACCGTCGACGCCGTCAGCGGCCTCGGGTCAACGGCCTCCAGAAGGCCATCGCGCCGGAGCCGGGGCGGAGTGCCCGCGCTGATCAAAAGATCAGAACCGCCCGATCGGAGGAGGCGGTCGAGCGCCTCTTCGATCGTCATGAGAGCTGGATTGTGCGGCGGCCCCGGTGAACTTGCCATCCGTCGCACCGGTACCTCGTTCGACGCAGGTCCCGGCTCGCTCGGGACTTGTCCCAGGTCGCCACATCAGGTCGAGTTGGTGGCGTGGCGGGTAGGCCCGGCTCCGCCGGGCCGATTGAGTTGTCACCAACCGCTGCCAGAAGCTGCCCGTCACCCACCGCCGGCAGGAAGGCGGCCACCGTTTGCGCCAGCACGGTGGGGGTCCGGAGGGGGAGGCCTGCCTCCCCCTGCTATTGGGACTTCAGCCCACAGGTCGGCGGAGCTGCTCATGCCCAATCGGACCCGCCCGTACTACTGTGTCCGTTGGGATGCTGCACCGTGCGCTCGATGTGGTCTTCCAGCACATGCTCAGGCTCGTCACCGCGCTCATTCTGGTGCCGCTCGGCGCCGGCGCCGTCGGCCTGGCGCTCGACCACTCGCTAACCGTCGAGGCGAGGGTTTGGGCGGACAAGCCGACCTTCACTCCTGTCTTCGCCACGGACCGGTTCACGAGCAGCGACCCTCCTGCCGAGATCGAGGCGGGCATTCTCCGTGAGCTCCTGGCGACCAGCGCGTTCGCCGACGCCGTGTTCACCCGGGTCGAGTCTGGCTATGCCGGCGCATCGCCCTCGCAGCGGCGCAGCGCGGCCGCAGACTTGGAGAGCAACGTCAGCGTCGCCACCGAGGGAACGCACCTCTTCACGGTCAGCTACCGGACCACGGACTCCGATCGCGGCCGGTCGGTCGTCAGCGCGATCATCGCGGCCTTCGGGACCGAAGTCCAGGCTATAGACGCGAACCAGGTAGGCGTAACCCAGGCGGCCCTGAAGTCGCAGCTCGACGTCGCCCAGCTCGACATGAACGACGCCGTAAGGCAGGTTCAGACCTACCAGGCGCAGCATTCGTCGGTCTTCAACGATCCCACCTACCAGACACTGCTCGGCCAGGCCCAATCCAAGACCGACCACTACCTCAGCCTCCAGGCACGGCTCGATGAGATCAAGGGCTCGCAAGCCGCCGTGTCCGTCATGCAGTCGTCGTTCTTCCACGTGGTCGACCGGCCCTTCGTGGTGCCGCTCACGCTCGACCAGCACGCGCCGGCGGTCAAGTTCGCCCTCTACGCGCTGATCGCCATCGTCGCGGCGGAGGCGCTGTTCGTCTACGTGATCGGCCGGCGAGATCCCCGGATCCGCTCCGTGCAGGACGTCCGGCGCGCGGCAGGGCTCAAGCCGCTGGGCAGCGTGCCTGTGCTGACGCGCACGCGGTGATCAGCGGGTCCACCCGCCTCGCCGGGTCGCTGCGAGACGCGCTGGACACGGTCACCGACCCCTCTCCCGAGTTGCTTCAAGGCGGCCGGCGAGCGCGGATCGAGGCGCTGCAGCAGCCGCAGCTCGATCCGGAGTTCGTCGAGCGGTGCCGTCTCGCGCTCGCCCGGCTGGTCGCCCTCGAAGACGAGGGTGTGATCGCTGTCTGCAGCGCCCGCCGGGGGGAGGGCCGGTCCTCGGTCGCGGCCGCTCTGGCCGTGACCCTGGCGCGCGGGCGCGCGGAGGGGAGAGTCCTCCTCCTCGACCTCGACTTTGGCCACGCCGCGCAGGCCGCGCTCATGGGAGTGGCGCCGTCGCCTGGCCTGGCCGACTTTCTCGAGGGCAGAGAGCGACTTCGGCTGGCCGCCGGCGGCCCGAACCGCCAGCTCTGGCACGTACCCGGCGGTACGCATCTCGGCGACCCTGTCCGGCTCTTCCACGCGCTGACCGGCGAGGCAATGCTGCCGGTCTTCCGCCAGAAGTTCCAGTGGGTGGTGCTCGACCTGCCGCCGCTGCTCGGGCACCCCGAGACGGTACCGGTCGTCCGCTCGGTCGACTGGCAGGTGATCGTCGGCCGGCACCGGCGCACGATGGTGGCGGACCTTCGGGAGGTCGCTGAGATCGTCGGGGGAGGAAAGCAGAGCGGCTTTCTTCTGACTGGGGACTCCACCCGTATCCCGGCGTTGATCCGGCGGCTGTTATGAGCCGGTGAGCGACCGCCGCGCGAGGCCGGGCTCTCGGACCGGGCCGGGGTAGGGCCTGGGGTAGGAGACGACCGGGACCCGCGCCGCCGTCGATCCGGATGTGGCAGGCGTCTGGGCCTCCCTCGCCGCCAGGCGTTGGGCGGCGGTCACCGCTCCCAGGAGGCTGCCTACCAGAAGCACGATGCGGAAGCTGGTGATGCCGACGTCCAGGTAGCCCTGGACCAGCCAGGCGATCACCGCCGTGAGAGTCACCGCGCCGAACAGCCCCAGGTCCCGGTCGGGGTGTCGCGCCAGCCGGCAGGCGGCCACGATGGCGGCGCCGATCATCCACCAGAACGCTATGGCTCCCAGAGTGCCCATTCGCAGCCATACGTACAGGATGTTGTTGTGAGGGATGAAGTTGATGAGCGGGTCGATGTTGCTTGCGTCGTAGAGCGGGATCGGGTGCGCAATGGGCACCCCGAAGCCCGTGCCCGTAAACGCCGCCATCCGGATGTCGATGGCCAGGTTGGCGTTCTCCAGCTGCCGGTACAGGTTCGACGCCTGGTCCCTGGGGTCAGGCTGGAATTGAGACCAGATTGCGTGCGCGGGCTCGGCCACTAGCGACGTGGAGCTCCTGAAGACCAGCACGTACCCGGTGCCCACCACCAGCAGCACCCCCACGACCGAGCCGATGACCCTCCGGCGCGCCGGGCTGCGGACGTAGGCCACCAGAGCCAGAGCCAGCAGCATCGCCGGCAGCATCACCCACGCGGCACGACGGTTGTTGCCGAGGTCGGCTGTGACGACGAAGGGCAGCAGGACGGTCGCCACACGACGCAGGTTGCCACGCTTGCCGAAGAGCCAGAGGGCGGCCGTCAGCGCGATATAGCAGGAGAAGAAGAAGCTCTCGTCGTGCTCCAGGATCGCCTCTGGACGGGGGACGCCCTGGCCGAGCGTGATCACTCGCTCGGTCCCCAGCACCCCCTTCAGCCCGGTGCCGATCACCATCCCCCAGAGGACCGCTTCAAGCGCCGCGCGCCGGCCGATCAATTGAGACGCCAGCAGGTATGTCACGGCCACGTAAAGGAATGGCCGGAGCTCCCAGAGCGAGATGTTGAACACGCCGCCACGGGCGAGCCCCAACAGCTCCATGGCCACCGCCATTCCGAACACGACCATGACGCCGACACCAAGCAGCGAGGGCCGGAGCCGGACGCGCCGCTCCGAGATCCCCCTGGCCAGCCAGACCAGGAGAGCCAGGACGATGAGCAGCTCGATCGGCGTCACGATCACACCGGAGAGGTGGTACACCTCGGCGAAGCTTCGGAAGAGCGGGATCTTGGCCGTGAGGTTGTCCTGACCCGGGTCGGCGAAGCGCTCGATGCTGGTCCCCACGATCACGAACATGACCACTGGCGAGGCCGGCACCCGCCAGAACAGGACGGGGACGAGAATCCCGGCGGCGAAGACTATGGCGAAGCCGTGGCCTCCGGCCGTGAGCATGCCGCCGACCGGGCCGAGCACGGCGGCGAGCACGATGAGCAGCGCGCCAAGTGCCAGCAGCTGCAGGCGCCGGGTCCGGAGCACACCGGAGACGGCCAGGCCAGGCGTACGGACCACCTCAGTGACCGAGGCGGAAGGCAAATACGAATGCCAGTGTAAGGCAGGTCACCACGAGGATCGTGACGTGCGTCGATCCGCCGTGCGTCCGGTCGCGGAGGCCGAGAAACATGGACACCCCCACCAGCGCCGCCATCCACTCCATCGGCTCACCGCCCGGTCAGGCGTCGCAACCAGCGCGGCAGGCTCGTGCGTGTGTCGTTGAGCAGGACGTGCGGAACGACCTGCAGGTCTTCGGTGGCCTCTTTGATCCTGGCCACAGGGGTCACGCCGGCGCGGATCACGAGCAGGAGGTCGCGAAAGGCCAGCGCGGCGGCGGAGCCAGGCCCGCCCCCGAGAAGGGGGGGCATGTCGGCGATGATCACGTCGACGTGGTGCTCCAACTCGCCCAGCGTGTTGTCCTTGACGATGTCCGTCATCGTCCGTGCCGCCGACGCGGCCAGGGCACCTGCCGAGACCACGAGCAGGCCGTCTGACAGCGGCTGCAGGACCTCTTGCGAGGTCGCCTCGTGCCGCGCGAGCTCGGCGAGACCGGGCCAGAGCTCAAGGCCATGACCGCGGGCCACAGTGGGGTTCTCGAGGTCCATGTCGACCAGGGCCACCACGCGCCCGTAGTCCTCGCGCTGGACGACCGCCATCGCGAGAGCGATGCTGCTTCGGCCCTCCTCACGAAGGGTGCTTGTGATCCCCAGGCGCCGGATGTTGGGACCGCCCAGGAGCAGACTGGCACTCCGACATACTTCCATCATCTGCTTCGGGATTCGGACTTCGTCGACGGCCTTCTTGGACCGGCGGGCGGATTCGGGCCGGATCTCCGGCTTGGGTTCGTGGCGCGCAGGGAGACTGTCGCGCGATACGGCCGCCATCGGCTCAGCCGACTCTCGGCACGCTCCCCACTGGACGCAGGTCGAGGATGTCCTCGACCTCCTGCGGCCGGCGGATCGTGCTGTCCATCCAGGTGAGCACCAGCACGCCGACCACCACGATCAGCGTGGCCAGGACCAGCCCCACACCGGTGGCCTCCAGCGCCACCTTCCTGATTGACGATGGTGATGTCGGCGCCTCAGCCCGGTCGAGGACTCGCAGCCCGTTGACGCCCACCTGGTCCAGCGCGACCCGATTCAGCCGCGCCTGGTCCAGCTTGTCCTGCACGGTCTGCAGCCGCTGGTGGGCCGCGTCGTCGTCCCGCCTCAGCTGCACGAGGCGGGCGTCCGGGATCGCGTTCGCCCCTCGCTGGCCTGGATTCGCGAGCAAGTAGTCGTCGACCGCCTTGTCGGCAACAGAGAGGTCGGCCTGGCTCTGCTTCATCTGGCTTGTGTAGAAGGCGACCGCCGCGTCCGCCTGGACACGCTGGTTGGCGAGGGTCTCCTCGAGATACTGGTCGGCGATCGCCTGCGCCACCCTGGCCGCCAGATCCGAGCTGCCCGCACGGAAGGTCAGGGTTATGACCTCCGGGCCGGTCGGGATGACGATCGTCCGGCTGGAGATGATTGCGGCCACCTGGTCGTCCACCTGGGAGCTGGAAAGCTCTGCGGGAGACCCGGCCCGCCCCAGCGCTCGAGCCAGCGCTTGAGTCACACGCGTCATCATGCCATCCTGGCTGCCGGCTGCCCCGGTGCGGATACTGTCGGCGAGGCGGCTGCGCTTGCCCACCTTGGAGTCGAAATATTTGGTGCTGAGGAGCTCGGTCAACACGGCTGCCTGCTCCTGCGCCGGGCTCAGGTACGGATTGCTGTTCGGATCGGGAACCAGCGTCTGCCGCTCGACCCACATCCTCACCGACGAGTCGTACGCCGGCGGCTGGATGACGACCCAACCGATAGAGCCGGCAATCACCAGCGCCACCGGACCGAGCAGGAGCAGGCGGTGGCGAAAGAAGGTCTCCAGCAGCCGAAGCATCGACGCCAGTGTCGCACCGGCACGTGCGTCCGCGGAATGGGCACCGGGGAGGACGTCCTGTACCTGTCCCGACTGGCGGTGGGCTGCCGTCCCGGTCGGACCGGACGCGCCTGGGACCGGTGTCGGGTCGGCCCATTTCACGCCGATGCCGGCCTGACTAGAGTCGGCTCGGGCGTCATTGCGCCGGCTGAACCCATGGCTCGCACTCCCCCCACCCATACATCCCTCCTGGCAGGGCGACGGAACAAGAAGCGCCTCCTGCTGAGCTTTGCGCTCGTTGGACTGCTGGCGGCCGGCTCGGCGACCGCCTGGGTTCTGGTGCGCCATCCGCATGGGGCGGAACGGGTCGCCTCGCAGCTCCGGGAGGGGGCCTCGAGACTCGGCCAGGATGGCGCCGCCGGGCCGCCGTGGGGTGTGGTCGCCGTCCGCCTGGACCCGGCCGGGGCGGGACGTCCAATCAGCTCGCTCATCTATGGGATCGCAGCGGCCGACGCATCTGTCGTCCAGCGGCTCGGCGCAACCCTCGACCGCTCCGGCGGGAACCCGTCGAGCCGCTACAACTGGGTTGCCGGCCATGACTGGAACGCCGGGCGGGACTGGGAGTTCCGGAACGTCAACTACACCGGGAGGCCTGGCTCGGCTGCCGACGACTTCGTGCAGACCACGCTCGGCGCCGGCGCCACACCCCTGATGACCATCCCGACCATGGGTTGGGTGGCGCGCGACGACAACAACTCGACACGCTCGACGAAGGTACCGGCGGAGGGCGGTCCTCCCGTCCGCCCCGGCTCGGACGCGATCGCCGGCTACGACCCCAGCGCCAACCGGGCGGCCACAAGTCTCCCCTCGTTCGCCCGAAAGAACGGTCCGCTGCTGGACCAGCCCGACCCCAACGCGCCGGCCGTCTACCAGGACGAGTGGGTGCACCACCTCGTGGACCGGTTCGGGGCGGGACAGAACGGTGTGCGCTACTACGCAATGGACAACGAGCCTGACCTCTGGTCCACCAGCCATACAGACGTCCACCCGGTCCGGATGGGATACGACGACATGCTGGCCAACTTCGAGGAGTACGCAGCCATGGTCAAGTCCGTAGCACCGCACGCGCGCGTGCTCGGCCCCGACGTGTCCGGCTGGATCAGCTACTTCTACTCAGAGCTCGACCGCGGCAGCGACAAGTTCGCGACGCACGCGGATCGCGCCCGCCACGGCGACCAGCCGTTTCTTCCCTGGTGGCTCCAGCAGGTGGCCCGCGCCGACGCACGGCGGGGCAGCCGCACCCTCGACGTGCTCGACGTCCACTACTACCCGCAGGGCACCGGGGTGTACTCCGCGGCGGCAGACCCGGCCACCCAGGAGCGACGCGTCCGGTCCGTGCGAAGCCTCTACGACCCCTCATACCAGGACGAGTCATGGATCGCGGATCGCGTGATGCTCATCCCCCGGCTGAAGCAGTGGATCGCGGAGAGCTACCCGGGCACGGGCCTGGCCATCACGGAGTACAACTTCGGCGGCGAGAAGGACGCCAGCGGCGCGGTGGCCGAAGCGGAAGCCCTGGGCATCTTCGGTCGCGAAGGCGTCGACGTGGCGGCATACTGGACCTACCCGCCACCCGACAGTCCCGTTGGTGCGGCCTTCCGCCTGTACCGCAACTACGACGGCCACGGCGCGACCTTCGGCGATCAGTCCCTACCGGTTGCCTCCGGCAGCTCTGATGTGGCCGCGTTCGCGGCGCGGCATTCGAGCACCGGCGAGGTGGATGTTGTCCTCGCCAACGAATCGCCGTCGGTCACGGCTGCCGTCTCGCTCAGAGTGGCCGGCTCGCGAGCCTACTCCGCGGCACAGTTTCGGGTGGAGGCGGGCTCTGGACGCATCGACCAGGTTCCGATGGCTTCACCGTCGAGCGACGTCAGCCTGCCGCCACTGACCCTCGCCCTCGTCCGGCTGCTGCCCGCTTGACGTCAGGTGAGCGCCGCCCCCGACTTCAGCCTCGTCATCCCGACCTACCGGAGACGGGCCTCTCTACAGCGCGTCCTGGCCGGCCTGGCGGCACAGGTCTGGCCGAGCGACCGGCTGGAGGTCATCGTCGTATCGGACGGCGGTGATGACGGCTCGGCCGACCTGGCCAGCTCGTTCTCGATGCCGTTTCCACTGCGAGTGGTGGAGCAGGCGCACCGCGGCCCCGCCGCAGCGCGCAACCTCGGCGTGGCCAGAGCCCGCCGTCCCTACGTCCTGTTTCTGGACGACGACGTTGTGCCTGTCCCGCACCTTGTGGCCGAGCACGCCCGGGCCCACGGGACGTGCGAGCGCCGGGTTGTCATCGGCCCGATGCTGGAGCCACCCGTTCGGCTGCAGCCGTGGGTCCGTTGGGAGGCACGCGAACTGGCCGAGCAGTACCGGGCGATGGAGGCCGGAAAGTTCGAGCCGACCCCCTGGCAGCTCTACACCGGCAACGCCTCGATCAGGGTCGAGCACTTGCGAACGGCTGGAGGCTTCGACGCCAGATGGCGGCGTGCCGAGGACGTCGAGCTCGGCTTCCGGCTCCGAGACCTCGGATGCGAGTTCGTGTTCAACCCGGCTGCGGCGGGACTGCACTTCGCGACCAGGTCCTACCGGTCCTGGCTCGACGCGGCCCACGAGTACGGCCGCAACGACATCCGCTTCGGCAAGGGCGAGGAGCGCGTGGCGGGCGAGTTCCGGCACCGGCACGGGCTCACTCAGGCTTTGATCCGCTGGGGCCTGCGCCACCGCCGGGCCGCCTCGTGGCTGCCGGCTGTGGGGGGCGCGGCCATCCGGTTTGCCGACGGCCTCCACATGCAGCGTGTGACGGCGCAGCTTTGTGGCGCGGTCTTCAATCTGGCCTACTGGATGGGCGTGGCTGACCAGGTTGGGTCGGCGCAGGCCGCACTTGACCTTGCCGATCTGGGATCGCCTTCTGGGCTCCTGACCCGCGCACGATCCTCCCATCCCATTGGATCTCGCGGCAGCGACCCATAGACTCGCGTGGAACATGCCTCAGGCTGAGCGCCTCCCAAGCATCTCGGTAGTGATCTGCACGCGCGACCGGCCCGAGAGCCTCCGCGCGACCTTGAACAGCATCGCGGACCAGGACTACCCGACCTTCGAGGTGCTGGTCCTGGACCAGAGCCGCGGGGTGGAAACGAGGCGGCTGCTCGAGGACGTTCGACAGGTCGCGCCGATGATCGGATACCTGCGTCTGGATACGCCGGGCCTCTCCAGGGCATACAACGCCGGCGTCCGGAACACTGAGTCGGCATTGCTCGCGTTCACAGACGACGACGTCGTGGCGCCCCCGAACTGGCTTCGGAGCATCGCCCGGGCGTTCGCCGAGCACCCCGGCGTGGGCCTGCTGTACGGCCAGGTGCTGATCCCGCCCGAGCGGGTGGCGCGTGAGAGCCGTGACGGCGTGACGCCAGGCCTCCCGATTCCGGAGCGGCTCATCCTCGACCGCCGTCACGGCTTCCGGGTATTCGGGATGGGCGCCAATTTCGCGGCGAGGCGCCAGCTGTTCGACCGGGTCGGAGGCTTCGATGAGGTTCTCGGCGGGGGTGGCCCCCTCCAGTCGTCGCAGGACTTCGACTTCATGTACCGGGTCTTCCGCAGCGGCGGAAGCACGCTGCTCGAGCCGGAGGTCGTCGTCTACCATTACGGATTCCGCTCGACCGCCGAGTGGCCCTCGACGGTTCGTTCCTACGGCATCGGGGTAGGGGGGTTCTGCTTGAAGCACGTGCGCATGGGCGATCTGTACGCCGCGCGCATCCTCTGCGGCTTCATGGGCAGGACCGGTGCTCAACTGATCAAAAGGCTGGTGACACGGAAGCCGGCCGCCGAGCAGTGGGCCTTCCTGAGCAACATCCTGGCCGGGATGGGCCGATCGCTCCGATTTCCCATCGATCGGCGCCTCCGCATGTATCGCTCACTCGCGGGGCCCGCAGTCACCACCACCGAGACCGCATGAACCCACGCATCGCCATCATCGGAGCGGGCCCGACCGGCCTCGGAGCTGGCTACCGCCTTCAGGAGCTCGGCTACCACGACTGGGTGATCTACGAGCGCAACCCATTCGTGGGAGGCCTCGCTTCGAGCTACACCGACCCCGCCGGCTTCACCTACGACATCGGCGGCCACGTGATGTTCTCCCACTACGAGTACTTCGACCGCCTGGTCGACCGCATGCTGGGGGACGACTACACGGCGCTGATGCGCGAGAGCTGGATCAGGATGTTCGACCGCTGGGTGCCCTATCCCCTGCAGAACAACATCCGCCACCTCCCGCCCGACGTGCTGCTCGAGTGCCTGCACGGCCTCGTCGACTCACAGGGGCTGGATCCTCGCGAGTCAAGCAACTTCTCCGAGTGGGTGGACGCCGTCTTCGGGGCCGGCATCGCCCGGCATTTCATGCGGCCATACAACTACAAGGTCTGGGCCCACCCACTCGAGATGATGAGCAAGGCGTGGATCGCCGAGCGAGTGAGCATGATCGACCTCAAACGGGTGCTCGCCAACGTCGTGCTGGAGCAGGACGAGCTCAGCTGGGGCCCCAACAACACTTTCAAGTACCCCATCTACGGAGGCACGGGCGGTCTCTATGCGCGCTTTGTCCCGTACGTGCAGGACCACCTGCGGCTGAGCCGGGAGGTGATCGAGATCGACCCGGTGGCCAAGTCATTGCGGCTGGCCGACGGCGCGGAAGACCGGTATGACGTCCTGCTCTCGACGATGCCGCTCCCGGAGCTGCTGCGGCGGCTGCAGCCGCTACCGGCGGGTCCGCTCCGCGCCGCGGCCGGCCTTCATTACAGCCACGGGCTGGTGGTCGGCGTGGGCGTGGCCAGGCCCGCCGAGACGACGAAGTGCTGGACATACTTCCCCGAGTCGAACGCCCCCTTCTACCGCGTCACGTTCCTTTCCAACTACTCACCCAGGATCGCGCCCGAGGGTCACACGCTGCTTCTGACCGAGACGTCCTACTCCGAATACAAAGCGGTGGGCAGGGCGACCATCGTCGACAGCGTCGTGGATGGGCTGCTGGCGACAAGCCTGCTGGAGCCGGCCGACCGCGACCGCATCGTGGCCACGCACGTCGAGGACGTGCCGTACTTCTATCCGGTGCCGACACTGACCCGCGATCGCGCGCTGGCGGAGATCCAGCCCTTCCTGATGTCACACGACATCTACTCGCGCGGCCGTTTCGGGGCCTGGCAGTACGAGACCAGCAACATGGACCACTCGGTGATGCAGGGCGTCGAGGTCGTCAACTCACTGCTGCTGGGCGAGCCCGAGGTCACGTGGCAGCCGCCCAAGCTCGCGCCGCTGGCCGTGCTGCGACGGGAGCGTGAGGAGCTGGTCGAAGCGGCCGAGTGATGCGCCCGCCAGGACCTCGGGAGCCGTCGACTGCCAGACACGAGTCGCTGTACATCCCCTCCCTCGACGGCATCCGCGCCTGCTCGGTCATGGTCGTCTTCGCCGCGCACGCCGGTCTGAGAGGCCTGATCCCGGGCGATTTCGGCGTTACTGTCTTCTTCTTTCTGAGCGGCTACCTCATCACGACGCTCCTGCGCATGGAGCACGAGCAAACCGGCGCCATCAGTTTCCGCGCCTTCTACCTCCGCCGCGTGCTGCGCATCTTCCCGCCCTTCTACCTCGTGCTGATCGTGGCCACGCTGCTGACCGCGGTCAACGCCCTAACCGCGCCCGCTCTCCACCTGCATCCGGAAGCGCTGGCGGCCCAGGCGCTCTACCTCACGAACTATTACGTGATCCAGCACGGCTGGTTCGACGGTCATGCGCCGGGGACGTGGATTTTCTGGTCGCTATGCATCGAGGAGCACTTCTACCTTGTCTTCCCGCTGCTCTACGTGGTGCTGCTGCGCCTGACCCCCTCCCGGCGTCGGCAGGCGCTGGCGCTGGCCGGCATCTGCGGGCTGGTGCTGGCCTGGCGCCTGGTGCTGGTGTTTGCGCTCCACGCCTCCCACGACCGCACCTATATGGCCACCGACACGCGGATCGACTCGATCCTGTTCGGCTGCATCCTGGGCGTGTTCGCCAACCCGCTGCTGGACCGCACCCGCGTCAGCTCCGAGAGCTGGAGGTTCATGTGGCTCCCCCTGGGGCTGGCGGGCCTGCTGGTGAGCTTCCTGGTACGAGCGCCCAGCTTCCAGCAGACCATGGCCTACAGCCTCCAGGGCCTGTGCCTCTTCCCGCTCTTCATCGCCGCAGTCCGCTACCACGGGTGGGAGTTGTTCCAGCTGCTCAACCTGCGCTGGGTCAAGTTCGTGGGAGTGCTCTCCTACTCGATCTACCTGGTCCACCCGGAGGTGCTGTGGGGCGTCGAGGAGTGGGCCCCCCGAATGCTGCCCGGCGTGGTGAAGGCGGCTCTAGGCCTGGCGCTGACGCTGGCGATCGCATACGCCCTCTACAGGCTCGTCGAGAAGCCCGCGGCCCGGCTCCGCCGGCGCCTCTCGCGAGTCCTCGTGCCCACGGCCCCGCCCGCCATCCGGCCGGCGGCTCCCGCCCCGGCTGCCCGGCCCGAAGCGATCAAGCTTTGAGCCGCCTGCTCATGCTGGTCTCCGACCGGGCCGACGCCCGCCGGAACGACGTGCGCCTGGGCCGCCGGCCGTGTCCGGAGTACCTGCGCCTGGAGGAGCGCCACGGCGTCGAGCTGCTGGACTGGTCACGGCTGGGCCATCGGGCCCGCTCTCGGTCGGCGCGCCTTTCAGTTGCCCACGCCGCCGCCGCGCTGCGCCGGCTGGGCGAGCTGGACGCGGTCTTTTCGGACGGGGAGCACGTCGGCGTACCGCTGGCCCTGGCCATGCGGGCCGGCGGCCGGGTCACCCCCCACCTGATGCTCGGGCACCACCTCACGACGGGCCCCAAGCGGCGCGTCTTCCGGCTGCTGAGGCCGCAGGCGCGCATCACGCGCATCCTCGTCCACTCGCGGCGCCAGCTCGCGCTGATCGAGACCGAGCTGAGAGTACCGGGACACAAGCTCCGCTTCGTGCCCTACTTCGCCGACACCCGGTTCTGGACTCCGCAGCCCGTCGATGAGGAGGCGCTGGTCGTCTCGGCCGGACGCGAGCACCGCGACTTCGCCACCCTGGCGGCCGCCTCGGCCCACCTGCCCGCCCGGGTGTTCGTCGCGGCCGGCAGCCTCTTCTCGCCCGGCGCGCCCTATGCCCGGCCGCTCGCCTGGCCCGACAACGCCAGCGCAGGATCTGCGGACCACGTGGAGCTGCGGGCCTGGTACGCCCGAGCCGGCGTTGTCGCCGTGCCGCTGGTTCCCAACGACTTCCAGGCCGGGGTGACCACGCTGCTGGAGGCGATGGCGATGGGCAAAGCCGTCGTTGTGACCGCCACCGAAGGTCAGCGCGACATCGTGCAGGATGGCGTAACGGGCGTGACCGTGCCGCCTGGGGACGTCGTCGCACTGCGCGAAGCCGTCGCCCGGCTGCTCGCGGACCCGGGCGAGCGAGCCCGCCTGGGCGCCAACGCGAGGGACCTGGTAACGCGCCGGTTCAGCCTTGACGTGTACGCGGACCAGCTGGCCGGCCACCTTGCCGAGATCAGCCGCGCCACGGTTGCCCTCAGCTGCTGACGGCGCTCTGCCAGGTGCCGGATGACGCGAACGGAAGCCGCCGGACGACACGAGCGGGGACGCCGGCGGCCAGCACACCGGCCGGCACATTCCGCGTGACGACGCTGCCGGCCGCAATCACGGAGCCCTTGCCGATGGTGACACCCTTCAGCACGATCACCCGCGCGCCGAGCCAGACGCCTTCTTCGAGTAGGACTGACCGGGCCTGGCCGTGACCGCCGTCGTGCAGCGGATGATCGATGTCGTGGTAGTCGCAGTCCAGAATGATGGCGTGCTGGCCGATCTTGCAATCGTTGCCGATCTGAACCAGCCTGTGGGCCGAGATCGAGGCCCCGTAGTTGACGAACACGCGGTCGCCGATCTCGAGCCGGCCCCCGTCGTGGGTCGTCAGCTCGCAAGGCGCGGTGCCGCCCAGCATCAGGAGGCTCCGGCCCACCCGGATCCCGGACCGCCCCGAAACCCGGCAGCGCCCGAACAGCCGGGCGCTGGAGCCCACCGCGGCGCAGCCCCTGAACGTGACCCGGGCCCTGAGCGCCGCCCAGGCCGTCCCCAGCGTGCCTGCTGGATCCGACACCCGGCGGATAAAGCGCTTCGCCGCGAGGCCCGACGCCGCCCGCGCGGCCTCGGCGGAGGCCGTGTCCACCGTTTTCTCTACACCAGCGCCCGCTCGCGCCGGCGGACGGCTTCTGGCTGCCAGGCACGGTCCTTCGCGATGACGAAGTCGCCCATCACGAGGAAGTCGAGCCCGGACGAGTAGAACGTCCGGATTGCGTCCTTTGGCGTGCACACGATGGGCTCGCCGCGAAGGTTGAATGAGGTGTTCATGATCACCGGCGTCCCGGTGAGCTGGCTGAACTCGTTGATCAGCGTCCAGTAGCGCGGGTTGGCTTCTCGGCTGACCGTCTGCACGCGGGCAGTGTTGTCCGCGTGAGTCACAGCGGGGATCTCTGACCGGCGCGAGGCAGGGACCTCGAACGTCAGCGTCATGAACGCCGCGTCGCGGCACCCTTCGAAGTAGTCGGACGCGGCCTCTTCGAGGCAGGAGGGGGCGAAGGGCCGCCAGCCCTCACGAAACTTGACGCACTCGTTGACGCGGTCCTTCATGTCCGGCCGGCGGGCATCCGCCAGGATCGACCGGTTGCCGAGCGCCCGCGGCCCGAACTCCATCCGGCCCTGGAACCAGCCCACGATGGCGCCGTCGGACAGCAGCCGCGCCACCTGCCGCTCCACATCCACAACGCGCGTCGCCGACAGCTTGTAGGCGCGAAGGACCGCCTCCAGCTCGCGCCCACTGAACTCCGGCCCGAGGTACACGTCGCGCAGGCGGTAGCGCGGCGCCGGCTGGCCCAGCGCTCTGTGCGCGGCCAGGGCCGCGCCCACCGCGGTGCCGTCGTCGGTGGCCGCCGGCTGCACGAAGACGTCGTCTACCAGCTCGGACGCAAGGAGCCGGCCGTTGGCCTTCGAGTTCATGGCCACGCCGCCGGCCAGACAGACCTGGCGACAGCCTGTCAGCCGCACGCCCTCGCGCACGAGCTCAAAGATGGCGGCCTGAGTGGCCTTCTGTACAGACGCCGCGAGGTTTCGATCCGCGTCTGTGATCAGCTTCTCCGGGTCCCGCCGAGGTCCGAAGAGAGCCTCCAGCCGGCGGATGTCGTTCCAGTGCCGGCCCAGCACGAGGTGGGCATCCAGCTTGTAGCCGCCTGGCACGACGCGGAGGATGCGGCTCATGTCGTAGGTCGGCTCGCCATAGGCCGCGAGGCCCATCACCTTCCATTCGTCGCCGTGGCGCTCGAAGCCCAGCAGGTCGGTGAACGCTTCATAGAAGCTGCCAAGCGAGTTCGGCCAGTCCATGGTGCGGAGGCGCTTCAGAGACGCGTCCCTGGCGTGGTACAGACTGGTCGCCTGACGGGCCCCACGGCCGTCCACCACCACGACGAGCGCGTCCTCGAACCCGGAAAGCGCATACGTGCTCCAGGCGTGCGCGTCGTGGTGATCCACGAAGAGGACCTTCTGCCCGGCCATCACGGGGAAGCTTCGTCGGAGCGCACGAAGGCCGTTCCCGTGATACAGCTCTCGGGCGCCGGCGATGAATGAATCCACGAGCATCATCGGGCTGGGTGCCAGCCTGCCGGTGAGCTCCGCGGTCAGCGTGTGCAGTGGCGTGAGCCCGCCCCGGTTCCAGCCGAATGCGATCGCGTCGAGAGCGTTGAACGTCAGGCCCGCGAAGTCGAGGGCGGCAGCGATGGCCAGACGTGGGAAGCGCGCGTCCTTCTTGATACGCGAGAACCGTTCCTCTTCCGCAGCGAACACGAGCCGGCCGTCCTGGAACAGCGCCACCGATGAATCGTGGAGGTAGCAGTTGACGCCGAGCACGTTCATGGGTGACTCCTGAAACCTACGTGGCCGGCCATTCAGCCGGAATGGGTGTCCCTGCCGCCCGCCGGGCCAGATGTCCCGGGTCGGTGGGCGTCTCTCGCCATTCGCCGAGCCGCCGCACCTGCAGGGCGCGCCCTTCGGCGCCGGATGCCTCCAGCAGCGCGCGGGCTGTGTCGAGAGAGGTGAGGCACGGGATCCTGCGCTCCGTGGCCGCTTGCCGCAAGCCGGCCGCAGCGCCGCCCGAGCCGGCTACCTCGCTGGCCGTGGCGATCAAAAGACCGACGTCGTCACTTCGCACCACCGCCAGGGCCTCGAGGTCCGTCAGCGCGCAGACGGTCAACCCGGCGGCGGCGAGCGCTACGGCCGTCTCGCCCGTCGCCAGCAGCTCGCAGCCGAGCCGGTCGAGGCCGTGCCCGATCGGCACCACCCTGGAGAGGTCGTCGCCGTCGACCGCGAGCAGGGCTGGACCCCGCACCGGCAGCGGGACTCCGGCCGCGATGAGCGCCTTACGCAGAGCCCCGGCGAGGTCCCGGTCCACGCCCATGACCTCGCCCGTCGACTTCATCTCCGGGCCAAGGATGGGGTCGACGCCTGGCAGCTTGGACATCGAGAACACCGGCGCCTTGACTGCGACGAGGGGCGGCGCCGCCACCAGGCCCGTTCGCCAGCCCAGGTCTGCCAATCGCTCGCCCAGTGCAGCGCGGCACGCCAGTTTCACCATCGGCACCCCGGTCACCTTGCTCAGGAATGGCACGGTCCGGGAGGCTCGGGGATTAACCTCCAGCACGTAGATCCGCGTGCGATGGAGCACGAACTGTATGTTGACAAGGCCCACGACCCCCAGAGCCCGCGCGATCGCGACGGTGTGGGCCACGATCAGGTCGGATTGCTCCTGGCTCAAGCCAGCGGCCGGGTAGACCGCCATCGAGTCGCCCGAGTGGACTCCTGCCCGCTCGACGTGTTCCATGATGCCTGGGACCACTACCGTCTCGCCGTCGCTTACCGCGTCCGTCTCCAGCTCGACCCCTTCCAGATACTTGTCAATCAGGACCGTTCCTCTGGGCAGGGCATCCACCGCCCACTCCATGTAGCGCCGCAGCTCGCGGGGGCCGCGGACGACCTGCATCGCCCGCCCACCCAGGACATAGGAGGGCCGGACGATGACGGGGTACCCGATGCGGTCCGCGATCAGATACGCCTCTTCGAGGGAGGCCGTCGTCTCGCCAGGTGGTCGCGGGATTCGCAGCCCCTCCAGCAGCGCCGCGAATCGGCGCCTGTCCTCCGCTGCGTCGATGGCGTCCACCGAGGTCCCGAGCGCGGGGATGCCCGCGGATTCCACGGGTTCGGCCAGGTTGACAGCCGTCTGGCCGCCGAACTGGAAGCACGCACCGCCCGCCCCCTCGGCACGGCCCACCTGGGCCACCGAGTCAGGGTCGAGCGGCTCGAAGTAGAGCCTGTCGGCCGTGTCGAAGTCGGTGGACACCGTCTCCGGGTTTGAGTTGACCAGCACCGCTCGGGCGCCGGCCTCCCTGAACGCCCACGCTGCATGCACGCTGCAGTAGTCGAACTCGATGCCCTGGCCGATACGGATCGGCCCCGACCCGACGACCAGCCGGGGCGCGGTCACTCCACCGCTCCTGGCCTCGTCTTCCTCCTCCCACGCCGAGTAGTAGTAGGGCGTGGCGGCCTCGAACTCCGCGGCGCAGGTGTCCACGAGCTTGTAAGTGGGACGGCCCGGGGCCACCGGCCAGCCCGCAATCTCCGCGATGGCGGCGTCAGCGAAGCCGGTGCGGCGGGCGCGCAAGACCATCTCGGCGTCGGGCTTCACGGCCGCCGCCAGCTCGCGCTCCATGGCGACGATGGCTGCCATCCGGTCCAGGAACCAGACATCGATGCCCGTGCGGGCGCTGAGCTCGCCAGGGCTGGCTTCCGAGCGCAGCGCGCGCAGCAGGGCGAAGAGGCGCTGGTCGGCGGGCCGTTCGACCAGGTCGGGGTCGGCCAGCTCCGCCTCCGCCGGCGTCCGCTGCTCCAGTGACCGCAGCGCCTTGACCAGCGCTGCCTCGAACGTCCGCTCGATCGCCATCACCTCGCCGGTTGACTTCATCTGCGTCCCCAGCCAGCGGTTCGCATCCGGGAACTTGTCGAAGGGCCACCGCGGCACCTTCACGACCACGTAGTCGAGGGCCGGCTCGAAAGCGGCGAATGTCCGTCCGGTGACCTGGTTCCGGATCTCGTCCAGCCGCCTGCCCGCCGCCACCTTCGCAGCCACGCGCGCGATCGGATAGCCGGTCGCCTTCGACGCCAGCGCCGACGACCGTGACACTCGAGGGTTCACCTCGATCACGAAGTACGTCGAGCTGCACGGGTCGAGCGCGAACTGGATGTTGCAGCCGCCCTCGATCCCCAGGGCCCGGATGAT
>Ga0126384_10000549_pt1 | contig 20834 bp, 13 predicted proteins | sample PanSoiMetPlot_36_FD_92543 | JGI IMG/M metagenome (GOLD analysis project Ga0126384, IMG submission 92543) | Tropical forest soil microbial communities from Panama - MetaG Plot_36 | ecosystem: Environmental > Terrestrial > Soil > Tropical forest > Bulk soil | place: Panama | collected 2016-02-17 | reverse complement strand
GAGTTTCGCGTCGAGTTCTTCAATCTTCTCAACCACGTTAACTTCGACACCCCGAACGGCAATCTCACCGCCGCCATAGTTAATCCCACTACTGGTCAAATCAGTGATCCAGGCGACTTCGGCCGCATAACCTCCACGAGCAACAATCCACGCTTGATCCAAATGACGGTGAAACTCACTTTTTGAGCGTTGATGAAACCGCTCCGCGAATCGCACCTTCCGTTACAATCCCGGTTTCAGAGGCCGTCGATTTAACTTTTCAATGAGCTCAGTCAAGGAAGGTGCTAACTTTAACTCTGCATTGTGCAGTCGAGAAGGTGCTAACTCAACTCTGTATTGTGCAGTCAAGGAAGGTTGGTTAAAGCCGATCGTTGAATTTTCATATGATCACGCGCTGCGGAAGATCAATTCATAAAGAAGCGTATCTAACTCTGCTGGGGAGCGAGCCATTAGCTACGCTGCATTGCCCACCTGTTTAGGTGGTGAAGCCCTGGTCGAGAAATTGTAGACTCTCGCTTGACCACTCTTCGGCAAGGAGCAACCAGTGCAGCAAAGCGAGATTGTAGAAGTGACGGAAACAACTGTGCCGCCAGAAATAATCAAAGTCGCCATCATCGAAGACCGGCGCGAAATTCGCGAGGGGCTAACGATGCTGATTAACGGAACTGACGGGTTTCGCTGCAGCGGCAGCTATCGCTCGATGGAAGACGCGCTGGCCCGCATCAGCGGCGATCTTCCTGAGATAGTGTTGTGTGACATTGGCCTGCCCGGAATGTCCGGCATCGAGGGCATGCGCCTGCTGAAAGAGCGCCATCCCGAGCTCATTCTGTTGATGCTGACCGTTTATGACGATGACGAGCGCATCTTTGACGCGTTGTGCGCCGGAGCCAGTGGCTACCTGCTGAAAAAGACGCCGCCGGCGCGTTTGCTTGAGAGTTTGACCGATGCGGTCAAAGGAGGTTCGCCCATGTCGCCGGAAGTCGCAAGGCGCGTAATCACTCTGTTCCGCGATATCCGACCGCCCGAGCGCGCTGACTATGAACTAACCCCTCACGAGCTGCGCCTCCTGAAGTTGCTGGTCGAAGGCCACAACTATAAGACGGCGGCATTCGAGCTGAACGTCAGCGTCAACACGATTTCATTCCACATGAAGCACATCTACGAAAAGCTGCAAGTTCACTCCAAGTCCGAAGCCGTTGCCAAAGCGCTGCGCGATCGGCTGGTCAACTAACGCAACGCGCTACCTGGTCCTCAGCCTTCCAGTCTTCCACGCCGCAGCTTCGACACCTCTCTCTTCTAACGCTCCGGTAAAACAGCTACCTGTACAGGTGGTGATCCTCGCTCGCCTTTCCATTACTTTCCCACCCCGACGACGAGAGGCTAAGGAAAGAGGAGATAAAAAAATGAAGCAGCAACCAACTGAGCGTAGACAAGCGGCCCATTCATTTTGGCTCGTACTGGCAATCATCAGCTTGATGTTTATCTTTTCGACGGCGGCGGAGGCGGCTACCTTTCATGTAACGACCACAGCCGACAATGGTGACAACGTCAATCCGACCCCCGGCTCACTCAGGAAAGCAATCGTCGATGCGAACAGCAATGCCGGAGCAGACTTGATTGATTTTCAGATTATGCCCGCAGGTGTGGTCCAAACAATCAGCCCGCCAGCGCCGCTGCCAAGCATTACCGACTCGGTGACGATCGATGGCTACACACAACCAGGAGCGAACGCCAATACCCTGGCCGATGGCGAGAATGCAGTATTGTTAATCGAGCTCGACGGCACCAACGCTGGCAGCGGGTTCAGCGGCATCGGCCTCAATGTTGTCAAAGGCTCGGTGACGCTGCGCGGCTTGGTGATCAATCGCTTCTCAAATCAAGGCGTAGCCTTCTTCGGTTTATACAATGGTTCCAGTGGTAACACCATCGAAGGATGTTTTATTGGCACAGATCCTACCGCCACGATTGCGCGCCCTAACCTTAACACCGGAATCTACGCCAATGACTCTTCCCATAACACCATCGGCGGCACAGCGCCTGCTGCGCGCAACGTCATATCCGCAAACGGCGACTCGCAGGGTAATGGCCAGGGTATCCTCCTCGCCGGCAGCACTAACGACCCTATCGTCGGGACACTGATTCAGGGCAATTACATCGGAACAAACGCCGCCGGCACGGCAGCGCTTGGCGTCCAGGGAACCGGTGTGGATCTTTCGAGCACAAGCCAAACCACTATTGGCGGAACAGTAGCGGGCGCGCGCAATGTTATTTCCGGAAACCGTCGCGGCATTGATACAAGTGAAACAACCCAGGCACTGATACAGGGAAACTATATCGGCACAGACGTCACCGGCACCGTTAAGATTGGTAATAAGTATGCCTGTATCAGACTCGATGCGAGCAACAGCACCATTGGCGGGTCGGCGCCGGGAGCACGGAATATTATTTCTGGTAGCGAACAGGACAATGGGATTGGTCTGCAGGGTGACACTTGTACCGGCAATGTCATTCAAGGTAACTACATTGGTACCGACGTAACCGGCAACCAGGCCATCCCTAACGCCACCGGCATTGGCACGCCCTACACTGGGAACCCCTCAAACAACAAGATTGGGGGCACGGGCGCCGGCGAGGGTAATCTGATTTCTGGGAACCGGTTCAATGGAATCTCACTTACCCAAAACTCGGCCAACAATGTCGTTCAGGGAAATCTCATTGGTACCAATGCTGCCGGCACGGGCGCCATACCCAATGGCGACCCGGTTAGTAAGAGCGGCAGAGGCATCGTAATCACCGCAACGACTGCGGCCAACCTAATCGGCGGAACGGTTCCGGCGGCTCGTAATGTCATCTCGGGCAACTTTGGTTATGGCATCTATGTGTATGCCGGAGCTCAAAATCAACTCGTTCAAGGTAACTTCATTGGCGTGGATGTTAATGGCGCAGCCCTGGGCAATACGAACTCTGGCGTGTATATCAGTGCGCAGAATATTCAGATCGGCGGCACAACCGCGGGCGCCGGCAATGTCATTGCCTTTAACGGTAATGGTGGTGTTGGCGTGACCAGTTCCGACAGCGTTGGCAACGCAATCAACGGCAATTTGATTTACTCAAATGTGGGTCTTTATGCGAATGGCGGGCTGGGCATTGATTTAGGCTACAACGGCGTCACCAAGAATGATGCAGGAGATGGCGATAGCGGGCCTAACAATCTACAAAACTTTCCACTCCTAAACTCCGCGAGCACCAGCGGTGGCAACACTACAATTGTGGGCACGCTGAATAGCACTGCCAACACGCAGTTCCGCGTCGAGTTCTTCGCCAATGCAGCGCCCGACGCTTTAGGTTATGGCGAGGGCCAGTTCTTCATCGGCGCTACAAACGTCAACACCGACGCAGCCGGCAACGCTAGCATCAACGCTACGTTTCCAGGCGTGCCCGCCGGTCAGTTCATCTCTACAACCGCCACCGATTCGGGCGGGAACACTTCCGAGTTCTCGGCCTGCATACAGTTGAATGCCCAACCGAACTCAGCAGTATTGCAGTTCAGTTCCGCAACGTTCAGTGGTAACGAGGGCGGCTCGGCGACGATCACTGTGACCCGAACCGGAGGCAGCACCGGTGCAGTCTCAGTTCAATACGCGACGAGCAATGGCTCGGCGATCTCTGGACAGGACTACACCGCGACGTCCGGCACCTTGAACTGGGCCGACGGAGATTCAGCGAACAAGACGTTCACTGTTGCTATCACGAACGATCAGCTGAACGAGCCGAATGAAACAGTAAACCTGGCACTGACTAATCCTGCCGGAGGAGCCACGTTGGGCAATCAATCTGGCGCCGTGCTGACGATCATTGACGATGATCCGGCACCGAGCGTCTCCATTAACGATGTAAGCCAGGCGGAGGGCAACAGCGGCACCACCAGTTTCAATTTCAGCGTCACGCTTTCCGCGGCTAGCGGACAGACCGTCTCAGTCGATTACTCCACGGCAGCCGGTACTGCCACGATTGGTAACGATTTCCAACCAGCGAACGGAACCCTTACCTTCGCAGCGGGCGAAACGCAGCAGTCAGTCAATATCCTCGTCAATGGTGACGCGGACGACGAGCCCGACGAAACGTTTTTCGTCCAACTCGGCAACCCGACAAATGCCACGCTGGCCAAAGCGCAAGGCACCGGCACCATCATCAATGACGACAGCGGCGGTGCGCCGAGCATTCAGTTCAGCGCCGACTCTTACTCCGTCCAGGAAGATTTGACAGCAGCCGCTATCACCGTCACGCGCAGTGGGGACACATCTGGGACTGCAAGCGTTGATTATGCGACTGCGGATGGCACGGCACACCAGAAAGGCGATTATGAGACTGCCTTTGGCACGCTCAAATTCGCGCCTGGCGAGGTGTCCAAGACCTTCCCGGTCCTCATCAACGAGGACAATTACGCCGAAGGAACTGAGACGGTGAACCTGACGCTGAGCAATCCGGCGGGAGCAGCTCTCGGTGCGCAAAACACTGCCGTCTTGAACATCAAGGACGACGAAGTCGAATCCGTCACTAACCCCAATGATGACGCACAGAACTTCGTCTATCAGCAGTATCACGATTTCTTGAATCGCGAGCCGGATTCCGGCGGTCTCGCCTACTGGACGGACCAGCTCAAACAATGCGGCAGTGATCAGAGCTGCATTAGCAAAACACGGATCGCTGTTTCGAACGCCTTCTTTTATGAGCTGGAGTATCAGCAGACGGGCAGCTATGTGTTTCGTTTGTATCGCGCAGCGTATGGCGACAATCAACCGTTTCCTAATCCGGACAATTTGAATCCGACGGAAGCGAACAAGGTGCCGAGCTATGCGGTGTACGTGCGCGACCGAGCAACAGTCGCCGGCGGTTCTAATCTGGCCCAGTCGCAGTTGGAGCTGGCGAATGCCTTCGTCCAGCGGCCGGAGTTTCTACAGAGATATCCGGAGAGTCTGAATACGGCGCAGAGTTTCATCAGCGCTCTGCTCCAAAATATTCTGGCGGCGGACGGGGTGGACTTGAGTGACCAGATGAGTGCGCTGACTAGTCTTTACAACGCGGGCGGAAGGGGCGCGGTGCTCTATCGTCTGGCGGATGACAATCCCGCTAATCCGGTGGCGAACAATGGTTTCCTAAACGCCGAGTACAACCGGACGTTTGTGGCCACGCAATACTTCGGTTATCTGAGGCGCAACGCGGACATGGGTGGCTTACTGTTCTGGCTGGGCCAAGTCAACAGCGCCCCGTTGAAGGACATAACCAAACAGCACGCGATGGTCTGTTCGTTCATCACGTCCGCGGAATACCAGGATCGCTTCAGCGCGATTCATACGCACGGCAATGGCGAGTGTGGGCAATGAGGCGCGTCCAGTATTCATTTCTATGAGCGGCAAACGCGGGTAAAAGGAGCAATGTAATGACGGAAGAAAAGGTTACGCCTAAGCTCGATTACCTGCACAGCCTTATCCGGCGACTCGAGCGGTCTCAGTGGTGTGCCCAGTGTGACGACCTGGTGGAAATGCTGACACCGCTCGAAGCTGCCCATCTGGCCGAAGCCAGCTTGGTGTCGATCTATTGCTGGGTGAAAGCCAAAACAATTCACTATAAATTCGTGTCGGATGGCTCACTGTCGGTTTGCGCAAAGTCGCTACCGCGTGAGCCTACGACGCAACGGCTCTGTTCAAGCGTCAAGTGAGAGCATTGCGAGAGGCTCCGAAGCCTGAACAACTTATTGCTTCGTTGCCTTCCGTGGTTCCGTTAATCTGAGTCACTCTTGTCCGCCGTTCGCGTCTGTCATATTCTTGCGGCGCTTCCGTGATGGTAAGTGTTGCGGGTTTCAATGCGAAAACTGATCCCGAAGAGAGTCGCGCTGCTTGCGTCGGTGTGCCTTGGTTTCCTCGGGGCTGCCACATCGGTGTGCGTTGCCGAACAATTGCCCATCACAACTTACACTTCGGCCGATGGCCTGGGAAGCAGTTTCGTGAATGCCTTGATGCGCGACTCGCGCGGCTTTCTGTGGGTTTGCACTCGCGACGGCCTGAGTCGCTTCGACGGCTCGCGTTTTATCACTTATCAAGTGGGCGGCAAGAACTCCCCGCCTGGAATCGAACAGATTCTCGAAACCCGCAAAGGCATCTACTGGATCACAACCACAGCCGGGCTATACCGCTTCGATCCCAACGCTCCGGTCACCGCCTACGAAACCGGGAGCGCCGACAGGCCTGCGCTTAACGCCGAATTTGTCAGCAGCGAACGTGGCTTCCTTTATGAGGACCGTACCGGCAATCTGTGGGTGGGCAGCAATGCACTTTATCTCGTAAATGAAAAGGAAAAGAAACCGGTCCTTGAAAAAATCAAATTGAGTTTCTCGGCCTATGCGGCGCCGGGTTTTGGTATTGCGGCAATCTGTGAGGGCCGTGACCAGAGTCTTTGGCTACTCACGACATGGGGCGTGGTAAGACGCTTCCCTGATGGCCGGGAAGTCTTTTACAGCATCGAGTCCGCGCGCAATGATGCTTTGACGAGCATCATTGAGGACCGTGCCGGCAGAATCTGGATCGCGAGAGTCAGTGGTGTCTATGTCATCGAGCCTGAGTCGCGAAACGAAGTGGTCGGTAATGAAGCATTGGTGGTGCGGGACCTGGATAAACAAGTCACTCGCCGGCTAATGTCCGGAAACGATTCCCTGCGTCTGCCGGATAAGCCCGGAGAGATTCTCAAGTATGCCGACGCCGAAGGTATTGTCAGCGGTTACGCCAAATCGTTGTACGAAACCGCCGACGGGCTTATCTGGATTACCAATGTGGATAGTCTGATCGAATTCGACAGATACACCTTTCATGCATTCGCACGAAGACGGGCAGCGATGGGAGGCATTCGACTTCTTGTCGAAGATGGCAGCGGCAACCTATGGTTGGGCACTGCAAATGGACTGGCGCGGCTCAATCGCGGCGGACTAACCACCTTCGGTTTTGACGATGGCTTAAGAGAAACGTCTATAGAGGTCATCAGTGAGACGCGGGAAAACAAACTATACGTGATGAGCGGAGCCTACTCTCTCGGGGTCTTTGACGGCAGAGCGTTTCAAACGATTCACCCGCGAGTGGCGCCCGACGCGGTGGTCACATGGACCGCAAATCCTGGCTTTCAGGACCACGCCGGTGAGTGGTGGTTCTTGACGAATGAAAAACTCTATCGCTTTGGAACTACAAAAGACTTCCACGAACTTGCCCAACGCAGCCCGCGCGCGACTTACGACAGCCGTGACGGTCTAACGGGCAATCAGATGTTCCACATCTTTGAAGACTCGCGCGGCGATCTCTGGATCAGCACTCATGAACCCTTACGGTCTGGATTATCGAGATGGAGCCGCACTACGGAAAAATTCTACGCTTTCACACCGGCGGATGGTTTGCCGCCTAACAAAGGGCCTTCGTCTTTTGCCGAGGACCGACAAGGAAATCTTTGGTTCGGTTTTTATGAAGGCGGACTCGTACGTTACTCGGCTGGACGCTTTACTGAGTTTACGCCGGCTGATGGTCTTCCGAACGGCCTGATTACGGCGCTGCATCTGGACCAACTCGGCAGACTCTGGATTGGATCCAGTCAGGACGGCTTGAGCCGGATCGATGAACCGTCGGCCATTCATGCGCGCTTTGTCAAGTACACTTCTGAGAACGGGCTGGGAAGTAACAATGTGCGCACGATCACTGAAGACTTGTTCGGCAATATCTATGCGGGAACAGCGCGCGGCATTGATAGACTTTCACCCGACGTCACGCGCATCAAGCACTATTCCGTCAGTGATGGGTTAGCCGGTGATTTCGTAACGACGAGTTTCCGCGACCGTAGCGGCGCGTTATGGTTCGGCACACCTAACGGTTTATCGCGGCTCATACCGGCTGCTGACCAGCCTTTAGCCGCTCCCGCGGTCTGGGTGAGCGGTCTGCGGATCGCCGGCGAGCATCGCCTGGTTCCCGAATTGGGAAGCGCCGAGATCCCGTTGGGGGAAATTGCGCCCACGCAAAACAACCTGCAGATAGATTTCTTTGCCATCGATTTCAGCTCGCGAGAGACGCTGCGCTATCAGCACAAGCTGGAGGGCGCTGATCAGGATTGGAGTGCGCCGACACTACAACGCCAGGTCAACTACGCGAACCTGGCCCCCGGGGCCTATCGCTTCTTAGTACGCGCAGTCAATGCCAACGGCCTGACCAGCAAGAATCAGGCGATCGTCTCCTTCAGGATCTTGCCGCCGTTCTGGCGCCGCTGGTGGTTCGTGAGTTTGGTCGCGTTGCTGTTGGGGGCAGCAGTGTTTGCGCTTGATCGTAATCGCGTGAGACGTATGAAAGCGCTCGACGCAGCGCTCGCTGAATCTCAGCGCTCGGAACAGGCGGCGCGCGAAAGCGAAGAACGATTTCGCACCCTGTCTCAAACAGCCTCTGATGCGATTATTACCGTGGACCAGCACAGCAAGATCGTTTTCGCAAATGCTGCAGCTGAAAAAGTGTTCGGCTATGCGCCGGAAGAAATGACTGGCGCAGATTTAACGATGCTGATGCCGGAGTATCTGCGTCATTTGCACCGCGCCGGACTGGCGAACTACATAAAGACCGGCCAGCGGCACATTTCCTGGCAGGCCGTCGAGCTGCCGGGCCTGCACAAGAGTGGGCGGGAAATTCCGCTCGAACTCTCATTCGGCGAGTTCACGCTTAATGGGGAGCGCTACTTCACCGGCATTGCGCGGGACATTACCGAACGCAAACAGGCCACCGAAGCCTTGCAGCGATCGCGAGAAGAGCGATTGCGCGAGCTTGAGCAAGTTCGCAAACGCATCGCCACTGACCTGCACGACGACATCGGCTCGAGCTTGACGCAGATTTCGATCATGAGCGAAGTAGTTCAGCAGCGCATCGGACCAGATGCATCGCCGTTTACTGAGCCGCTGTCGTTGATAGCAACATCCTCGCGCGAGCTGGTGGACGCCATGAGCGACATTGTGTGGGCCATCAATCCACAGCGAGACCACCTAAGTGATTTGATCCACCGCATGCGGCGCTTCGCCAACGACACGCTGGCCCCGTGCAACATCGAGTTGCAGTTCCGAGCGCCCGGCGACGAAGTCGACACTCAGGTTGGAGCCAACGTCCGGCGCGAGGTCTTCCTGATTTTTAAGGAGGGCGTCAATAACATCGCGAAGCATGCGCGCTGCACGAAAGTTGACGTGGAAATGCGTTTTGAGAAGGATAAGCTCGCGCTGCGAATCGAGGATAATGGCGCAGGCTTTGATGCTAACGGGGACGGGGACGGACACGGCTTAATGAGCATGACAGACCGCGCGCGCGGACTAGGTGGGACATTGGTCATAGATTCACTGAGCGGTCGGGGAACTACGATCACTTTGGACGTCCCCTTGGCACCACAGTAACGAGCACACAATGTGAATCAATGTGATTGGGGTCAGGCCTACGATTTTGCGATTCTCAGGAGTACTGGTTGGCTTTAAGAGCACTTTGGTTTGAGTCTGTTGCTTTCTTCCGTGCGCGCCCTAAAGTTTGGCGACGGAGGAACCCCGACTCAGCCTTGGGCGGTGCCGTCCGGACAGGTCAAAATTACAAATCGCAAAATCGTAGGCCTGACCCCTTCGTCGTCATTGATTGAGGGAGAGCATGCGGTACACAATGCTCGGGAGACCGCACTGGGAAGGCGAGTGAGTGATGGACCAGCAGAAACTCGAATACTTTCGTAACCTCCTGCTCGAACAACGACGTCGAGCGACTGAAAACTTGCAGGGCGAGAGGGCTGTGGCGCTAGAAGGCGATGATGGAGTGAAAGATTCCGGTGACCTGTCAGAGTTGGACCTCAATCGATCCACAGCTCTCGACCTCGTCAGCCGGGAATCACAGCTAATCGAGGAAATCGACCAAGCATTGGCCCGCATTGACAACGGCACCTATGGCCAGTGCGCCCGTTGCGGAAAGCCCATCGATGAAGAGCGCCTCAAAGCAATGCCAACTGCTAAGTACGATGCTGAATGTCAGGCAGCTATCGAGGCAGCTCAAGACACCGAAATGCCGTCGCTCTAAAGCTACTACGGTTCTATTGCTTCGCGTTGCTGCTGTCTTATGCGCAGTATGACAGAAGAAGACTCACTGGGATCACGCGAGCTCGCCCGTTCTTTCTCTTTTCGATAGGAAGCCGGTCCGGAAAATCACTGTAAAATCAACAAGACATTACGTAAGCACCTAAACCGAAGGTGGCGGCAGGATAATCAAGCGCCCGAAAGGTCGATTATCCAGGCATCGGGGATTTGGTGAGTGAGCAAATAGGATTTGAGATCGGCCCATCTTCCAACACGATCCAGCACTGAGGAATCAGAAGTAATTGCAATTGCTGGCGAGGTGGCGATTACTGAATCGGGATTGAAAACCACCTCTACCTGCCAAGGCCATTTTTGCTGAAGAGCAATGCCGGCAATTTTCGCTGCCAGCCGGCCGCTGTTGGATACCGGCCTGTCCAGTAGCCACAAGACCGATGCGACCCCCAGAAGCTGTAATGCTTCACCAACCATACAAATCCCTCTGTCAGTTTCGTCAACAGACCTATACGAGCCGTGCACGCTCGAAAGATCACGAATGCATCCATCAACTCCAATCAGCAGAGGGCCTCGGCTAAGCGCGGCTTCGATGGTGATCATCAGGTTGAACCCGTCAATGATCACAGGCTGGTTGCGCAGCTGCTCGACGAAAACGCAGTGGTCTTTTCGACGCTGACGGTCCTGGTCTGAACACGACGACCGTCGCACGGCTAGCCTCTGCCGCTCACGAAGTCCATGCCGGTCGCCTACCAGTTTGAGCGCCGAGGGCATGTTGTAACCGCGCGACAGCAGCCAGCAGAGTTCGCTGACGGCTAAACGAAGTTTCCCCAGTTGCTCCTCGTTGAAAAGTTCAGGATCGCCAGGATGAGCACCTCGGTGATGCCGCGTATCGGGACTCATGGTTGCTCAGTTTCGCTTTAACCTTGGAATCGCGCAAATTTGTGGAGCGTGCTCTGTCGCGAATGGGGGGATCTACCCGTTCACTATTCCATAGACAACGCGCGCGCGGGATGTCTTCTTAGTGCTCAGTAATTTAAAAAGACTCGCCGATTATGAATCCGAACTGCCGCGACTAGTTTTGTGTCCAGAACTGAGTGAGGTAATCCGACCCTTAATTATTACGAGCTTTAGAACCAGCAGAATCACCAAGCCTGATATCAGCGCTGCTGAAACGGCTATATGCGAGGTAACGTAGTACAGGATGATTCCGTGCAGGACGACGATGGCGATTATTCCTATCAGGATCCAAAGACGCTTATGAAATATGCTATGTTTCTTCATTAATCCATCACTGATGTAATCACAGGTGCTGCGGCGCAGTCGCAACAACAAACTGCATGTCCTTCATTCCCACCGCTCCATTCTCGACAATGTTCAATCCCGCTCCGCTGAGAACGGCGATTATGTCCTCTAATTTGACGGAGCCGTGGCGTCGGTGAAGGTGTCCAATGATTCCTTTCTTTCTTGGTGAAGATCCGAAATCGACTACCAACACTCGTCCCCCAGGCTTGAGCACTCTCCGCATCTCGCGGGCGCACTCTTCGCGGGCCTTTGGAGGTAGATGGTGAAGCATCAATGTGCTGAGTACAACGTCGAAGTATTCATCGACAAATGGTAATGCCTCGACTATGGCCTCCTTAAAAACAACTTCGACTCCTGCCTTTCTCACCTTCTTATTTGCGCGGGCGATCATCTCAGGCGATGGGTCGATGCCGTACACCATCCCCGTCGGTCCGACCCTGCGTTTGGCTGTGACGGCAAGTGTTCCCGTTCCACAGCCCACATCCAGGACCCGCTCGCCTCGCTGAATGTGAGCGAGGTCCACAACCTTCTCGCGAAAGGCTGCTTCTCGTCCGCGCAATACCCACCAGGCCAAAAGATCGTAATAACGAGCGGTGCCATGTAGTACCAAGCCGCTAGTGCGGGGCGTTACGTTTTGCTGCTCAACACTTGTCATATGAACCTCCTTGCGCTCAATGCTTGACGCTCTTACAGTAATCTGTTCACCTTTAAATATACGCTTGCAGGGCGGCTGCTGAGGAACAAGAGCCTCGATCTATTCGATACTGAACAACACGAACATTTTGTTCGTTATCTTTCGACTGGCTTCAGAGGAAACGTGGCTTTGCAGGTAAAAACGGTAAAAGACCGGCGAATCCAAAAGACGGAAGCGCTTTTGCGGGAGGCTCTTACTTCTTTAATTCGCGAAAAGGCTTACGACTCGATAGTTGTGAAAGAGATTCTCGATCGCGCCAATGTCGGCAGATCAACCTTCTACACTCACTTTCGCGACAAAGACGAGCTGCTGGCGAGTACCATACATGAAATCCTTCGCTCGGCTAGATCCAAGCAGTTGCCGAGTTCAGCAAAACATTATGAAAGGATAATTCGCTTCAGTCTTCCGATCTTCGAGTACATTCAAGATCACCGATACCAGCACGTTAGCACAGGCGACGGCTTGATCGGGGTCAACAGTCGCGCCATCCTTCATGAACACCTTCAGAAGGTGTTGGCTGAACTGATCGGCGACGACGTTGAGAGGTATTTTAAAGGCCGCCGAAAAGCAGCGAACCAGCTGCCACCAGATATTCTTATCGACTACGTGGCCTCTACATTCGTTCTCGTACTGAATTGGTGGGTGCGGACTAATAGCCCCTTAGCTGCGACGGAAGTTAACGATTTGTTTCGCGAGCTGGTCCTGCCTACGCTCGTTACTACCTGCGAGCGTTGTGGGTAAGCCTTTCGCTCGAAAACGCTTCAAGGAGAACTTAAATGAATATAAGCGCCCGGAACATGCTAAGGGGAATGGTGAAGAAACTTGAAATCGGTGCAGTAAATGCTGAGGTTGTGGTAGAGCTTTCCAACGGTGAGGAAATCGTAGCAATAATCACCAAGGAGTCTGCCGAGCGACTCGGCATCAGTGAGGGCAAGCACGTTTACGCCGTTATCAAAGCAAGTGACGTCATGATCGCGGCCGATTAGGGCGCGACTCCGACTATTACCACACTACGTCACAATCGTAACTTCTCTTCATTTGAGCATGTTTTTGTCAACCTTGCGCAAATTTGTGGAGCGTGCTCTGTCCCAAATGGAGGGATCTCTCCGTTTATTTATTTCGAACAGTAATTGACATCCAGATACAATCGTTGTGCTGTAGTTTCCACCAGCTTGGAACAACCTTAAAATCGTACTGACGACAGTAACCTTAATAGAGGGTGATCCGAATGGCAACGAGATTTGACGCAATCGTCATTGGGACTGGGCAGGCCGGACCATCGCTTGCGGCCCGGTTGGCAGCCACACAAATGAAGGTGGCGATTATCGAACGCAACCTGTTCGGCGGTACCTGTGTCAATACCGGCTGCATCCCAACCAAGACCTTGGTGGCAAGTGCGCGCACAGCTTACGTCGCGCGCCGGGCGGGCGACTACGGCGTGACGACTGGCAGCTCGATCACCGTTGACATGAAGAAGGTCAAAGAGCGCAAAGATGGCGTAGTCAGGCTCTCCTCTGAGGGGTTGAAGAAGTGGCTAAAGAACACTCAGAACCTAACCATTTATGAAGGCCACGCACGGTTTGAAGATCGGCATCGGGTTCGTGTCGGCGACGAACTTCTGGAAGCGGACAAAATTTTTGTCAACGTTGGAGGACGCGCCTCCATTCCGCCGCTGCGCGGCATTGATCAGGTGAGCTTCCTCAACAATTCAACGATGATGGATGTGGATTTTCTGCCAGAGCATCTGATCGTCATCGGCGGCAGCTATGTGGGGCTGGAGTTTGCTCAAATGTACCGCCGCTTCGGCAGTGAGGTCACCGTTGTGGAGATGGCGCCGAGGCTGATTCACCGTGAAGACGAGGATGTTTCCGAAGCCATCAAAACAATCCTCGAAGGCGAAGGAGTCAAGACCCGGCTAAGCGCTGAATGCATCGCGTTGGAAAAACGTGGCGACAAGGTGGCCGTCTCTGTTGATTGCAAAAGCGGCGATAAAACGATCATCGGCTCGCATACGCTTCTCGCAGTCGGTCGCGTGCCGAACACCGGCGACCTTGGTTTAGAGAACGCGGGGATTGAGATCGATCAGCACGGTTACATCAAAGTTGATGATCAGCTCCGCACCAATGTGCCTGGGATCTATGCTCTCGGGGATTGCAACGGACGCGGAGCCTTCACTCATACGGCATACAACGATTATGAAATTGTCGCGGATAATCTTTTGGACGGCGACCAGCGCCGCGTGAGCGACCGTATCACGGCTTACGCCCTTTATATTGATCCGCCGTTGGGCAGAGCCGGAATGACGGAGGCGGAAGTGCGAAAGTCAGGAAGGAAAGCTTTGATCGGAAAACGTGAGATGACCCGCGTCAGCAGGGCAGTGGAGAAAGGCGAGACACAGGGATTCATGAAAGTCCTGGTGGACGCCGAGACGAAACAGATCCTTGGAGCGTCTCTTTTGGGAGTCGAGTGCGATGAAGTGATCCATTCGATTCTTGACGTGATGTACGCGAAAGCACCATACACCGTGATCCAACGCGCCGTGCACATTCATCCGACAGTGTCAGAATTGATCCCGACCATGCTCCACGAGTTGAAGTCTTTGGAGTGAACGTTATTTTCACTTGGAGACCCGCAGATTGGCGAAATGTGCGAGTGTTCCCGCGCCAATCCATAAAGCAATCTGACCCTGGCTTTGCCCTTGCTTGAGATCGTTGACGACCAGGACAGGCTGCGGCCCGTCATGCACGTACAAGCGCGCCTTGTCGCCCCGCACCTCGATCTTCATCTTTGTCCACTCGCCCGGCAGAAGGTCCACGTAGCTTTCGTACTTCTCCGGGAACTCCTTGCGCAATCGGTACCAGGGAAAGTCAGGATAAGAAATGTACTGGCTCGAATGGTTGCGTCGCGCCTGATCGTCTGCACGCCCATTTGTCGGGCGTAAGTAGAAGCATTCGTACTTGGCGGTATCTTTGGCAGCGTCAAGATTGACACGGAAGGCGACACCGACGAAGCCCCGCGCCTCGGCGCCCGCATTAGCGCCAGGTTCACCCGTTAACTCAATTTCGATCACTCCGTCCTGAAAGTCAGTGTTATTCAAGATTACAAGTTGAATTCCGTCTGCGGCGTTTGCCGGCGCAGCATCAGTCACTTGCAACGCTTTTCTTCCTTTATAGGTCACCTGTTCCACCTTCACATTGCGTGGCTGCATCCGCTTGAGATCATCCAATGGAATGGTTGCGGTCCTGACCTGCGAAAAACCATCACCTAACGTCAGCGTCAAAACAGCAATCAACACAAACATGGATTGTTTCATCATGCGGTGATCGAAGCGCATCCCGTACCAACCTCTTTGCATAATTCCTCCATCTCTCACTCATTTCGCAACGCCACAATAGGATCAACCTTGCTGGCCCTTCGCGCGGGCAGGTAACACACCAGCAAAGCCACAGACAGTAATAACAGCGGAACTGTGATGAATGTCATTGCGTCATGCGGTGTTACGCCAAACAATAATGCGGACAATACGCGCGTCAAGCACAATGCAGCGAGCCAGCCCACTCCAATGCCGACAAGAGCGAGGCCCATTCCTTGACCGACTACCAACCGCAACACATCTCGCGACTGCGCGCCGAGCGCCATGCGCATGCCTATCTCATGAGTGCGCAGTGCGACTGACTGATGTAGTAGACCGTAGATGCCAATTGCGGCCAGCAATAACGCCATCGCAGAGAAGACCGACAACAACCAGGTTTGGAAACGGCGCGGAGCCACAGCCGTAGCCAGCTGACTGTCCAAAGTTGAGACTCCGGAGATCGAGACGGTTCTATCAATTGAACGAATTTCGTCGCGAACAACCGCAGCAAGTTGTGTGGGTTCCGATGTGGTGCGGACAAGCACGTTCATTCTGCGCGAAGGGCTTTGCTGATGAGGCAAAAACATTTGCGCAATGGGTTCGCGCTCTAAACCCTGGCGGCGCATATCGCCGACAACTCCGATCACGGTCAACCATGGGTTATCCGAGTTTGCGGCTCCCACTTTGAATCTTCTGCCCAATGCTTCATCGCCGGGCCAAAAGCGGCGAGCCATCGCTTCATTAATGATAGTTACCGGAACAGATCCTTGATTGTCCTGAGCATTGAAAAAGCGTCCTTGGCGCAGCGGAACTCGCAGTGTCTGAAAGAAACCTTCGCTAACGTCATCTTGTCTTAACGGCATTCGGAGCGATTCAGCGTTTGATGAATCATGCTCAACCGTGATCTGTCCTACAGGGTTGCCACTGATAAAAATCTCCTCGCTCAGACCGACGGATTCAACACCCGGCAGTGCTGTGATGCGTTCGTTCACCTGTTGATAAAAGAAGCGACGTTGATCACTCGTGCGGTTCTGCGGGGGTGCGGTCTGGAGGATCAGAATCCGTGTCGGATCAAATCCGGGATCAATCGCCTGCAAATGCATGAAGCTGCGCAGCAAAAGACCAGCGCCTGATAACAGCAACATCGCGAGCCCGAACTCAGTAACGATCAATAGTCCGCGTAGGCGCCATCCACGTAGGATGCCGCCGTTCACACTTCGAATGCCTTTCAACGCATCGCCAGGACGGCCCTGCGAGATCTTCAATGCCGGTGCTAGTCCGAAGAGCAACCCCGTCGACAAAGAGACAAATATTGTGAAAGCAAGCACTCTGGAATCAACCACGACGCGATCTAAGTTAGCGATGTTCGGCGAGCTCAAGATAATGAGCAACTTAATACCAACATACGCGAGGAGTAGGCCGACGGCTCCGGCAAGCAGTGCCAGCAGACTACTTTCGGTGAGTAGTTGTCGAATGAGCCGCATCCTTCGAGCTCCGAGCGCCATGCGAATCGCCATCTCGCGTTCTCTCGCAATGCCTCGAGCCAACATCAAGTTCGCGACGTTCGTACACGCAACAAGAAGTACGCAAACAACCGCACCAAACAGAGTCCAGAGGGCCGATCGAGTATTCCCACCAACAAGCTGCATGTGTAATGGAACAACATTGACGCCGAGGTCTTTATTTGAGTCGGGAAAAGCGCCTTCAAGTCGTTTAGCAATCGTGCTCATGTCAGTTTGGGCCTGTTGCAAAGTGATTTTCGGCTTGAGTCGTCCAACCACGCGCCAAGAGCCAGTACCGCGTTGTGTTTGTTGCTGCTCCCAATTTGGAGTTAACGTATTCGGCTCCCACAGTGCCGTATCGCTCTTTGGAAATTGAAAGCTTTCAGGCATCACACCGATGACCCGCGAACTTACGCCGTCGATTTCCAGCCTCTGACCGAGAACGTTTTCAGACGCACCAAACGCACGTTGCCAAAGGCCGTGGCTTATAACTGCGACCCTGGTTTTTTGTTGCACTTCACCAGGAGTGAAGGTGCGTCCCAGTAAAGGAGACACGCCTAAAAGCGTAAAGAGATTTGCCGATGTGCGCACACTCATTACTTGCTCCGGTTCACTAGCGCCGGATAGCGTCACTGAAGTTGGATCAAAGACGGCCAGGTCTTCAAATGATGCGTTCTGATCGCGCCAATGATTGATAGTGTCGTACGCTGAAGGCCTTTTTTTGACGTTCTGTGTGCGCGACTCGGTCCAGAGAAAAACCAGGGCGTCGGCATCGCCGTAAGGCAGCGGCCGCAATAACACAGTATTGATTACACTAAAGATGGTGATGTTGGCTCCGATGCCTAAGGCTAAAGTGAGCACGGCAATCAGCGTGAAGCTGGGATGTCTAGCCAGCATTCGCAGGCCTAGCAGCAAATCTTGAATCAAATCATCCTCCAGTCTTCTCCGTTGTAGCCACAAAGCATCCCAAAAGGCGCTCGTGCTGCGACGAATCAAGTCGATTTTGTTGCGCCAGTCGAGTCGGTCCCATTCCGCAAGGAGGAGTTCGCGATGATTTAACTCGGCTTCCCACTCCTCAATCCAATCAGCGCGTAAGCGACGCGGCACGATGATGCCTACCAGCGCAATCAATTTGAGGTGTGGTTTGGCGAAGAGCACGGCTTTACCTCACGCGCGCGATGGTTTCGGCTGGCGTTGTTTGCTTTTCGGAGTGTGCTTTAGCAGCCGGTAGCGCTTCACTGCCTCGGCCAGAATGTCGCAACCTGCACGGGTAGTTTCGTAATACTTGCGCTGCGGACGCGGCTCAGACTGGGCGATGCTCGGTTTCTCCCATTGCGAGGTGAGATACCCCGCCTCTTCCAGCCGCCGGAGGGCGGGGTAGACTGTCCCGCCTGGAAGTCCGGTGATATCGATGATGTCGAAGCCGTACAGATACCCATTGCTTACTGCCTGTAGAATGACGGTCGATGCATAAGAGAGAGATGCCTTTCCCATAGCAGCCTCCTTGATCCAAGGTTGCAGATAGCATTCGTGTTAGCTAGTATTCTACATAGCCTTACAAAAATGCAACTTGGATCTGCATCCCAGCGGGAATTAAAACACTGGCTGGTGCGACGCCCAAGACGTCCATGACGCACGCGTATCGCCATAACAGGAGCAGCTCGTCTTAATAACTAGCTTGCTGACCTGAAGTTCGTCGGTGTTCGATGTTCAAAAGATGAAAGGGAAGACGAGGGGATCACGGGTTGAGAGCAAGCCATATGTATGCTGCTTTAACGGCTGGAACGTTGGCAAAGAGGACTTGGTAAAGCGTAGTAGGTCAGCACCCCCGAAACGGGCTTAAAATCCGTTGTCCGCAAGGGGTGCGGGTTCGACTCCTCGGCGATCCAGACATCCAGACTGTTGCCGCCTACCGCGGACAGGTAAACGACTCGTCCCTCTGGACCAGTAGCAACGCCACCAACTCCTTCATACTGACTTGAGCCGATCTGCCTTGCCCGACCAGCCTCCCTTCGCGGGTCATCCATATCCGCGACTGAACGTCAGACTGAACTACGCAAGAATGTAACCTCTGATCCTTCTAGTTGCCCCTTTGTCGGTTCCTAACAGCTTTGATCGGTCAATCAGGCCATCTAGCGATTGAGCATGGTCTTGTCGACCTTGCCGAAGTTCCAGCCGTTTGCGCCGCTTCCGTAGTCGACGCGCATAGGATCGCCCTGGGTAACTTGTGCCCACTCCTCGGCTGTGAGCGTGAAAACTATCCTGGTAGTCTCGCCCGTGCCGGGATAGTGGCTAAAGTTGAATTCCTGCGAACCAATGCGAAGCGTTAGCATTTCACCCTGCGGCAGAAACTCGCGATTGCTGGTCAGCTCGATTTCAACACCATTCGATCCGTTTCCAGACTGAACCGATCGGATCGACTTAATCTTGTTGACATCATTTCCGTTGTTTGTAGTGTCGATGAGTGTATCAGCGATGGGTAGCAGCGATGGCGAGGGTTGAATCGGCGCCGCTAGCAGCCCATTGAGTTTTGACAGTTGAATGTTCGCTATGTAGATCTCGTCGCGTCGAGTGTCATCGAAGGTGAATCGCACACCGCGCAGGTTGCCGACAACAGCAGCGTTGTTGAATGCGGTCAGCGGAATTCGCGCTGTTTGCAAGATGGGATGGCCCGCTGTTCCGAAACCGAAGACCAGACTACCCACTGGTCCAGTCAAAGAGAGATAGTCGTGAAGTTGCACCGGAGCCGAAAGCGTTCCGTTTGCAGCAACTAAACGAATCGAAAAGTTTGTTTCGAAATTGAACCAGTTGGACTGCTTGTTGCAGAGAAGATCGGCGGGATCCGCGCATTGCCTTGACACGCGAAAATCAATGGTGCCGAAGGAGCTTGCATTCATGCCAGTCCCAGGATTTGTCCAGTTGTCCTGGAAGAATGTGTCTGCTCCTGGTCCATTCCACGAGACCAAAGCGGCAAACTGATCAAAACGATCATGGTCGGCGACGTGGCCATGAACGACTGCAACATTGGACGCAGTGTTTGCCGGACCATGGCTGTTGAAGCCGGTCGAAGCGCTGAAATCATCGAAGATTGAAGTTAGTGAAGAGTCCGGCGAATCTGTGTAGCCACGGTCGATTCGAGTAATGGCTGTGAGCGATGCCGGTAGCTCGAATTGCGGATTAAAATTGCGGTTGTACTCGGGAAGTTTGGTTGCCCCTACGTTGGCGACGAAAAACGCCATGGTGCTCGAGAGAGCGGTGGTGCGTTCGTCCCCTGATCCACCAACGTGATCGAACAATCGTTGGTTAGCGAAACAGCCAGCCGAATCACTCACCTGCCATTCGGTGTTGTAGAAATTGTGATTCGCTCCCCACACCGCAAAAGTAGATTTCTGCCGTGCCGGCGATTCCGAGGTAAACCTCAGCATTCGATCGAAGGGCCGCACACCCTGAAGGTTGAAGACATCACCATCACACATGGGCAGCAGTACGTTCCACGCCGTACCCAGCGCATTCAAAGTTAATGATGTTTGCCGGTCTACTGGCCCAATCTCAAAGATGCCCTCGAAAGTCACCCGCGTCCCGATAAGGGTTTGCCAGTCAGTGCCGCCCGGATCGCTTTTATAAAGATTGTAGGCTGCCCGCATGCCCTCTCCGCCTCGTGAGTGTCCCAGCAGCCCGACGTGGCTGAAATCGATTTTTCCAACCAGGTCATTGAGGCCAGCGGGTGGAGTTTCAGCGCCGGAGTTCCACTTGCTCAGCTGTTGAAGATGACGCAGCACCAACCGGCCGCGGCGAAGGTTCAATCCCGCATCACCGACAACCCCGGGCGCTGCATTAACGCCTCTGTTCGCGTTAATGGAGACG